>Ga0116146_1000287_pt1 | contig 66187 bp, 47 predicted proteins | sample AD_JPNHG2_MetaG_FD_89748 | JGI IMG/M metagenome (GOLD analysis project Ga0116146, IMG submission 89748) | Active sludge microbial communities of municipal wastewater-treating anaerobic digesters from Japan - AD_JPNHG2_MetaG | ecosystem: Engineered > Bioreactor > Anaerobic > Digestate | place... | reverse complement strand
TGACAGAATCGGTGGTATTTGTAAATGGCTCGCCGGGTACTTCGGCGATTGCAGGAATGAAAACCGAAAACACGGAACCTTTTCCCTTCACCGATTTTACGGCAAGTTCGCCTTCAAGGTCGGTTACAATGCCATAAACGACAGAGAGTCCGAGGCCTGTTCCTTTCCCTAGTTCCTTTGTGGTAAAATAGGGTTCAAAAATCCTGCTTATTACAGCATCATCCATTCCTATGCCGGTATCTTCAATCCTGACAAGGGCATACCGGTCGGATGAATTATCTTTACCCGTTTCGTTTCTGAATACCTGGCCACCGGCGATATCAAGAGTTACTGTAAGCGTTCCGCCGGTTTTTTCCATAGCCTGCACAGCATTGGTCATCAGGTTAAGAAAAACCCTGAAAAGCTGGGTTGGATCGGCCGATACCGTCACTTCGCTGCTTTCGATCCTTTCCCTCACCGTCATTCCTGTTTTTATCAAAGAAGAAACGACGCTGAGAGCTTCCCCGAGAATGTCACTGACCCTGACAGGTACTTTTTTCTGTTCAACCTGTCTGGAGAAAGTAAGCAGCTGGTTTGTGAGTTCCTTTGCCCTTGTACCGGCTTTGAGAATTTTTCCGGTGATATCGTATGCGCTTTTATTGTCTTTTAATTCATCACCCAGCATTTCCGTAAATCCGAGGATTGACCCCAGCAGGTTGTTAAAATCGTGTGCAATTCCTCCGGCGAGGGAGCCGATTGTCTCCAGTTTCTTTGCCTGTAAAAGCCGGTTTTCCAGCATAACCTCCCTGGAGACATCTTCAAAGGCAAAATCGAACCATTGAATGTCCGGATTATCATAATCAGTTACTGCATAGCCGTTTATTCTGCATTTTATTTCCCTGTTGCTCAGGGTGACAAGCGGGACCCGGCTGAAGGTTATTATCTCTCCCTGCCTCATTTGCATCAGATGAATATCGAAAAGGGATTTATCGGAATAAAAATCCCTTAAGCTGACACCCTCCAGATGGTCCGGATTATCGCATTCAATCAGTTTAATAAAATTATCATTGAAATGCACGATTGTTCCGTCCGGTTTGCACCTGAGCAGTCCCACCGGCACAGTCATTTCCAGCCTTTTAATGTCTTCCTCTTTCCGGGTTGCTTCCCGCAGTGATAACTTCAGTTCCGTTATGTCGAGGCTTTCGGCCAGTACATTAACAATCTCTCCCGACTGGTTTTTCAGAGGATAGAAAGTTACTTCAAAGTACTTTTCTTCCGATGAACCTATATTAAAATCAGCCTGGTACCTGACTGTCTGTCCGGAAAAACATGTTTGCAGTTTGGCGGCAATTATGTTTTTAAATGTTTCCTTTCCCCAGAGGTCTGAGAGGTGCCTGCCTGTTATTTCCTCTTCCTTTACTTTCAGGTAGCTGCAAAAGACAGGGTTAACCGTCACATATCTGCCATCCCTGTCAATAATGCTGAGCATCGCCCTTGATTCCCTGAAGAGATAATCCAGAAGGCTTTTATCGGTGTCAGCCCGGCTCATTCGGGGCTTTCTGCGACGGAATGAAAAATCAATCATTCAAAATCAAGGTTAAATGTTTTTCGCAACTCCTTAATCATCGGGTATCTGGATGAGAGGTAATTATATTTCTGCTCGTCTGAATAAATGATTCCTTCTGATTCGGAATTATCCACCGCCACTTCCATTGTAAAAGAAGCCCTGCCGAAAACTTCCTCGAGCATTGAGATGACTTTCAGCTTATAATTATTAATAAAAAGATCCCTTTGAGGGATGTTATTCATATGGAGAGTAACAACATTATCGTTATGTACTTCGGGGGTTATTGATTTAAACATGCCGGAGATTCTTGGTCCTTCTTCCCTGAATTTTTCGCAAACCGTCTTCCACGCCTTTTCAAATTCCCCGCCTGTTAATTTTGCAAAACCCGTCCGGCTCTGTTCCTGTACCGTGTCTGAATCCACTCCGTTATATTCCTCAGGCTTTGAATTTTCATCTACCGGTGAGGATAAAAGGTCTTTTATGGATACGGATCTTTTCTCTTCTTCTTTTGACTCCGGGACTGGTTTTTCATTCCCGGGAATCTTTTTAGGTTTTTCAGCGACTTTAGGATATAAACCTGGATTTGGTCCGGCGACCGGTTCAGGTGGTGACTTTTCCGGTTTCAGTTCAGGCTTTTTTTTTTCTTCAACCTGATTCTCAGCGGCATTCAGTCTGCAAAGTCTGACAAGTGTTATTTCCACATGCAACCGCTGGTTTCTGCTTGTTTTATAACCGGTATCGCAAGTGCTTCCGGTTTCGAGGGCCTGATAGAGAAATTCCCTGGTGCATTTACGAGCCTGCCTGATATAGTTTTCCCTTACGGTCGGTGCTGTGTCGAGCAGGGTTATGGTTGCCTCATCCTTGCTCACAAGGAGGTTTCTGAGGTGGCTGTTAAGACCTGCGATAAAGTTATGACCGTCGAATCCCCTTGCGATAACATCATTGAATATCAGCAAAATTTTCGAGACGTTTCCTTCAAGTGCCGCATCAACTGTTCTGAAGTAATATTCATAATCCAGAACATTCAGATTTTCAATTACCTTTTCATAAGTAATCTCCCTTCCGCTGTAACTTACAATCTGGTCAAAGATTGAGAGTGCGTCTCTCATTGCCCCGTCGGCTTTCTGCGCAATAATATGGAGTGCATGCTCGTCCGCCTTTACAGATTCATTATCTGCGACATACTTCAGTCTTGCCACCATATCTTCTATCCTGATTCTCTGGAAGTCGAAAATCTGGCATCTGGAAAGGATAGTTGGAATAATCTTGTGCTTTTCTGTTGTTGCGAGGATAAAAATTGCATGGGCCGGAGGTTCCTCGAGGGTTTTAAGGAAAGCGTTAAAAGCTGCTGATGAGAGCATGTGAACCTCGTCTATTATGTAGATGCTGAATTTTCCGATCTGCGGGGGTATTCTTACCTGATCGGTGAGCAGCCTGATATCTTCGACCTTGTTGTTGGATGCAGCATCAAGTTCATGGATATTGAATGACCTCAGTGAGTTGAAAGAAACGCATGATTCGCATTTGTCGCAGGCTTCACCGTTTTCGGTGATATTAAGACAATTAATGGTTTTGGCAAAAATTCTTGCACAGGTTGTCTTCCCTACTCCTCTCGGGCCGCAGAAAAGGTATGCGTGTGCTATCTGTCGGGTTCTTATTGCGTTTTTCAGCGTACTGACAACGGAAGATTGTCCGACCACCATGTCAAACGTGGCAGGCCTGTATTTTCTCGCTGAAACAATAAAGTTATCCATTAACTTACTTCCCTATTGTTATTTGCTGCTACCTTAACAAAACAAAGATAAATAAAAAGGATGCCTGAACTGAACAGTGTTGAAAAATTATTGAAAAAGGTATAAAACAGGGCCCGGGAAAATTTTCGGTTAATCTCTTTTTGTAAATTGTAAAAATATTGTACTTTTGCGAGCCAATTAACTATTAATTAATTAAAGACATTTATGTTGAATCATTACGAAACCGTTTTCATTGCAACTCCCGTTTTATCTGAGAACCAGATGAAGGAAGCGGTACAGAAATTTAAGAAGATCATCACCGAAAATGGTGGTGAACTTGTACATGAGGAAAACTGGGGTCTTAAGAAACTTGCATACCCGATCAAGAAAAAATCCACGGGGTTTTATTATCTGATCGAGTTCAGGGGACCCGGCGATATTGTAGAGAAGCTTGAGCTTCAGTACAGAAGAGATGAAAGGATTATCAGGTATCTCACGTTCAGAATGGATAAGTATGCTGTTGAGTATGCCAATAAGAAAAGGAAGCAGAAAGAAGCTGAAAAAGTAATGGAGGAATAAGAGATGGCACAGAATGAATCAGAAATCAGATATTTAACACCCCCGAGTGTTGAGATCAAAAAGAAGAAATACTGCAGGTTTAAAAAGAACAGGATCAAGTATATCGATTACAAGGATCCTGAATTCCTGAAGAAATTCCTTAATGAACAGGGTAAGATTCTTCCGCGCAGGCTTACAGGAACTTCACTTAAATACCAGCGGAAAGTGGCAAAAGCCATTAAGAGAGCAAGACATATTGCGTTATTACCTTACGTTACTGACCTTTTAAAATAATAAGGAGGCATCGATGGAAGTTATTTTATTGCAGGATATACCCAAACTGGGACATAAGGATGATATTATAAAAGTCAAAGATGGCTACGGCCGTAACTTTCTTATTCCTAAAGGCATGGCCGTGATGGCAACCCCTTCGGCAAAGAAAGTTCATGCAGAGAACCTGAAACAGAGGGCCTTCAAGGAAGAGAAGATTAAACAGGGAGCTCTTGAGCTAGCAGGAAAACTGAATGGCCTTAAACTTGTTATCGGAGCAAAGACAAGCAGTACCGGAAAAATATTCGGATCGGTCAACACGATACAGATTGCGGAATCACTTCACGAAAAAGGTTTCGATATCGACCGCAAGAATATAACTATTCCTGAAGATCAGATAAAGGAAGTCGGTACCTACAAAGCAGTTGTCAGGCTTCACCGCGAAGTAAAGGCTGAGATCGAGTTTGAGGTAATAGCTGAATAAAAAAGTCAGAAGGAACACTACCTGACGGCGATTGCCTCAATCTCAATAAGCGCTCCCATCGGAAGGTCTTTTACGGCAAATGCTGCCCTTGCGGGCGGTTCCGAGGGAAAAAACTCCATATAAATTTTATTCATTACCTGGTAATGGGTGATGTCAGTCATCAGTACTGTGCATTTGACTACATTTTCCCGTTTGTAGCCCGCCGTTTCGATAACCTTCGTCAGGTTTTCAAGTACCTGCCGGGTTTGCTCTTCGATACCGCCTTCGATCAGTTTGCCGGTGACGGGATCAACAGCTATCTGGCCTGAAACGAAAAGCATATTTCCGGCTTCGACAGCGGGGCTGTAGGGTCGGGATGCAGGTGTAGTGCTCAGTGTGACAACCCTTTTCCCTGCAACTTTATCCGCAGATTTATCTGTGCAGGAAGAGAGAGAGACCGTCAGCATGAGGACTAAGGGAATCATTATGTTTTTCATGGCGGTTGATTATTGTTTCAGGTTGATTTTACTGGCGTTGGCAATACCGGAATATTATTTCATTGCAATAGTCTCAATTTCGATCAGGGCTCCCAGGGGAATATCCTTAACTGCAAAGGCTGATCTGGCCGGTGGATTTGAAGGATAAAACCGGGAATAGACCTCATTCATCGCTTTGAAATCCGAAATGTCTTTAAGAAAGCAGGTCGATTTTACGACATCTTCGTAGGTGTATCCGGCTGCTTCAAGAATTGCACCGACATTTCTGAGCACCTGTTCGGTCTGTTCGGCAATGCCTCCGCTGATTATCTTCCCTGTGGAAGGATCGAGAGGTATCTGTCCCGAAATAAAAAGGGTTCCGTTTACCTCGACTGCCTGGCTGTAGGGGCCGACTGCCGAGGGTGCGGCCTGAGTGGTAATGATTTTCTTCATAGCATTTATTCTGAATAAGTTAGCAGTTAGAAATTCTGGTCGCGGAAATCTTTTCTCCGTTCATATTTTAGGTCGGCAAGGACAGAAGCTTTGACTTTTATTGTAAAATACCAGCTTTTCATGGAACCGACCGGAATCCAGTCGAAACTCATGTCCCAGCAATGCAGATCCCTGTATATTCCGATTGACGTCATGGTAATCTGCTTTTGTTTAACATCATAACCGGTGGTATATGTAATCCTTGTTTTTTTCGTAACGGCCACATCACCCTGTATGGCGAGAGTCTGTGATAAGATACCTTTATTTATTGTTTTGGTATAGTTTAGGTTATAAGCCATCCGCATTGTCCAGGGCATGTCAAACCTGTTATACCCGTATTCGTCCCTGAGAATCCCGGTATTGCCGGTTGGAACGTTTCTTTCATCATTCATAACATCCTCACCGCCACTTATTGTTCTTTCCTGCCTTGCCGGCATCACAGGGGTCTGGTCAGATGATTTTTTGCCTGTCAGCAGCCTGTTTACATCCAGGTCGAAGCTCATGTTGAGTCCCGTCAGTCGTAAAAGTTTTCCGGTCTGCCTGACATAAAATTTATTTATTATTCTTCCGTAGTTTTCGTAGCCGTAAAGGGAGAAGGATCCTCCGGCAGCAACGCTTACATTATTGAACAGGGTGGTTCTGAAACTCATTGTGACCGGGGCCCACCTCAGACTGTCGGCAAAAATGTTATAGGAAGTTGCGGCACTCAGGTTTTCAATCAGTTTTACCTTGGAGGGTTTGCCGGTGGTGTCGTTTTTATTGTAAATTTTTGCTTCAACAATGTTACTTACGCTGAAATTTAAACCGCCGCTTCTGCTTCCAAGGGAAGGTGTTCCGAAGATGTTACCTTCGAAAATGGAATACCTGTGCCGGATGCCTGCGGTATCGGTATACTCTCTGTACATATCTGTTGTCAGTCCCTTAATAACAGGAACATAGCTGAATGAAACGGAAGGTCTCATCACATGTCTGATTGCTTCAACCCTGGAACCAGGTTTAAACTGGTATAGTCCGTACAGCTGCGGACTTAAACCGGTACTTACTGAAGCAGTTACAGACTGCCCGTAAAAGAGTCCCCTGATGGTATCTGTTATTACCGCCGGCCTGGTCTGATTCAGTTCAGGGTCAAAATAATCGGCAACATACTGCTTATTGTATTTCTGCAGATATAACACTCCGGAGTATGACACCTGCGGAGAGATGGTGAAGCCCGGCATTTTCTTAAACGGTCTTATCTGAAGGCTCAGGGGTGCTTCGTGTTTGAAACCACTCCTCATATTGTCAAACACTTCCCTGGTAAAAAGAAGGCTGTCGCGGATATTCTGCACCTGGTTGTCAATTGAGGCGGAGTACTGGAACTGAAGGTCTTCATACCAGCGTGACGGGCCTACCCTGTTTCTGCTTTTCAATGGATATATTCTTGACATTGAGAACTGAGCCCTCGGCAGATTAAGGCTTACTGTCTTATTCTGCATATTCTGACTGTGGTTAAGGCTGGTTGAAAAGTTAAAAGGTGTTCCCTCCCATGTCTTTGAATAGCTGATACTCGACTGGCGGGTTGTATTTACGTGTTCGGCGGGTATGTAACTGTTCTGCCTGTCGAATGAGCTTGAACTCATATTTACACTTGCCGAGAATCTCGATCCGGGGCTTGCTTTGGGGTCCTGGTTATAATTCCAGTCGATCCTGTAATTTCTTGATTTTGTGTAATCAGGAAGTCCTTTGTGACCGCTGATGTTATTCGCGAAACTGAAAGAGATTCTTCCCGAGTATTTATACCTTTTAATATATGTCGACGCGGCATTAAGCATCCAGGTTCCGTTTGTATAGATCGTCCCGGTAAGTGAAAGGTCGAAATTGTCATCGATGGCGAAATAGTATCCGCCGTCGCGCAGTGAGTATCCCAGTTCATAGGTTTGTCCAACCTTTGGCATAATTATGCCCGAAGATGCCGTGTTTTTCCGGTATAGGGGGAAGTAACCGAACGGTATAACCAGGGGAAGGGGAATTCCTTCCAGGACCAGGTATGCCGGGCCGGTAACGATCTTCTTTCCCGGCACGACCTTGGCTTTATTGAATGCGACATAGAAGTGCGGAGGGTCAGCGTCGCATGTTGAATAGGTACTCATGCCGATATTCAGGCTTCCGTCGTCGAGGCGTTTGGTGACTTTGCTTCTCAGGTACCCTTCCTCCTGTTTGGTCATCAGGTTAAAGACCCTGCCCTTCTTTGTTTTGAAATTAAATTCAAGTGCTTCAGATTCAAAAGATTCCTCACCCTGTTTAAAAACCGGCCGGCCTGATATTTTTCCTGTTGAGTCGGGTTTCCCGGAAGCATACACCACTCCGGTTTCGGTGTTAAGTACTATTGAATCTGCCTTGAGAACAATATCTCCATAGGTTACTTCGGCTTCATCGACAAGATAAACCCGCTTGTTGGCCATATCAGCCCGCCTGTAACCTTTCGCGTTATGCGTAATGGTTTTATCAACCGCATCAGGTGAAATTTTCAACTGTCTTATAATGGTGTCGGTAATTCTGTCATTACTGATAAGCAACAGAGTATCAGGGATATTAACCTCTTCCTGACCATAGAGGCTGAAAGAGGACCACAACACCATTAACACTACCGTGAACCTTTTCACGTTTAAAAAATACAAGTTAAAATTCTATTTTTGTCTGTTGCCGGTTAAAAGCTGTCAGCAAAACTATAACATTTAATCAACAATTAATGATAAGCCGGAATAAAAACGGGATACGGAGTAAGGGTATTTTAAGGGGTGCCGGATTATTTTTAATTATTATTGTTTTCATTGTTTCAGGAGGATCAAAACCGGTAATACCTGAAAAGGAGACATGGGTAATTGTTCTTGATCCCGGTCATGGCGGGCGTGACCCCGGAGCTGTGGGTACTTTCAGCTATGAAAAAAACATAAATCTTGCCGTTGCACTCAAGACGGGACAACTCATCGAAGAGAATATAAAGAACGCAAAAGTAATTTATACCCGTAAAACGGATGTATTTATGGATCTTGCCGACAGGGCGAACCTTGCCAATAAGAGCAAGGCTGATTTATTCATATCCATTCATGCCAACTCACACCCCCTCAAAAGCACCTACGGTGCTGAAACGTATGTCATGGGTGTTCACAAAGATCAGGAGAACCTGGAGGTTGCAATGAAAGAAAATGAAGTGATCCTGCTTGAAAAAGACTATACCACCAAATATGAAGGGTTCGACCCCAAGTCGCCTGAGTCGTATATTATTTTCACCCTGATGCAATCGGCATATTTTGAGCAGAGCACCAATCTGGCTTCAAAGATACAGACGCAGTTCAAAACCCAGGTAAACAGATATGACCGGGGAGTAAAACAGGCCGGTTTCTGGGTACTGTATATGACAACCATGCCAAGTGTACTGACAGAACTGGGTTTCATTTCGAATGCAAATGAAGAAAAATTCCTTAATTCCAAAGCGGGCCAGGATGGACTGGCTGATGCACTTTATAAATCCGTAAAAGACTACATAAATGAGGTTGACAAAAAAACAGGGATATCGGCTGTGAGAGTTGAAGGGACAGATGATGTAACGGCTGCAGTTAAAGCGTCAGCTACGGGAGCCGGACAGATAACTTTTATGGTACAGATTGTTTCATCATCGAAAAAAATACCAACCGATCCCAAAAATTTCAGAAATCTGAAGGATATTACAGAAATTTATTTCGGTAACCGTTACCGTTATGCTTCAGGAAAGTTCTATGATTACCAGGGAGCTCTCGAACACAGGAAAAAACTCGAGGCAATATTTCCTGATGCTTTTGTAATAGCGGTAAAAGAAAACAAAATAGTACCTTTGCAGGAAGCTATCAAGGAAACAAGAAACAAATAATACTCCGGGATGGGATTGAAAATCAGAAATGAAGTTAAAGTCGGAGCTGTTGCGCTCGTCACAATTCTGGCGTTTATTTATCTGTATAATTATCTGAAGGGAAAGGATCTTTTTACATCCACTGCCAGCTATTACGTATTATATAATGACATAGGCGGACTTACTGAATCGAATCCGGTTGAGATCAGCGGATTCAAAGCCGGCGTCGTACAATCGATCCATCTTGTAAATGACGGGTCGGGAAGAATCTTTGTCGAATTATCCATTTCAAAAGATTACAAGCTGCCCACCGGCAGCATTGCCGAAATTACGCCGGCATCACTTATTGCCGGAATGAAAATCAGGATTCTGTTTGGTCAGGGACCGGGGTTTTACACCAACAGAGACACCATACCGGGCAAACTGGCCGCATCTCTTTTTGAACTTATTGAGAATGAATTCATACCCGTTAAGGATAAAATTTCAAACCTGATTTCGAATCTTGATTCGGCAATCACGGGGATAAACCAGATACTTACACCTGAGTTTACCAAAGACCTGCGCGGAAGCATGGCAAATCTTAATAATACGACCGCAAGCGTTTCAGACGTACTCGGTTCGGGCGAGAAGGATCTGAAAAAAATCATAGCAGACCTGTCAGCTTTCACATCAACAATATCTGCCAACTCCGGCAGAATTGACACAGCGATCGGTAATTTCAGGACGATAACCGATTCCCTGGCGGCGGCCGATATTTACGGAGCAATATCAGGACTGAGAATGAGTCTTATGGAAACAAAGAAGCTGCTCGAAAACATAAACGAGGGTAAAGGCAGCGCAGGCCAGTTTGTCACAAACGATTCTCTTTACAGCAATCTTACCTCCAGCCTTGCCAGTCTCGACAGGCTACTCACTGATCTGAGGGAGAATCCAAAAAGATATGTACATTTCTCATTATTTGGCAGAAAATAGTTACACTCATATTTCAGGATTGTAACGATAAGATTACAAAACCATTACTGTCCTGAGAAAACACCGTTCAAAATTGTACTACTTTTTATTGCGTTGAGTTCATTTTTTTACTATTTTTTGTAATGAATTGTAATACATTCTGAAACAATGATTGTTAATTTTATTATGCTGATATACAATTCATTACAAATGATAAAAAAATTTTTCAACATAACTTACTGAACACTAAAACCATAGATTTTTTTTATAAAAATCAAGTAAAAAAAATTTTTTTTTCGGGATTTTTTTTGCAAATATTGCTTTCTGGATGAACTCAAAAAAAGGCCTAACTCTGTAACAAAAAAACTATGAACAAATCTCATACTGAAGTCTGGAAAAATTGTCTCAAAATCATCAGGGATATTATTCCGTCGGTCAGTTATAAAACCTGGTTTGAACCTATTGTCCCGCTTAAACTTGAAAACAACGTATTAACCATTCAGGTACCGAGTCCGTTTTTTTACGAGTACCTCGAGGAACAGTATATTGATATACTGAGGAAGACTATCAGGAGAGAGATAGGCGCCGATGCCAAACTCGAATATAATGTAATAATGGAGAATGCGTCTTATGCCGACGGCAAACCCTATACTGTAAAATATCCATCCAGAAACAAGACTGAACTTAACAACAAACCTGTACAGGTTCCTTTTGAACTTACACAGCCATCAATAAAAAACCCGTTTGTTATTCCCGGGATAAAAAAAATCCATTTTGATCCAAAGCTTAATCCTGACTACAACTTCAATAATTTTGTTGAAGGCGAATGCAACAGGCTTGCTCGATCGGCCGGTATAGCCGTGGGCACAAACCCCGGCGGAACAGCCTTCAACCCGATGATGATTTACGGCGATTCGGGTCTTGGCAAAACGCATCTCGCACAGGCCATCGGGATACTTGTCAAGGAAAGATACCCGGATAAAATTGTGCTCTACGTTAACGCAAACAAATTTCAGACCCAGTTTACCGAGTCGATAAGGAATAACAACAAGAACGATTTCCTTCATTTCTACCAGATGGTTGACGTTCTTATTCTGGATGATGTTCACGAATTCGGAGGAAAGGAAAAGACGCAGGACACCTTCTTCCATATTTTTAATCATCTTCACCAGTCGGGAAAACAGCTTATTCTTACCTGCGACAAACCTCCGGTTGAGCTTCAGGGTATGGAGCAACGTCTCCTCTCCCGCTTCAAATGGGGTCTTATTGCCGACCTCCAAAGACCTGATTACGAAACGCGGCTGGCAATACTGAGAAAAAAAGCCTATAATGACGGCATTGAACTGCCTGAGGAAATATTTGAATACCTCGCGGAAAACATTTCAAACAACATCCGCGAGCTTGAAGCTGCACTGATTTCCCTCTACGCTCAATCAACCCTTAACAGGAAAGAGATCACCGTTGAACTGGCACGAAAGATGGTTGAAAAACTGGTCAGTTCAACCAGAAAAGAGCTGACAATTGAATTTATCCAGAAAGTCGTTTGCGATTATTACAAAATACCTGTCGAATTAATGCAGGGAAAGACCCGGAAAAGGGAGATTGTTCAGGCAAGGCAGGTATCAATGTATTTCTCGAAAAACCTTACTAAAGCTTCTCTTGCCAGTATCGGATCGAGAATAGGCGGAAAAGATCACGCAACAGTGCTGCATGCCTGCAAAACAGTGAATAACCTTATGGACACCGACAAACACTTCAGAACCCAGATTAACGAAATTGAAAAAAAGCTGAAGGTATGAGGAATATTATTGAGAGAATGCTCGAATCATTCTATGGCAAATACGGAGACAGGAACAGCAAACCTGTCCTTTTTTTTTCACCCGGCCGTGTAAACCTTATAGGAGAACATACTGATTATAACGGAGGTTTTGTCTTCCCATGCGCCCTCAACTTCGGCACCTACCTGATGATCAGGAATAACGGCGGGAAGAATATAAGGTTCAGCACCCTTAATTTCACTGAAGAGCATTCGGTTCCCGTAAAAGAGGAGTATAAACGAATTGAAAGAAGCTGGGTTAATTATCCGCTGGGAGTAATAAATGAATTTGCAAAACTGGGTTATCTGCTTCCCGGTTCAGATCTTCTGTTTTACGGAGATGTCCCCAACGGAGCCGGCCTTTCATCTTCAGCTTCAATTGAAATGGTGACTGCCTGTGCTGTTAACGAGATTACGGGGGCTGGACTCGCTCTTATTGACCTGGTGAAACTTTCGCAGAAAGCTGAAAACATTTTTGTCGGCATGAACTGCGGTATCATGGATCAGTTTGCCTCGGGTTTCGGCAAAAAGGATCATGCAATATTCCTGAACTGCGATACACTCGATTATGAAAATGTTCCTTTAATCCTTGGCGATTACTCATTAATAATAACCAATACAAACAAGCGCAGAGGCCTTACCGATTCAAAATATAATGAAAGACGTGCCGAATGCGACAAGGCTGTTGAATACCTTCAGGCTTACAGAAAGATAAGGAACCTGAGCGAAACCGGAACTGATGAACTTGCTCTCCTTAATAAATACATCCCGGATGAGATAGTATTAAAGAGAGCCAGGCACGTGATCACCGAGAACGGGAGGGTGCTTGAGGCTGTAAAGGTGCTAAAGGAGAACAATATTGCAAGGTTCGGCGAACTGATGAACCAGTCGCACGATTCATTGCGCGGGGATTATGAAGTTACAGGCATTGAGCTCGATACACTTGTATATGAAGGCAGAAAGATAGCCGGGGTACTCGGAACCAGAATGACCGGTGCAGGTTTCGGCGGATGTACCGTTTCAATCGTTCACAAAGACCACGTTGAAGAATACATCAATACAATTACGGAGGCATATACCCGTAAGACGGGGCTTAATGCAGATTTTTACCAGCCTTCCGTGGGCAACGGTTCGGGCAGAATAGAGTTCTGACCCCCTATTTTCCCTGTTTTAACGATCCCGGGGCAATATCCTTCACGCACCTGAAGCCGACTGTTGCATTCCTGTCAAATCCCTGGGAAACGTGCAGCATGATCTGGGTATTCCCGAGCGGCTGGGGCCCGCCCCTGATATACCACCAGCTTGAATCGGGATTATAATAACTCCCTCCCCTTATTATACTAAAGTAATAGTTTCCATTGCTGTACATGTCGTTGGTCATTTGCCAGACGTTACCCACAAGGTCCAAAACACCGAACGGACTGGCACCCTTGGGAAAAGCATCAACGGGTGTTGACCTGTTAAACGAATTGTTGCACCAGGTGCCACGGAACTCATTTCCCCAGGGCCATAATCTGCCGTCGGTGCCCTGAGCGGCAAGCTGCCATTCAGCCTCTGTGGGAAGCCGTTTCCCTGCCCAGGCAGCATAAGCCTTCATATCCTCAAGACTCAGGTAGACAACAGGGTATTTCTCCTGCCCTGCCTTGTAAAGGCCTCCTTCCCAGTGCTTCAGAAAGTTGGCAGTATCTGAAGGAACATAACCTGATGCCTGCAGAAACTCGTAATACTGAAGATTGGTAACAGGATACCTGTCAATAAGGAAACTGTCAACCTCGACCGTAACGGGAACATTAACGGCAGGATAAGGTATAAAATCTTCAGAAGTGGTAAGTGTATATGTAATCTTTGCAGATGGCACAAGTATCATGTCGGACGGAATTGAGGCTGCCTCCCGGGTTCTTGTGACTTTGCTGATGAGCCATGGCTTTCCAGCCTTAACTGTCAGGACATTTTCATCCTTCAGCAGATCGCCATCCATGCATTGCAGAACAATTTTGCCTTCAAAATTTCCTGCAAGTCTGAATATATTGAAAACCGTGTCTCTACTGAAACTTACATCGTAGTATTTTTTGTTTGAATATGAAGGATTGCCAATCCATATTCTGACCCTGGTTTTTACAGGCTTTGAAATTGACAGCGAGTCGCCTGTCAGAGCGGAAGACATTATTTTGTCGAACAGTGCAATGCAATCCAGCGAGCCTTCAAGCCGTGTGTCCCTGTATTCAACCGGCCAGCCCTCTGCATTCACAGGAATTCTCAGTATTCCATTTTCGGGCCGGACGTCATACTCCTCGTGATGCCAGAGCGAAACAATTCTTTTCCCCGGCCTTTCGGTCAACTCCAGGAGCTTTCCGCGGTATCCTTCAGGTCTCATATTAAGGATAGTATATAATTCCTTGCCGGGGGCGTTCCATCTGTTGACGTGAATATTTTCCGCCTTCACCGGCACCAATGGAAGCCAGTCGCGGTCGAGAAAGGCATCATTGTTCTGGCGGAGGATGAAAGTTGTTTTTGCCAGTAACTCCAGGTCATCACCGTAACCGTCTCCCCTTCCCCCCGGGCGGAAAAGATTAAGTTCGGTGCCGTATCCGTTAAAAAAGGCAATTGCTATTTCTCGATGATTGCGGTCCTCTCCCACATCGCATACCCTGAATATTGCGAAATCGGGCTTTATCAGCTTATTAAGGTTAAGCTCGGGGCTTAAAAAGATGGCATTATGCACCCTGCCCGAAATAATACCGGGCATATCGCGGGTCACTGCCATTCCCTCCGAAAACATTATAACCCCTTTTCTTACACTGTCGGCTGCTGCCTGCAGTTCGTAGCTTGAGCTGCCTCTTGTATCAAGTACGACGCCGTCGGCTTCCGTTTCCCTTATAAGTTCAGCCATACCTTTAAGGTGGTCTTCCCTGCGTGTACTGTTGTCCCACGGGTTATAGGCAATGAAGAATTTTGTATTATAAAGTCGCGACATCCTGGCAAATGCCCTTAACTGCATTGTGCCGCCAGGCAGGTCGCGGTACATGTCCCACTGGTTTCGCTGGTCAAGGCCAAGCCTTGGCCAGGTTGGCCAGATTCCGAATACGTCAACATGACCGAAGAGCCTGTTCCATTCTGTAAGTTCGTCTGCATATTTGTATTTTCCCGTCAGCCGGTCATAGAAATCCCTGTCCCATGCCATCTGCAGGACAATTATATAACTGCTTTTAATCCACTGAAGATCGGGTCGTTCAAAAAGCGAATTGTCAAATGTTTCAAGGTCGTAGAGATATTTATCCCTGAACATCAGTTTTAGTCCGTTCTGCCATTCACCTGAATAGATATCGGCATACAGAGCGTATCTGACATTTGCCCCGGGAGGAAGCACGGTTTCATACCTTCTTTTCTGCCCTCCTTCTGTCTGCTGTCGTCTTGCCAGTGCACATACAGAGAGTTTACCTGCGGGGATTGAGGAATAACCAAGTTCCCATGCATTGTCGGGCAGGATAACCCTGAGAGGAGGCAAACCAGGTCTGAAAAGAAAGGCTCTGGCAAGATTCCACGGACCTGCACCCGTAATGTAAACTGAGTTGTTACTGGTTCCGAAAGGAACAACATTCGAAAGAATAACCGTATCGTTGCCACGGTTTGTAAAAAGAATATCGGTTTTAAGGCTTCCGGAAATTTTTGTGAAAGGCGAGACGAGTATTTCCATATTTCCTGCCATCCCGCTGAGGTTGCCGTTCCTTAACTCAGCATTCCTTAAACTGAGAGTTGAGAACCTGCTGCCGTTCACTTCGAAATCAAGCAGGGGTAAGGCGGACTGAAAATCGTATCCTGTGCTGTCGGAGAAGCCTGCCGAACTTATTGCAATCCCGTTTCCGGGATGGATGGTCAGACTTGTAAGTTTCTGCGCTTCAACATTATATGACAGCAAACACAATCCAAAGACTGCCAGTCCCGTTATTATTTTTACTTTATTAATCATGAAAGCCGTATTCATAACCTTGCATGGAAATTTAACCATAACAGAGTAACTAACTGAATGGAAAGTTCTCTGCAGGCTAAAATTAAGAACAAATCAGGTAACCTTTTAACAATTTCTTACGTTTAATAAAATAAATATTAATTTTAGGACAGAAACCACGAATAAGCCTTCTTATATGAGAGCTTTAAAAATCAGGGGTCTTTTAATAATAGCACTTACGCTTCTTTTGGTTGCGATATCCGGATGTGCTTCAACCAGGCAGAATCCATGGGCTGAAAAGAGGAAGAAGGCATCACATGTAAACACCACGCAGTTGGGCCGGAACAGGTATTATTTTTCCGTGAATTACCAGAAGAGGCTTCAGAAGAGTGTAAAGAAAAGGAGATAACGGGAAGTTACTCTTCCAGATTTAATGTCATCGTGTCATAGGCCAGCTCTATCCCGTGCGGCAGTTCCTTTGAAATTTCGGCATACAGACCCATCTGATGACTTATGTGAGTAAGGAATGCCTGCCTTGGCGACACCTCTTTAATTAAATTAATCGATTCAAAAAGACTGAAATGAGAGATATGCTTTTCTTTTCTGAGGGCATTTATCACGAGCCACTTGACACCAAATAGTTTCTCCTTTGTTTCATCCGGAACCAGATTTGCATCGGTTATATATGCAAAATTGCCGATTCTGAAACCCAGCACCGGAAGCTTAAGGTGGAAAACCCTTAAAGGAATAATTTCGACCTCTTTAATTCTGAATGGCTCAAGAGAGACAGGATTTAGCCTCATTTCGGGCACTCCCGGGTATTTCTGTTCACGGAAGACATAAGAATATTCTCTCTTCACCTCTTCGAGAACCCTGTTTTCGGCATAGATGTCTATAGCATCGCTTGTTTTGTAATTAAAGGCCCTGACGTCATCCATGCCGCTTATATGGTCCCTGTGTTCGTGTGTTAGAACTATCGCATCGACACGCATGACATTCTCCCTGAGCATCTGCTGTCTGAAATCGGGTCCGGCATCGAAAATTATAACAGTATTGCCGGTTTCGATCATAAGAGATGTTCTGAGTCTGTTATCGCGAGGATCGGTTGATCTGCATACTTTGCAGCCGCAGGCAATAACAGGCACACCCTGAGATGTTCCCGTGCCCAGAAAAGTGACTTTCAATTTTCTTCAATCTGGTGAACAAACCTATATTAAAAATACGTATCTGGCAAATCAGAAAGTAAATAATTTCAGGCATAATTTTTTTCTTTATACCTTTAAAAGGTGAAAGGGAAATTATATCTGATACCTCTTCCGGTAGGCGGAGCCGATTACAGGGATGTGATTCCTGAGAATGTTTTAGGAAAAACTCTCGGACTTAGGCATTTTCTTGCTGAAGATATCAGGAGTGCCCGCAGGTATCTTCGTTCGTTAAGCAGGGATTTTCCGATTGACAGCAGCCGTTTTTATAAGATATCCGACGACGATGACGATAAAATGCTGGCCGGATATCTCCAGCCCGCAATGGAAGGTTACGATACCGGACTTATGAGTGAGGCCGGCATGCCATGCATACTTGACCCCGGGGAGAAGATTGTCCTTAAAGCACACTCGCTGGGTATTAAGGTTGTACCGCTCACCGGACCGTCATCCGTAATACTGGCGCTTGCGGCATCGGGCCTTAACGGTGAGAATTTCAGGGTGCACGGATATCTGCCTGTTCAGGCACCAGACCTTAAAAAGAAGATTACCGAGATTGAAAACCGTTCATTGTCCGGTGAAGCCCAGGTATTCATTGAAACGCCGTTCAGGAACCAGAGATTATCGGGATTTCTGCTTGATACCTGCCGACCCTCCACCCTCCTTTGCATTGCCTCTGATATAACGATGGAATCGGAGGAAATCACCACCAGAACAATAAGGGAATGGAAGAAGAACCCGCCGGAAATAAACAAGAGGCAGGTAATTTACATTTTACAGGCAAAGCGGGAATAACCTTCAAATAAAGCAACCAAACCATCATATTATGTTCAGAAAACTGTTATTAACGGGCCTATCAATTGTTATTCTGCTTCCGGTTACGGCACAGAAGGTTGACATGAATCTTTTTCACGGTATCAAACCACGCAACATCGGTCCCGCAGGTATGAGCGGGAGAGTAACAGCCATAACAACCGATCCCTTCAATTATGATATTTTATACATCGGAACTGCATCGGGAGGACTATGGAAAAGCACCAATGCGGGCACGACTTTCACACCGGTATTTGACAATGAGGATGTTGCCTCTATAGGAGCTATTGCGGTTGATCCTCTCAGACCCGATATTGTATGGGCCGGAACCGGGGAAGGCAATCCCAGGAACAGTGTAACCGGCGGTTACGGTATTTACAAAAGCCTTGACGGCGGAAGGACATGGAAACTGATGGGTTTAAAGGAAACGAGGCATATACACAGGATTATAATAAATCCCAATAACAGCGACATTGTTTATGTGGGAGCCATTGGCTCGCCATGGGGCCCTGGTACTGAGAGAGGCCTGTTCAGGACCACTGACGGAGGGCAGACATGGGAAAAGATTTTGTACACATGCGAAACATGCGGCGTATCCGACCTGGTAATGGACCCGTCAAACCCTGACAAGCTGCTGGCCGGAATGTGGAATCATCAGAGATGGCCGTGGTTCTTTAACTCCGGCGGTCCCGGATCGGGTATTTATATGACACTTGACGGGGGAAGGAATTTTACCAGACTCGGCGGGGGCCTTCCGGAAGAGACAGGCCGGACAGGCATAGCATTTGCCCGCAGCAGACCAGGTTACATTTATGCATACGTTGAATCGAAGCCGAGCGCTATCTACCGATCAACAGACGGAGGCTTTACATGGGAAAAAAGAGCTGAAAGGGGGATCGGTACAAGACCTTTTTATTATGCCGAGATTTATGTCGATCCGAAAAATGAAAATCGTCTTTATACCCTTTTCTCGGGCATTAACATGAGTGAGGACGGTGGTCTTACTTTTCCCGTCTCCATCGCCACAAATGTCCACCTCGACCATCATGCCTGGTGGATTAATCCGCTGAATCCGTCTCACATGATCGACGGTAATGACGGCGGAATGGCTATTACATACGACATGGGAAAAAACTGGAGACACATCACCAACCTTCCCGTCGGTCAGTTCTATCATGTAAACGTTGATATGGAGAAGCCGTACAGGGTGTACGGAGGTCTTCAGGATAACGGATCATGGGTTGGTCCGGCATACGCCTGGTACTCCGGAGGTCTGATAAATGAATTCTGGGATTTCCTGATAGGCGGCGACGGATTTGACGCCATGCCGGTGCCCGGGGACCCCAGGTATTGTTATGCCCAGTCGCAGGGAGGTGCCCTGAGACGAATAGATATTCTTACCGGCAGTACTAAAAACATACGGCCCGCCGCCGACCAGGGGGAAAGACTCAGATTTAACTGGAACGCCGCCCTTGCACAGGACCCTTTCGACAACAATACAATTTATTTCGGCAGCCAGTTTATACACCGGAGTACCGACAGAGGCGACACATGGGAAAAGATTTCACCTGATCTGACAACCAACGACCCGGAAAAACAGAACCAGTCGAGAAGCGGCGGACTTACCCCGGATGTTACGGGAGCCGAAAACCATTGCACAATTATCACCATTTCCCCGAGCAAAATATCAAAGGGATTGATATGGGCCGGAACAGATGACGGCAATGTCCAGTACACAAGTGACGGTGGAAAAACATGGACAAATGTTACCGACAATATCAAGGGTGCTCCAAAGAAAGCCTGGATACCGCAGGTCACTGCCTCGGAGCATAATCCGGCCGAAGCATTTGTCGTACTTAACAACTACAGAACGGGGGATTATTCTGCATACCTGTACCACACTGCAAACTACGGCAAAACATGGCAGAGAATTATAGACGATAACGATGTATGGGGATATGTAATCTGTTTTGTTCAGGATCCACAGGAACAAAGATTAATGTTTGCAGGCACAGAATACGGCCTTTACGTGAGTTTTGACAGGGGTGAAAACTGGAACAGGTGGAAAACGGGATATCCGACCGTTTCCACGTATGATATGGTGATCCACCCCAGGGAGAATGATCTTGTCATCGGCACATTCGGCAGATCGGTTTGGATTATAGACGACATATTACCGCTCAGGGAACTGGCAAAAAGCAACGGAAAAATCTTAAGGCAGCCTGTGATTGCATTTGATTCCCCCCCTGCCGTTATGGCATCAACCAAAAACCTTCCTGGTTATTACTACCAGGGAGATGCCATGTATTTCGGAGAAAACCGCCAGGTGGCTTCCATGCTGACCTATTATCTTGGCGATGACCCCGGAGAGAAAATTAAAATAGAAATCTCAGATGAAAACGGTTCTGTTATCCGCAACATTGAATCTGAAGGCAAAAAAGGATTTAACAGGGTTTACTGGAGGTTTGATATAAATCCGTTGCCAACTGCAGGTTCATTGCCCAGGGCAAACCAGGCATCTGCCGGGACAGATCAGAGGCTTCAAAGGTTCTCAGGTGTCACGGTTATTCCCGGCGAATACAGGGTAAAAATATCATGCCGTAATTACTTTTCCGTCTCGAAGGCTTTTGCGGAGAGTGATCCCAGGGTACAGGCCCCGGACGTCAGGGCCATGCGGCAAAACCGCAAAAGAGGTTACGAGATTACCGAAAAGATAGTAAAGCTTAATGCTGATTATCAGCGATTTTCAGAGTGCGGGCAGCTTATTGCGAAGAGTGATGAAATGATTGCTAAAAATTATGCCTTCGCAAAGGAAATAAGAGGCTTTCATGATGTTTTCAAAAAGAAGTATCAGGAAGCTGAGCAGAAATTAACAAACCGCGATGATGGTCTTTTTATGAAAATAAACCGGTACAGGATTTTGTTTACATCGGAGAGTGCATTAACTGATATCCAGGAAAAGTCGGTAGACGAAGTATTTACATCCATTGACCAGGCCGTTAAGCTTATCAATGATTTTTTAAATTCTGATCTGCCCGAATATCAGAAGCAGATGGCCGGCAGAATGGTTCCTGCCGAGGTTTTCCTGAAATAACAGAATATCAGTTTTTCTTCACCGACATCAGGGTTATCTCCCATAAAAGGGGAGTATAGCCCGGAACCACGCCGGGGTAGCCGTTATGTCCGTATGCAAGGCTTGAAGGTGTCAGAAGAAGAGCTTTACTGCCCTGTTTCATATATCGTAATCCTTCGTCTAAACCGGCAATGATTTTTCCTGAACCAATCACATACTTCCACGGAATACTGTCGGTGACATTGGTATCAAAAACAACTTTATCGAGGAACATACCTTTATAGAAGAACGTCACCGAATCGCCGTTAACAGGTAAATCGCCGGTTCCACCGCTGAGCTCCGTAAAATACAAGCCACTCGGCTTTAAAACAAAAGTTGTATCATGGAGCGATTTCAGAAAATCATTTATCTGGCTCTCCTCCTGTTCCTTCCAGGTTCCAATCTCTCCGCATCCGCTTAAAAGCAGAACGAACGATACATATAAGACCAATATGATTCCGGTTTTCCCCCGAGCGGCCATATTAAAAGTGTATTTTATTTTTCAGGTCCGGGTTTGATTGATGCGATTTCAATATCCCATACCAGAGGGGTGTAACCGGGGAGTATCTGCCTGTAATATCCATACTGATCATATCCGTACAGACCGGCTGATCCGTAAGCCAGATTGGATGGAGTTATAATCTTGGCAACACCTCCGTTTTTCATATACCTTATTCCTTCATCGAGTCCGGTTATAATCAAACCTGAGCCGACAACAAAAGAAAAGGGTGAATCAAGTCCCCTGTTTGTATCAAATATTCCGCCCGAAAGCAATTTAGCCGTGTACCAGAAGGCCACTGTATCTCCGTCCGCCGGCGATTCGCCCGTCCCTTCGGTGATTGAAAGAAAATAGAGTCCGCTGGGTTTTTTCACGTAAACAGTATCTCCGATGGAGCTGAGATAGTTCTGGATAATCTGTGTCTCTTCCCTTTCGTATTTTCCGGAAAGGTCGCACGAACTGATGCTTACTGCGATTAATGCAGAAATAATAAGAATCGTTTTCTTCATTTTAATTTTTATAGAGTTATTCCGGATCTGCCGGTCTGCAAATATACCACAAAAATTATGCCCGTTATTTCAATACATTTATATTATATACCACCACCGCCCTCGGCGGGATCTTATTATCATCGCCGTGAAGTCCCCAGGCAAGGAAGGGAGGAAGGATAAAGAGCGCCTTACCTCCCGGCTTAAGCATCCTTAATCCTTCATTAAGTCCGGGTTCAATAGCGGTAGTTCCCAGGATTATGCTTTTCGGTCCGAGCGACTCAGAGGTGTAGCAAAGCGTACCATCGAGCAGAGTGCATTCGTAATCGAAAGTGATTTTGTCCTTATCCTTAAAGAATTCACCTGTTCCCTGCTCTGAAATCATATACCATAGTCCGGAAGGAGTTTCCTTCATTTGCAGGTTTTTCCTGTTTATATAACCTATTATTCTTTCCCTGTCTTTTTCAACGAGGTAAGAGTTTACAGATATCAGTTCGTTTTTGCCGGGTGACCTTGAAGGTGAAGTATTATCTGTTCGCCTGCCGCATGAAGGTGCAAGAAGTGCAAAGATCAAAACTATTATTAAACGTGCCTCAGAGGCCGGCAGGTTATTCTTCACAACCACGGAAATTTTTAAGAGATTCAAGAAAATATTTCACTGCATTCTCCAGCGAGTCGTAATAATCGCCCCCGGCCGCATTGTAGTGACCTCCGCCTCCGAAATACTTCTGGGCAAATGAATTGACAGGGAATTCTCCTTTTGATCTGAAGGAAAACTTAACATAGTTTTCTTTTTCAATAATAATTGATGAAAAATCAACATCTTTCAGCGAAAGGGGCATATTGACGAATCCTTCAGTGTCGCCTTTGCTGTAGCCGTATCTGTCGAGTTCTTCCTTTGTAAGGACTATGTATGATGCCCTGCATTCAGGCAGAATAACCATTTTTTCGTACAGAGCATAACCCATCAGCCTCAGACGCGATTCTTCGAAATTGTTGAACACCTTGTTAAAAATTTTCTCCTTGTCGATTCCCTTATCGAGCAATTCCGCCATTATTCTGAACGTGGTGCCGGTGAAGTTTCCGTGTTCAAAATTTCCCGTATCGGTAATAATGCCAACATAAATTGCCTCGGCAAATCTATCGGTGTGGTATTCGCCGCCGTTGAGTGAAGTAACTGTTTCATAAACAATCTCGGAAGTAGAACATTTTAAAGGATCCGAGATCAGAAGGTCGTGAAATGAGCCTGAGTCGAGATGATGGTCTATAATAATTTTGGGTATATTCGTCTTCATTACCGTTTTTTCAGCCTCTCCGAGCCTGTTGCTCTGGTTAAAATCGAGCATTATTATAAGGTCGGAACTGTTGATTATCTCATCACAATGCTTTCGTCGTTTGGTATAAATCATTATATCATCCACCCCGTCCATCCATTTGATAAATTCCTGGAGGTGATTCGGGGAAATCATATTAACCTTCTTACCGCTTCTTTGAAGGTAATCTCCAAAGGCTATCATTGAACCGATTGCATCTCCGTCCGGATTTACGTGACAAATCAGGAGGATATTATGAGCATTCCCGAGAAAATGATTTAATTCTTTTTTATATTTGTCAGAGTCAAGCACCTTATTTTTTTAAAGGCTTAAAGATAAAAAATAAAATCAAGCGGAGCCATTTGTACAATCACTAACCAGTTACGGAAATGGAAACAAATTTCACGCTCTCCATCATAAAGCCCAATGCGGTCAGAACAGGCAAGACAGGGCCGATACTGTCGATGATAAATGAGGCCGGTTTTGAAATATCGGCGATGAAGATGATCAGGCTTACCAGGAGTCAGGCAGAACGTTTCTATGCCGTTCATGCAGGCAAACCGTTTTATGAATCGCTGGTTGACTTTATGTCGTCGGGACCTATTGTGGTAATGGTGCTCAGGAAAGAAAATGCCGTTGAGCAGTATCGCCTGCTAATGGGGCAAACCGATCCGCAAAAGGCCGCTCCGGGCACCATACGTCACAGTTTCGGGGTGTCGGTACAGATGAATGCCGTGCATGGATCAGACTCTGTGGAAAATGCATACAGGGAAACATCCTTCTTCTTCTCGGAGACTGAACGTTATCCGTGAAAATTATTTCAATACTCCTCCCCTTTTGAGAACATTATTAATCATGCTTTGTTTGTTCAGTAGATTTTCCGCTGACTGCTTCATTAATTTAAAAATATGACAGATTTTTCTGACAGAAGAACTCTCGAAATGTACTCGTCGGCCTATACATTATCCGACATGGAGGTGTTTGTATTTCCCCAACTCCTCTATCCACTTGTCATTGCCAACATTATGTCGCCGGCCATCTGGAAATGGCGCGACGATCCGTGGTTTGAGGGGATAGACGGAAAAAGTTTCAATTATAAGGCAAACCGGATCAAGCAATATATAATTCAGAACTATATTTTCAACCTCGACCTCTCCACCTGGGGTCTGACCACAAAGCCCAGGGAGATAGAGCGATTCAGAGATTTTATTGACATGGATACGCTGAGGCAGTCCAATGCCCTCTTTGGTTACGAAGGTGACAAATACTATTTTGATATAGACATAAGAAAACACTTCGGGCTTGACAAGTATGATTCTGATATAATTCCTTACTGGAAGACGGAGACTGTTGAAGCCATGAATGCATTCAGGCATAAACCCGGGTTTTCAACAGGTGCCGGAGAATGCGTATCATTGTCGGCACTATACGCCGCCGCCATGTTTGTTGTCGCAAAAATAGATCCGGAAAAAATCTTTCTGATTGCCACTCCCCTGCACTCACAGACTTTCATTCTGGAAAAGGAAGGGCTCCTTACCAACAACCGGAGGATCCTGACCAAAAACATGTGGTTCAACGGCACATCACTCTCTGCAAAGGCAAGAAGAGCACTCGAGAATGAAAAAGTTACGATAGTTGCAAATCTTTCGGGGTATATCCACACAATGTACGGGGAAGCAACAATCAACAGCAGTGATTATGAAGAGTTTTCCACCAGGCTAAACGAGTTTCTCCGGTCGGAACTGACAGTGCCTCTTTTTATCAACTTCCTCAGGTTCAAATCAAAATACAAAACATTATTTCAGTACAGGTGCGATTGCCAGAATGTTTCGCGTTACATTTCACTTGAAAAGATGTTCGAGTATGAGCATTCAAGCCGGTACAATGCAGGACCTGAAACAAGGAAGCTGCTGCTTGACGAAATAGAAGGTGATGATTTTCATCTGAGCCCTCTGCCGGGGAAACTCTTTCTTAACGATTTCGAGGAAGTTCTCGAACTTAAGAAACCCAAAACCCTCGAAGCTGTGGCTGAAGAATTTCTGAAAATATCGGGAAACGGTTTTTCAGGCACCATTGCAGAGATGAAAGAGGACCTGGACAGTTTTTTAAGGACTGTTCCCAGGCTTCCCGGGAAGGAAAAAAAGTTTGTAAGAAAAGAGGCTCAGCCATCAATAAAGCCGGATATGACAAGAGAAGAAATAATTCAGGAAGTTCTTTCATTATCAGACGATTCGGAGCTTTGCAGGCTGGCTGTTTATGCATACCGCCTTATGGAGGTGACCGACTGGCTTCCTTATGTAAAGGCGGCAATTGAAAGGAATCCCGTAAGTTTTTCCGATCTTGAAAAAAAGAGTGTCCTTGAAATGTACAGCATACTGAAGAGTATGCCTGATGAGAGCATATACGACGGCAACCGGCTTGCATTGCCGGATGAAGTATGGAATTTTGGCCGCGGCGACGGCATTGAAAAAGCTTTTCTGCTGGCTGCCAATATTATAAACAAAGACCCTGAGGGAGTTATTAAACTTGAAACAGGTGACGGCAGGGCTCTTCTTGAATATGCCGGAGAAACCTATGAGTTTGAATCCGCAAAGAGTCTGAGGAAGAGTATAAGAATAGAAGGCAGCAGTTATTCGATAAACTGAATTTACCTAAGGATTATTTCCTTTATAGCCTCACTGCCCGACTCATTGTTGATTTTCTCCCTGATTGCCTCCCTTATCATCATCAGTTCGTTCTTAACCACGGACGATTTCAGATATACAGTCAGGATTCCATCTTTCAGAGTCACTTTGGATGTACGGGATGCGATCGCTTTTCCCGCAATCCTTTCCCATGAATCTATAATGGCAATCTCCCGGAGCTTCCCTCCTATTTTCATTTCTGAAATGTAGTCGTTTAATGCTTCCGAAAGAGATATGGTCTTACTCCTTCTCATCAGATATCAGTTTTAAGCTCCGAAACTATTTCGATTTCATTGTCTTTTGCAATCCTGAACAACCTGTGAACGACATCAAGCCTTGCCAGTATTCCTTTCATTCTCATCTCGTCGGTATCGGTTATAAAGATCTGGGCAAACCGGTGATTACCTGCAAGTTTAATTATTTTTTCAACACGTTCGGAATCAAATTTATCGAAAATATCATCGAGCAGGAGGATTGGGGTAAGGCCGGTTTTCCTTTTTATATAATCGAATTTAGCCAGCTTCAGCGCCACAAGGAAAGATTTCTGCTGACCCTGAGAACCGAACGTTCGCACAGGATAACCATTAAGTTCGAAGACAAGGTCATCCTTATGTATGCCGGCCGTGGTATATTCAAGCACCCTGTCCTTTTCAGCATTCTTTCTAAGCAGCTCCGTGAAAGCGGTACCTGACAGCTGTGATCTGTATGATAATTTCATCATTTCATTTCCCGATGAGATAAATGTGTAATAATCGTTGAAAACAGGTGTAAGCTCATCCACCAGCCTTGATCTTTCCCTGTGGATATACTCACCGTATTTAACCAGTTGCAGATCGTATGCTTCAGTAAGTTCAGGGGTGAGGTTTCCCGACTTTCCATAGGATTTAAGCAGCCTGTTTCTCTGCAGAATTACTTTGTTATAGTTTAAGATGCAATCGAGGTACTCAGGATCATACTGGCTTATTATTTTATTAAGGAATCTTCTCCGTTCCTCGCTGCCTTCAGTTACCAGTGCACTGTCGGCCGGTGAAATCATCACAACCGGGTATCTTCCCACGTGGTCAATCAGCCTCTCATATTCCTTACCGTTACGTTTAAGAACCTTTTGTTTCTGCCTGTGAAATGAGCAGACAACCGACGACTCGGCCGCATCTTCTGAAAATACTCCCTCAATAATGAAGTAATCTTCACCATGATTGATACTTATGCTGTCGATATTGCTGTAGAAACTTTTTGCCAGGGATAGATAATGTATTGAATCGAGTATGTTGGTTTTCCCGGCACCGTTGCTGCCGACAAAACAATTGATTCTGGGCGAAAACTCAAATGATGCGGATTTGTAATTCTTAAAGTTGGTGAGAGACAGTTTTTTAAGATACATAAATTACTCTTTGATTACCATTTTATATTTGTGTCAAAGTTAGCAAACCGTCAGGGTTTTTCAACCGGGGTAACCATAAAAGAATCAGGACTGCCGCCTTTCATTTTCCCAAAAAGGGGAAAGCCGGAACACAAGCCCCCAAAAAAACCATTTAGAATGCTTCTTTCCACAACGGAGTGAACCGGAAGAGGCTCTTTGGATGCCATCTTATTCTCCTCATTTTACCGGCAGTTGCAATGGAGTATTCAGGTACCGGATTGGTCTGAAGATTATCCTGCAAAAAGCAATTTCCATCCTGATTTGTTTTTTTTAAATCGGGATGGTTTCATAATATTGTTAAAAGAGCTACATTTGCGGGATAAATTTTCAAGGTAACTATTTATGGCAAAGAAGGCAGCATCAGATAATCCGCAGGGATTAAAGAACGTGGAAGAGACACTGACACGGACCGAGCAGTTTCTGGAAGAGAATTACAAGCCCATACTTATTTTTCTGGGGGTAATTGTAGTACTGGTCGGATTATTTTACCTGGGCAGGATCTATCTTGGAAAGAGAAATGCAGAGGCACAGTCGCAGATGTACCAGGCAGAGAGGTGGCTTGAAATGGATTCGCTCAGCCTGGCTCTTAACGGAGACGGCAACTACCTGGGCTTTATTGATATTGCCAATGATTACAAGTTCACAAAAGCCGGTAATCTTGCCAGGTACGGAGCGGGGGTTTGCCTGCTTCACCTCGGAAGGTACGAAGAGGCCCTTGAATATCTCGGAAAATATTCGCCCAAAGACAAGATTATCGGATCCCTGGCTATAGGTGCCATGGGCGATGCTCTGGTAGAGTTAGGCAGGCTCGACGAGGGTATTGAAAAATATCTGAAAGCCGCCGAAACCGGCAGCAACCAGTTCAACACGCCGCTTTACCTTATGAAGGCAGCCCAGATATACGAAATGGAGAAAAAATACGGAGAGGCTCTCAAATTATATGAAAGAATAAAGAATGAATATCCCGAGAGCACTGAGGGCTTGTCGGCGGAAAAATACATAGCAAGAGTCAAAATACTCGGGAACGGGCAATAATTATTGGTATACCGTTCGGGGTTATATTGACCGTGCAAAGAAGTTTCCCTTAACACGGGGTGAGATTCAAATGGCAACCACCAACCTGTCGGAATATAATCCAGAGAAAGTTCCTGATGCGTCAGGGTTCAGGTTCGCAATTGTCGTTTCTGACTGGAACAGCGAGATAACATTTTCACTTCTTGACGGATGTGTTACTACTCTGAAAAAACACGGCGCATCAGAAGGCAACATAATTATAAAACATGTACCCGGCAGTTTTGAGCTCACAATGGGAGCGCAGCTGATGGCTGAAAATGAGGATGTGGATGCGATTATCTGCCTGGGGTGTGTAATACAGGGCGAAACGCCTCATTTTACGTATATATGCCAGGCGGTCAGTTACGGAATTACTCAGGTGAGCATCGATTACAACATCCCCGTCATCTTCGGTGTACTGACCACCAACGACTTCAGCCAGGCAAAAGAGAGGGCAGGCGGCAGGCACGGCAACAAGGGAGATGAAGCCGCCGTTACCGCGATAAAGATGGCAGAACTTAAAAATGGCCTGGAAAACAGTAATTAACGGAGCACCTTTCTGACAAACGCTACCGTAAAATAGGACATCATAAAGACCCCGATAAAGCCTTCAAAACCTGAAATTATTCTGCTTAATCCCTGGGGATAAACATCTCCGTAACCTATCGTAAAGAATGTTATCACGGAATGATAATAAGATTGAGATAGAATAGAAAGATGGTCGGGATTTCCTACAGAAGAGACAGTCTTTCCCAATCCTGAGGTTTCATCAATATAATACAGCGTCCCGAAGAAGAACCACATAATAAGAACACTAACTAGGACTCTGCCAGGTGCCGTTGCGTACAAGCCTATCTTGTCAAAAACAAGCCATTTGAAAGCATACTCCGGATAGGCCCACAGACCAGCCCACTTTTTCTTCTCAAGAGAATCTTGCAGATCGGCCTTTGCCTCAAGCCTCCTGAAACTCACATAAGCCTTATCCTCATACGAGTATTTTCCTGTGTTGCTGAAATTTTCCTTAAGTATCCTGAGCTGTTCCGATTTCTGTCTTATCGTTGTATCTTCCTGTGCCAGAATTACATCCAGGCATTTATTCTGTATCCAGTCGATATATATCTTGCCGATAAGTCTCATACCGGAAAGATTTATAACATCAATATCAACTGCTGAATCGTATGGTTCGAGGTCAATGATATCCCTGACAATAGTATCGGAAATATCGAGAAGACGGGCACGGGAAAGCCTTAAATCGACATAATGATTGAAGTTGCAGGATTTAAGGCATAATTCTTTAAACTGAGAACCATTAAATGTCAGGATGCCTTCGCCGAAACTGGTTTTTTCAAAGTTTATATCGGCACCGGCCATTTCCATCAGGCTGAAGTTTTTGTTGCCTGATCCCATTTCCACCCGTTTAAACTGGATTTTTCCGGAAATGCAGGATGCTCCCTCAAAACTTACCTCTCCGTTTCCGAAAACGGAACGGTTGAAATTTATCTTGCCCGAACCGAAATTGACCGTTCTGAAATCAACACGGCTGTTTCCGAATTCTGCTCTTTCAAAAGAAACGTCACAATCGCCGAAAGACGCATAATGAAAATCGACTTTCCCGCCGGTTATCCTTGCAACTTTAAAACTGAAGTGACCGTTTCCGAAATGTGTATTAATAAAAAGAAGCTCACCCGAGTTAAATTCCGTATTGGAAAAGTTAATCTCACCATTACCAAACTTTATGTCCTGAAAGTCTTTCTTTCCGTCGAAGATTACGGAGTTTTTAAAAATAAAATTCCCGTCGCCGAATACAGAACCTGAAAAATCAAGATCTCCGGAACGAAACAGAGTGTTAGAAAAACTCACATCGCCTTTCCCGAAATCAGAACCTGTAAAAATCACCTTTCCTTTTGCAAAATGAGATCCCTCAAAGCTTATATCGCCTTCGTTAAACAATACATAGCTGAAATCGGTCGCCGTATTGGCCTCAAAGAATGCATTCCTGGCTGACAGGTTGTTAATTTTTACCTGCGCTTTTCTGTCGAGATTATGCTGCCTTCTGTACATGGCGAGGGAAAAGTCATTTAAATACAGGTTATCAAGTACCAGGTCCTGTCCCTCCTCTATCATCCGGAAGATCTCCGATGTTTCAATGACACCAAAGAGTTCATTTCCTCTTTCCTCCCCTTCTGAATCAAAAAATGTAACAATTGCCGTCTTCGGACATATTCTCCCGTCTTCTGCAAAGTATTTTACGTTTCTGATCTCAACTTTATAGCCGGAATAATTTGTGACCATTTAATTATTGGTTTAACATTCAAAATTATAAAAAAGTTAACAAGCAATGATTAACGATTACAAAGTTCGCTATAGGGGCAGAAGCTGCACTTTTGAAGGTTTTCTGTCATTATGAAATTTTCATTGCGGTTAAAGATGTCTTTTAATACTTCACGGAGCAATGAAGAAAAGATATCCTTTACTTCCGAATAATTCATCACGACCTTTTCCCCTGAGGCGTTTTTAATTGTCAGAATTCCCGGGACATCCGATTTTGAAACCTGCCTGACAGAATATATAACCGGCAAAATGTCATATTTCTGAATGCGGGAAAGGATTTCACAATAGATAAGTATCTGAAGCCATTCTCCCGGCCTGGTCCTGTTTTTTGCGTCAAAAAGCGATTCAAACGATTTTATTTCCATAGGTATATCTCCGGTTTTGTAATCGAGAATTCTTAATTTCCCTGCAAATGAATCTATCCTGTCAACGATTCCCCCTAATTTTATCTTAACCGGATTTCCGTTGCTTACAATATCAAATGGTGCTACAATGTTCTTTTCAAGGTCAGAAACAGCAAACGGGGCGGCATTCTCATCTTTCTCAAGAATTTTCTTTACATACTGAACAAGTATACTGGCGGCAATCTCCTCTCTGCCCGTAAGACTTTCGTCTTTTGTGGTGTGGAACCTTTCAGTAACAGCATCTCTGACTGTTTTCTCAAGTTTGTTTTTCTCTGAAGCAATTTTTCTTATATCCTGTGCCGAGAGCCTCCGGTTCAACAGGTCCGAGTAAATCCTTTGCATAATGTCGTGAAGAAGAGTGCCGAATTCTGCAGAATCTATGCCTTCAGATATCCTGTCAGGCTCCTCGAGTCCGCAAACATACCTGTAATAAAATTGCATCCGGCAGTTAATCCACGTATTTACTGCTCTTGGAGAGAGACTTGATCCATTTTCACCAAAATATCTGTTTTCAAGAACCTGCTGGTGGCCGGGGGTACGTTCAACGGTATCCGGGAGCGGCGGGCGCACTGAAACCTCATAACCCTGACAGATATAGGAAGGTGGTGAACCCGAAAGGTAATTGAGCTGCATCAGCAGACGGCTCATCTCCCCTGTTTTTAGTCCCTCCGCGTTTGAATTATACACGAAAACCGCATTCTCCGCCCTGTGAAGAAGCCGGTAGAAGTAATAGGAATATATTGAATCCTGGTGCCTTATCACAGGGAGTCCGAAGGCCTCCCTTAGATTGTAGGGAATATATGATGAACCGGCAGAGGACCGGGGTAATACACCCTCGTTAACCGAAAGCATAATTATATTCCTGAAATCCAGTACCCTGGTTTCAAGCAATCCCATTATCTGAATGCCTGAAAGCGGTTCGCCGGAGAAAGGAACCGAAATGCCTTTCAGAATCCTGTCAAACAGATCCGACCATGTAACTATTGTCATGGTAATGCCAGATAAAACCGTAATGTCCTCAAACCTGTTCAGTACCTGCAGAGCTCTGAATATAAACTCATTATGAAGGCTAATGGTTTTAACGGCATTATTTTCATCTTCATTTTCAATGATATACTGTTCTTCCAGTATGGTTCTTATGTATGACGGCATCACGGCAGTGGACTCCACTTTTCTGAAAATCATCTCCAGTGCAGGGCTGCTGTAGATATCTGTTGACGGGATCCAACTCCTTCCTTCAGAGATTATCCGTGAGACAATATCACCGGAATGATATTTTGTCTCGTCTGAGAGGAAGCTGTGCCTCAGAAGACCGGTAACATCCCCGGATGCGAAAAAAGTAACACCGTTTTCGGTTCTGCCGTTTTTCTGAAGATTGAGAAGCATCTTCAGAAAACTGTATACCGGACTGAATTTCAGGGGGTATCCCATTGTTATATTTACGTCGGTAATAAACTCCGGAATAGAGGATAGCAGGGGGATCAGGAGGTTTTCATCAGCAAGTACGATTGCTGTCTGATGATCCGGCATCCCTTCCTTTTCAAGTATTTTACCCAGCAGTTCCGGGATAAGTTTAACCTGAGCAATATCTGAGGATGTACTTATGATTTCCCGCGAGACATTTACGGATGGCTGAGAAAGGAATGTATTATAACTCCACTCCTCAGGCATGTCGTTTCCGAAAATACTGATATTTTCTTTAATGAAATATCCCGCTGAGTGGGAAGAGTTTTTTTCAGTGTATGATTCATCGTAATCCCAGTAGAATCTGGCCTTTCCGGTATCTTTAAGAGACTTCAGAAGAATCTTTTCACACCTGTTAAGTGCGTTGAAACCTGCAAAATGAAATGTCTTCCACGGAAGTCCGGTAAGGTCGCCGTTAAGGCATCTCATCGCCCCGTCGCGGAAAATCATCCCTTCATAGGCAATACCATTTTGCCGGAGGTTGTCGCGGAATCTGATATACAACTCCGGCAGAACCGACCACAGGCCAAGAAAATTTTCTTTCTCGCCGGTATATTTCCCGGCGTTGAAGTTTACCCAGAAACGGCGGATAATTTCGATCTCTTCCTGCGACAGGCCTCCGAATGTTGAATCAATTTTTTTAAGGTCGGAAAGGTTTGAGAAAATTTTTCCGGCATCAACAAGATATTTATCAACATCGTCAAAATCATTCAGGATCATTTCGCCCCAGTAATAGAAACTGTCGAATGGTTCGGCTTTGCTGTTGATTTCTCTGTATGCCTTGTACAGTTCAAAAACAAGCAACTCATTTTCAGCCTTCAGAAGAGGAGAAAGAGTGCCAAAAAGTTCGTTTATGGTTTTCACGGCCGGGGACCACACAGGCTTTTCAATTACCGAAGAGAGGTACTTCATAAAAAAGAGCCCTGCCCTGCGGTTGGGAAAAACGATACATTGTTCGCCGGTCGAATCCCTGTGCCGGTCGTAGATATGCTTTGCAAGAAATTCAAGAAAACTCTTCATACACTTACATTTTCTCCTGACACTGCGGTCAGGGTTTCGTTTCACTCAACTTTCGCCTTTCGCCTTTCTCCTTTCTCCTTGTTATTCACTCATCCATTTTTTGCCCTGCCATGTATTTAGTTCCTCCATTCTTTTCTCAACTATAGCGGATACCCGGTCGGAGCGAATACCGTTCCATGTTCTGACGGCAACCATACGTGGCGGAGCCTCGCCGGTAAAGCGTTCAATAACTATCCCCGGTCTTAGCCTGCTGAGAAATTCCACTAAAAAACCGACATACTCCTCAAAACCGAAAAGGTTAAAAAGACCGGGGTCCGACAGATATTCTTTCTCCATACCGGTACCTTTTATTATCTGCAGCTGGTGAAGCTTTACACTGTCGAGAGGCAATGAGGATATTATTCCGGCTTCATCCATCATTTCACCTCTGGTTTCTCCGGGAAGGCCAAGTATGAAATGGGCACCGGTATGGATACCGGCCTCAGCAGTCAGTTTAATGGCCATGACCGAATCTCCGAAAGTGTGTTTGCGGTTAATTCTTTCCAGAGTTCTGTCGTAACATGATTCAACACCGTACTCGACAGAGACAAAATGATCCGCGGAAATTTTTCTCAACAAATCAATTTTCTCATAATCAATACAATCGGGACGGGTCCCGATAACCAGTCCGCATATTGCCGGATGAGCCAGAGCTTCATAATAATAATCGTGCAGTTTCGCCGCATCGGCATAGGTGTTTGAGTATGCCTGGAAATAAGCCAGGTATCCCATATTATCCCTGTATCGTCTTTCGAGGAACGCGATGCCTTCATTTATCTGACGGGTGATGGTTTTTGAAGGGTTGCAGTATGAAGGGTTGAAAGCATTGTTGTTGCAGAACGAGCAGCCGCCGAGGCCCTTTGTTCCATCGCGGTTCGGACAGGTAAAGCCTGCATCGATACTCACCTTCTGGAGCCGCCCGCCGAATCTTTTTCTGAAATAATCGGCATAGGAGTTAAATCTCCTTGAAGTTCCCCACGGGTACAGATCCGTTTTACCTTCTGTTGTCATCATTCCACCTTTACAACTTTGTTGTCGTCGACATACCAGATGAACGCTTCGGCATTTTCAAAGCCCATATCGTTCAGAAGCCGGCGGTACATGGTAACCTGCCTTATATCTTCATCTCTTACATTTCCGAATTTAAAGTCCACCACCGTGGCTTTATTTCCTGACAGGATAATTCTGTCGGGTCTTCTCAGATCTCCTCCTGGTGCAAGGATGTCCGTTTCAGTGAGGATTTTCAAATCAGGTCCGAACCATTCCTTTACCTGCGGAGTTTCAAGTGCCAGGGTGATTCTTTCAGTAATTTCCGAACCTTCCTTTTCGGTAATCCTGCCGTCAAGAACCATCTTTCTGACGGCTCCGGGAATATCTTCAGGAGTAAAAACGGCAGATAAGATATCGTGCATCAGTCTGCCGTAGTTCAGTTTTGATTTTTGTTTCTCATCCTGTTTCAGAAACCATTTTTCTCCGTGAAGTTTTATATGCAACCCTGCCAGGTCGCCGCCAACAAAGTACTCTCCTGCTCCTGCGGCGGGCGTTTCTTCCGGATGCTGAATCGCTTCCGTTTCGGGATACTTACCGGCAAGAAACACCTTATTCTCAGTGTTAAAATAATCCGGCAGATGAAGCAGAGGCTTGTCATCCGCTGTTACCGGCATCACTGCCAGTGCACTTTTAAGCCATCCGGCGATTGAATCTTTTTCCGGTTCATCGGGGCAGAATCCAATAAGGATCTCCCTCGCCCTTGTAAAGGCCACATATAACAGGTTCAGATTATCAATGCGGGCGTTGTAAGTTTCGGCACTGTAATCTGACGAAAAGAATGAGTATTGAAGGTCATTCTTGTATTTTACCGGAACCAGACTCAGCCTGTTAAAGGGCTCCTCTGAAGGATTCACCCAGATTATGGGGTTCTTCCTGCCATGACCCAGCGGCCATGTAATAAAAGGCACTATAACGGCCCTGAATTCGAGACCTTTTGCCTTGTGGATTGTCATCACCTTTATAGAATCCTGCCGGTCCGACAGGGCAAGCGATTTGTCCGGGCCATAGAGTTCCCACCATTCAAGGAAGGATTGAATATCTGTCGAAAAATTCACCGAATATTCAAACACCGCGTCCTGGAAAGCATGGAGAAAGGAAGAATTATCGCCCGATGATCCCAGTGAAAAGTATCTGATTACCTGTTCCACAGCCTCAAATACGGGTTTTTGTCTCAACCGTGAAATGAAAATTCTCCAGTCAGCCGGCCACAACTCATCTGCCTGTGCCGCAGTATCAGAAAGGTCTTTTTCCGAACCGGTATTACCTGTTGCAATAAGCCAGCTTCTGATCATAACAGCCAGGCTGAGGTTGTCGGACTGGTTAAGCAGGTAGGTGAAGAGGGCTAAAATAAAACTCACTGCCGGAGAGGCATTGAGAAAAAGAGATTCTCCCGATACTATGCTGTAATTATAGCGGTTGTTTTTTTCTTCGCCGGCTGAGGCACTGTAACCGATTACAGAATTAATTACGGCAGCACCTTCATTATTGTATCTGACCAGAATTCCGATATCCGATGCCCTGAAGCCCTTGTCCTGAAGCTCTTCGATCATCCGCGGCAGTTTCTGAAGGACCAGTGTCATAAAATCGTCTTCCTCCTTTCTCAGAAATTCGATTCTCACCAGTCCGCCCTCCCTGTTTTGGTGACACATCTGCCGGGTATCGGAATAAATAGAAGCAAGTGTCATTTCAGGGTCGGGACTTACGGCAGATTCGTCTATCAGACGGGGCAGGACAGTGAAGAGAGCATTATTGAATGCAACGACATTTTTCAGGCTCCTGTAATTGGTATCGAGCTTTACATCAAGGATACGGCTTTCCTTAATCTGTTTGGCGAGGTATTTTCCCATAATTCTCCAGTCGCCGTTCCGCCACCTGTAAATGGATTGTTTTACATCGCCGACAACCAGGTTATCGTGTCCTCCAGCCATGCTGTTTTCTACCAGCGGAAGGAAGTTGTTCCACTGAATCACAGAAGTATCCTGGAACTCATCGATCATGAAGTTCTCGTAATTGTTTCCGGCCTTTTCATAAATAAACGGGGTCTGATCGGCGCTTGTCAGCCGGTAGAGAAATTCTCCTGCGTCAGAAAGCAGGAATCTGTTCTCGGCGGTTGTTATGATATGAACGTTCCTGAGGATGTCGGAAAGGATTCCGAGTATATAGACATGCTGAATAATAAGAAGGGCCGTATTTGCAGCCAGAGAGCCTCTCTCGTAAAAACCGAGGGTATGAAGGAAAAGTTCCTTAAAGCCGTCATCAAACGCTGCCTTCAGTTGCGGAGAGGGGCCTGCTTTTGATGTCCAGACCGGCTCCGGGTCTTTCACTTTTAATACAGTAGCACCCGGAGGAGGGCAGATACCGTCAAATTCCTTTTCAATTTTCTGAAGGAATGAACCGATACCTCCGCTGTTTCCCCTGAAAAACATGTCATCCGTAACATTGTGCCTGTTCAGCAGAGCCCGGCATTTCTGTGCAAGGCCGATTAGTTCGGTTGAAAAATCCTTACGGATCTTTTTCAGAGTCCCGATATAATCCTCAAGAAAATCTTTATCGCTAAGTCTCTTACGGTCGTCTTCATCCATCAGCCTGAATCTCTCCCTGAAAACTTCCCCGGCAAGAGAGGTGATGTCATTTTTAATGTTCCAGCTTTTACCTTCCTCAATCCTGTCATATTCATACCTTATGAGCCAGTTCATCAGTGCCCTGTCGTTTTTTGCATCCTCAAGGGTCATATCAACAGCCCGGTCGAGAACATGCCTGTGTTCAATTTCAATCTGGTATCCCTGCTGAAGGCCTGTTTCCCTCGCGAAGGCTCTTATAATCCGCTGAAAGAAACTGTCGATTGTTCCAACATTGAAAAAGGAATAATCGTGAAGTATTGAAAATAGAATACGGCCTGATTTTATTTTCAGTTCATCGAAAGAGAAACCCGTATCCGTGATTAGTCTTTCCGCCATTTTTGTCCTTTCACCTGCGGCGATGGCTGCAAGGTGGTCAAGGATTTTCCTTTTCATTTCTGCAGCGGCCTTATTGGTAAAAGTAACAGCGAGGATTCTCCTGTACGACTGTCCGGGAGATTTCAGCAGCCTTGCCATGTACCTTGCCGTAAGCTCAAAGGTTTTACCGGAGCCTGCCGATGCGCTGTATTTTGTTAAAGTACCTTTTTCCATAAAGGTATAAAGATAAAAAATGTTGTTAAGGTTTTTCCGGCATAATTCCAGAATGCCGTGCCACAACCTCGTCATTATTGATTTTCAGCCGGATGCTGGCTTTCAGTAGAAAAAAAGGGTTGAAATGGTTATCTTTGCGGTCGTGAAAAAGAAGGTTATAGTTGGTTTGTCGGGAGGTGTTGACTCAAGCGTTGCTGCCCACCTCCTCATTGAGCAGGGATACGAGGTAGAGGCTTTGTTCATGAGGAACTGGCACGACACTACCGGACTGGTTCAGAGTGAGTGTCACTGGGAGGATGACGTGATGTTTGCCGAGATGGTGGCGAAGAAGCTGGGTATACCGTTTCATTTCACGGATCTCAGCGATGAATACAGGAGGCGGGTTGTGGATTATATGTTTGCGGAATACGGCAGGGGAAGAACCCCAAACCCTGATATTCTTTGCAACCGTGAGATTAAATTTGACTCATTTGCCTCCGAAGCAGGGAAGCTCGGATGTGATTTTATCGCTACCGGGCACTACTGCAGGAAGGAAGAAACTGTGCGGCAAAATAAAGTAATATACAGGCTGCTGTCGGGTACTGACAGGAACAAGGATCAAAGTTATTTCCTGTGCCAGGTAAGCCAGGCGCAGCTTGCAGGAGCGCTTTTTCCTGTTGGCGGCATGACAAAGGCAGAAGTGCGCGGGACTGCCGCAAGACTGAAGCTGCCTACAGCCCACAGAAAAGATTCGCAGGGCATCTGTTTCGTAGGGAAAGTGCACCTGCCCGTTTTTCTGCAGCAGAAGCTGAAAGCCAGGGAAGGCAGGGTAATTGAGATTCCTGCGGAGGCAATTCCGGAAGTTCCTTATTCGGGTTTCCATGGAAATGTGCCGGATGATGCCGGGCTGAAAAAGCTGGTTTCTCCCTTCAGGTATGCTCCCGAATCGGGGAGGCTTGCCGGCTATCACAACGGTGCCCATTTTTACACCATAGGGCAGCGTAAAGGTTTGAACATTGGCGGCCGCCGTGAACCTCTTTTTGTGATAGGCACCGACACTCTGGAGAATATTATTTATGTTGGTGAGGGGCAGTCGCATCCCGGGTTGTACCGCAGGGGGCTTTTCATAAGGAAGGAGGATGTTCACTGGGTGCGTCCGGATATGGCATTTGATGAAGGGGAAAGCAGGGAGTATCTTGTAAGGATCCGTTACCGGCAGCCTCTGCAGAAGGCTTTTCTGCATTGCCGGGCTGACGGCATATATATTATATTTCAGAAACTGCAGAGAGGCATAACTCCGGGTCAGTTTGCGGCCTGGTATGACGGTGAGGAAGTTATCGGGTCGGGAGTGATTTCAGAGTGAATGGCAGAAAGGGAGAAATAAGAAGGGGAGAATATTGTGGGGCGTACTGGAATCGAACCAGTGACCTCTTGCCTGTCAAGCAAGCGCTCTGAACCAACTGAGCTAACGTCCCGGAGAGTGCAAAAATATAAATAATTTATAAACCGGAGAGGATAATTTCCGGAAATTTGAAATTGCATAGATACCGCCTCCGCATCAGAAGTCAACCTAAATATGACTAAATGATACTTTGTTGCAGGTTGCGGTCTTCTTTACAGCCCCCGGCAGATCGTAAGTCTATTTAAATCCCAACGACGCCTTAATCTGTTCCAGTTCGTCCCTGAGAGTCTGCAACTCCGATTTCAGGCGACGGTTCTCGTCAACCGATGATTCAATCATCTTTTGCTGTTCCTTGACAGCCTGCAGAAGAACTACCGTAAGCCTCGAATAGTCAAGAAGTTTATAACCGTTGTGGTCATTGCTCATTACTTCCGGGAAATATTTCTCAACATCCTGGGCAATGAAGCCAATCTGCCGGGATGTACTGAAATCCATGTCTTTAAACTCTTCTGTTTTCCAGTTGTAATAGACGCTTCTTATGTTTTTGACGGCAGGAAGTACATCTCCTAAATCTACGATATCTTTCTTCCATCTCTCATCGGAGCCTGAAACAAAGTTGCCCGTTGCATAAGCATTTCCATAAACCCAAAGGGCTTCATAAGTGGGAGTCTGACCCGGTACATGCCCGACAATTAAGCCGTACCCTGAGAAATTTTGCCGGTTTACTGTGATGTTTCCGTTTAATCTTAATTGATTAAGGTCGAAATCTCCGTAAATAAGCGCATTTGTATAATCGGCTGCGGAATTATCTATGAAAAGCTTGGAACTGGTATTGGTAAGACCTCCTCCTGCATATGGACCGATAAAGATATTTCCACTTCCTGAAGCTAAGGAAGCACCTGCATAATATCCTATCATTGTATTGTAGTTGCCGTTTGTATTTGAAAAACCGGCTCCGGAACCAAGGCTTACATTGTATGATCCTGTATTGTTCCATTTTGCAGATTCACCACCAAGCGCAACATTTTCTCTTCCGGTAGTATTCGCATTTCCGGCATTAATACCAAGAAACGTATTCATGATACCCGTTGTATTGAAATTTCCGGCGGATCTTCCTGCGAAAAGGTTAAAACTGCCTGTAGTGTTGGCTTCTCCTGTTTGTTGTCCGATAAAGACATTAAAATCTCCGGTAGTATTATTTCGTCCCGCAAAAGGGCCGATGAATACATTTCTGGATGCTGTGGTATTTTTGTTACCGGCTTCATTACCGATGAATACATTCATAAAACCTGATGTATTTGAGAACCCGGTATTATTACCGATAAATGTATTGAAATAGCCATCGGTGTTATTATTGCCTGAATTGGTCCCGATAAAAATATTACTGTATCCGCTTGTGTTCGATAGGCCTGACTGGTATCCAATAAAACTATTATTATATCCTGTGCTATTGGCATAACCCGACTGAAATCCCATAAAGACGTTGTAATTGCCTGTGGAATTCAGGTAACCGCTCTGATATCCAAGCAGGACATTATTGCTGGCTGATGTTATGAATGCTCCTGCGTAGTTACCTATCAGAACATTATTGCTCCCCGTGCTCAGAGTGAAACCTGCTGTGTTTCCTACAGCAATATTGTTTGATCCACCGGTCTCACCGACCGGAAAATTATATCCAAGTCCGGAGGAGTTGCCGATGAAAATATTGTTGCTGCCATTCTTAAAAAAAGCGCCGGCACCGGCACCAAGATAGGTATTGCTGCTGCCTGTAGTAAAATCTCTTCCTGAAAGAGTTCCGATGAAAGTATTGGCACTGCCATCAAGATGATTTAATCCCGACAAATTGCCGATAAAAGTATTATAGTTACCGCTGACGTTTGATCTGCCAGTCTGGTAACCAAAGAAAGAATTGTAGCTTCCCGACTCATTTTCCAGCCCGGACTCATAACCAACAAAACTGTTATATAGACCTGTTTTAATTGAGTAACCGGCTTTGTGACCGATGAAATAATTATCAGGATTCATGTCAAGGAAATTGTCTACAGGTCCTTTTGCAGGATCGAAGCCTCCTATGGCGAAACCACCCTTGTTTCCTTTGGCAAGCTGATTGACGTAAACCCTGGTGCTGTCGCGCGTCACCCTGAAATATTCCTGTCCCGGTGCTTTGGATGCATCGAAACCCCCTATTGCAAAGCCACCCTTAACACCTTTGGCATCTCCGTCATCAACATAAATTCTAACACCTTCATTATAAACCGCAAAAACGGTCTGTCCGTTTTTGTTTTTTACCTCAAAGAGTGCCTCTTCCATGTTGCTTGTTTCGCCTGTCACGGTTAGTTTTTTCAGTGCGCCGCTTATGTCATTTGCCATCATCGAATACGGCACCGACCACAGCTTGGCCGAGCCCATTACCTTGTAGACATAACCAGGTGCCTGGGCGATTTTCGTTCCAACATAAAGATTTGCAACTGACCAGTTTACAGAGCTGAATGTTGGTGCCGTACCCTGAACTTTGACCGCTGCCGGACTGCCCAGAACAACAGTAAACATTCCGAAAGAATTGGTTTTGACATTCGAATGCTCCTCCTCCCAAATGTAAGTTCCTCCTGTTCCGCCGTAGAAACCCGTGGTATCGGAGAGGATTGACAGCTTAACTTTAAGGGTTGCATTCTGAATAGGGTTTCCCGAGGCATCGCGGGCTATGGCCTGGTAGTTGAAACCCTGAGGCACCTGTGCCTCAAGGTTGCTCAGAGTACAGAGCGCAGGGCTCAGTGTAAGAATAACTGAAACAATTAACCTTGTTTTCATGGTGCTGAACAATAAAGATTTCATAAACGGTTAGTTAAAATCTATCCGTTTATTAAAACAATTCTGTATTTATTTTGTTCAGCCCCTTTATAAATAGTTTATTTATAAAGCCTCTTCTTTTTTTTCAGAATCCTTTCTTCTCCGGTGATTTCTTTAACCGGTTTCATGAAAAAATCAACTCTCACCGTTTTCCCATCGCCCGCAAACACCGTCCTTGATGGCCATTTAATGTCTTTCGACTCAGCCCTGACGGTATAGTTGTCCGGGTTTATGTTCCTTACACAATAACTTCCTGATTTATTTGTCTTCATGATGGCCGACTGCCTCCTGTCGCCCGAAACAATATATATATACGCGCCTTTTACAGGTCTTCTTTTCTGGTCAAAGACCGTACCTGTCAGGGTTGTCCCTTCAGATTGAGATATTTCAACAGTGAAGCCCGCAAAAGGAAGATAATCAGGAATATCTGCATTTCTGAGTTTTCCCCTGTACTTTTTCAGAATTGCATCCTTTAAGGAGGCGGCATTAAGATAAATTTCAAACGGAATTTTTAAAGATCCCTTCAAACGCTTCCTGCTTTTCAATGCGGCATAGATGATCAGCTCCCGGGATTTTCCGGGTTCTATCTCGAGAGGAAAATGTCTGAAAGGTTTTTCTATCATTTTCTGCAATTTTTCTTTCTTCCCCGGGATTTTGCCAAGCACCTCAATTTTAGCATACCTGCTTACCGGGAAGTCTTCAAAGGGATCAGGTATTACGAATTTTCCGGATTTTCTGAAGACATTGCGTATGATGATCCGCCTTTCGGCAAAGTTTCTGAGGTTGGAAGTTGTTTTTGACTCGGTGGTGCCTTCCGGCTGTGCATTGTTGCCGTTTTCATCGACAGGTGGTTTGGCTGCATCTTCGGGGTTGTCTTCATCAGCCATACCTTTTCCTGCGTCGGGTACCGGCTCCTGTGCGCCTGTGGAACTTTTTCCTGCAATGATATATTTATCGAGGTTTCGCTGTGCCTCATTCGATCTGTCGGCAACTGCCCATGCAACATCATTCACTCCGTTCATATCAAGATGTTCTGCTTCAATTATGCTGAGGCTTGCCCGCGATTTGATGCACCTGTGAGCCTCCGAGCCTGTGAAATCGTAAGGGTAAACATGTTCGTAGAACTCCCCTGGTTTAATTTTCTGATTCAGGATATGCACCACGCTGTCGCCGACCCCCCCGCCCCCGGTCAGGAAAATTATCGTACCGGAATAAAACTCCCTCACCGGATGTGTACCGTTATTTCTGATTCTTACATGAACCATATTCTGAACGTTTGCATGGTAATAGTCGTCAGGTTCATCCGGATCGGCGTTATCGGGATGGGTCAGAAAGATATCCTTGCTTTCCCACCAGTAATCCATTGGTTCGGGCGGAAAAGGTTCGTCACCGTCGCGAATCCAGAAAGACGGCAGTCCGAGGTACTGGTCTGCCGGATCACCGGCAGGGAGTTTATACTCATATTTCGGCTCTGTAGATGACTGTGTAAAGGAATTTGCAAAAAGGTAGGCTTTAAATAACGAAATAAGCAGATTATTTGCCGGTTCAGCACCTCCGGTATCTTCCTGGTCGGCATATATTAAATCGCCCGAACCGGTTGTGTCTCTCTGTTCAAGCTGAAGAGCTTTGGTCCAGTAGCTCGTAAAGTCGCTTCCTGATGCATTTGACGGATTTACTGCTCCGGAATTACAGGCTGCGGTGAATGTAAGCCTGAGATCGGGATCGGTTATAAGGTTAAAAACATCCTGCCAGAAGCCGTAACCGTATGATTGCTGCATTAATACATGGATATGGCTGTTGTCGCGCAGGCCGGTATCATCCAGATAGATTCTGTTTTTAAGCCAGAGGCCGTCAATATAAGTATCTGTCAGGTCATCGGCAGTTCCTATCAGAATTTCATACCTGCTGTTGTTCGGGTTTATTCTGCCATTACCCGTAAAATAAAAGAATGTGTTATTGAGTTGACCGGCAGGAATATCGGGTCTCAGGCTTTTGGCCATGGAAATGAAGTCTGCGAAACTGGTCTGGAGAGAATCTTTAAGTTCTCCTGCATCTGCGCCTGTTATGTTGTCAATATCAAGCCCGGGGGTGCTGAATAACGGATCTGAAAGTACGGACGGATCGAATGGAACCCTGACATAAATCTGGTCGGCAGGATAGCCATACCAGTTAAGAAGGGTATCGAGGACATTTTTCAGGTCGGCAACGTACTGGCTGCCGGATGAGCCTGAGAACAAAAATGCAAATTTGTCGGAGGGTCTGGTTGAAATAGCCATAGTGTTTATTATTTAAGGTTTTGTGATCCGGAATATAACTGCAGCAATTCTCCAACAGAGTTTTTCAGTTCACGGAGCTGCTGCTCCAGAATATCTATTTTCTTTTTCTGTTCATCAATAATCTGATTCTGTTCCTTGATTGCCTCCACCAGCAGAGCAGATACGATTCCGTACTGGACAGTCAGATATTCGCCGTTTGATTTTACTGCTTCAGGGAGAACATTCTGTAATTCCTGGGCAATCAGTCCGGCACTCTTTTCGTCGCCCATTCCTGTACCGGGCTTCCACGAGAATGTAATTCCATGCAGGCTTATAACTTTAGCGAGAGCATCTTTTATAGGTTCAATATCTTTTTTAAGGCGTATATCGCTGAGGCTACCCCATGCGGTTGTTCCTCCTGCATCGCCGACTACGTAAAATTCGTACCCCGGATCGGTAAAGTCGCCTGATTTTCCGTTAATGATCACTTTCCGCGCCGCAAAGTCGCCGCTGATAAGGGGTGTTGTATTATATCCGTTATTTATCCATAGCTTATTGCTTCCGGTAGTGTTTGAATTATAGCCGATAAAGATGTTGCTGCTGCCCGTGTTCGTATTACCTGAACCGGCACCGATAAAGACATTTTTTGCTCCGCCGTCATTACTATTGCCTGCCCCCCAGCCGAGGAACAGGTTATAATCGCCGTAATCGTGAAAAGCTCCCGCTCCGTTACCAAGGAAGGTATTGTATTTTCCTGTTGAGTTATAGTAACCGCTTGCGTGCCCTACGAAAGTATTTTCAGAAGTTGTTGTATAGTACCCTGCCCTGAAACCAATGTATGTATTGCCGTTGCCTGTCTGGTTGTTTATTCCGGATTCGGTGCCGATGAATACATTGTTTTCGGCGGTGGAATTCTTCATACCTGCCCTGTATCCCATAAAGACATTACGGTAACCGCTTGTATTATTGGCACCACTCTGGTATCCGAGGAAAACGTTATACTTACCCTGGTCGCCAAGTGAACTGGGTGTAACTTTCAGACCGGTTTCATGTCCGATAAAAGCATTTATCTTATCTATTCTCATAAAATCGGCCGGAGTTGTGCCCTGTACATTTGTTACTGAAAATCCGAGGATTGTATCCTTTACCTGAACGTTTGTTCTTTTTGACGTAACGCTGAGGTATTTTAGGTTTGAAGCTTTTCCTGCGTCAAAGCTACCGATGGCAAATCCGCCTTTTACAGCCTTGGCTTCATCCATAATATAAAGCCTTATGCTGTCGGGACTAACCCTCATGTAATCTATAAAGTCTCCCTTGGTATTATCAAAACTTCCGATAGCAAAGCCACCCTTCTTAACTGCCTTTCCGGCACTCTGATCGAGATAGATTCTGACACTGTCGGGGCTTACGAGCAGATAATCCTTTGTGAGCGCCTTTGTGGGGTCAAAGCCCCCTATTGCAAAGCCTCCCTTAACGCCTTTATTAAGGGGATCGTCGTAAATATATGCCCTTATGCTGTCGGTGGTAACCACGAACAGATCTCTCTCCCCTTTTGTGGCATCGAAGCTTCCGATTGCAAAGCCCCCTTTCACTCCTTTCGCGTCGCCGTCGCTTACATATGCGCGGACTCCTTCGTTATATACTGCAAATACCGTTCGTCCGTCTTTGTTCTTTACCTCAAACAACGCCTCTTCCATGCTGGTCGTCTCCCCTGCTACCGTTAACTTCTTAACAGAACCCGTTAGTTCCTCTGCCGTCATCGAGTATGGCACTGACCATAACCGCGATGAACCCATGTTCTTCCATTCACTGTTATAGTATACCTCCGTATTAATAAATTTTGGTGTCACCTTCCAGTCTATATCCGAAAAGGTTGGCACCGTCGATGATGCCTGACGGGTACCTTTGCCAACAATAACATTAAACATTCCAAATGAATTGGTCGTTACCGATGAATGAACTTCCTGCCATATTGTCCCCGAAAGGGAATCGGATTGTATGGTCAGGCGCACAGGCAGGGACTGGTTCGTTATTGGATTACCTGTTGCACCGTCGCGGGCTATGGCCTGATAGTTAAACCCCTGCGGGGTTTGGCTCAGAGCGCAGAGCGCAGAGCTCAGGGCAAGAATAACCGAAAGAATTAACCTTGTTTTCATTGTATTAGGTTTATGATTACTGTATATGTGATTATTTCTGCGGGGTTTGGCTCAGGCCGAAGGTGCTGACCGACGAAGGAGTGTCAGTAGCGCACGAAGCGAAGCGGAGTCCCGCGAAGCGGGAGAGCGCACGAAGCAAAGCGGAGTTCCGGAAATAGGGAAAGTTCAGTGTTGTTTCCATAATGATTTTTTTCAGTATAATCCTGTCGGCGGGGATCGCATTTTTATGATCGGCGCTCTGAAAAATCATCAAGTTGTTGCAGCAGAACAGCAAATTGAAAATAAGTATATTATGCAATTTAGGATAAAAACGGATACAAGTCAAATTTTTTTGACCAAAACAGGATTTTCGATGACAAAAATAAATTCAGGAAAGCCTTGATTTATAATCCTCGTAATCAAAGGCCCGGATAAGTTTAAATTTTCCGTTTTTTGTCCAGATACCTATCGAGGGATGTGCCACGCCGTTGAATGTTGTGGTTTTCACCATAGTATAATGGATCATGTCGCGAAAGATGATTCTGTCGCCCGGCAAGATTTCCTTACTGAAACCCCAGTCGCCCATAAAGTCACCCGAGAGGCACGAGTTACCTCCCATCCTGTAATTATATTTTCCCTCGCCTGGTTCTTCTGCCCCTATTATTGCGGGCTTGTATGGCATTTCGAGACAGTCGGGCATATGGGCTGTAAAAGAGACATCGAGGATGGCAGTTTTAATGCCTTTATTCTCAACCACATCTTCAACAGTGGCAACAAGCTCCCCGGTATCCCATGCGAAGGCGCTTCCCGGTTCAAGAATTACCTTAAGACCCCATTTATTCCTGAAGTCTTTCAGGATATTCACAAGATGGCCGGTGTCATATCCTTCCTTAGTCACCAGATGCCCGCCGCCCATGTTAATCCATCTCAGGTAAGGGAAAAAACGGCTGAATTTTTTCTCCACAACCTTCAGGACTTTTTCGAGAGGGTATGAATCGCTTTCAAAAAGCACATGAAAATGAAGTCCTTCAACACCTTCAGGGAGGCCCTCCGATAATTCATCGGATGTTATACCAAGCCGGGAGCCGGGGGAACAGGGATTATAGAGGCCTATGTTTATCTCCGAGAATTCCGGGTTTATTCTGAGACCCGGTGAAATTTTAAAATCACATCTTTTAAGAAGAGGGTATAATTTCCTGTATTGTGCAATGGAATTGAAGGAGATATGTGAACTGTACCTCATAATACCGGGGAAGTCCTTCTCCTTATATGCAGGAGCATAGGTATGTGCCCGGGTTCCCATCTCCTCAAAGCAAAGTCTTGCCTCATGCAGTGAACTTGCTGCAGCGCCGGAAACATATTCCCTCACTATTCCGAACACCCCCCACATTGCAAAACCCTTAAAGGCAAGAATAAATTCGACATCCGCCTCTTCTGCAATTCTTTTTATCAGTGACAGATTTTTTCTGAGACGTTCTTCGTCTATCACATAGCAGGGCGAGGGGACTCTTGAGTAGTCTATTGCCATAACGGGGCTTTTGTTAAATTAATTTTAACTTACAATTACCGGCCCGGAGCTCCTGTTTCACAATTCCAGGTCGGTATCGTGGAGTTCGACCCATGGTAATCCGAGTTTATTAAGCTGATCCATGAACGGGTCGGGGTCAAACTCTTCCACATTGAACACGCCCGGTTTTTTCCAAAGGCCCTGCAGGTACATCATTGCACCTATAACAGCCGGCACACCTGTTGTATAACTTACGGCCTGTGCTCCTGTTTCGGCGTATGCTGCCTCATGGCTGCAGTTATTATAAATGTAATATGTTTTCTCCTTCCCGTTCTTTATTCCGCGTATCCGGCATCCGATAGAGGTTTCGCCCTTATAATTTTCACCAAGTCCGCCCGGGTCGGGCAGGACAGCCTTAAGGAATCTGATTGGGACTATTTCTCTTCCTTCGAACATAACGGGTTCAATTCCCGCCATTCCGATATTTTGTATAACTCTCAGGTGGGTAAGGTATTCCTGCCCGAAGGTCATCCAGAAGCGTGCTCTTTTCAGGGTCGGGAAATTCTTTACCAGCGATTCAAGCTCTTCATGGTAAATAAGGTAAGATTCACGGGGTCCGATGCCGGGATATGTAAGCGGTTTGTGTATTTCGTGAGGCTTTGTGTAGACCCACTTCCCGTTTTCCCAGTATTTACCCTTCTGCGTCACCTCCCTGATATTGATTTCGGGATTGAAGTTGGTGGCAAAAGGTTTTCCGTGATCGCCTGCATTACAGTCAACAATGTCGAGGTAATGAATTTCATCGAAATGATGTTTAGCGGCGTATGCCGTAAAGACCGATGTAACGCCCGGGTCAAAGCCGCATCCCAGTATTGCGGTAATACCTGCTTTGGTGTATCTGTCTCTGTATGCCCACTGCCAGCTGTATTCAAATTTTGCCTCGTCGAGCGGTTCGTAGTTGGCTGTATCAAGATATGAAGTACCTGTCTCAAGGCAAGCATCCATTATGTGAAGGTCCTGATACGGGAGTGCGACATTTACAACGATATCCGGTTTGAATGATTTAATGAGCTTAACGAGTTGCTTTACATCATCTGCATCGACCTGGGCGGTTTTGATCCTGTTTCCGCCTATTTTTTCCGCAATTGTATCGCATTTTGATTTTGTGCGGCTCGCAAGAAGTATTTCGCTGAAAACATCCTTTTGTGCGGCAGATTTATGTGCCACCACCGTACCGACTCCCCCGGCACCCACAATCATTAATTTTCCCATATCAGTATTATTAAAAGTTTTAATTCCCGGCTCAAAACTAAATAATTTCAAAGATAATATTTTCGCTTGTCAGTCGGTCAGGCAATTCATAAATCGAAAATTAACGGCAAAAGAGCAGGGAGATTATTTGTATATTTGCACTCCTTATTCCTCATTATGAGATTAATCAACCTGCCTGTAATATCGAGGATCCAGGGAATAATCGCCCTTGTTGAGGTTGCGGCTCTGATCCTGTGCATACCGGTAGCGTACTACTATAATGAACCGGCATTTCCGTTCATGTTTTCCATACTCGTTTGCCTGCTGTTGTCGGCGGTTCTCTTTCTGCTGTCGGCCGGGGCCGACCTGAAAGCTTTTACACACAAGGACGGGTTTCTTTCGGTGGCGATAGCCTGGATTCTGTTTTCAGCCTTGGGAAGTCTGCCTTTTCTGTTCAGCGGAGTGATGAAAAATGCTGCGGACGCCTTTTTTGAGTCGGCTTCAGGATTCACTACCACGGGGGCTTCTGTTTTAAGAGACGTTGAAATACTGCCGCGTTCCATACTCTTCTGGCGAAGCCTGACTCACTGGATTGGCGGACTGGGAATCATCGTTCTGGTGATTATTATCCTACCCAACTTTATGCCTAATACTTACAGCTTATTCAGCATGGAATCTTCCCTGAAGGAAAAGTTCCATCCCAGGACAAGCGCAATCGGGTACCGTCTTCTCTTCATCTATATTGGCCTTACACTTCTCGAGATTCTGCTGCTCTATCTGGGCGATATGGACCTTTTTGAAAGCATCTGCCACACCTTCGGCACGGTTGCCACAGGAGGCTTCTCGACAAGAAATGCAAGCATAGGTGCATTTTCTGATTACAGCAAGGTTATTATCATGATATTCATGTTCCTGTCGGGCATCAGTTTTGTAGTTTATTATCAGCTTCTTAAACGTAATTTCAGGAAGGTTAAGAACAACGAAGAATTGTGGTTTTATCTTGCCGTATGTATTATTGCAGGAGTATTTGCCGTATCTGTTCTGGTTGCACAATCGGGAATGACTTTCCGCAAAGCCTTTCTGGAAGGTTTTTTCCAGGTAGTTTCAATAATAACCACTACCGGGTATGCAACTGCCGACTACCTTAACTGGCCTGCTCCTGGACTCCTGCTTATATTTCTGCTATTTTTTACCGGTGCATCGTCGGGCAGTACTACCGGCGGCATTAAAATGGCACGACATCTGGTTGTTCTTAAAAACATCAGTGATATATTCAAGAAACTTATTCATCCCAACGCAGTGTCACAGATAAAGCTAAACGGAAAAATTCTTGAGCAGGAGGTCAACACGACAGTTATCAGTTTTGTGGTGTTGTATCTTTTTATTTTCCTGATTTCTTCAGTGATCCTGTCTGTAACAGGAGTGAATGATCTGCTTACATCTGCAAGCGCCGCTGCATCTGCGCTTGGCAATATTGGCCCGGGATTTGGTTCCATAGGCCCGGCTTACAATTATGCACACTTTACCCCTCTCACAAAGACCATTCTCAGTTTACTTATGATCTTCGGAAGGCTTGAACTGATGACTTTCATTGTGCTTTTTACACCTGCCTTCTGGAAAAAGTAAGCATATCAGAAATCGCCGCCGGCTGCTTTCAGCGACTCTTCCGAACCAATGTCAATCCACTTACAATCAAACATACAGGTCTGAACGTCAATTTCTCCCGATATTTTCAGATATAAACCGGTCATTGAATATACGCCATCGCTCATATAGCTGAAGATTGCCGGATCTGCAACGTGTATTCCCGTGAAGGCTGCCTTATAAAACGGCTCTTCCTTTCCGGTGATTATCTCCTCCCCTGTTTCCGTGTTACACCATCCTCTCAGAATTCCGTCATTTCCGGTCAGAAAATACCTGGTGTCATTCCTCTTCATGACCGCCAGCGTGGCTATTGCGTTATGACTTTTGTGAAAATTGTAAAGGTCCGACAGGTTCAGGTCGGTAATAATGTCAACATTGTACAGTAAAAAAGGGGTATTGTCGTCGAAGAACCACTTTGCATTATATAGGCCGCCTCCGGTTTCAAGAAGGTTTTCCGTTTCGTCCGAAATCTCTATCCTGTATCCCAATGACCTCAATCTGTTTATTTCTTCAATCATCAGATGAGGATGATGGTGGATATTGACAATAATATCATCAAAACCATGTGCGGTTACCTTCTCCACTGCATTCTGAAGAGCACTTTTACCGTTAATGCGCAACAGCGCCTTGGGAGTTTTTTCGGTTATTTTTCCAAGCCTCGTACCTTTTCCAGCTGCAAATATCATGGCTTTCATACGCAGGTATTTTTAGTCAGGAAGCAATTTATTTATTTCACCCGACCATTTTTCGGACAGGACTTCTGAAACACGAATCAGTTCCGGGAAATCCTTATCATGTGATTTGCCTGTTATAAGGCGTCTGAGTTGTCTCACGGCAGGCGGAATGCTTGAGGTAAAATTTGGTTTTTTCTCATGCAATCCCCTAAAACCGTAGGCACCGAGAGCCTGGCACAATCTTATTATTCCGAAGATACGGTAGGCAGCATAAAAATCAGGTTCGGAGATTTTGCTTCTTTCCCGGAGTCTTTCCCTGTAATATTCTGCCAGTTCATCGTGGATTTCTCCTTCCAGTTCCACGTAAGGGTCGAGAAGCAGCGAGGCAGCATCATAATAAGGAGCTCCTTTCCTGCCGCCCTGAAAGTCGATAAACCAGGCATTGCCTTTGAAAATCATAATGTTCCTTGACTGAAAATCACGGTAGAGGAATGCATCCGACCAGTACGACTCAGCCTTGCCGGCAAGCCTGTTGAAATCATCTTCAAGAAGCTCTTCATTAAAGCCGGTTTTTGTAAGACGGAGAAACATATACTTAAAGTAGTTCAGGTCCCACATAACGGAGCTGCGGTCGAATTTTTTTCTCGGGTGGCACAGGTTGTAATCGATATATGCGTCAGCATCAAACTGGAATCTGAGCAGTTCATCGAGAATGCCTCTGTACATTTCTGTAACGGCTGTAACATAATCAGGTTCTTTCTTCCTTGCCTTAACCCAGGAGAACAGGTCTGTATCACCAAGATCCTCGGCAAGGTAAACCATCTCGTCAGGAATATATTTATAAACCTCCGGCACCCTTAACCCTGCCTGCCTGAAACTTCCTGCAAACCCTGTAAATGCGTCATTTTCTTTCCTGTCAGGATTCCAGACTCCGAGCACAGATAGGTTTTTGCCTGATAACCTGCAATAAATGCGGTCGGAGCCTGATTTTGGAAGAAAAGTTACTGAATCCGGGCTTTCTCCTGTAAATTCCCTGAAGAGGAGCCTGAGCAGTTCTTCTTTTATCATTATAAATGGTTTATTTTAATGACCCTGGTCTGAAATTCCCTCAATGCTTTTCTCAAGTTCACGGGCAAAACCGAGGAATTCGTCCAGTTTCATTTCTTTGTGAAATATCATCCCGTGGGTTGCTCTTATTTTGGGGCTTGGGTTTTCATAAAAGAAATCTTTTCCCAGAATAAGCTGCACTCTCTTAAACTGTTCAACCCATATTTTCTGAGACAATTCGCTGAAGGGCCCGTCATAGTCGTAGCTGGGGAAGGATGCCTCAACCTGGCTGATGTAACAGTTACGGAACGACCAGTCGAGAACAGCCATCGAATTAAGCGATATGGGCGTAAAAATGTTGGCTTCGGAAGGATGGAACCTGTACCAGACATTTCGGTAACCTATGATACGGAGCTCTGAAAGATCCTCCTCCTTTCTCCACTCCCTGAGTGCCTCGGCCAGTGCCTGGAGAACTTTATAATGTGTGTCGGGGCCCGAACCTTCAGGATCGAATGCAAGACTTATTACCGTAGGCCTTATACGCCTGAAAAGGTCAAGAACCGGTTTTACATCTCTTTGCCGCTGCGGCTGAGGAGTAAAAATATCACCTGTGTAGAAACCGAGCCGGAGATGTTCAATGTTCTGAACCTTAACACCGTAATGAGCCCACACAAGTTCTTCTTCATACTCCCTGATCATCCCCTTAAGCCTCTGGATATCAGGCGGATTCTTTTCCCCGCTGTAGCTTGAATCGATAAGCCGGATGTTTTTATTTATCCGGTCAATAAGCTCCTCTTCCGACTTAAGTTTGTAAATTTCAACCATGGCACGGGTTATCCTGTGGCATATTCCCCTCAGTTTACCTTCTTCATCGCGGTCGGCAACCTTATCCAGGTAGTGACTGACATCCTTGTCAAATTTATAGCGGTATCCCGATTCAAAGAAATCCGGGTATTTAAGCATCTGGATTTTTCCCGCTTTAATATGCCCGAGTGTCGCTTCGAGAAATCTTTTCAGCAGTGTATTTGTAACGGAGGTAAAACCGGAAGTTAGGACCGCAAAATGGAATTCATTCGATTTTTCCCTGAGCTGCTGTATTATGCAAGGGAAGATTCCCAGCATTATGTCATCGTGGTGCGGACCGGTGTGCAGAAAAACCTGATTGGTTTCCTTCTTCAACCCCTCCTCTATCTTTCTGCCCGTGGAGGCGATAACCTGGTTTACAGTTTCTTTCGAAACTCCCGGAATCAATGAGCAGAAAGGGTCATTTTTCAGATCGTCGGTTGTCAGGTTACGGGCGTATTTGTCGATTTTCAGGCACAGGTCAAAAACAGCCCGTTCTGTTTTCTCAAAATTCCACTCTCCTTCAGTGTAGTATTTATGCACGGAATCATTAAGCTGAACAGCGGCGCCTTCGGTAAGATAGAAGCGTGCATTCTTCTGCCTCTGCAATACAGTTGCCGGATAAAGGTTATCGGGTTCGTTCTCGAGGGCATTTTTAATTACCGCAGCCTTAGCCTCTCCTGCAGCAAATATCACCGAAACGCCTTCAGGGTTTGAGGTAATGGTTCCCAGCCCGATAGTTATAACCAGTCTGTTTCGCGAGATTTCAATACCACCAAGGTCACCGGCCGCAGCGGCCTGGGTTTCAAAATTTGTCGGGGTAAGCCTGGTGACAGAATTATGATCAGTACCTCTGGTATTAAAGGCGATATGTCCGTCAGGACCCACACCTCCCAGGAAAAAACCTATACCCCCCATTTCCCTTATCCTGTTTTCATACCGGGTGCACCAGTTATCTATACTGAATATTGCCGCCTGCTGCAGCCTTTCAAGGGGTGTCAGCGGCTCTCTGTGCCTGAGCGTTGTGTCAATTCTGAAATCAGGAAAAATCTCCTTATAATTTTTTCCTCCGGGCAGCTCTATATCTTCAGAGTTAATCAGAAGGGCTTTCTCCCTGTCAAGGCCAAAACCTTTGATATAATAATTCAGTACATAGTTATAGAAACTGTTATGTTGTTTTGGGTCGATAGGATAAAATTCATCAATCTGAACAAAACGAAGGCCCCTGAGATCCGGTTTTCTTTTCAGAGTCAAACCGTTACCGGCAGTTATCTTATTTATTTCCGGCCTGTTCCATCCTTCAAGAATCCTTTGTGTCCATTTAATAAAAAACTCGGGAGTCTTTCCGGTTGGAAGGCTGATTACCCCGTCAGGGTTTTCCGCAACCCACTCAAGAAACCTTAATGATGTTAAAAGACCAAGTGAAGGGAAATTGCTGACTACAATGTACGGTACTCTTGTTGTCCAGCCTTTACGGCCTGATTTTTCAAGAAAAGCCCTTTCAACTCCCGATAAAAAATCCTTTCCCATCTGCTTTAATTATTTAGATTGACTTACCCGGTATCAGAGCCCCGGGTATGTCATCAATTGATTGTAAAAATACATTTTTTAAGCATTCGGACTGTTTATAATTAACGTTCCGCTTCTGTTCAATCTGATTAAAGTGATTATTTTTATGCTGATTTATTGAGAAACTGACAATGACCCTGTGTGCCATGAATAAAAAAACTGTCATACTGCTGGTATTACTTCTGAACGGTATCCATTTAAATACCGGGGCCCAGAAAACAGACCCTCCTTTTCTGAAGCATCTGAACGAACCATGGGTTGATTCTGTACTTAATTCACTCACCACAGAAGAAAAGATTGGACAGTTGTTATGGCTGGCGGCATATTCGAACAGGGAGCTTGACTATGACGTTGCGCTTAGTGAAATTGTTCAGAAATATAAGCCGGGCGGACTTGTATTCTTTCAGGGCACGGCAGAAAAGCAGGCGGAGATGATAAATCACCTCCGTAAAGTGTCGAAGGTGCCGCCGGTTATTGCACTTGATGCAGAATGGGGCCCCGGAATGAGGCTTTCAGGTATCGCGAATTTCCCGTACCAGATGACTCTTGGTGCAGTTCAGAATGATTCCCTTATTTACAGGATGGGCGCCGGAATTGCCAATATGCTTAAAAAAGCCGGTGTAGATGTAAACCTCGCCCCGGTGGCCGATGTAAACAACAACCCCTCAAACCCCGTAATAAATGTCCGGTCATTCGGGGAAGATCCTGAAAATGTTATGCGAAAATCATACATGTACATGAAGGGATTGCAGGACAATGGAGTCTTTGCCACGGGCAAGCATTTCCCCGGCCATGGCGATACGGAAACCGATTCGCATCTCGACCTTCCCGTAATACCTCATGATTCTGTAAGATTATTCAATACCGAACTTGCGCCTTTTATACATCTTATCAATAACGGAATCTCGGGAATAATGCCCGGCCATCTCTCCGTTCCTGCTCTCACCGGCGATAATAAAACACCTGTAACCCTTTCCGAAAAGGTTCTGACAGGATTGCTTAAAAATGATCTGGGTTTCAAGGGACTGGTTATTTCGGACGCGATGAACATGGGGGGAATAACAAAATATGCATCTCCGGGCGAGGCAGAGGCTCTTTCTCTCAGGGCAGGCATGGACGTACTGGAGTTTGTAACAGATCCTGAAATTTCTGTTAAAAAAATAACAGAATTCATCCTGAATAATAAATTAACGATCAAAGATATAGATGAGCGATGCAGAAAAGTGCTGGCACTTAAATACTGGGCAGGGCTTGCCAGGCCAGCTGCCGCCGGTGTTACCGGTCTGACTTCTGAGATCAATACGCCGGAGATTAACGCACTGATTCAGGAGCTCTACGCCTCCGCACTCACAGTCCTGAATAATGAACAGAATATCATTCCCGTCAGAAATCTTAATACCACGAGAATTGCCACGGTAGCTGTCGGCAGGAATGAAACCACAACCTTTCAGGAGAGGATTTCCTCCTATACAGAAGTAACTCATTTCACGGCAGGAAATATCTCTGACAGTCTCATAGCCGGACTCTCTGATAAGCTTGCCGGTTTCGACCTGGTTATAGCCGGAGTTTACGGCCCCGACCGTGTTCCGGCCGATTATAAGGCAGGATCACAAATCAACAGGCTAATTCAGAAACTAAATAAAACGACCAGGTGCATTTCGGTATGGTTTGGCAATCCGTATCTTGCCGGTACACTGGAAGCGCTTTCCGAATCTTACGGACTGGTGGTAACTTATCAGAACAACACTGTAACGGAAGATCTTGCCGCTCAGTTACTTTTCGGAGGCATTGGGGCAAGAGGTAAACTACCGGTGACAATAAGCAAAAAATTCAGGGCGGGTTACGGACTTATTACTCCGGCAAACCTGAGGCTGAAATACGGATTACCCGAAAGCGCCGGTGTCTCTTCGGCGCTGCTGATTCCCAGGGTAGACTCAATAGCTCTTTCGGGGATTGCTGCGAAAGCTTATCCTGGATGCGAAGTTATGATCGCGAGGAAAGGCACGGTGATTTTTCACAAGTGTTACGGTTTTCATACATACGGTAACAAAATCCCGGTTGACAAAAATGATCTTTTCGATCTCGCCTCGGTAACAAAGATTTCGGCAGCAACTCCGGGTCTGATGCTTCTTGATTCAAAAGGGCTGTTTGACCCCGGCAAGACTCTCGGGTATTATCTGCCGTATTTCCGGTCATCCGATAAATCCGGACTTGTATTGCGCGACATGCTGGCCCACCAGGCAGGGCTGACAGCCTGGATTCCGTTCTGGAAAGAGGCAGTCAGGGAAAACGGCAGTTTCAGGGCAAGAACCTTCAGCACAGGTTATTCAGTGAAATATCCCGTAAGGGTTGCTGACGAACTATACATGCACAGGAGATACAGGGACGTTATTTTCAGGGAGATAAAAAAAAGTCCTTTAAGCAGGGAGAAAAAGTATGTTTACTCCGATCTTACATTTATAATTGTGCCTGAGATAATCGGGCGATTAACAGGCAAACAATGGTATGATTTTGTTACAGATTCAATATACCACAGATTAGGCGCCCGGGATATATGTTTCAACCCCTATAAAAGGTATCCGTACGAAAGAATTGTTCCGACGGAATATGATTCTCTTTTCAGGAAACAGCTGCTTCATGCAACTGTTCATGATGAAGGGTCAGCTATGCTGGGAGGGATATCAGGTCATGCAGGCCTTTTCGCCACAGCCGGCGACCTGATGAAACTGATGGAGATGTACCGCAGGATGGGTCAATACGGAGGAGAGCAAATTATTGAGGAGAGTGTTATGCGCGAGTATACCAGAGTGCAGTTTCCTGAGAATAACAACCGCCGGGGACTGGGTTTCGACAAGCCGCTTTTAAACAATGCCTCGCTTCCGCATGAAAAAACGTATCCGACATACGGGGTGTCGCCTGAGAGCTTCGGACATTCAGGATATACAGGAGCTTTTGTGTGGGTTGATCCTGTTTATGAGATTTCCTATGTGTTTCTTACAAACCGCGTGTATCCGACCAGGAATAACAACCTTATCAGCGACCTGAATATCAGAACCAATATCCTGCAGGCGGTTTATGATTCAATTATCAAAGATTAACCCTTTCGTCTATCAGAACCCTTCAGGGGTTTATGTTGTTTTGTACCGGTTGAATTTTACAACACCATTCTTTAACCTCTACGAGGTAAAAGGAGTTTTAATGATACCCTCAGCAACAATTATAAATGCCCTACGGGCAAGAAGATTATCGTGAAATAGAAAATATAATCCGGTTTTTTTAACCCTGAAATTTAAATGTGATATGTACCCCGTAGGGGTTCAACTCCTTCAGAAACAATTCTGAATTAGATTTGCTTACAGGGGCTACAATTCTTAATGTTTACAGCAAAATAAAAAATTTTAACTTGGCACTTCATAAAATCAAAACTTAAAATGAAAAATCTTCTCACTGTTGGCTTGTCTATATTATTGAATATATCCGTAATAAGACAGGCACTCCCTCAACAGTATGCCATTCCCCCGGAGCTTTTCTCCAGAGCAGAACGTACATGGTATAAGGAAACCTCATCCAGCGCTGATGTTAAAACCTTCTGTGAGACAGCAGGCCGATTAAGCAGGTATGCACATACGGAGGTATTTGGCAGGACGAAGGAAGGCAATGATCTTATTATGGTGGTACTGGCCAATCCGAAAGTGACGACACCTGCCGAAGCGGCAAAAACCGGAAAACCTGTAATATACATCCAGGGAAATATTCACGCCGGAGAAGTTGAGGGTAAGGAAGCCTCCATGCAGCTCATAAGGGAAATCTGTTTCGGTCCCAAAACGCCCCTGTTAGATAACCAGATTCTGATTTTCTGCCCGAATTTCAATCCCGACGGCAATGACAAACTCAGTGCCACCAGCCGGCCCTCACAGGACGGCAGTCCTGCACTTACAGGCATCAGAACCTCCGGGGAAGGATACGATCTTAACAGGGAGGGTATCAAGGCGGAGGCTCTCGAGACAAAAGCTTTCCTGCAAAATATTATACTGAAATGGGATCCTGCCCTGCTTATAGATCTGCATACCGATAACGGTTCATGGCATGGTTATGCTCTGAATTATGCCCCGGCATACCTCACTGCAGGGTCACCGGCGGTATACAAATATGTCAATGAAAAGATTCTGCCTTCTGTCCGGTCTTCAGTGCTCGACCGATCCGGCATACCTATATTTTCGTTCGGTTATATGAACCAGAGGCAGGGAGAGCAAACCACCTTTTCAACCTATTCTCATCTGCCACGGTATATTGTCAATTATATGGGCCTCAGAAACAGGATGGCCATTCTGAGCGAAACCTTTTCACACGACAGGTTTGAGAAGAGAGTGATGTCAAATTACCTGTTTCTTGTCTCTGTTCTGGAATATACCAATAACAACCACAGGGAGATAACCGAAACGGTAAGGAAGGCTGACGAGGAAACCGTCAGGTTGATAAGTGAACAGGGAGGAAAAATAAAGAAGGGTGTTACCTACAAAATTGAAGCTGCACCGGAAGCGATACCTCTCCTGACACGGGAAACAGAGGAATATACCGATGAAAACGGAAGAACAAGGAGAAGACCCACAGGCAGGCTTCACTGGATAAATGATGTTAAACACTTTGATCATTTTGTTCCTTCTGAGGAAGCCGTTGTTCCGTCGGCTTATGTATTTCCCGCCGAAATGGAAAGCATAGCCCTTAAGCTGAAGGAACATGGTATTTTGGTAAAAACAACAGAAAAAAGGTTCACAGCAGAGGCCGAACAATTTATAATATCGGAATATACCAGGGAAAGCAGGGCAGCCTACGGCGGTCATTACGGTGTAAAAGTCACGGGAAACTTTCTGACAAAGAAAGTTACCGTTGACAGGGGAAGTTATTATGTCGATATGAAACAGCCGCTGGCCTGGCTGGCTTTTTACATGCTTGAGCCTCAGTCGGACGACGGCCTGCTTTACTGGAACTATTTCGACGATTACCTTATAAAGAACGGCGTGGAAAAAAGAACCATTCCGTACCCGGTATTGAAGGTAAAATAAAGGACGGTAGATAAAAGCAAAAAGGCAAAAGTGTTGATTCCTTTTGCCTTTCGCCTTTTACTTTTGACTTTCCATGGTGCCCAGGACAAGACTCGAACTTGCACACCGTAACCGGCACTACCCCCTCAAAGTAGCGTGTCTACCAATTCCACCACCTGGGCTGGTTTCAATTCTTTTCCTTTCCGTAGTGCCCAGAACAGGACTCGAACCTGCACATCATTGCTGACACTAGTCCCTGAAACTAGCGCGTCTACCAATTCCGCCATCTGGGCATTTACAGCTCAGGGCTCACTTTTCCTCCGCGGTATGTGCAATGGAGGAGGGCGAAGAGCTCAGAGCTTAATAAAGTTCCGAGCAGCATCATTTATGCCCGTGGCTATGAAAGCCTGACCCTGTTCGGGGATCATCAAAAAAAGAACTATGCTTAATTCAGCGGATGCAAAAGTATAATTTTTTTTTGAAAAACAATTATCCCTGAAATTATGCAGCGATATAACATCAACAGGCTGTCAATCAAAACCGAAGCTGATTTATTGAAGTATCACGGCAGAAATATTGGATTTTGTCCGGTCGTATTGAGAAAAAATATATTTTTGCGGCTGATTATTTTTGAATTTAACTTAGACAATTAAATAATGCAACTTCAAAAAAAGCAGATAAATTTTTTAAATATTTTATAATAAATTGTTTTTTTGTTAAAAAAATTCAAAAGCAGAAATGAAGATAATGAAATTCGGGGGAACATCGGTAGGAACCCCTGAAAGGATGAAGTCGGTAGTAAATCTCATCAACCAGGGAGAAAAAGTAATTGTTGTTCTCTCAGCCATGTCGGGCACTACCAATGCCCTGATAGAAATAGCAGGGATGCTTGTCTCGGGCAATAATGCATCCGCATTAAACAGGATAGAAGCACTCAGGGCCAGATACCATGATGTAATAAATGAACTTTATTCCACTCAGGAATACAGGAATGAGGCCCTGAAAATGGCCGACGAGCATTTTAATTTTATAAGCAGCTTTGTCAACGGTACTTTTTCAAGGTCTATGGAAAAGTCAATTATTGCCGAAGGGGAACTGCTTTCGACAAATCTCTTCAGCCTGCTGCTGCAGGAAATGAAGATTAAATCGGAACTTATACCCGCCCTGAACTTCATGAGAATAGATAAATACGGTGAGCCCGACCTCTACTACATTACCGAGAATCTCAACAGGGAGCTTGCAAAATATCCCGACACAGACATTTTTGTCACGCAGGGGTTTATATGCCGGAACTCTTTCGGCGAAACAGATAATCTGAAGCGCGGAGGAAGCGATTATACCGCCTCGCTTGCAGGTGCTGCCATCGGAGCCTCCGAGATTGAGATATGGACCGATATAAACGGTTTTCACAATAACGATCCGAGATACGTGGATAATACATTTCCCGTAAGGCAACTGTCATTCGACGAGGCTGCAGAGCTGGCATATTTCGGTGCAAAAATTCTCCATCCTTCGACAATAAATCCCGCAAGGGAAAAAAATATTCCCGTCCGTCTCAAAAATACTATGGATCCGGCCGACCCGGGAACTATTATATCACGGGATTATGAACTGAAAGACTATAAGGCGGTAGCCGCAAAAGACGGCATAACCGCTATCCGTATCCGGTCCGACAGGATGCTTATGGCGTATGGTTTTCTAAGGAAGGTTTTTGAAATTTTCGAATCATACCGGACACCTATTGATATGATCACCACTTCCGAGGTTTCGGTGGCACTAACGATTGATAATACCTTGTACCTCAAAGAGATTGAGAAGGAACTAAGTGAACTCGGACATGTTGAAATTGAAGAAAACCAGTCGATCATCTGCATTGTCGGTGATTTCAGAACCGAGCGTACAGGGTCTGCACCGGAAATATTTGAGGCTCTCGATACTGTACCTCTCAAGATGATAGCTTACGGCGGCAGCCCTTACAGCATATCTCTTCTGATCGACACAAAAGATAAAGTAAAATCTCTTAAGCTACTGAACCAGCATTTATTTCCCGAAATTTATGGCAACTGATTTCCCCGCAGATAAGTTCAAACAATACGGAACACCTTTTTATTATTATGACACGGATGTTCTGAGGAAAACCGTGGAAACCGCATCAGCCGAAGCCGGCAAACATGGTTTTCATCTTCACTATGCAGTAAAGGCAAACGCAAACCCTGAGATCCTGAGGATAATTTCATCATATGGTATAGGTGCCGACTGCGTCAGCTGGAATGAAATACAGAGGGCACTCGATTGTGGTTTCAGCCCCGGTAAAATCGTCTTTGCAGGTGCCGGCAAATCAGATTATGAAATTGAGAATGCGCTTAAGGCAGGGATACTTTGCATTAACTGCGAATCGGTTCAGGAAATCGGTGTAATTGATTCAATTGCCGGCCGGCTGGGAATTAAGGCAGATATCGCCCTGAGAATAAACCCATATGTTGACGCCCACACTCATAAACATATCACCACTGCGATTGAGGATAGCAAATTCGGGATCCCCATGAATCATATTAATGATGCAGTGGCGGTCCTGAAAGAATCAGGAAACATAAACATGACCGGCATCCATTTTCATATAGGCTCACAGATTACCAGACTGCAGGTTTTCAAAAGCCTCTGCGCCAGGATCAATGAAATTTCAGACCAGCTTGCCCGGCTTGGTGTTGCCCTGCGGATCATAAATGTGGGAGGAGGACTTGGAATTGACTATCATAATCCTGAAACAATCCCCTCTTTCAAAGAGTATTTTGAACTTTTTAAAGAACTCCTGAAGATCTATCCGGGACAGGAGGTTCATTTTGAACCCGGAAGGTCGCTGGTTGCCCAGTGCGGATCGCTTATTTCCAGAGTCCTTTATATCAAGAACGGCGACACCTCAACCTTTGCAGTGATTGACGCAGGAATGAACGACCTTATAAGGCCGGCTCTTTACCAGGCATATCATAAAATTGAAAATATTACGTCAGCAGGAGTCAGGGCTTTTTACAATGTTGTCGGACCCGTCTGCGAATCGGCGGATATATTCGGGAAGCAGGTTGAGCTTCCCGAAACGGCAAGGGGAGATATCATTGCAATCAGGTCAGTGGGAGCATACGGAGAATCCATGGCATCGAGGTATAATCTCCGCGACCTGGCACCATCATATTTTTCCGACAGGCTCTGAAATTACAACAGTTTATTTTCCCTGTTTTCTGACAATATCCTTGCGGACATACTCAAGAAGCTTCTTATCCTCAGGATGTTTTGCAAGTAAATCTGTCCAGTAGTCTGAAATTGTCTGCTTTATCTCCTTCCTGAGAATCCACAGTCCAATCAGATTAGGCACAGTCATCAGGGCAATGGTAATGTATGAAAGCGACCATACTATTGTTGTATCGGTGAATGAGGCAATAAAGAAAGCCGCCACGTAAACAAGCCTGTAATAGATAACATATCTGGGTCCAACAAGATAAGTTATTGCCCTGTCGCCGTAATACGACCATGACACCGCAGTGGAAAATGCAAACAGGAGCAACCCGATTGCCACAACATATTTGCCCCAGTCGCCGAGTATGCTTTTTTTAAAGGCTTCAGTGGTAAGCGGGGCACTGTGGACAAGTGATTTTCCGCTGATATATACCGAAGATGACGACGGCTGCCATTTACCGTTAACAACATTAATCTCCCCGCTGAAGGGGTTTTTCCCGTCATAAACTTTGTAATCTTCGGCTACCGACCTGGAAGCAATAAGGGTAATATTGTCTTCAATCATGCCCTCGTTCACTTTAAGAGTACCGCTGAACAGCGGTAAAGCCTTGCCGTCGCGGATATATTCAACGATTTTCTGTTTCTGGTCAGGGATTTTCTCATCGTAAGATCCGGCCAGGAAGGTCATATCGGCGCTCTGAAACTGGTTGTCCACCTTTTCGTGCCAAACACCCGATGTTAAAATGGTAAGACCGGTCAGTGAACATATTATAATTGTATCGATGAACGGTTCGAGAAGAGCAACAAGTCCTTCCGAAACAGGTTCGGGAGCACGGGCAGCCGAGTGTGCGATGGGAGCTGACCCCTGCCCCGATTCATTTGAAAAGAGGCCCCGGTTTACTCCTCTGTTAATGGCGAATGCCACGGAAGCTCCGAGAAAACCGCCAACAGCAGCCGTTCCGGTGAAAACTGTGGAAAAAATGGCAATGACAGAAGGTATAATGTTCTGGTAATTTGTTGCGATTACAAGTATTGCCCCGATGAAATAGAAGATAGCCATTCCCGGAACAAGCTTTTCGGTAACCCTGGCAATTCTTTTTATCCCGCCTATGATAATAAGGGCAAGAACAAATGAAAGGATAGCTCCGGTGATTATTTGATTTATTCCGAAAGTCGAAAACACTGCATTGGAGATGCTGTTGATCTGCGGAAGACTTCCTGTACCGAACGAAGAAAGAACCGTGGCAACTGCAAAAAAAGCCCCGATTACGGCACCGGTTTTTATAATCTTACCCGATTTTGTCTTGATGTTCAGCCTTTTTTTCATGTAATACATCGGACCGCCCGAAATGGTGCCGTCGGGTAAAACGTCCCTGTATTTATGTGAGATTGTGACTTCTACCATTTTTGTGCACATACCAATGGCTGCCGTTACCAGCATCCAGAAAAGGGCGGCCGGGCCGCCAAGATGAATGGCCAGTGCAACTCCCGCAATGTTGCCTGTTCCGACGGTACCTGAGAGCGCTGTGGAAAGCGCCTGGAAATGAGAAGTATCGCCGACATCAAGATGGTGATCATACTTTCCTCTGACAATATCAATGGCATGTCTGAAAAAACGGAACTGCGGAAATCTCAGGTATATTGTGAAGAATATTCCTGTTCCGAGAAGCAATATGACAAACCATGGATGACCGCCTATATAGCCGTCGAGCATTACGAGAAAATCATTAATCTTTTGCATCATGAAATAACCTGTATGCCAGTTTTTATTTGATTACACTTTTTTACCAGAATTTGAGAATACCCAGGCTGTAAAGAAAAACACAGGCAATTGCCACGGGTGCCAGGTACCTGACGAGAACGAGGTAAACGGGAAGATATCTTGTTTTTATTTCGCCGTTGTTGGTCATCTCCGATTTAAGGATGGCCCTGCTCAGGAACCAGCCTGTGAAAATGACAATAAACAACCCGCCCAGCGGAAGCATGATATTGGCTGTAAGGTATTCAAGAATTCCGAATATATTTTTTCCAAGAATTGTGAAGTCCTTCAGACTGCCGAGAGATGCAACTGTAAGAAGACCAAGTATGGAAACGGAAACAGTCGCTATGACTGTTGCTTTTTTTCTCGGCATATTTTTTTCCTCCACAAGGAAGGCTACTATTACCTCCAGCACTGAAATTGTGGACGTAATTGCAGCAACTGCAAGAAGTATGAAAAACAAAAGAGAGAAAATATTTCCGAATGGCAGTTTATGCAATACTTCGGGGAGAACAACGAACATAAGCCCTTCTCCCGAGGCAGCCGATCCTCCGAGGGCAAACACTGCCGGGAAAATTGCCACGCCTGCTATTACAGCAACAAGTGTATCTGAAAAAACCACATACGAGGCAATCCGGGTAAGATTATCTTTTTTCCTTATATAAGAACCGTAAGTAATCAGAGTTCCCATTCCGATGCTCAGAGAGAAGAATCCCTGGCCGAGAGCCTCAAGAATCACCTTTGGGGTAATTTTGCTGAAGTCGGGCCGGAAAAGGAATTTCAATCCTTCTCCTGCTCCTTTAAGTGTCAATGATCTGATAACCAGC
>Ga0116146_1000271_pt1 | contig 68434 bp, 47 predicted proteins | sample AD_JPNHG2_MetaG_FD_89748 | JGI IMG/M metagenome (GOLD analysis project Ga0116146, IMG submission 89748) | Active sludge microbial communities of municipal wastewater-treating anaerobic digesters from Japan - AD_JPNHG2_MetaG | ecosystem: Engineered > Bioreactor > Anaerobic > Digestate | place... | reverse complement strand
CTCTCGATTCCGCCCTGTCAGGGCTGCCGCGGGGCGGTCTTGTTCCCAGGGCGTTGCCCTGGGCTATCCTATTTCGCTCCTTCGGAGCTCCCGCAGCCACCTACAATTCCGGCCCACACCCGGGGCCGGAGGCAATCGTCTCGTCGGGCATGGCCCCTGAGCCTGGCGCCCGCGCCACCACTTGTTGCCAGTGTCTTGGAGCTCAGACACGGCGCCGCCATACTCGCTCAGCCCTGCCGCCGCCCAGAGATGAGCAAGTATGGCGCTTTGGCGATCCGGGCAGCTCTACGGCCTTTCCACCCATACTTGCTCAATTTCCTCCCCCTCTAGTTTGAGCAAGTATGGCGCTTTGGCGATCCGGGCGGCTCGGCAGCTGTGCGGGGCAGTTCCGGCCAGGGCGCTGGACCGTCGCGCTTCCGCGCGAAAGCGCGACAATTCGCCGCGGGCTCGGGGGTGCCGGCACCATACCCCAGACCGCCGCTGAGGCGGCGGCGACGCCAAGTCGGACCTCCGCCAGCAGCGCCGACCGCTGCGGCGAGCGACCAGCAAGCTGCCCCCTCCCGCGTGTTCCCATGCGGTCTGAAGGGGAGCGCGGTCAACTCCTTCTTCTGTGAGCCGGCAGGCATTGGACCCCTCGGGAGAGGGAATGGTGGCCTCGCCTCAACCTCCCGCGGGTCTGGAGCCCGCGGGAGGTTCCTCACCGACGGCTTGGCGACGCATCCCTGCCGTCTCCGGTGCGCGGCTCAACACGCGTGCCGCGGGAGATGGGACGCTCAGGCAAGGCCGCAAGTTGCCAAACGGCAGAGGTGCATCGGGGCACCACGCCCACGCCGGGCTTGCCGAGCGGGTGGCGGCCCTGGCGGGGCTGCGGCCCTTGGCTCCGGAGTCACCCACATCGTGCGCCGATTCGCCAGCGCGCAAAGTGCTCCCGACGCCCCAGGCCGGCACGACCGAGCACGACGAGGGTGGGCCATTTCTGTAGGCAACCTCCATTGCGGATTGTCGTGGCGACAAGCGTCCCGCTTGTCGAACGGATAGAAAAAGGCGCAAGCGGGACGTTCGCGGCTACCTTCGCCCCGGGCTTTCCCCTGTTCCGGGGATTCCCGCAAGGGAAGCCGCCTACGCTTCCGGCCCGCACCGAGCACGACCCCGATCTTGACAATCGGGGCGGCGGCGTGGTAGTATCCAGTGAGGACGGCACAGCATGGTACGACTCAGCGAAGACGGCCACGAGTCCGGAGAGGTGGCTGAGTGGTCTAAAGCGACGGATTGCTAATCCGTTGTAGTGGTATTAAGCCGCTACCGAGGGTTCGAATCCCTCCCTCTCCGCCAGCAACACACGGGGCGATGGAGCCGCCCGGCTTCATCGCCCCGCGCATTCCCGCCGGCCCCCGGCGACAGCGCGAGCGCCCAACGTCAAGAGGCGGTTCCTTCCATGGCCATCGAGTGTCTGAGCAGCGGTATCCCGTCGCTGGATGAGGCCGTCCAAGGCCTTCGGCTGGGCGACAACGTGGTCTGGCAGGTGGACGATCTGTCGGACTACCTCTACTTCGTCGCGCCCTTCGCCCAGCACGCGCTGGCGGTGGGCTGCCGGCTCGTCTACGTGCGCTTCGCTCCGCACCCGCCCGTGCTCGCGCCGCGCCCGGGGCTCGAGACGGTGGAGGTGGACCCCTCCGTGGGCTTCGACGCCTTCAGCGCCAAGGTGCACCGCATCATCGAGGAGCGCGGCCGCGGCGTCTTCTATGTCTTCGACAACCTCTCGAGCCTGGTGGAGGAGTGGGCCACCGACGAGCAGCTCGCCAACTTCTTCCAGGTGACCTGCCCCTTCCTCTTCGAGCTGGACACGGTGACCTACTTCGCCCTGCTGCGCGGACGGCACAAGAACAGCGCCATCGCGCGCATCCGCGACACCACGCAGCTCCTCCTCGAGGTGTACCACGCGAAGGACGCGATGTACGTGCACCCGCTGAAGGTGTGGGACCGGTACTCGCCGCGCATGTTCCTGCCCCACCTGGTCACGCCCACGGCGTGGGTGCCGGTGTTCCAGAGCGGCGAAGCCGCCACGGTGCTGAGCACGGCCCGCCGCGAGCCGCTGGGCGCCCAGAGCGGCTTGATCGCCCCGTGGGATAGCGTGTACCGCCAGCTTGTGGAGTACTGCGAGCAGGCGCCGGCGGTGGACGAGTCGGCCCCCGAGGTGGCCGCCCTGCGCCAGGAACTGTGCCGCATGATGATCGGCAACCACCCCGAGTTCAACCGCCTGGCCGACCGCTACCTCACGGTGAGCGACCTGTTCGACGTGCGCAGCCGCATGATCGGCTCGGGCCGCATCGGCGGCAAGGCGGCCGGCATGATCCTCGCCCGCCGCATCCTGCTGCGCGAGAAGGGCGACGTGGATTTCGCCCAGGTGCTGGAGCCCCACGACTCCTTCTACATCGGCTCGGACGTCTTCTTCACCTTCCTGGTGAACAACAACCTCTTCCGCCTGCGGTTGAAGCTCTCCAGCAACGCGCGCACCACGGCCGCCGAGTTCGAGGAGGTCGAGCAGCGCTTCCTCGCCGGCACCTTCCCCGCGCGCACGATGGAGCAGTTCCGCGAGATGCTCGACTACTTCGGCCAGGCGCCCATCATCGTCCGCTCGAGCAGCCTGCTCGAGGACAGCTTCGGCAACGCCTTCGCCGGCAAGTACCGCAGCGAGTACTGCCCCAACCAGGGCGACCCCGACCAGCGCCTCGCCGCCTTCCTGCGCGCCGTGAAACTCGTCTACGCCAGCGCCCTCAACCCCGACGCCCTGTCGTATCGCCGCAAGCGCGGCCTGGGCGACCGCGACGAGCAGATGGCCATCCTCGTCCAGCGCGTCTCGGGCATGCCCTACGGCCGCTTCTTCTTCCCCAGCCTGGCCGGCGTGGCCTTCTCGCGCAACCTCTACGCCTGGAACGAGCGCATTGACCCCCGGCGCGGCCTCATCCGCCTCGTCTTCGGCCTCGGCACCCGCGCCGTGGACCGCGTGGGCGGCGACTACCCGCGGATGATCGCCGTCAGCCACCCCACGCTGCGGCCCGAGGTGGGCGCCCGCGTGGTGAAGTACTCCCAGCACAATGTGGACGTGCTGGACCTCTCGGCCAATGCCCTCGTCACCCTGCGCCTGGCCGACGTGTTGTCGCGCCCCGACTACCCCCACCTGCACCTCTACGTCTCCCTGCTCAGCGGCGGCCACACCTACGACACGGTGGGCACCCTCGTCGAGGCGGCCCCGGCCGACCTCGTGCTCACGTTCAACAAGCTCATCGCCCACACCGACTTCGTCAAGGTCATCGGCGAAATCCTCGCCATCCTCGAGCGCGTCTACGGCGGCCCCGTGGACACCGAGTTCACCGCCTCCGTGGCCTCCGGCAACCACGTGCGCGTGAACCTGCTCCAGTGCCGCCCCATGGTCGTGCCCGGCGCCGCGGCCGCCGAGGAAGTGCCCGAGGCCCTGCCCCCCGAGCGCGTGCTCTTCCGCACCGACCGGCTCATGAGCGGCGGCGTCGTGCGCGGCATCCGCCACATCGTCCACGTGGACCCGCAGCGCTATGCCGCGGCCGACCTCGACACCAAGCGCGCCCTGGGCCGTCTCATCGGCCGCATCAACAGCCACCCCCGCCTCGCCGAGGGCGAGGTGCTCCTGATGGGCCCCGGGCGCTGGGGCAGCAGCAACATCGAGCTCGGCGTCAACGTGGGCTACGCCGACATTGACCACGCGGCGGCCCTTGTCGAGCTGGCCTGCGAAGAGGCAGGCCACGTGCCCGAGGTGTCCTACGGCACCCACTTCTTCCAGGACCTCGTCGAGGACCAGGTCATCTACATGGCCGTGTACCCCAACGACCCCGCTGCGCAGTTCAACGCCGCGTTCTTCGCGCGGGCGGCGAACATCCTGCCCGAGCTGCTGCCCGGGGCCGCGGCCTACGCCTCGCTGGTGCGGGTGATTGACGTGGCGACGGCCGCGGGCGGGGCGCTGGCGCGTGTGGTGGCCAACGCCGAGACCCGCCAGGCCATCTGCTACCTTGGGTGAGAGGGGCGGCGGCTCAGGCCTTGTCGGGCGAAGGGCCCACTCGGCCCTTGCTCGCGGGCTTCGGCCGCGGTGGCACGCGGTCGCCCTGGTACACGCGCAGCCGCGGCATGCGCTCGCGCGCCACATAGCGCAACAGGTCGGGCGGGTGCAACTCCCGAGCCCCCAACTGGTACAGCAGAAACAGGTAGAAGAGGAACAGCGTGTCGTCCTTCGACGCGTAGTAGCCCAGGCGCGAGTCCTGCGTCTGGATCGTGGGGCACCAGGTCGGCTGCCCGTCGCGGCCTGGCCCCTCGGCGAAGTGGTACACCAGGGCCTCGCCCAGCACGCACACCGCGTCCACCCGGTGTGCGCGGGGCACGCGCCGGTCCAGCAGGGCCAGCCCGGGCACGATGCACTTCTCGACGCTCGTCGTGTGGAGCGAGAAGACGGCGCCGAACAAGGGGGGATTCTCGGCGGGGCCGTGGAGGCGCCGGTGCCCCAGATGGCTGGCCACCACGGCCGAACGGTCGAGCGCCTTGGCCGAGCGCACCGCCCCTACGGCGTCGGCCAGCGACGTGCGGTTCAGGTTCGGCTTCATCTCGATCACCGCGTACACGCTCTCGGCCGCGAACACCCGCGAGGCCCCCGACTCCTGGAGCAGCGGCGCGTGGTGCGCGTCGTAGATCACCACATCGGCCTGCCGCGCGATCGCGCCCTTCGAGTCCACCACCTCGCCCCGGCTCACCCCATAGCGCGGCGGCAGGTGGGCCGCCAGAAAGTCAATCAGCACCTGCTCGTGCCGCAGGCCCTTCTCATAGGTGTGGCGCCCGCCGGCGAGATGCGCCTGGAACGTCGCCGCGAGCGCCCGACTGGCCGCGCGGAACTTCTCGCGCAGCGCCCCGCCTGTTCCCTGCCACAGCATCGCGCGTCTCCCAAGCCGGCCTCCCACGGGGCGGACCCTTCGCGCCACCGCGCGCGATGATAGCGGCCGCCGGCCGTGGCGTCAAGCCGGCTGCAGACCCCAAGGCTCACACACCGCCGCCGACCGACCGGGTCCTCGCGCTCTGGGCGGGGCCTCCGCGCCCCGCGCGCGGGCAGCAGGTGGACACTGTGGACATGGCGGACTCGGTGGACGAGAGGCCATGGCGGGCTGGCTGGGAGCGTCCACAGTGTCCCCGATGTCCACCCTGGCGCGAAGGTTGCTGGGAATGTAGCCAAGGAGTCAGGAGGGCCTGTAACCGCGGATCACGCAGATGCCGCGGATGGAACGGCGGGCAACCGGGCACTCGGGCGCGGCGCGCCGGGAAGGCCGCCTCAAAGCGGAACCACCTGCTGCGGGAGTGGCCAGTGTGGGCTGCCCCCACTCTGATGAGGTCCCTGGCATGTAGTTCCGCCTTCAGGCGGTCTTCTCTTGAGGTGGCTGCATGCGGCCCGTGCGCCCCAGCGCATGCGACGGCCCTCTCGTCCCTGCGCCCTGCGTGGGGAGGCAACGCGGGACGCTCCGCGTCCATTCCTCGCCGCGGAGCGGCGGAGGCGTCATCCCCATGCAGAGCGTAGGGACGAGAGGAGCCGTCCGAACCGCTGCCCGAGCCGCTGGTGGGCTCACGGCCGGGTGTTGTCATCGCCCTGAATCAGATGACAAACGGCTACGACCCCGACGGCCTGGTGCACCAGGACCAGGCAGGGATCGGGCTCCTCCCTGTTCGCATCCGCCACCAGGAGGGGCAAAGCGAGGAAATCCACCATCCACCCGACTCCGAAAACGCCTGCCGTCAGCAGGTACAACACTCCCGAGCCATGCTTCCCACAATAGAAGCGGTGCGCCCCGAAGATGCCGAAGAGCATCCAGAGAAGAAGCGCTACCAGATAGGATCGCCTCACGGCCTTCCTCCTGACCACGGTTTGCGACGCCGATGCCAGTCCGGCGGCAGGGCTATCGAGCACGCTGCACCTGCATAGTGCCACATCCCCGCGGACAGAAGGTGTCCACCCGCCCCAGTACGGATTGCGTGGTCGCACTCCCTACTCGTCGAAGAGGAAGGCAAGCTCCTGCCGGAACTGGCTGCGGAGGTCCTCCTTGAACGCGGCAACGGCTGCGTCCCTGACATCGGACCTCTCTATGCTTTCGAGCCAAGAGGCCACCTCGCCCCAGAAGGTACCCTTCAGTGCCAGCAGGAGTTCCGAGTCTGGAGTTCGATACTCGCGGTTCTCCTGGATGAAGTACGGTGGGCGCGCATGGCCGTCGTAGGTCGAGGAGTACAACTTTGGGAAGGGATAGCGCCTGATGAACTCCTCGTAAAGACCGCGGTTCGCGTCGCACCCTTTCACCTTACCCTCAACGAGAACGTGCCACATCACCTGATCGATCCAGACTGCCCAGAACAGGGCGCCAGCGAACTCAGCCTGGCTTCCCAGAGGCTCTCGCTGCAAGACCACGTTCCAGTCGTGCTGGCAGAGTCCGTCGAAGCTGCCCACCTTGCACTGCCTTGGCGCATCCAAGGGTAGGCGTATGCGTCGGCACCACTCTAGCACTGATTCGGATGGGTAGGACATGCCTCTCTCTCCTTTACCTCGTGCCCAAGCAGTGTCCCGTACGGGTGGCTGGGCGACGCGCCATGGAGGAACACTCATTGCTGCTGATACAGCGCGGCAAGGAAGGAATCCCACCTCCTGGCCACGGTACCGTCGAGAACAAGCGGGTGCGTCTCCAAGAAGGTGGTAGTGAGTTGCCCGATGGCGGTGGCGATTTGCCTGCGGGCGGCGTCTGGCGCCCCGAGAACCTGCCCCAGGTCAGCCAGGGCCGCACCAAACTGGACCGCCTCGACTTGCGCGCGCCTGTACATATCCATCGTGGCCGCGTCGTTCACGACAGACCGCGCTGGTGGCCACCACAAGAGAAGGATGGGCCTTGTCAGTAGCACTTCCTGATTCTCGCTGGGCCGCGCAGATACTTGAGCGCCCTCGGCGAGGTTCGTGACGACGTGATTGAAGGCGACCCCGAATGACGGCAGGTCGGCCCTCTGCAACTTCATCTCGACTGGCCTGTAAGTCTCGCCTTCCCGAACGACCGCGTCGAGTTTCGCCTGTCGGCTCTCCAGGCCGGGGACAGTGACCTCCTCAGCGATGATCTCGAGGCCCCGTACCTTCGTCAGGTAGAGCTTCCCCAATTCCTGGCCGACCACACCTTTCAACTGCTGGTAGATGTCCATATTCAGGCGTCTCCTGTGTCTCGCTCAATCATGGCCATGTTGTGCGCCGCACGCGCACTGCTCCGCGATCCCCACGGCTTCGTCCGCGAGAAGAGACCGTAGACTTGGGGGCACCAACACTCTCGCCCGGCTCCCCCAGCTCAACACCCACCACGCGACCTCATCGAGATTAGCGATGGTCATCTCCAAGATGACGCTGCCATCCTTTCTATGCGTCAGCTTCTGAGTCGGATGCCAGACGCGCTCGGCGATGAGCCGGGCGGCGATGTCGAAGAACTGGATTCGGACCTTGTGGCGTTCGCTCGTCTCTACGGTCTGGAAGATGCCGCCGAGGTACTCGTCGGGGCGGAAATCGTCTCGGACAACGAAATGCTCGTCCAGCGGCCTCAATGCCCGAATGCGGGCAAGGCTGAAGATGGGAACGTAGCCGCTCACGTGGTCGTGAGCAACGAGATACCAGTCCCCGCGGTAGCAGCGGAGAAGATAGGGGTCTACGTCGCGGTCGGTCGTCTTGTCCCTGCCAACCGCGTAGTAGGTCATTCGGACGGTGCGCTTCTCGCGGATTGCACGTGCCAGTAACTCCCAGTGCTCTGGGTTGATCGGCGCCACCGGGCCAAGGGTGATTCGAAAGCTGTCGGCCAGCCCGCGCGGGTCAACCGAGATCTCCTCGGGCAGCCGGGCGACGAGCTTGTCCACAACGCCCTTGAGATAGCCCTCCAGCGGCGTGCCCTTGTAGGCGCTGACGGCCATCTGGACAACGACAAGACCCAGAAGCTCACCTTCCGTGAGGTGAATGCCTGGAAGAGACCAGCTTGGCTCGGCGTAATGGTAGCCTCTGCGGGCGGGGTCATACTCGATGGGCGCACCGAGGGCGTCCCTCATGAATTCGATGTTCCGTCGGATGGTGCGGTCGCTCAGCTCCAGCTCGCGAGCGATGGACTTGGAGCTTGGGAAGCCGCCACGACGGATCTGCTGGTCAATGAGGAGGATGTGGTGGAAGTGCGAGCGGTACTTGGAGTAGGCAGGCAAGAGATGACCCCCTACGTTCGGCTCAAGCACGCACATTGTATGGCTCCGTCGGACGGCGATCAAGCGAGTCCGCTCTTGCTGCCCTGACGCTCCATAGCTTCTGGGGCTCAGTTCTGGCCCGGCCGGAACCCGATAGGGCCGGGGACATCAGGGGACGTGGGCTGATCGAGCACAGGAAGCTCGACGGGCGACACCACGGCGCTGGGGTCGAGGCCGTTCTCGATGGCCCGCTGAAGGCAGCGGATGGTCTGCTCCTGGACTTCCGCGATGGTGCGGCAGGACGTGGTCTCCTGGTCAATCTCATCGTAGAAGGCGCCATTGATTCCTCTCGCGGAGAGGAATGCTCGCAGGTAGCGGCGCCGGATGTCGTCGGTGATCTCGGGCACCTCGATGACACAGTCGAAGCGGCTGGGCCGGTCCCTGAGGGCAGGCTCGATGGCCTCCAGGTCATTGGTCGTCGCGACCACCACGATGCCCTCGTTCTCCCTGAGGCCGTCGAGCTGGTTCATCAGTTCGCCGAGCATGATGCTCTCGAAGGTTGCCTGCCTCGATCTCCTTGGGGCGGCAAGGTCCAAGTCCTCGAAGAAGATAAGCGTCGGGCTGAGGTCGCGGGCCATGTCGAACACGCTGCTGATGCCGCTGGGGTTGAACGGGGAACTCACCCCCTGGCCGGGCCGCACCCAGATGAAGGTGTGTTGGAGCTGGCTGCAGAGGACCTTGCCGATGAGGGTCTTCCCCGTGCCGGGCCTGCCGTGGAGGAGGACCCCGCGACGGGTGGGAAGCTTGAACTCGCGGTAGAGGTCGAGCTTGTCAAGAAAGCCCTGGGTGTTGCGGCGGATGATCCCGAGCAGCTTCGGGTCGGCGAAGACGCAGTCCCAGGAGTAGGCGTGCTCCTGGCGGATGAAGCCGCCAAAGGCGTCGAGCCTGTGGCCTTTCAGGGATCTGTCACGCAAGACCTGCGCCTCGATCTCCTCCATCATCTTGAACGCGATGTCCTGGGCCGCGGTGGGCGCGGTGAGCTGGAGGATGCTCTTGGTGCGATCCTCGCGCTCGGGCATGTCGACGGTGATGTAGGCGGCGATCTCGTGGCCGTCCGGGTGAGAGAAGGCGAGGCAAGCAGTGTCGTAGGCGACGCGCTTCTCGGTGGGGCTGGCCTCGATGTGACAGTACCTGGGCGGCGGAATGCCATCAGCGCCGTCCTGGCCGAGGACGCGGCAGTTCCAGCCAGCGAAGGCGCGGGCCAGTGTCTCCTGGGCGATGAGGTGTTTGTAGCGCGGGAAGCCAGCCCAGATGTGGACGAGCGGTGTCCCAGGGGGGAAGGCAGCCTCAAGGACTGTGCCGCCCTGCTCCTTGCGCGCGCTCCAGGCTCGGGCAAGTAGCTTCTCGAATGCCCAGGCGGGGAGGAGACAGACAGGTTCGTTGCGGAGATCGGCCTCGGACCTCTGTGCTGCGCCTGTTCGGGGGCTCGACCTGCGAAGTGGCATGGCGATCATCTCCGTGAGGATGGGACGCTCACCGCGCAGGGAATTGTACCAGGCGACTGTGGACAGAAGGTGTCCGCAGCGCGAAGTTCGCCGGCCAGCGTTGGACCGCGGCCGCCCTCCACGTCGTGGCCCTTGAGGCCGCGCTGATTGGACCGGCCACGCTCTTCTTTCTCGTTGCGAAGCTCCCGCTTCGCAGCGCGCATCACGCGGCTCCCGTCGCGATCCCGTCGAAGCAGGAGCTTCGGCCTGTGCGTCGTGAAGCCGGAACTTCGCGACGATGGGCCATTCCCTTCTCTCGTCCCTACGCTCCGCGTCCATTCCTCGCTGCGGAGCGGCGGCAGCATCGTCCCCACGCAGAGCGTAGGGACGAGAGGAAATGCCTGCGCCCGCGCCACCCAAAGCGGCGCTACACGCGGCACTCCGACAGGCTCACGCATTCCTTTCGTCTGTCGCGGTGTGGCCGGACGAGCTGTAGGGGCAGGCCCCCGTGCCTGCCCCCTGTCCGGAGGCCGTCGCACCATCTTGGGCGGGCACAGGGGCCCGCCCCTACGGACCTCTCATGCCATGTATGGCCGCCGGAAGGCGGGGCCACGCGCGGGGGGAGGGGGGCACGTGTGGGCGCTGCCAGGCATGAGAAACGCTGGTGCCCGAGGGTCGGGCACCAGCGTTCTTGGGTTGGACATCAGCCTGTCGCGATGGCTCAAACCCAGCCGCGGAGGCGGACGGCCTCGGCGACGCGCTGGACGGCGACGGCGTAGGCCGCGAGGCGCATGTGGGCGTTGTGCCGCTTGGAGGTGGTGAGGACGGCGTGATAGGCGTCGGTCATCTTGGCGTCGAGCATCTCGTGAACCTGCTTCTCGGGCCAGTAGTAGTGGTTGAAGTTCTGGACCATTTCGAAGTAGCTCACGGTGACGCCGCCGGCATTGCACAGGAAGTCGGGGATGACGTGCACGCCCTTCATGTAGAGAATCTTGTCGGCCTCGGGCGTGGTGGGGCCGTTGGCCGCCTCGGCCACGATCTTGGCCTTGACGCGGCCGGCGTTCCTGCCGGTGATGACGTTCTCGATGGCCGAGGGCCAGAGGATGTCGACGTCCAGCTCCAGAATCTCCTCGTTCGTGATGGCTTGGGTGCCCGGGAGGCCCGCGACGGAGCCGGTTCTGTTCTTGTGTTCGAGGGCGGCGCGGGGGTCAATGCCCTTGGGGTTGAGGATGCCGCCCCGGGTGTCGCTGATGGCGACGATCTTGGCGCCGAAGAGCTCCTTGCCCAGGATGGCGGCGAAGGAGCCCGCGTTGCCGTAGCCCTGGATGGCGACGGTGGCCTTGGCGAGGTCAATGCCCAACTCCTTGGCGGCCTCGCGCACGCAGTACCAGCCGCCGCGGGCCGTGGCGTCGCCGCGGCCGGCCGAACCGCCCAGGGCCAGGGGCTTGCCGGTGATGACGCCGAAGGCGTTGTGGCCGATGAGCTTGGAGTACTCGTCCATCATCCAGGCCATGATCTGCGGAGTGGTGTAGACGTCGGGGGCGGGAACGTCCTTCTCGGGGCCCAGGATGCGGCCGACGGCCTCCACGTAGGCGCGGCTGAGGCGCTCGAGCTCCGTGGTGGACATCTCCTTGGGGTTGCAGATGACGCCGCCCTTGCCGCCGCCGAGCGGAATGTCCACCACCGAGCACTTCCAGGTCATCCAGGCCGCCAGGGCGCGCACGGTGTCAATCGTCTCGTCAGGGTGGAACCGGATGCCGCCCTTGGTCGGTCCGCGAGAGTCGTTGTACTGCACACGGAAGCCTTGGAAGACCTTCACCGAGCCATCGTCCATCTTGACGGGGAGGCTGACGTGGAGCTCGCGCATGGGGACGCGCAGGAAGGCGCGCATGGCCGGCTCGAGCCCCAGCAGATCGGCGGCCTCGTCGAACTGCTGCTGGGCGATGGCGAACGGGTTCGTGGTGCTCATGAAGCCAGGGTCCTTTCTGGAAATGAGCCCAAACGCCGCCCCGCGTGCAGGCTTGCGGGGAAAGCCCGTGCCGCGCCAATGCGGCAAGCGTTGCCGTATTATAGGCCGACCTGCCGAAAAAGTCAAGCAGAATCTGCCGAGGCCCTCTATCATGCTTTCCCCTGGCCGCCGCTTGGCGGAACCGCACAAGAGGAGCAAAGTCGCCGCCAGAAAGCATCCGAAAACCGGCATTATTGCCGTTTATGGCCAGGAGCCGCCTGTGCCTGCTCAGTGGTGCCATGACATCGGCCACACAACCCCCGGCCCGTGGTGCAGCCGTAGGCGCCGCAAATTAAACGGCAATATTGCCGATTTTGGGTTGACTCTTGTCGGCCGTTTCTGTATCCTTCGATGGTGAGCCCAGGGGCGACTCGAGGAGCATGCTGATGGACTGGAAGCAGGACCCGAAGGCGCGGAAGCGGGTGGTCAGCATCCTGCGGGCGTTGCAGCAGGCGCGCAAGCCGCTGGGCGCGAGCCGCCTGGCGCGCGACCTCGAGGCTCTGGGCACCGACATGAGCCAGCGCACGGTGCGGTACTATCTGGCGATGATGGACAACGCGGGCCTGACGCGGAGTTGCGGGAAGAGGGGCCGCGAGATCACCCCGGTCGGCGAGCAGGAGCTGGCCAACTCCTTCGTGGTGGAGAAGGTGGGCCTGGTTGCGGCGAAGGTGGACGAACTGGCCTACCAGATGACCTTCCAACTGCGTCGTGCCCGCGGCACGGTCATCCTCAACGTGTCCACGGTGCCCGCCTCGCGCATGGAGGAGGCGGCGCACGAGATGGCGGCCGTGTTCGAGGCCGGGCTGAGCATGGGCCGCTGCGTGGTGCTCGCGGGGCCGGGGGAGATGATCGGGCGGTTCCGCGTGCCCGACGACTCGTGCGCCGTGGGCACCGTGTGCAGCGTCACCGTCAACGGCGTTCTCCTGGCGGCGGGGGTGCCCACGGTGTCGCGCTTCGGCGGCCTGCTCGAGGTGGCCGACGGCCAGCCGGTGCGCTTCACCGAGATGATCTACTACGAGGGCTCGAGCCTCGACCCGCTCGAGATCTTCATCAGCGGGCACATGACGCGGGTGCGCGAGGCTGCGCGCACGGGCCGCGGGCTCATCGGCGCCAGCTTTCGGGAGATTCCCGCCGTCGCCGTGCCCCGGGTGCGCAAGATCGCCGACCGCCTGGCGCAGGCCGGCCTCGGCGGCGTGCTGGCGATCGGCAAGCCCAGCCGCCCGTTGCTCGACGTGCCCGTGCACGAGGGGCGCGCCGGCCTGATCGTTGTGGGGGGCCTGAACCCGTTGGCCGCGGTTGAGGAGAGCGGCATCCCCACCCGCAACAAGGCGCTCACGGGAATGTTCGAGTTCGAGAGGCTCGTGCCGTACACCGAGCTGGGCTCGCGCGTCACGCGGGCCCCGGCGTTGGCGGAGGGCGCCCAGTGAGCGACGCGCGCGAGGCCTGCGGCATCTTCGGCATCTACGGCTACGACGGCGCGGCGCGCCAGGCCTATCTCGGCCTCTACTCGCTCCAGCACCGCGGCGAGGAGAGCGCCGGCATCGCGGTCTCCGACGATCGCGAGATGCGCTCGAAGCGCGGCATGGGCCACCTGGACGAGGTGGTCAAGCCCGACGACCTCGAGCGTCTGCTCGGCCACATGGCCATCGGCCACGTGCGATACTCCACCACCGGCTCGCCCAAGCCGCAGAACGTCCAGCCCCTCGTCATCGAGTACTCCAAGGGCCTCATCGCCGTGGCCCACAACGGCACCCTGACCAATGCCCGTGCGCTGCGCCGATACTACGAGGGCCGCGGCTCCATCTTCCAGACCTCGACCGACAGCGAGATCATTGTCCACCTGCTCGCCGACCCGGACCACCTGGGCCGGCCCGACCACCTCGAGCACTGCCTCGCGCACCTCGAGGGCGCCTTCTCGCTGCTGCTGATGACCAAGAACCAACTCATCATCGCGCGCGACCGCCACGGCTTCCGCCCCCTCTCGCTCGGCGAGGTGCGCTGCTCGCCGGTCGTCGCCAGCGAAACCTGCGCCTTCGACCTCGTGGGCGCGCGCTACATCCGCGACATCGAGCCGGGCGAGGTGGTCGTCGTGGACGAGCGCGGCCTCACGAGCCACCGCTTCGTGCCGCCCGAGCAGGTCAAGGTCGCCCACTGCATCTTCGAGCACGTCTACTTCGCCCGGCCCGACAGCCGCGTGTTCGGCGACACCTGCCACCTGGTGCGTCAGCGCCTGGGCGCGCGCCTCGCCGCCGAGCACCCGGTCGAGGCCGACGTTGTCACCGCCGTGCCCGACTCCGGCATCCCCGCCGCCCTCGGCTATGCCCGGGCCAGCGGCATCCCGTTCGACTACGGCTACATCCGCAACCACTACGTCGGCCGCACGTTCATCCAGCCCGCCGAGAGCCGCCGCGGCTTCGGCGTGCGCATCAAGCTCAACGCCATCGCCGACGTGGTGCGCGGCAAGCGGGTCGTGGTGGTGGACGACTCGATCGTGCGCGGCACCACCTCGCGCACGCGGCTGGGCATGCTGCGCGAGGCGGGGGCCAAGGAGATTCACCTGCGCATCTCCAGCCCGCCCATCGGCCATCCCTGCTACTTCGGCATTGATTTTCCGACGTCCAAGGAACTGGCCGCCAGCGGGCGCACGCTGCCGCAGATTCGCGATTTCGTGGGCGCCGACACCCTCGGCTACCTCAGCGTCGAGGGCCTCCTCTCAGCCATCTCCCAACCGCCCGGAAACTATTGCACCGCCTGCTTCACGGGCGACTACCCCTGCGAGATCACCGAGGCGGTGGACAAGCTGGGCATGGAGTGCCGATGAGGAGAAGACCAGTCGGCAGGAGGCAGCCGGCACGAGGCAGCCGGCACGAGGCAGTGTGGCAGCGTCCCGGCTTACAGGCTCTTGCTGCCGGCCGCTGTCTGCCTACTGCCGACCATGCGAAGGACAGAGAGAGCGCAAGGAATGACCCAGGCCGCTGAAGCCCTGATTGCCCTCGAAGACGGCCGCCTCTTCCCCGGCCGCTCCTTCGGCGCGCCCGGCACGCGCTGCGGCGAGGTGGTCTTCAACACCTCCATGACCGGCTACCAGGAAATCCTCACCGACCCCTCCTACGCCGGCCAGATCGTCACGATGACCTATCCTCAGATCGGCAACTACGGGGTGAACCCCGACGACGTCGAGTCGGGCCGCATCCAGGTCGAGGGGCTCGTCGTCAAAGAGGCCTGCCGCATCCCCAGCAACTGGCGGTCGCGCCAGTCGCTCCCCGACTACCTGGCGGCCCAGGGCGTCATCGGCATCGAGGGGGTGGACACGCGCGCCCTCACCCTGCACATTCGCACGGCGGGGGCCATGAAGGCCGCCATCTCGACGGAGGGCCGCTCGGTTGAGGAACTGGTCGCGATGGCCCGCGCCTGGCCCGGCCTCGTGGGGCGCGACATGGTGGAACGCGTGACGTGCCACGAGGCATACGGCTGGGGGGCAGCGAGTGTGGAGTGTGGAGTGCGGAGTGCGGAGCGTCAGTCTGAAATCGCAAGTCCGCGCTTCCATGTGGTCGCCTACGACTTCGGGGCCAAGCACAACATCCTGCGTCTCCTCGCCGCCAGCGGCTGCCGCATCACCGTGGTGCCCGCCTACACTCCGGCCGCCGAAGCGCTGGCCCTGCGCCCCGACGGCATTCTGCTCTCCAACGGCCCCGGCGACCCCGCGGCCCTCACGCGCATCATCCCGGAGGTCCAACGCCTCGTGGGCAAGGCGCCTATCTTCGGCATCTGCCTGGGGCATCAGCTCCTCGGCCTCGCCCTCGGCGGCAGGACCTTCAAGCTCAAGTTCGGTCACCGCGGCGCCAATCAGCCCGTCCGCGAACTGGCCACCGGCCGCGTGGACATCACGAGCCAGAACCACGGCTTCTGCGTGGACATTGATTCGATGCCCCAGGACGAGGTGGAACTGACCCACGTGAACCTCGACGACGGCACCCTCGAGGGCTTCCGCCACCGGCGACTACCGCTCTTCGCCGTGCAGTACCACCCCGAGGCATCGCCCGGCCCGCACGACGCGAGCCATCTGTTCAAGCGGTTTGTGGACTTGATGGAGAAGGAAACCACAAGCCGCAAGCTGCAAACCACAAGCCAGCCGCCCTGAGCCTGGAGCCTTGAAGCTTACGGCCCACCCTGTTGCGGGTTGGGCATTGGGCGAAGCAAGGAACTGAGAGAGGAAGAATTGAGCCACGACACGATCTTGATCCTCGACTTCGGCTCCCAATACAGCCAGCTCATCGCGCGGCGGGTGCGCGAGCACCACGTCTACTGCCGCCTCGAGCCGTGCAACGTGCCGTTCGAGCGCATCCGCGCGCTGCGCCCCAAAGGCATCATCCTGTCGGGCGGCCCCTCGAGCGTGTGGGCGCCGGGCGCGCCCGCGTGCGATCCCGGCGTGCTCGAGCTGGGCGCGCCCGTGTTGGGCATCTGCTATGGCATGCAGCTCCTGGCCCAGATGGCGGGGGGGCGCGTCGAAGGCGGCCACGCCGGCGAATACGGCCCGGCCACAATCGAGGTGCTCCGGCCGGGCGGTTTCTTTGCCGGCTGCGAGGCGACGGAGAAAGTGTGGATGAGCCACGGCGACCGAGTGGTCGCGCTGCCCGCGGGCGCCACGGTCACCGCGCGCACGCCCACGGTCGAGGTCGCCGCCTTCGCCGACCCGGCCCGCCGTATCTACGCCGTGCAGTTCCACCCCGAGGTGAGCCACACGCCCCGGGGCGGCCGCATGCTCCACAACTTCCTCTTCGACATCTGCGGCTGCCGCGGCGACTGGACCATGGCCTCCTTCATCACGGAGGCCGTGGCCGACATCAAGCAGCGCGTGGGCGCCGACCGTGTGGTGTGCGGCCTGAGCGGCGGCGTGGACTCGACGGTGGTGGCCACGCTCATCCACCGGGCCATCGGCGATCAACTCACGTGCATCTTCGTGGACAACGGGCTGCTGCGCGCCGGCGAGGCCGAGGAGGTGGTGCGGATGGCCCGCGACCTCATCGGCCTGAAGGTGGACGCGGTGGACGCGAGCGCCCGGTTCCTGCGACGTCTGGCCGGCGTGACCGACCCCGAGGAGAAGCGCCTGGCCATCGGCGACGAGTTCGTGCGCGTGTTCACCGAGGAGGCCGAGCGGATCGGCGGCGCGCGCTTCCTGGCCCAGGGCACGCTGTTCCCCGACCTCATCGAGAGCAAGTCGGCCTTCGGCGGCCCCTCGGCCCGCATCAAGAGCCACCACAACGTCGGCGGCATGCCCGCCTGGAGCCAATTCACCCTCATCGAGCCGCTGCGCGAGCTGTTCAAGGACGAGGTGCGCGAGCTTGGCAAGGAACTGGGCCTCCCCCGCGGCATCCTGCATCGTCAGCCCTTTCCCGGCCCGGGTCTGGCGGTGCGCGTCGTGGGGGAGGTCACCCCCTCGGGCCTCAAAATCCTGCGCGAGGCCGACGCCATCGTGCAGGACGAGATGCGCAAGTGGGAGCACTATGGCACCATCTGGCAGTCGTTCGCCGTGCTGCTGCCCGTGAAGTCGGTGGGCGTGATGGGCGACGCGCGCACGTACGACTTCGCCGTGGCCATTCGCGTGGTCACGAGCCGCGACGGCATGACCGCCGACTGGGCGCGCCTGCCCGACGACCTGCTGGCCTGGCTCTCCACCCGCATCATCAACGAGGTGGACGGCGTGAACCGCGTGCTCTACGACATCAGCTCGAAGCCGCCGAGCACGATTGAGTGGGAGTGAAGCCCGTGATGCGTGATACGTGAGAAGAGGAAGCCGAAGAGCGGGCGACCGTGTTTGCCTTCTCCTCTCACGCGTCACGCATCACGTTTCCCAACCCGCGGGGCCTGAGCGTGATAGCGATTGTTGACTACGGCCTGGGCAACCTGAAGAGCGTGAAGAGCGCGTGCGACCGCCTCGGCGTCGAGGCCGCCGTCACCTCCGACGCCGCGGCCATTCTGGGGGCCGACGGGGTGATCTTCCCCGGCGTCGGAGCCTTCCAGAGGGCCATGCAGAACCTGGGCACGCTGGGGCTGGTCGAACCGCTGCGGCAGGTGGCCGCCTCGGGCACGCCGTTCCTCGGCATCTGCCTGGGGCTTCAACTCCTCTTCGCCGAAAGCTCCGAGCACGGCCAGCATGAGGGGCTGGGCATCATCCCCGGCAGAGTCGTGCGCTTCGAGGCCGGCGACCTCAAGGTGCCGCACATGGGCTGGAACCAGGTGCGGCAGGAGCGCCCATCGCCGCTCTTCGAGGGCATTCGCGACGAGACGTTCTTCTACTTCGCCCATTCGTACTACGCGCAGCCGGCCGATTCGGCCGTCGTCATCGGCTCGACCCAGTACGGCGTGCGCTACGCCTCGGCCGTGCGGCAGGGCAGCGTGTTCGCCACCCAGTTCCACCCCGAGAAATCGGGGCCGACGGGGCTGAGGATGCTGGAGAATTTCTGCGGGTTGTGTGCGAAGCTCTAGGGGGATGAATGGATGATTGGATGGCTGGATGAAGGGAAGAGGGAGCGAGTGTGTTCCTTCTGTCATTCATCCATTCGTCCACCCATCCATTCATCCTCCTGCGGGACCAGGAGGGGCCGCGAGTAAGTCATGGTCGCCAAACGCATCATCCCCTGCCTCGACGTGAAGAACGGCCGCGTGGTGAAGGGCAGGTCGTTCGTGAGCCTGCGCGACGCGGGCGACCCGGTCGAGTGCGGCCGGGCCTACAGCGACGCGGGGGCCGACGAGCTGGTGTTCCTCGACATCACGGCGACCCTCGAGGCCCGCAAGACCATTCGCGAGCTGGTCAGCCGCGTGGCCGAGCAGGTCTTCATCCCGTTCACCGTCGGCGGCGGCATCCGCGGGCTCGACGACATCCGCGCGCTCCTCAAAGCCGGGGCCGACAAGGTCTCGATCAACACCGCCGCCGTGCGCGACAAGCACCTCATCCGCGAGGGCGCCGAGGCCTTCGGCGCCCAGTGCATCGTCGTGGCCGTGGACGCCAAGCGCACAGGGCGGGGCTGGGAAGTGTATGTGGATGCCGGCCACACGCCCACTGGCCTCGACGCCTTGGCCTGGGTGCGCGAGGCCGAGGAGCTGGGCGCCGGCGAAATCCTGCTGACTTCGATTGACGCCGACGGCCACACGGCCGGCTACGATGTCGAGCTGACCGCCCGAGTGAGCGAGGCCGTGGCCATCCCTGTCATCGCCTCGGGCGGAGCCGGCGGCCCCGAGGACATGCGGCGCGTGCTCACCGACGGCCGGGCCGACGCGGCGCTGGCCGCCTCCATTTTCCACTATGGCCAGTACTCCATTGCCCAGGTCAAGGAGTACCTGCGGGAACACGGTGTCCATGTGCGAGAGTAGCTGCAAGCCACAAGCTCAGGACAAGAGCCCCTGGTCTCAGGCTTGCCGCTTGCGGCTTGTGGCTTGAAGCTCCTTCGGGGATTGCCCTTGCCCAAACGCACTGACCTGAAGAAGATCCTGATCATCGGCGCCGGGCCGATCGTGATCGGCCAGGCCTGCGAGTTCGACTACTCGGGCTCCCAGGCCTGCAAAGCCCTCCGCGAGGAGGGCTATCGCGTGGTCCTGGTGAACTCGAACCCCGCGACGATCATGACCGACCCCGAGATGGCCGACGCGACCTACGTGGAGCCGATCACGCCCGACGTGGTGGAGCAGATCATCGCGCAGGAGCGCCCCGACGCGCTCATTCCCACGCTGGGCGGGCAGACGGCGCTGAACGTGGCCTCGGTGCTCGCCCAGCGCGGCGTGCCCGAGAAGTACGGCGTCGAGGTCATCGGCGCCAGCCCCGCGGCCATCCGCAAGGCCGAGTCGCGCCAGGAGTTCCGAGCGGCTATGGCGGCCATCGGCCTGGAGTGCGCGCGCAGCGGCATCGCGCGCAGCCTGCCCGAGGCCCAGGCCATCGCCCAGGAGATCGGCTACCCCGTCATCATCCGCCCCGGCTACACCCTCGGCGGCGCCGGCGGCGGCGTGGCCTATCATCCCGAGGAACTCGCCGAAATCGCCGCCCGCGGCCTCGCCCTCAGCCTCATCGGCGAAGTGCTCATCGAGGAGTCGCTCCTCGGCTGGAAGGAGTTCGAACTCGAGGTGATGCGCGACCACCGCGACTGCGTGGTCATCATCTGCTCCATCGAGAACCTGGACCCGATGGGCGTGCACACGGGCGACTCGATCACCGTGGCCCCCGCGCAGACGCTCACCGACCGCGAGTACCAGGCGATGCGCGACGCCTCCATCGCCATCATCCGCGAGATCGGGGTGGACACGGGCGGCTCGAACATCCAGTTCGCCGTCAAGCCCGACACGGGGCGCATGGTGGTCATCGAGATGAACCCGCGGGTCTCGCGCTCGTCGGCCCTGGCCAGCAAGGCCACCGGCTTCCCCATCGCCAAGATCGCCACCAAGCTGGCCGTGGGCTACACGCTGGACGAGTTGCCGAACGACATCACGCGCGAGACCCCCGCGTCGTTCGAGCCGACGATTGACTACGTGGTCGTGAAAGTGCCGCGGTTCGCCTTCGAGAAGTTCCCGGCCGCCGACCCGACGCTGACGACCTCGATGAAGTCGGTGGGCGAGACGATGGCCATCGGCCGCACGTTCAAAGAGGCCCTGATGAAGGCCATCCGCGGCCTCGAGGCGCGTTTCGCCGCGGCGAGGGCCGACGACCCGGTGGCCATGCAGCATAACCTGCGCACCCCCACGGCCGACCGCCTGGCCTACGTGTTCGCCGCGCTGCGCGACGGCTGGAGCGTCGGCGAGGTGGCGCGGCTCACCCAGATTGACCCCTGGTTCCTCGAGCACATCCGCGAGATCGTGTCGGTCGAGCGCGAGGTCGCGGCCTGCGGCTCTCTCGAGCGCGTGCCAACGCCCCTCCTGCGGCGGGCCAAGGAGGTCGGCCTCTCCGACCACCGGATCGGCGAGATGCTGGGCAAGACGCCCGAGCGGCAGGTGCGCGGCCGCCGCCTCGCCGCGGGCATCGTGCCAGCCATCAAGCTCATTGACACCTGCGCCGCCGAGTTCGCCGCCGCCACGCCCTACTTCTACTCGACCTATGACGCCGAGAATGAGGCGCGCCCCGCCACCGACCGCCCCAAGGTCGTCATCATCGGCAGCGGCCCCAACCGCATCGGCCAGGGCATCGAGTTCGACTACTGCTGCGTCCACGCCGTCTTCGCCGCCCAGGAGCTGGGCTACGAAGCCCTCATGGTCAACTCCAACCCCGAAACCGTCTCGACCGACTACGACACGGCCGACAAGCTCTACTTCGAGCCGGTGACGCTGGAGAACGTGCTGAACGTGGTCGAGACGGAGAAGCCCATCGGCGTCGTCGTCCAACTCGGCGGGCAGACACCGCTGAGCCTGGCCGTGCCGCTGGAGCGGGCCGGGGTGCCGATCCTGGGCACGCCGCCCGACCAGATTGACCGCGCCGAGGACCGCCAGCGGTTCGCCGCCGCCCTCGACCACCTCGGCTTCCGCCAGCCCGCCAACCGCTCGGTCCTCTCGCTCGACGAAGCCCGCGTCGCCGCCGACGAGCTGGGCTATCCCGTCCTCGTCCGCCCCTCCTATGTGCTCGGCGGCCGGGCGATGGAGATCGTGCTGAACCCCGGCGAACTCGAGCGCTTCGTGCTCCGCGCCTTCGAGGCCGCGCCCGACTTCCCCGTGCTGGTGGACAAGTTCCTCGACAACGCCATCGAGGTGGACGTGGACGCCGTGTCGGACGGCACCGACGTCTACATCGGCGGCCTGATGGAGCACATTGAGGAGGCCGGCGTGCACTCGGGCGACAGCTCGTGCGTGCTGCCCCCCCACACGCTGCCTTGGCACATCCTGGACGAGATCCGCCGCGAGACCATCGCCCTGGCCCTCGAGTTCCGCGTGCGGGGCCTCCTCAACGTGCAGTTCGCCGTGCAGGATGGCAAGGTGTTCATCCTCGAGGTGAACCCCCGCGCCTCGCGCACCGTGCCCTTCGTGAGCAAGGCCACCAACGTGCCGCTCGCCAAGGTGGCCACCAAGGTGATGCTGGGCAAGACCCTGGCCGAACTGGGCATCCGCGGCGACCCGCCCCGGTTCGGCGTGGCCGTGAAGGCGCCCGTGTACCCGTTCAACCGCTTCCCCGGCGTGGACGCCGTGCTCGGCCCCGAGATGAAGTCCACCGGCGAGGTCATGGGCATCGCCGACTCGTTCGGCGTCGCGTTCGCCAAGGCCGAAAGCGCCGCCGGCACCGAGTTGCCCCTCCAGGGCACGGTCTTCCTCAGCGTGCGCGACCAGGACAAGCCGATCATCGTGGGCATCGCCGGCCGCTTCCACAAGATGGGCTTCCAGCTCATCGCCACGGGCGGCACGTGCCGCGCCCTCCAGGGCGTCGGCCTCCCCGCCCAGCACATCCTCAAGGTCAGCGAGGGCCGGCCCAACGTGGTGGACTGGATGAAGAACCGGGCCGTGCATCTGATCATCAACACGCCGAGCGGCAAGACGCCGCGGCACGACGAGGTCTCCATCCGCACCACGGCGGTGCTGCGCGGCGTGCCGCTCATCACCACCGTGCCCGGCGCCGCGGCCGCCGCCAGCGCCATCGAAGCCCTTCGCGCCGGAGCCTTTGGCGTCCGGCCGCTGCAAAGCTGGCATGGAACGAGGAGTTGATGTGTGAAACGTGATCCGTGAGAAGCCACGCCGCAGTGTGTCGGTTCCTCTTCCCTCTCACGCATCACGGGTCAAGTCCACGGATTGGCAGGCGAAACCGATCGAAGCAAGACCACCTGTTCCTTACGGGAGTTCGCGATAATGGCCAAACACATCTTCGTGACCGGCGGGGTCGTCTCCAGCCTCGGCAAGGGCCTCACCTCGGCCGCACTCGGCCTCGTGCTCGAACGCCGCGGCCTGCGAGTGGCCATCCAGAAGTTCGACCCCTACATCAACGTGGACCCCGGCACCATGAGCCCGTACCAGCATGGCGAGGTCTACGTGACGCCCGACGGGGCCGAGACCGACCTCGACCTCGGCCACTACGAGCGGTTCACCAGCTCGCCCATCTGCCGCCTGTCGAACTTCACCACCGGCTCCATCTACAAGAGCATCATTGACAAGGAGCGCCGCGGCGACTACCTGGGCAAGACCGTGCAGGTCGTGCCCCACGTCACCGACGAGATCAAGGGCGCCGTCCGCCAGATCGCCACCCGCGACGTGGACCTGGTGATCACCGAGATCGGCGGCACCGTGGGCGACATCGAGGGCCTGCCCTTCCTCGAGGCGATCCGACAGTTCCGCCTCGACGTCGGGCGCGAGAACGTCCTCTACGTTCACCTCACCCTTATCCCCTACCTGCGCGCCGCCGGCGAGATCAAGACCAAGCCCACCCAGCACTCGGTCAACAAGCTCCGCGAGATCGGCATCCAGCCCGACATCCTGATCTGCCGCAGCGAGCGGCCGCTGGGCGACGACGTGCGCGCCAAGATCGCCCTCTTCTGCAATGTCGAGAAAGAGGCCGTCTATGAAGAGCTGGACCTCGAGGCGAGCTACCTCGTCTACGAGCTGCCGCTGGTGTTCGCCCGCCAGGGCCTCGACGAGATGATCATCCGCAAGCTGGGCCTGAACTGCGGCGAGGCCCGGCTCGACGACTGGGCGAGGATGGTCGAAACCCTCCGCAAGCCCGCCAGGTCCGTCGAGATCGCCGTCGTCGGCAAGTACATCCAGCTCAAGGACGCCTACAAGAGCATCTACGAGGCCCTCACCCACGCCGGCATCGCCAACGACGCCCGCGTGAACGTGCGCATGGTCGAGTCCGAGGACGTCGAGCACCAGGGGGCCGAGGCGGCCCTGGGCGGCGTGGGGGGCGTGCTCGTGCCCGGCGGCTTCGGCTACCGCGGCATCGAGGGCAAGGTCGCCGCCATCCGCTACGCCCGCGAGGCCAAGGTCCCCTTCTTCGGCATCTGCCTGGGCATGCAGTGCGCCGTCATCGAGTTCGCCCGCACGGTGTGCAGCTACGCCGGCGCCAACTCCACCGAGTTCGACCCCAAGACCAAGCATCCCGTGATTGACCTCATGGAGCAGCAGAAGCGCGTGGCCGGCCTGGGCGGCACCATGCGGCTCGGCTCGTACCCCTGCGAACTGCTGCCCGACACCAGGGCCCACGCCGCCTACGGTGCCGCCACGGTCTGCGAGCGGCATCGCCACCGCTACGAGTTCAACAACGCCTACCGCGAGAAAATGCGCCGCAAAGGCATGGTCTTCAGCGGCGTGAGCCCCGACGGCGCCCTCGTCGAGATCATCGAAGTCCACGACCACCCCTGGTTCGTCGCCGTCCAGTTCCACCCCGAGTTCCAATCCAAGCCCCTCCGCCCGCATCCGCTGTTCCGCGACTTCGTGGCGCATGCCTTGGCGCAGCGATAGCGCCCCGGCTGCCTTGCATCACGTCCCCTGGTCGCCAGGCTCTGAGCCTGTGATGGGGCCAGACGGACTCACACGGACTCACACGGACAGGCACGGACGGGCACGGATGCGGAGCGTCCCCATCGCCGCCCCCATGCGGAGCGTGGGGCGAGGGAGATTCCTGCCCGCGCCCCGTCTCGCGCCGCAGTTGCAGGCGTGGCCAATTGGTGGTAGAGTCCCGCCGTTCGCCGTTGCCGGCTCGTCTCGAACCCGTTCCGCCATTCGCCAAGGGAACTGACATGCGCCTCGCCATCCATTGCCTCGCCATGACCCTTGCGGTCGGCCTGGTGTGCGGCTGCGCCCGCCTGAGCCCCTCGCCCGACGCCCTTCGCCGGCGGCAGCAGGCATTCGAGCGCGCCGAGCTGGCCTTCCGCCCGTGCGTGTTCAGCGGCGAGCAGTTCCCCAAGGTGGCCTTCGACGACCCGGCGCGGGTGGAAGAGCTGATCGGCCCCTACACGCTGAACGCCCGGTTCTTCGACGCCAACCTCCAGGAGGTCACGAAGGCCGAAACGCCGGGCCGCTACGGCGCCATCGTGGAGATTCGCCCGAAAGCCGGCCCGGTGTCGAAACGCTTCTTCACCCTCTTCCGCGCGCCGGGCGGCGTGAACTGGCGGCGGGCCCGAATCCCCGTCGCCGCCGAGTTCCCTACCGGCCTGGGCTTTGACCCCGCGGCCGCGCGCGAGCGGTCGCGCGCCGTGGGCGAGTTCTTCGCGCGCGCCCTGCGCCATAGCCTCGACCACTCTTCCGACGCCGCCGTCCTGCTCGCCGGCCTCTCCGACACGCCGCCCGGCACGCCCGACACCGAGCGCAACGGCCCCTGGGCCGCCGATGCCCGCTGGTGGCACGAGCTCAAGCGGCACACGGGCGACCTCGTGCCGCTGAAGTACCTCGTCCACTTGCCGCCCGGCGCCGCCGCCGACCCGTCGAAGCGCTGGCCCACCATCCTGTTCCTCCACGGCGCCGGCGAGCGCGGCGACAACCTCAAGCTCGTCGAGGTCCACGGCCCGCCCAAGCTCGTCAAGACCCGCCCCGACTTCCCCTTCATCGTCCTCTCGCCCCAATGCCCCGCCGGCGCCTGGTGGAGCCTGCCCGCGCTCGAGGACCTGTTGAACGAGGCCATCGCGAAATACCCCGTGGACCCCGATCGCATCTACCTCACGGGCCTGAGCATGGGCGGCTTCGGCAGTTGGGCGCTCGCCATCCAATGCCCCGAGCGCTTCGCGGCCGTCGCGCCCATCTGCGGCGGCGGCGACCCGCTCGATGTCGAACGCATCAAGGACCTGCCCGTCTGGGTGTTCCACGGCGCCAAGGACACCGCGGTGCCGCTGGAACTCAGCCAGGCCATGGTGGAGGCGCTGCGCAAGGTCGGCGGTCGCGTGCGCTTCACAGTCTATCCCGAGGCCGGGCACGACTCGTGGACGGCCGCCTACGCGAACGACGAACTCTATGCCTGGCTCCTCCAGCAGCGCCGCGGCCAGCCGCAGGAGCCGAAGTCCCAGGAAGGCCGATGAACGCATTCGTGCTCCTCGTGCTGGCCGCCTACGTGGCCATGCAACTGCTCATCTACTGGCGGCTGCGGCGCGCGTTGCCCGCGGGCAGGGCAGGACGGGCCGCCGTGGTGGGGTGGTTCGCGCTCATGGGCGCGGCGCTCTTCCTGGCGCGGCCCTTCGAGAGCCTCGGCTGGCATGTCGCGGCGAACGCGGCCGGCGTGGCCGGCCACTGGTGGGTCGTGGCCTCGATGTGGGTGATCCTGTTCGGCGTGGCGTGCGAAGTCTGGAACCTCGTCCCCCGATGCCTGCCGCCGCTCCGACGTCTGCGCATCCGCCTCCGCGTGCAGGCCGTCGCCGCCGCCGCGATGGTGGCGGGGCTCACCGCCTGGGGCGTCGTCGAGATGCACGCCGTGCGCATCGAGACGCTCGCCGTACCCACGGCGCGCCTGCCGGCCGGCTCGCGCCCGATCCGCGTCGTGCAGTTCTCCGATCTGCACCTCAACTCGCTGATGAGCCGCTCCCGCCTCGAGCGCATCCTCGCCGCCATTCGCGAGGCGCGGCCCGACCTGCTGGTTTTCACGGGCGACTTGGCCGACGAGTCGAGCCCCCACGTCGAACGCCTCGCCGTGAGGCTCGCCGCACTCGAGGCCCCCCTCGGCAAGCTCGCGGTCACCGGCAATCACGAGTTCTATCGGGGCCTCGCCCGCACCGCGCCCCTCTTCGACCAGGCGGGCTTCCGCCTGCTGCGCGGCGAGCGGCTGCGCGTAGCCCCCGGCGTGCTCGTGGCGGGGGTGGACGACTATGCGGCCGAGCGCCTCGGCATCGTCGAGGCCGACCAGGAGGACCGCGCGCTCCCGCCGCCCGACCGGGCCGAGTTCGCCATCCTGCTCAAGCACCGCCCACACGTCGAGCCGGGAGCCGCGGGGCGCTTCGACCTTCAGCTCTCAGGGCACACGCACGGAGGCCAGGTGTTCCCCGGCCTGTGGCCGCTGCGCTTCTTCTACCGCTACACGCGCGGCCGCTACGAGTTGGGCGGCGGCGCGGAGCTCTACGTCACCCGGGGCGTCGGCACCTACGGCGTGCCATTGCGCGTCTTCAGCCCGCCCGAGGTCACGGTCATCCTCCTCCAGCCATAGCCCGGTCTTGCAGCCCATTCTGCCACACGCTAGACTCTTGGACCGTGGCCCGCGCGCCGGGAAAGGATGAGAGGATGAATGGATGAATGGATAGACGTGTGTCCGACAATCATCCAATCCTCCATCCATGCAGTCATCCCCCCTCATTGTAGCCAGGGAGCGCTCTTGGGATCACAAGGAGCAGTCAGATGAGAGAACAGTCCCATCGCGTAGACATCTGCGTCGTCGGCGGGGGAATGGCGGGGCTGTGCGCCGCGCTCGCCGCGGCGCGCCACGGCGCCTCCGTCGTCCTCATGCACGACCGCCCCGTCCTCGGCGGCAACGCCTCCAGCGAGTGCCGCGTGCACATCTGCGGCGCCGACCGCCACAACGGCATCAAGAACATGCGCGAGACCGGCATCCTCGAGGAAATCCGCCTCGAAAACCTCGCCCGAAACCCCAACCGCAACTTCTCGGTCTGGGACGCCCTTCTCTACGAGAAGGCCCGCTTCCAGCAGGGCCTCACGCTCCTGCTCAACTGCTCGTGTCACGCCGCCGAAATGGACGGCGACCGCATCGCGAGCGTCACCGGCTGGCAGCTCACCACAGAGACCGCCCACACCGTGCGCGCGGGCATCTACATGGACTGCTCCGGCGACGGCATCCTCGCGCCCCTCTCCGGCGCCGAGCACCGCATCGGCCGCGAGGCCCGCCACGAGTACGGCGAATCCATCGCCCCCGAAATCGCCGACCGTAAGACCATGGGCATGACCTGCCTCTTCCAGTCGCGCGAATACCCCACCCCCCAGCCCTTCACCCCGCCCGACTGGGCCTATCGCTATGACCGCGAAGACGACCTGCCCTACGGCGCCAAAGGCCACCGCTGGTGGACCATGGGCTACTGGTGGGTCGAGCTGGGCGGCGACATTGACTCGATTCACGACACCGAGATGCTGCGCGACGAGCTGCTCAAGACCGCCCTCGGCGTGTGGGACCACATCAAGAACCGCGGCGACCACGGCGCCGACCACTGGGCGCTCGAATGGCTCCAGTTCCTCCCCGCCAAGCGCGAGAGCCGCCGCTACCTCGGCCGCCACGTGCTCACCCAGGGCGACATCGAGAGCGGCGGCCGCTTCCCCGACACCGTGGCCTACGGCGGCTGGAGCATGGACGACCATCACCCCGCCGGCTTCCGCGCCGCGCGCCTCGGCGCGCCCGCCACCATCTTCCACCACGCCCCCTCGCCCTACGGCATCCCCTACGGCTGCCTCGTCTCGGCCAACGTCGCCAACCTCATGTTCGCCGGCCGCAACGCCTCCTGCACCCACGCCGCCATGAGCTCCACCCGTGTCATGGGCACCGGCTGCTCGATGGGCCAGGCCGCCGGCACCGCCGCCGCCCTCGCCGTCCGCCTCGGCACCGAGCCCGCCGGCGTCGCCCACCACATCGGCATCCTCCAGCAGCTCCTCCTGCGCGACGACGCCTACCTCCCCGGCGTCTCCCAGCGCTTCGGCCCGTTGACGACGCAGGCGAAGCTCTCCGCCTCCCAGGGCGACCCCGCGCCCCTTCGCGACGGCATCAACCGCCCCGTCGGCGACGAGACGCACCGCTGGCCCTGCCGCCCGGGCGACTGGGTGACCCTTGAGCTTCGCGCACCCGCCCACATCGAATCAGCCACGCTCATCCTCGACAGCGCCCTCCACCGCAACATCCAGATGAGCTACCACCAGCGCGACGACCAGCTCACCCGCCTCCCCGACGAACTGCCCCGCGCCTTCCGCCTCGAAGGCCGCCACGAGGGCCTCTGGGCCCCCCTGTTCGAGACTGCCGACAACCGCTCCCGTCTCGTCCGCATCCCCATCGGCCGCACCCTCGACGCCGTCCGCTTCACCCTCCTCGCCACCTGGGGCGCCGACGAGACCCACCTCTACGCCTTCTACCTCGACTGAGCCCCTGCCGCCCTACCTGGATCACCCCGCGGCTGCCAGGCAGATGATACAGGTTGCTGGAAGCGTGAGAACCGCCCATTCTCGCCATCCTGCCCCTGCTGTATCACTTTCTCCCACACGCAGGTGATACAGCAAGTCTCGAGTTGCGCGGAAACCCACACGGGACTGCGACTCCGCTGGCTCTGACCGCGAGCAAGGAGCGACGAGGAGGCGACGCAGCGGAGGGCGCCGTTGACGACGAACCACACAGCTCGCGGCCAGCGGAGCAGGCCCCTGCTACCAAGGCCCCGCTCTCTCGGAACTGCGGGAAACTGTGGAGGATCGCGGGTGCGGGCCGGAATTGCAGGTGGCGGCGGGAGTTCCGAAGGAGCGCAATGGGATAACCCAGGCAACGCCCTCATCTTTGCCCACATGGCAGGGCCTCGTAGCCCGCAAACGCGGGCGACCGGGTCGTAGCCCAGGGCGACCGAAGGGAGCCCTGGGACCATCGCATCCTCCCCATCGAAGCCCCCAAAGGGGGCGCCTCTCGTGGGCTGAATCGCCCCCCTTCGGGGGCTCCCTCGGGGGGCCGCCTCTACCCAGGGCTCCCTTCGGTCGCCCTGGGCTACCCTCAAACGCCCCCATTCGGGGGCTAAACCCCAGCCCCCGGAAGATGTGGGCAAAGAGCAGGGGCGTTGCCCTGGGCTATCCCATTCGAGCCCTTCAGGCTCCAGAAAGAACCACCCTGCCTGCAATTCCTGCCCGCACCGGAAGATCGCGGAGCGGTTGACCGCCGGCGCGCGCGGCAGTATACTGGGCAACGACGCACCTACCCTGTGGCACCCGCGGAGACCCAACCTTGAGACGTCGCATGGCCTGGTTCCTGGGCGGACTACTCGTCCTGCTCGCCGCTGGCGCGGCGGGGGAGGCGCCCGCGCCGCCGCTGGCCGCGGCCGACGTGGAGGCGCTCTCGAAGTCCCTGGAGAAGATCGTCGCCATCCTCCAGGGCAAGGTGCCCGCCTACACCGTGACGCTGTCGGGGCGGTACAAGGACGGCCCCCTGGAGCAGACGGGCGAGCTGGCCATCGCGCGCCTCGATGCCGAGCAGTTCCGCCTGGCCCTCAAGAGCGACCTGCTCAGCTTCACCCTCCAGCGCACGACGGAGGAGACGTCGCTCGTCGTGCCCCTGATGAAGGTGGCGGTGGTGGGCAAGGGCCCGCTGCCGGCAGAGTCGGAGCTCCAACCCGCGCGACTCTTCGACCGCGTGGCCGGGCTGTGGCCCGCCGCGCTCACCGCGCTGAGCGTGATGCAGACGGCCGACCCGGGAGCCGTGGCCGTGATCCTCCAGGCCCTGCTCCAGCTCGAGCGGGCGCCCGGCCCGCCGGCGGGGCATTTCGTGGCGAAGCGCGAGCTGAGCGACGGCCGGCTCTCGATCGAGCTGGCCGAAGACGGGAGGGCGATCCGCCAGTTCCTCTGGCGCGACGCCGGGGGCCAGGAGGCGGGCGTGGGCGTGGCCATCGCCGACGAAGCCAAGCTGCCCGCGGCGGCGCCCGCGGCCGACTTCGTGGTGGTGAGCGTGGCGCGCGACGAGCTGGAACGCGCGCTCGGCCGCGGCCTCGGCCGCGCCGCCGAAATCCTCGCCCAGCGCTCGGGCGACAAGCTCAAGGACGACGAGCGCGCGGCCGACCGCGGCAGGCTCCTCATCCGCAACGGGCAGCGCGTCGCCCTGCTCCAGGGCACGCCGCTCGAGATCGGCTACCAGCACGGCAAACTGCTCGCCAAGGAGGCGCGGCGCACCGCCGACTCCGTGCTCTACGTGGCCGGCCTCTACCACACCCTCACCAAACGCACCTGGTTCCTCGACGTGCTGCGGGGCGCCTACACGCGGCTCGAGCCGCATGTGCCGCGCGAATACCTCGACGAGATGCAGGGCCTGGCCAATGGCTCGGGCCTCACGCCTGAAGAGGTGCGGCTGGCGAACATGTTCCCCGAACTGTTCCATTGCTCGGGCTTCGCGCTCTTCGGCAAGGCCACGGCCGGCGGCAAGCTGCTGCACGGCCGCGTGCTCGACTACATGACCGAGCTCGGCTTCCAGCGCGAGGCGGTGGTCTTCATCGTGAAGAAGCGCGACGCCATCCCCTTCGCCAACATCGGCTATGCCGGCTTCATCGGCAGCGTGTCGGGCATGAACGCCGAACAGGTCGCCTTCGGCGAAATGGGCGGCCGAGGCGAGGGCCAGTGGGACGGCACGCCCATGGCGATCCTGATGCGCATGGGCCTCGAACGCGCGAAGACTCTCGCCGACGCCGTCGCCCTCTTCCGCGACACCAGGCGCACATGCGAATACTACTACGTCATCTCGGACGGCAAGGGGCCGAGCGCCATCGGCGTGGGCGCCACGCCCGAGGCCATCGAGTTCGTCCAGCCCGGCGCCGCACACCCCAAGCTGCCCACGCCGCTCGACGACGCGGTGCTGCTCTCGGCCGGCGACCGCTACCAGCACCTCGTCGAGGGCGTGAAGGCGAAGTACGGCCGGCTCGACGTGCAGGCCGCGCTCGACCTGATGAAGCGCCCCGTCGCCATGCGGTCGAACCTCCACAACGTGCTCTTCGTGCCCCAGGACCTCGAGTTCCACGTGGCCAACGCCCGGGGCGCGTCCCCCGCGTGCGACCAGCCCTACGCGCGCCACAGTCTGCGCGAGTGGCTCGACGAGATGGCCCGGCCACTGCCCGAGCGAGGTGGCAAACGCGACAGGAAACGCCGCGACAGCGGGCTGTGACCCTCTTCGTTCGTCCGCGCTCCACAGAGGTCGCGCGGCGCGTGAACACCGCACGGCTCACGGCACGCTGCTGTGCGTTGGACAAGGGTTGCAAACAGGGTGCGCCCTCGCTATAATCGTGCCTCGGCGGGCATCGGCAGAGCTCACCCCCGAGGGCAGGAGCCACCACCTTGGCCGGATTCACGTTCGTCGGCCGGGAAGCGGAACTCGCCGCCTTCCGGCAACTGCTCGAACGCCCCGAGGGCGAGCTGCTGCTGGTGACCGGCCCCGAGGGCTCCGGCAAGTCCCACCTCCTGCGCCAGTTCCGCCACGAGGCCGCCAGCCAGGGCCCCCACATCGTTCAGCACTTCCCCCTCGGGCACCTGCTGGATGCGGACCTGCGGCAATACGCCATCCTCAGCGGGCTGGCGGTTGCGCACGGGGTGCGGGCCTCGCGCAGCGGAGACCGCGAGCTCCCCGGCAGCCTGACGCTGCGCCTGGTGCCGAGTCCGCGCGAGTTCTTCGCCCACCTTCTTGGCGAGGACCGTCGCCCCGTCACGGAGAAGCTGATCGGCCTGCTGGCCGTGGCCTCGGGCAGCCTGCCAGACGGCGCGCGCCTGGTGCTGCTGCTCGACCTGGGCCGCGCCGGCGGCCAGGACGCCTTCCCACTCGACGCGCTGACGCGCCGCCTGCCGCAGGGCGTGAAGGTGGTGGTCGCCACGGCCGAGGCGCCGCAGGGGCTGGAGGGGCAGCCGCGCGTGTCCGTGATCCGCGACCTGCCCGCGTTCGGCATCGCCGAGGTCACGCGACTCCTCGAATTCCACCACCCCCGCGGTGGGGACATGGGCGCGCTGGCCGGGGCGCTGCTCGCTAAGTTCGGCGGCAGTCCGCTGCTCAGCGATGCGGCCGCGAAGCTCATCGCGGGCGCCGGGGACCCGGCCGCGGCCCTGGCCGACCTGCCGACTGCCACGGCGGGCATCTGCCAGCAGCTCCTGGCTCGCCTCAGCCCCCAGGAACGGTCCGTGGTCGAATGCCTCGCCCGCGTGCCGTCGGGCCTCGACACCCCCTCGGTGTGCGCCCTCCTGGGCGCGCAGGCCGCCGAGGTCCAAGACGTGTTCCTCCAGGATGGCACCTGCAATGTCGTGGTGACGCAGCCGACGGCCCGCGGGCCGCACGCCTACGTGTTCCACGAGGCCTTCGCCGACCTGTTCTTCGGCGAGAAGGGGCCCGAGGTCCTGGACTTCCATAAGCGCGCGGCCGCCCACTTCCTGTCCCTCGTGCAGAAGGATTCGCAGGACGTCGAGGCCCTGGGCGCCCACTCGTTCCACATCCGCCTGGCGGCGGACCGGGTGCAGTTCATGCAGGAGTTCCCGCGCACGCTGCGGATCAAGCAGAACCTGGGCCTCCTGCACCTCCTGGCCGGCGAGTACCGGCTGCTGCTGATGTGGGCGCGGGGCGGCGAGGCCCCGATCAACCGCCCCCTGTGCATGGCCAACCTGGCGCGCATCTACCAGCAGCTCAGCCAGCCCGAGGAGGCCCTGCGCTACCACAAGGACGCCTTCGACATCTACCAGCGCGAGCGCGACCAGAGCGGCATGGCCGCGCAGCTCTCCGCCATCGCCTCGGTGCTCTCGGACCTGGGGCACCACGAGGAAGCCATCAAGTCGCTCCAGCAGGCCATGGCGATCAACGAGGCGTCGGGCGGCAAGGCCGCGCTCGCCGCCGACCTGGCCAACCTGGGCGTGTTGCAGGACCGGCTCGGCCGGCCCCGCGAGGCCCTGCTCTCGCACGCGCGCGCCCTCGATGCCTACCGCGAGCTCAAGAACGAGCCCGATGCCGCCGTCCAGCTCACCCACCTGGCCGCCCTGCACCGCAAGCTGGGCGAGCTGAAGGACGCCGTGAGCCGCTACCAGGAGGCGTGGCGCCTCAACAACCGCAACGGCGCCACCCGCGCCGAGGTCGCCTGCCTGTGCCAGCTCGGCCTCGTGTTCGACCAGCTCGGCGACCTCGAGAAGGCCATCACCTGCTACCAGCAGGCGAGCGACCTCGACCGCACCCTGGGCAGCCGGCACGAGGAGGCCGACCACCTGCGCACGCTCGCCGCCATGCACCTCAAGGCGCGCGATCCCGGCGCCGCGCGGCGATGCCTCGAGCAGGCGGTGGCCCTGGCCCATTCGTTCGGTGACCCCGGCAGCGAGGCGGCGGGGCTGCTGGCCCTGGCCCAAGCCGAACGCTCCGCCGGCCGGCCCGCCGACGCGCGCCGCGCGCTCGACCAGGCGGCGGCCCTGGCCGCCCGGCTCGGCGATGCCGACACCCAGGCCCAGGCGCGCGCGGCGATCGAGGAACTCGAACGCACCGCCGCCGAAGCCGCCGAGGAGGCGGCAGAAGAGGAGCTTCTCGGCAGCCCCTCTCCCGCCGAAGCCCCCTCCGACGACGTGTGCCTCGACGACACCGAGGCGGCGAATGCCGCCGACCCTGCCAGCGACGAGACCCTGGCGGTCCTGCGGCACCAGCTCCAGCAGGCGCGCGAGCGCATCACCGAACTCGAGGCCGAGGTGCGGAGACAAGCCGAGCTCGTTCACACCCTCGAGAAGGCCCTGGCCAAAGCCCCGCGCGGCCACTGACCCGAAGGCTCTGGAGTGCTGTCCATGTTCGACTGGCTCTTCGGCAAGAAGAAGACGAAGAAGCAGACGCGGGCCGCGGCGGAACGCAAGCCGGCGCCATCGCCGGGCGCCAAGACGGCGACGCCGCGTGGCCCGGTGCCCGCGGTCACGCCGCGCCCCGAGCCCGTGCGCCGGCCCCCGGCCGACGAACCGCGCTCGCTGCGCACGGCCGACGACGTGCTGGCCGAACTCGACCACTCGCTGGGCAAGCGGCCGGCCGCCGCGCCGGCCCCCGAAGAGGTGCTGGAGATGCCCGTGGACGCCAACCTGGCGCGCCACCTGCTTGCCGAGGGCCCCATCACGCGCGAGTTCATCCAGCAGCAGATCGCCGTGAGCGGCAAGGCGGACAGCTATCTGTGCCGCCTCCTCGGCAAGGTGCGCGCGCCGGCCGAACAGCAGCTCTTTCGCATCCTGGCGGCCGGCTACGACGTGCCCGCCGTGGACCTCAAGCAGTGCCGGGTGCCGCTCTCCGTGGCACGCTCCGTATCGCCCGACCTCGTGCGACGCTACAAGATGATCCCGATCGACCGCGTGGGCGACCTGCTGTGCGTGGCCTTCGCCGGCGAGGTGAACCCCAAGGCGACCGAGGCGGTGCGCCGAGCCACCGGGCTGCGGGTCAAGGCCTTCCGTTGCCCGCCGCAGTACATTGACATCCTTCTGGGCAAGCTGCTGCACGAGGCCGCGGTCTCGCAAGTGGCCCAGGCGGTGCCCATCAGCGAAGCCGAGTACCAGGAGGCCATGCGGCCCGCCGAGGAGCGCTGGGAGAGCATCCACGCGACCGCGGGGCCGCTGCGCGCGCTGCGAATCGCCTGAGACGGGCCTCGCGCGGAAGGCGGCCGCGCGGGCGCCGATGCCGAGCGGAGTAGAAGGGGAAAATGGCCTCTGAAGGTGCCGCGAGCCGCTGCATACTCCTGGCTGTTCCCGGGGGCGATCAGGTTGCACCGATCATCGAGTCAGGCTTCGCCGCCGCCGGCTGGCCGACGCGGTCCATCGAAACCGTCGCCCAGCTCGCCCAGGCGGTGGCCGAGCAGTTGGCCGGCCTGGTGGTCCTCGACATGGCGCTGCCCGGCGCCCGCGAGGCCCTCGAGGCGCTGAAGATGGACCCCGCGACGAACTGGGTCCCCGTGGTCGCGCTCTTCCCGCGCGGAAGCCGTCTGCTGCGGCCCGCGGAACTGCGCGTGCGCGCCGACGTCGAACTCGTGGAGCCGGTGGCGATTCAGCACCTCATCGCCGCCGCCGAAAGCAAGGCCATCCGCTCCACCGAGCCGGTCTCCACCCGCAAAGTCTGCCTGCTCCTGCCGAGCCGCAGGGCCGACCTGGAGCGCTGCGTCCAGATGGCCTCCACGCTCGCCCAGGCCACGGGCCTCGCCGAAGCGGCCCGCACGTCGCTCGTCGCCGCCATCCGCGAGGCCGTGGCCAATGCGATCCAGCACGGCAACCAGGGCGACCCGTCCAAGTACGTGCAGGTCGAGTACCGCCAGAACCCCGCCACCGTGACCATCACCGTGCGCGACCAGGGCGCCGGCTTCGACGCCCAGCGCCTCCTGCGGCAGGCCATCGAGGGCAACGCCGCCGACGCCGCGCGCGACCGCCATCGCCAGGGCGGCAAAGGCGGCCTCGGGCTCCTCATGCTTGTCCGCTGCACCGACCAGGTCCGCTACAATGGCGCCGGCAACATCGTGACGCTCACCAAGTTCCTCCGCGAACGCCCCAGTTGAATTCCCTGCCCGAGACGTGTAGTCTATGGGAGTGTTACGGAACGCCGTCGGCCCCCGTCATCCTGCCGCCCTTGCGCCCGGAGGAGTTGCCTCATGAGAGTCCCACGAGCCCTACTCGCCGCCCTCTGCCTGCTGGCCCCGTCGGCACCCGTCCGCGCCGCCGCCTGCGTGGACCAAGCGATCCAGCAACTCGTCGCGCAACTGGAGGACGGCGCGCCCGAGCAGACGATCAATGGCATCGCCATCTGGCTCTGGCTCGACGACAAGCTGCCCGAGCCCGTGCGCCGCGCCTTCCGCGACGACCTCGAGATCGCCCTCATCAACTCCCCCCGCTTCCAGTACTTCAATCGCGACCGCTTCCGCCAGATCCTGCGCGAGCACCAGATCACCCTCGCCCAGCTCACCGACCCCGCCGCCATGAAGGCCTTCGCCGCCGCCGGCATTGACGGCTTCCTCTCCATCGAGGTGCTCGACACCTCCTTCGCCCATCCCGACTTCAAGGAGCAGGACGCCTATTGCGTGATCCTGGCCAAACTCACCGACGCCAAGACCGCCGCCATCGCGTGGGCCGCCTTCATCGAAGGCGCCAACCCCGTCGCCCTCAAAGCCCTGCTCGGCGACGCCAAGCCCGAGGCGGGCAGCACCCGCTACCGCCAGCTCGCCGCCGCCATCGCCGACAGCCTCAGCAAGACGAACCCTCTGGACCCGCAACCTGCGGCGGCCGCCGGCGCCGACCCCAATCCCGCCGCCCCCGCCGCGGCGGCCGGCGCCAAGCCCAAAGTCATCACCCTCTCCAACCCCACCAAGGACGGCGCCGCCGGCATCGGCATCCAGAACCCCCTGAACGCCCCCTTCGACCTCAAGGCGTTCCAGGACGAACTGCTCGTCGCCCTGGCCAGGACCGGCCACTACGCCTATGTGGACCCCTCGCACATCGCCCGGCTCGTGGCCGCCTGGACCCGCGACAGCGAAGCCACAGCCGCCGCCAACAAGGCGGCGCTCGCCCAGGCCTTCGCCCTCGACGGCTATTTGTTTGGTGAAATCCGCAGCGCCGCCGACCGCTCCATCGAGCTCTCGATCCGCCTCGTCAACCTACGCGACGGCTCCGAGGCCTGGGCCGGCAAGTTCACCGGCACCGATACCTACCTCCACATCGAGCCCAAGCCCCTGCCCGAGCCGCCGGTCCCGCGCGACGAGCCCAAGGCGCCCGTGCCCCTGACCCTCGAAGAGATCGAGCGGCCCCTCAAGCCGCCCATCCCGCAGCCCGACCTGGTCGCACTGCCCGAGATCCCCACCCCGCCCCAGCTCCCCAACCCACTGGCCGTGCTGTTCTACGGCGTCGCCGGCCTGCCCCGCGACGCCGTGGACGGCGTCTTCATCACCCTCGACCGCGTGCCGCTGCTCGGCGCGCCCACCACGGCCCTCTACCGCGGCACCGGCCTCGCCTGGCTCTGCCGCCTCGGGGCCCACGAGCACTTCGTCGAGGACATTGCCACCGGCCGCGCCCTCACCCAAGGCCAGCTCGCCTCGGCCGACCCGTTCCCCACCTTCTTCCCGCTCATCACCTCCGCACGCAGCAACCCCAGGGGCGGGTCGAACTACATCCTTCAGCTCTCGCTCGGCACCCTCAGCATCTTCGACCTGCTCGACGCCACCTACTCGACCCTCGACCGCATGCCGCTCGTGGGCGCCGTGGCCACCCCCGTCACCCTCCCGCTCAACTACGCCTGGCGTTCGGTGCCCGACGACCGCGACACCTATCGCGCCCAGATCGCCCCCGCATCCCCGCGGGGCCTTCTGACCTTCGGCTCGCTCTCCACCGCCCAGCCCTGGTCGCTCTTTCCCAACGCGCGCTCGTGGCCCTTCACCTTCGCCACCCCGTGGGCCAAGGCCAGCACCTACCGCGCCTACGCCCAGCGCTACGACGAGGCCGCCAAGGCCAACGAGAAACTGCTCGCCGAATGGGTCGCCCAGGAGGAGGCCCGCAGGAAGTACAACGACGAGGCCCTCGCCACCCTGCGCCAACGCAACGCCGACCTCCAGCGCCGCTACCAGCAGCAGCTCGACAACATCCGCCGCGACAACGAGGCCGACGTCCAGCGCTATAACAACGACCGGCGCGCTGCCGAGGAGCATAACCTGCGGGCCAAGACCCTCAACGCCATCGCCGAGGTCGTCCTCGACCTGCCCGGCGCGCTCGTTCCCAAGCCGCCGCGGCCCGCCATCCCGCGCAAGCCGCGCCCGTTGCCCCGAGTGCCTGTGGCGCCTCCCGCGGCGCCTCCCGCGACGCCCCCCGCTGTTGGCCCCGCGCCGGCACCAGCGCCTGCCCCCGCGCCGGCGCCTGCCCCAGTTCCGGCTCCCAAGCCTCGGCCCGTGCGTCCAGCCCCCAAGGACCCGGCCGAGCCAGAGGACCCCGGCGTCGCCCCAAAGGCTCCGGCCCCCAAGGCCCTGCCGGCCCCCCCTGTGCCCGCTCCCGCGCCGGCTCCCAAGGACCTTGTGCCCGCGCCCAAGGCCGGATGAGCACGGGCATCCAGGTCATCTTTCCCCGCAGAAGCGCCCTGGCGCCGCCTGTCCCTTATGTCCCTTCGGCCCCTCGGATCCATCGCTCCTCGGGCGCAAGCCAACCGCACAGAGACCCAGCGGGTCCAGGGGGCTCAAGGGACGAGCAGACACCGGCAAGGGAGCAATGAGCAGTCGGGGCGCAATCCGCGATCCGCAGTTCGCCATCCGAAATCCGGCTCGCCTGGGTTTGGCGATCCTGACGTGGCCGCCGTTGGGGAGCATGGGCAGGGTGTGCCGCGTCGGTGGGCATCACTCCATAGCCCTATATGCCGCAACGCTTTACATTCCCCAGGCATTCCCCCCGCATGCTGGCTCATCCCGCAGATGAGCCAGCATGGCCGGAGCCGCGAGAATCGCCCATTCTCGCCCATCTACCCATGCTGTATCACTCTCCCCCTCACAGGGTTGATACAGCATGGGCGGGCTGCGTCCGCCGACCACCCGGCAGAGCCCTCCCGAGGAACCGCCAGGTCCGGCAGGAGCAGGCATGCCCACACCCTGCCCCAGGCCAGCCGAGCCAGGTGCGCCAAGCCCCGAACAGCCCGAAATCCCTACGCCCTCATCTCCTGCCCGCCGTCCACGAGCAGCGAGACGCCCGTGATGTACGAAGCGAGGTTTGAGGCGAGGAAGAGCACCGCGTTGGCGATGTCCTGCGGCTCGCACGAGCGGCCGAGCGGCACGAGCGAGTCGTAGTGGGCGCGCACCTGGTCGGGCCGGATGCCCAGCTTGGCCGCCTGTTTGGCGATGAACTCCTCGTTCCAGATGGCGCTGCCCTCGAAGACGTTGCCCGGGAGGATGGAGCAGCAGCGGATGCCCTGCTTGGCGTATTCGCGCGCCCACGACTGGGCGAGGCCGATGACGCCGAACTTGGTGGCGCAGTAGTGGGAGAGCTCGGCCGAGCCGCGCACGCCGCTCTTCGAGCTGATGTTGATGACGACGCCCCCCTTGCCCTGCTTGAGCATCTGGGCGATGGCCGCCTTGCCGCACCACATGGTGCCCGTGAGGTTCACCGCGATCATGCGGTCCCAGTCGCGCGCCGTCATGTTCACGAGTTTCACGGGATACGACAGGCCGGCATTATTCACCAGGATGTCCACGCTGCCGAAGCGAGCCACGGCCGCAGCCACCATGGCGTTCACCTGGTCTTCCTTCGAGATGTCCACCTGCACCGCGAGGGCGCCGGCGGGCGGGAACTCCTTCTCGATCTCAGCGGCGGTCTGCTGGGCGAGGTCGAGCTTGATATCGGCGATCACCACGTTGGCGCCCGCTTGAGCGAGGGTGCGGGCGATGGTGCGGCCAATGCCGCCGCCGCTGCCGGTCACGATGGCCGTCCTTCCGGTGAAGCTGATGTTCACGTCTCGTCCTTTCGCATAGGGTTCTGGAGGGCCCCACATGAGGCCCCATCATTGTATCCAACGTGGCCGAGACGGGTCAAGCAGCGAAGCGAGGCCAAGGTGTGGGCCGGAATCGTAGGCAGGGTGGTTCTCTCTGGAGCCTGAAGGGCTCGCATGGGATAGCCCAGGGCGTTGCCCTGACTCTTGCCCGCATCTTGCAGGGGCTGGTGTTTAGCCCCCGAAGGGGGGCGTTTGAGCCGTAGCCCAGGGCGACCAAAGGGAGCCCTGGGTAGAGGCAGCCCGACGGGGGAGCCCCCGAAAGGGGGCGATTCAAGGCCTGAAACACCCCCTTCGGGGGCTTGGACGGACAGGGACGCCCGGCGGTCCCAGGGCTCCTTCGGTCGCCCTGGGCTACGGCCCGGTCGCTCGCGTTCGCGGGCGGAGTAGTAGAAGCGGAGTTGGGACCGGAGCTTCCCGCCCGCCGTCTTTGGTCATCAGGGTTCCGCGATCTCGTACCGCCGAAGCGAGGCGCCCTGAGCCGCCTGTGGGACGGGCAAAGGCCTTGCATACTTGAACAACTATGCAAGACCTGCCGCCGCCTATTGGCTGCCACCACGCCTTCTCGCTGCCCGGGTCCCCTGGTCCCTTGTCCCTCGGCCATCGCGCAGCCATGCGAGGCACGTGGTGCTCTCGCCCGCCCGCGGCAGCAAATTGCATACTTGAACAACTATGCAATCCATGCGCCTACCCACAAGACGGCCCGAACTCACTCAACTGCAACCTTGGCGCGCCACAGGGCCGAGCATCTTCTGTTCGCTGAGGAGGGCCCCTGCCCTGAGTCCTCGGGGCCACGTGCCCACATGCAGTCGGAGCAAGATGCGCGATGCCCGTGAGACGACACAGGCGCCACGGCGATTCGGTCTCAGGATTCCCGAGTTGCGAAGCGCCTTCATTTCGCCGGGGATCTTCGCCCCTCGCTCGCGATGGCCTCGACCAGGCGGCGGGCCATGGCGGGCAGGCCGGGGTCGCGGGCGCCCATGCTGAGCACGACGTCGCCAGGGCGGGCGCAGGCGGCGACGCGGCACACCAGGTCGTCGGCGTCGGCGGCAAGCTCGATGGGCACACCCTCGCGCGCGAGGTCGGCGGCGAGGGCGTCGGAGGTGACCGTGCCCGCGGCTGTGCCGCCGGCATAGTACACGGGCAGGAGGTAGAGGCGCTCGCACGTCGCGCCCATCTCGGTGAACAAGGTCCTGAGGTCGTCGTACATCTTGGCGAGCGGCCCGAAGCCATGGGGCCGCCAGGCGGCGAGCACGCGGCCGTAGTGGGGCGCCACAGCCTGCCAGGCGGCGCGGATCTTCGCGGGATTGTGCGCGTAATCGTCAATCACCGTCACGCCACCGGCCGTGCCGGCCACGTCGAGTCGCCGGCGTATGCCGCGGAACTTCGCCAGCGCCGCGGCGATACGGTCGAGCGGGTGGCCCAGCCGTTCGCACAGGAGGACGGCCTGGAGGGCGTTCTCGGCGTTGTGCGCGCCGAGAAGGGGCACGCAGAACTCCTGGCCGCCATAGGCGAAGCGCGAGCCGGTGGCAGAGAGCTCGAGAGACGGGATGATTGGAGGAATGGATGAGTGGATGAGTGACAGACCGGTCTTGCCTTCATCCATCCATCCACCCATCCATTCATCCGCTTCCTTCTTCGGCACGACCAGCCCCTTCTTCACCTTCGCCGCAAAGGCCGCGAAGAGCCTCCGCGTCTCATCGAGCGCGAAGTGGTCGGCCGAGATGTTCGTGAGGATCGCCCAGTCGGGCGCGAAGTTCAGGCACGAGCGGTCGCTCTCGTCGGCCTCGATCACCCAGCGGCTCGAGCGGCCGGCGCGCACGTTGCCGATCGCCGTGTCAGTCTCCCAGTTCACCACCACGCCGCCGTTGACGACGGTGGGGTCGTCGCCGAGCTGTTCGAGCAGGAAGCCGACCATGCCGGTCACGGTGGTCTTGCCGCTGGTGCCGGTGACGGCGATGACCTCTTTGCCCTCGCACAGGCGCGCGAGCATCGCGGAGCGGTGGACGACGGGCACGCGGAGGCGGGCGGCGGCCGCGAGGTCGGCGTTGTCGGCCTCGATGGCCGTGCTGGCCACGACGGCGGCCGTGTCGGGCGTCACGCCCGAACCGTCCTGCGGCACCAGGCGCACGCCGGCCCGCCGCAGCTTGGGCAGCACTTCGACGTCCTGCCCCGAGTCGAGATACCGGTCCGAGCCGCTCACCTGCCACCCTGCGGCGAGCAGGGCCTGGGCGAGGGGGTTCATCCCCACGCCCGCCACGCCGACGAGGTGCGCGTGGGGAGTGCTCACGCCTTCTCCCCCGTTTTCCCCGCCAATCGCTTCGGCAGGCACCGCGCGGCCAGCGCGGCGCGGGCGTTGCGGAGGGCTTCGTGGAGCTTGCGCTCAAGGAGTCCGCGGGGCGGGAGTTCGGTGAGGTACTCGGCGATGCGGATGCCGCTGGGGGCGAGTTGGAGCAGTTCGACGTGCTCAGCGGTCTTGCCAGCGCACAGGATGAGGCCGATGGGCGGCTCCTCGCCCGGCTGACGCTCGTAGCGGTCGAGCCAGCGGAGGTACAGCTCCATCTGCCCCTTGTGCTCGGCCTGGAAGCGGTCGAGCTTGAGGTCAATTGCCACGAGCCGCCGCAGCGTGCGGTGGTAGAACAGCAGGTCGAGGTAGTAGTCGCGGTGGTCTACCGAGATGCGCTTCTGGCGGGCGGCGAACGTGAAGCCGACGCCCATCTCCAGGATGAAGCTCTCCAGCTCGCGGAGAATCGCCGATTCGACGTCCTTCTCGCCGTAGCTGTCCTTCAGGCCGAGGAAGTCGAGGATGTAGGGATCGCGGAACACCAGGTCGGGCGTCAGCTTGTCCGCGTCGCGCAGCGCGGCCAGTTCGCGCTTCACCACCTCTTCGGGCCTCTTCGCGAGCGCCGTGCGCTCGAAGAGCATCGTGCCGATCTTCCGCTGGAGCGTGCGGGTGCTCCAGCGCTCGATGCGGCACATCTCGGCGTAGAAGTCGCGCTTGAGCGGGTCGTCGAGGTAGATAATCTGTTTGAAGTGGGTCCAGCTCAATTGTCTCCGCAGCGCGGAGACAATCCTCTCGTCGGGGAATGCCTCAGCGAACCGAACCATGTGATGTAAAGACTTTGCGCTGAAGCCAGAGCCATACTCAGCCACCAATTGTCTCGACAGCGCGGAGACAATCTGCTCACCGTAGCCCGCTCGCCTCTCCCTCAATATGTCCTGGCGAATCCGAGCGCCGATGCTCCAGTAGAGCGTGACCAGCCCGGCATTGACCGCTCGGGCCGTGCGCTCGCGGGCGGATTCGATGAGGGAGCGGATGTCGCCGAGGAGCTGCTGCCCCGTGGGGGCGGCGGCTTTGGTCTTACCGAGAACCTTCGAGCGGTGAGACCGGGGTGTCTTGGCCATGCATTCTCCTCCTCGCCAGCAGTATATCGGCGGCGGGAGCGGATGCAAGCGGCACTGGCGGTTGAAACGGGCGGGGCTTTGGGCCATAGTGAGACCGCAGAACCCCGAGGATCGGAGGATGTCCATGCTCTCACGTGCGCTCGTGTGTGTCCTTGCACTGTGTCCGCCAGGAGGAGCAATCGTGGGGACCGCCGGAACGCTGTTCGATGCGCCCGCCGATGCAAGAAAGCTTCAGTCGCTCCGCGTCGAGGGGCTGAGGAACCCCGCCGTCGGCACGGTCTACCCCGACGGCGTGCTCGAGCAGGGCGGCATGCCGCTCGGAGGACTCGGCACGGGCTACATCTGTCTCGACCCCAGCGGGCGGCTGGGGAAGACTTCGATCTTCAACCGCTTCCCCGCGCCCATCGTGCTCAACCAGCCGTTCCTCTTCCTCGCCTTCGGCGACAGGCGGCTCACGCTTGCGACGCCGAAGGACGGCATCGGCGATGTGAGGGCGGTGCGCTACTTCGGCCACTTCCCCGTGGCCGACGTCGTCTACGAACTCGATGCGCCCGTGAAGGTGGAACTGCGGGCGTTCAGTCCCTTCATTCTGGGCGATTCGGCCGAGTGCAACACGCCCGCCGCCGTCTTCGAGGTGCGGCTGACCAGTGCCTCGGACCAGCCGCAGAGCGTGACCGTCACTCTTGCCCCCGGCGGCTTCCCGAAGGGCGACGCCGAGGCAGTCGAGGCAGTCGAGGCAGGCGGGTGGAAAGGCATTCAGGTGAAGCACAAGCCCGTCGAGAACCTGCCGGCCGGGGTGCAGCACACCTACGCCCTCGCCGCCGAAACCCTCCCCTCCCGAAGGTTCCAATACCTTCGGGAGGGTAAGGCCGCCGACGAGCCCAAGGCCACGAATACCCTCCCGAAGGTATTGGAACCTTCGGGAGGGAACTGGGGCCTCTCTGTCACGTGTGAACTGAAGCCGGGTGAGCAAGCCGCGCAACGCTTCGTCCTCGCCTGGCACCAGCCGCACCTTCGGGAGGCATCGGGGCGGGTCGAGACGCATCAGTATACGAAGCGCTTCGCCAACGCGGCCGCCGTGGCCGCCCACGCCATCGGGAAGCGCGAGGAGTGGCTCCGCCGCATCCTCGCCCAACAGGACGTGCTCTACGGCAGCGACCTGCCCGACTGGCTGAAGGAGGAACTGGTCAACGTGCCCTACACGCTGGCGAAGAACTCCACCTGGCTCGCCAAGACCCGCCCCGACGACTGGTGGGGCGACGAAGGGCTGTTCCTCGTGAACGAGAGCTTCTCGACCTGTCCCCTCACCGAGACCATGCCCTGCCGCTTCTTCGGCCACTGGCCCACGCTCTTCTTCTTCCCCGAGCTGGAGCTGATCACGCTCAAGGCCATCCGCACCTTCCAACTGCGCGGGGGCCAGCCGCCGTTCTGCTTCGGCCTGGGCTTCGCCATCCGCGACCCGCGCTACCACTGCCAGCACACCTGCGGCGCCGGCGAATACGCCCAGATGATCTACCGCTACTACCTGCGCACGGGCGACGCGGCGTTCCTCAAGGACTTCTGGGGATCGGCCCGCGATTCGCTGAACTTCATGCTCTGGCTCGACCGCGATGGCGATGGCCTCGTCGAGGACCACCCGCACGTCTTCGGCCAGGAGGGTTTCCCCGGCAACAACCCCCTCGACCAGTGGCCCTGGTACGGCCCCAGCAGCTACACCGCCGGCAAGGCCCTGGGCGCGCTCGCCTGCGGCATCAGGATGGCCGAGATTGTGGGCGGGACGTCCCCGTCCCGCGAATCGCGGGGCACGGAGGCCCCGCCCACAATCGGGGACACGCCGCCGAGGATTGCGGAGCAGGCCGCCGCTTGGCGCGCCGCGCTCGCCAAAGGCCAGACCGTCTACGACCTGAGGCTCTGGACCGGCAGCTACTACCGCACCTATGCAGGCGACGCGGCGCACAAGGCCAACGACGCCTGCTTCTCGGCCCAATTGAGCAGCGTGTGGTGCACCCGCACCCTCGGCCTCGACGACCCGCTGCCCAGGGACCGCATCGAGAAGGCCCTCGAGACTATCGCGAAGCTCAACATCTCCGCCTCGCCCTTCGGCATGGTGAACGCCGTCTATCCCGACGGCAAGGTGTGCAAGGAGGCGCGGTGGTCCGACGACGTCTTCATCCAATGCAACGCCACGGCCGCGATGGTCTACCTATACTATGGGCAGCGCGAGACGGGCGAGAAGGCGGCGAGGGCCATGCTCGACACCATCTTCCGCGGCCCGCACCCGATGCCCTGGAGCCAGCCCTGCGGCCTCAGCGGTTCGACCGGCGGCACCTGCCACGGCCACGACTACTACGACCACATGGTCGTGTGGAGCTATCCCCTGACCTTCGCGGGGCACGACATCCGCGCCGCCTGCGCCCCCGGCGGCCTGATTGACCGCCTGCTCAAGACCCGATAGGCCGGCCGGGGATGCCTTGACATGGCCATGTGAAATGACCATATTGGCATGGGGATGAGGAGAAGCACGTTGAAGACAATCGCGGCCAGCCAGTTCAAGGCTCACGCCCTCGCCACCATCGCCGAGGTAGCCGCCACGCGGGAGAGCGTGATCGTGACCAAGCGGGGCAAGCCCCTGGTGCGCGTGAGCCCGGTCGAGGAGCCGTCCCAGGACCACGCGCCCGGAAAGCTCGCCCACACGCTGATCTTCGAGGGGGACATTGTTTCGCCCTTGGGCGACGAGGACTGGGACGCCTGCCGGTGAAGTGCCTCCCCGACACCCACGCCTGGGTGTGGTGGCACGCGAGCCCGCGACGGCTCTCGCGGCGGGTTCGGGAGTTGATCGGCCGCCCAGGCGCCTACGAGGAACTGCTGCTGTCTGCCATCTCCCCCTGGGAGTTCGCCAAGCTCATCGAGAAGGGCAGGCTGGCCGTGTCCTGCGGGCCAGAGGAGTGGGTGCAACAGGCGCTCCGGATGGCCAAACTACGCGTCGTGCCGCTCACCCCGCGGATTGCCTGCCGTTCCACATCCCTGCCTCAGCCATTCCGCGGTGACCCGGCCGACCAGACCATCGTGGCGACTGCGCGAGAGGAGGGTGCGACGGTGCTGGCGCGGGACATGCGAATCCGCGGCTACCCTCACGTGCCCAGCCTCTGGTAGCGGGGGCGAGTGCCCGTGGATGCCGCGCATCACACCCGCCCTTGATCGCAGACGCCCGATGCGGGATAATGGCCGCGGGGCCGTCATCCTGAGGACACGTGATGCCGCACCACCGCCGCCTCCCGTGCCAGCGCCGCGAGCGGAAGTCGAAGTTCGTGGATATCTTCCGCACGACGCCGGCGAATACCGTCTGCCCGAACTTCTACGTGCTCGCCCACGCCGACGGGTGCAGCTTCGCGCCCCAGTGCTCGTATTGCTATCTCAAGTCGTCGTTCTGGTTCCTCCGGTCGCCCGAGGTGTTCACGAACTTCGACAAGATGACCGCCGAGATCAAGGCCTGGCTCGCCCGGGACGAACTGGAGTCCTACGTGCTCAACATGGGCAATCTGTCGGACAGCCTGGTGTTCGAGGAGGCGCGGCCGCTCATCGGGCATCTCGTCGGGCTGTTCCGTGCCGAGGCCGAGGCGAAGGGCCGCAGGCACTCGCTGCTGCTCGTGACGAAGGGCGGCACGCGCGAGTGCGCCCCGCTGCTCGAGACGGCCCCTTGCCGCAACGTCATCGTGTCGTTCTCGGTGAACAGCCCCGAGGCGGCCCGCGACCACGAGCGGGGGGCCGCGCCGGTCGAGGACCGCTTCGACGCGGCTCGCCGGCTCAAGGCCATGGGCTGGCGCGTGCGGCTGCGCATTGACCCCATGATCCTCGGTTACGACTATGCCTGGACGATCGAGCAGGTGCGGGCGTTCGGCCCCGAGCGCGTGACCCTGGGCACGCTGCGGGCCGAGGCGAACCTGCCGAAGTTCGTGGAGAACGGCCTGTTCGACGCTTTGGAGCCCGCGCCCCCGCCGGCATCGCCCACGGCCCGCAAGGGCCTTTCCCGCTACCCCAAGGATACGCGCCTCGCGCTCTACCGACAGGCCGTGGAGGCCCTCCGCGACACCTGCCCCATCGGCCTGTGCGAGGAGACCCCCGACATCTGGGACGCCCTGGGCCTCGACAAGCGGGCCAAGAGCTGCAACTGCGGGTCGTGAGTGCCGTCATTGGATGGCAGGAATGGGGGGAAACTTCCTGAAAGAGAGTTTCCCCCCGTCCCCCCCTTCAAGAACTTCCGCATCGGGGCGCAGCGGGGCGAACCGCCCCGCCGCGCCCCAGTGCGGAAGTCCTTGGAAGAGGGGCTGGGGAGGACCTTCCTTCTTCCTCAGAAAGGTTCCTCCCCAGGCTCACGGGGTCTCAGGCGTCTCGGAGCTCTTGGGCACGAGACGGTTGAGCTTCGCCGTGTCGGCCTGAAGCTGGATGTGGCCGCAGGCGGTGCACACGCGGGCGCGGATGGGCACCAGCGACTCGGCGAAGACCCAGAAGCGAGTCTTCTCGGGGTGGAAGTAGAGGCGCCCCGTGCCCTGCACGTTGCCCTCGACGAGCACGCTGTGGCCGCAGGCGGCGCAGCGCCCGGCCGCGGCCTCGGCCTCGGCTGAGCCGGTGGTCTTCTCGATGAGGGCCTCCAGGCCCTCTCGTGTGAAGCGCGTCGCGCCGCCGATCTTCACGAACGACAGGCGCCCTTCGCGCATCCAGCGGAAGATGGTGGGCACGCTGATGCCGAGGTACTCCGCCGCCTCGGGCACCGTGTACCAACGCTTTGCTGCGCCTGCACTTACAGCGCCATCCACTGGCCTTGATTCGTCCACCTCAGGCATCCTTATTCAGAGGAGTGCAGAGTTCTGCATCTTGTTAACTATCATAGAATATCACGGGCTATCCCGTCCGTCAAGCGCTGGCTGGGGGCATCGCAGGGCGGCTCCGCGGCAAGGGCGCGAGGCCCTCTTCAGGACGGATCGCCGATGCGCCATACTTGCTCACCCCTGGGGGGGAGGAAATTGAGCAAGTATGGCGGGAAAGGCCGTGGAGCCGCCCGGATCGCCAAAGCGCCATGCTTGCTCATTCCTGAGGGGGAAAAGATTGAACAAGTATGGGGGCCGGGCGAGGCTACTGCTTCTTGCCGAGGCAGAGGAGCCGGCCACTGCGGAGCGTGACCACGATGCGGCCCTGGCCGTCGAGCGCAATGCCCCAGCGGACTGGCTCGCCGGGCAGCGGATGCGTCCAAAGCTCTGTGCCATCGGGCTTTGTGGCGACAACCGACCACGCTTCGCCCGCCGAGCCCTTGCGTTGGGCCAGAGCCACCTTGCCATTCCCCGCCGTCACCGCCATCGGCTGCCACTCGCACGACTTGTCGAAGACCAGGTAGCCGGGCTTCGAGTAGAGCGGCTGCCCCGAGACCCTGACGGCGTTGCCCGCCAGGGCCAGCTCGCGGCCGCGGACGGCGGTGGTGCCCATCGTGTCGGGCGGGGTGTTGTGGCACTTGCCGGTTGCGGCGTCGAAGGCCGCCGGCGACACGTAGTTGCCGCTGGCGAGGTAGAGGGTGGCGTCCTTGAGCAGCAGCTCGCCCTGGCAGGCGACGCCCCGGCGCGAGAAGGGGTCGAGGTGGCCACAGGTGTTGTTCTGCCACTTGATAGCGCCCGTGTTTGCATCGAGGGCGTAGACGTGGGTGCCGTCGAAGTCGTTCATCCCGGCGGCGAAGTAGGCGGTGCCGCCCTCGACCAGCACGCCGCTCGCCACCGGCCACGTGCTGGACAAGGCGCCGTAGACGGGGATTCGGCGCTCGGCGGGCGCGGCGCGGAAGCGCCACTCCAGCTTGCCTGTTGCCGCGGCGAAGCAATAGGTGAAGCCGTCGGCGGAGCCGACATACGCCTTCCCGTAGGCGATGGTGGGCGGGAAGAACACGCGGCCGCCGGTGTAGGCGGTCCACTTCGGTTCCCCCGTTGCCGCGTCGAGCGCGCGCACCACGCCATCGGAGCCGGCCAGGAAGACCACGCCGCCCACGACGACGGGCGCGGTCGGCTCGCACTGGAGGTTGCTCTCCCAGGCGGTGCGGATGGGGTCAGGGAGTTCGGCCTCGGTGGCGGCCGTGCGGGCGCTATTGGCGCGATAGGTTGGCCACGGGTTCGGCGTGTCGGGGAGGAGGGCGGCATAGCCGTGGGCGGTCTCGAGGCGGTCATTGGTGGAGGCGGCCTGGTCGAACGCGAAATCGCCGGCGGGGCCGAGGGCGATGGTGCCGAACAGTTGGAGGTCGCAGTCGCACGCCCAGGGCACCCAAGTGGCGAGGCCGTTGGCGATGATGACGCCGACGTGGCACGAGGGGCGCATGGGCGAAATCCACTGGGTCTTGCCCGACTCGAGGTCCAGGCGGCCTGAGCCCTCATGGGCGCGGAAGAAGATGCCGTCGGCGCTGCCGGTGGCGCGGGTGCAGGCGCGGCGGCGCGTTGGGTATTCGGCCAGCACCTGGCCGGTGAGCGGGTGCAGCTTCTTGGTGTCCGTGGGCTTGTTCTGCGCGGCGATGACGTAGAGCCCGTCGTCGCGGACCACAATGTGAAGGTCCTGGGCCTCGTGTTTCCACAGGAAGCGGCCGTCGGCGGCGGAGACGGCGCTGAGCCACGGCACCTGGGGGCCGGCGAAGTAGAGAGCCTGGTCGGTGCACTTGAGGTAGGCCTGGGTGCGCCAGCCCTGAATGTAGCCCTGCCCGGGGCGGTAGGGGCCGATGGACTTGAAGAGGTCGGGGTCCTGCTCGGCGGTGCGGCGCCAGAGGTCGTTGCCCGTCCTGGCGTCGAGGCAGGCGAGGAAGCGGCCATAGTGGCCGATGTAGAGGCGGCCGCCCTTCAGGCAGGTCGAGCGGGCATCCACAGGCGGGTCCTGCTGGCGGTGCCAGAGGACCTTCTTGGTCTTGGGGTCGAGGGCGACGACGGTGCGGGCGAAGCCCCAGGGCAGGTCGCGGTCGTTGTAGCCCTTCGAGATGCCGTCCCAGGGCCATCCGTGGCGGGTGCTGCGCCAGCGGGCCACGGGGTCGGGCGGCTCGGGCTTGCCCACGAGGGCGTAGAGCACGCCGTCCTCCAACGCCATCCATTTCCAGAAGGTGCCGTCGGCGAGGTCGGCGGGCACGGCGATCTCGTCCTTCACCTCGCCCGTGGCGGGGTCGAGGAGCTTGCAGCCCTTGTCGTCGGCCACGTAGAGGGCCGTGGGCGTGGCGATCAGGGTCGAGCGGTCCACCATGAAGCCGGTGGGCAAGGGCTTCTTCCAGAGCAGGGTGCCGTTATAGGCGTTCACGGCCATGAGCGTGTCGAGCACGTCCTCCTCGCGTTGGTGCCAGGCGACGTGGCCGAAGGCCATGAAGAGGCGGCCGGCCGAGGCCACGACCTGTTGCGGGGCGGGGGCGTAGCGGGGCTCGGCCACGAACTGGGTGAGGAAGGGCGCGCGGGCCACGGCGTCGCGCGACAGCGGGTTGTTGTCGGGGCTGTGGAAGTGATGGCTCCAGTCGGCGACGCCGGGCGGGAAGGGCTTGGAGGCGGTCTGGCCGCCGACGAGGGCCTGGCCCTCGGGGCGCAGCACGCGCAGGGCTTCGGCCTTGGGCGTGGCGTCGAGGACCACGACGGCGTCGGCCACATTGTCGGCCAGGCCGATGCGGGGCGGTTTGACAGCGGCGACGAAGAGACGGGTGCCCAGCAGGCCCGCGGCGTCGGCGGCCTTGGCCGCGGCCTGCATCGCGTCGCAGTCGGCCAGTTGCACGTAGAGCGTCAGTTCGCTGGCCTTCGCCAGGTCGAGCGCGAGGGCGGCGCCGGCGTCGCCCACGAGGGCGCAGAGGCCGCGTTTCGCCGCGATCTTGGCCAACACGTCGGCCGCGGTCGGCCTCTCGCCGGCCGCGGCCCATGCCGCCATTGCAGCGAAGCCGAGCAGGAACGTCGCCTGTTTGCGCATGGCCAGCTCCTTTCGCGCCGTGACGGTCGCCCCCATCTCTACCGGCATAGTGAATGCCAAACCGAGCGGGAAATCAAGAGCGAGGCGGGCACGAGACCCGCTCGTCCCCTCGCTGCGCGTGGCGACGATGCTCCGGCCCCACGGTGGCCACGGGAAGGGAGGCGGGGCGCGTCAGGCCCGCGCGCGGCGCCGGCGAGCGATGATCGGGAGGCCAAGACCGAGGAGCAGCAGCGTGGCCGGCTCGGGCAGCCCGACCCCCGAGGCGTGGGTGAGAACCTCTTGCGGCGTGAGCCGCCGGTCGTAGATCACGACCTCGTCCAGCAGCATGTTCGCAGTGTCGGCGCCGCCCAGGAACTCGCGCGGCAGGGGCATGTAGTTGGGGTTCGTGCCTGCCAGCACGCCGTTGAGGTACAGGTCAATGCCGTTGGCCGGGTCGGCTACGAAGGTGAGATGAACCCACTGTTGAAGGGCAACCAGAGCGTCGGGCGTGAACCGGTAGTCTGCCACGCCGAAGCGGGTGAACCCCGCCGCTCCGGTGGAGGGCCATTGGTCGAGGCGCAAGGCCCCCGCGGCGCTGCGGAGCAGGCTGCCGGCGTCCTCGATGCCCAGGTGCATGAGCACGAACTCGGCGCTCCACGGGCCGGTGAGGTCGCCCCCGCCCAGCCACACCTGGTCGTCCACGCCGTCGAAGCGCGCGGCCAGGTCGCCCTCGAAGGGAATGCCGGCCTGCCCGCGCACCACGCCATTGCGGTAGACGCCGTCGAGCGCGCCGCTGCCATAGTCAATGGCGATGCTGCCGGACTCGTTGAGGCGGTACCAGTGCAGCGGCGCGCTGGCGAGGACGAGATTGGTCCACTGTGTGGGCGGCCCGGGGGAGGTGATCTGATTGACGATCAGGTTGTCGAAGAGGCCCTGGTCGTCCGAGCCCGCGTTGCGGGTGGGGCCGATGAGGTCCACACCCGGCTGGTACCCTGCATTCGTGAAGCGCGCAGCGAAAACCTGATCGGGGTTGCTGTAGTTGGGCACGGCGACGAGGAACTGCCCTGTGTTGCCGCGGACGAAGACCTCCATCGTGTTCAGCACGCCCCCGGGAGGCGTGAAGCCCATGCTCGTGTTGCCGAAGCCGCCGGGGCCTTCGACGCGGAATGCGCCGGGCAGGGAGGTGTAGCCGGGGTGGAAGACGATGCGGTTGGCGCCGACCCGCAGGCCCACATTGCTGCCACCCCCTCCCGGGTTCTTGCCCACGAGTTGTGTGATCAGCAGGTTGCCCGGGTAGCCGGTCGCTGTGACCAGCGAGTGGGTGAGCGGAGTGCCGTTCATGCGCAACACTCCGCCGGTGACCACCACGGTGCCGCCGCCCTGGAGGGTCATGTTCGTGTAGGCGGCCACCGTGGCGGCCGTGTTGGCCGTGTCGGTGTCGAACGGCTCCTGGAACACGATCCCCGCGTGTGCAAGACCTGCACCCGCAGCCAGGGCAGCAGCTAACACGAGCAACGAAACGGCCCGCCACAACCCCCGGTCCCCGGCCATCGGTCATCTCCTGGAGCCATGCGCTTCCTGGCGCGAGAAGCCACAGAGAGGCAAGGCGCCGCTCGCAGCGTCCTGAATCGCGCGCCAGTATGTACCATCGCCAGGGCGGCGTCAAGCGCGGGCACGCTATGCCTGCCGCTGGAGCGCCCGGGCGCCGATGTCGGTGCGATAGTGGGCGCCCTCGAAGCGGATCCGCTTGACGGCCTCGTAGGCGCGGGCGATGGCGCCGCGGATGTCATCGCCCAGGGCGGTGACGCCGAGCACGCGCCCGCCCGCGGTCACCACCTTGCCGTCGCGCAACTCGGTGCCGGCGTGGAAGACCGTGACGTCGGGCAGCGCGCCCGCGGCGTCGAGGCCGTGAATGACCTTGCCCTTCTCGTAGTGGCCGGGGTAGCCGCCGGAGGCCATGACCACGCAGACGGCGGGGCGGGGGTCCCAGTCGAGATCGGCGTCCTGGAGATTGCCCTGGGCGATGGCGGCGAGCACGGGCACGAGATCGCCCCGGAGGCGGGCGAGGATCGGCTGCGTCTCGGGGTCGCCGAAGCGGACGTTGAACTCGAGCACCCTGGGCCCGTCGTCGGTCATCATCACGCCGGCGTAGATGACCCCCTTGTAGCGGCGGTCTTCGGCGTTCATGGCGTGGACGATGGGGATAAGGATCTCGCGCTCGATGCGCGCGTACTGCTCGGCGGTGATGACGGGTGCGGGGCTATAGGCGCCCATGCCGCCGGTGTTGGGCCCCTCGTCGTGGTCGAAGATGCGCTTGTGGTCCTGCGAGGAGGGCAGGGGCACGATGGCCCGGCCGTCGGTGAGCGCGAGGATCGAGGCCTCCTCGCCGAACAGACACTCCTCGACGACCACGCGGTTGCCCGCGTTGCCGAAGACGCGCTCCTTCATCATCAGCGAGATGGCGTCCATCGCCTCCTTGCGCGTCTGGCAGATGATCACGCCCTTGCCGGCCGCCAGGCCGTCCGCCTTCACGACCAGCGGCAGCGGGGCCTTGCGCAGGTGCTCTTCCGCCGCGTCCACCGTCTCGAAGACGTCGTAGCGCGCCGTCGGGATGGCGTGCTTGCGCAGGATGTGCTTGGCGAAGACCTTGGAGCCCTCGAGCTCGGCGGCGCGCTGGCTGGGGCCGAAGATCGGCAGGCCGTTCGCCTCGAAGCGGTCGGCGATGCCGGCCACCAGCGGCGCCTCGGGGCCCACGACCGTGAGGCCGATCTTCTCGCGCCGGGCGAACTTCAAGAGGGCCTGCACCTCGTCGGCCGGAATGTTCACGCACTCGGCCACGCCGGCGATGCCGGCGTTGCCCGGGGCGCAGAAGAGCTGGGTGACCTTGGGCGACTGGGCGATCTTCCAGGCCAGCGCGTGTTCGCGCCCGCCGCTGCCGATGATGAGGACCTTCACGGGGCGTCTCCTAGAGTGGGACTGCTCGCGCCCCTGATATTACTGATCTGCCGCAGCGAAGCAAGCGTGATGCGTGATACGTGATGCGTGAGAGGGCCGGGCATGAAAAAGAGCGGCAAGGGCCGCCTGCGTTCACTTTCTCCAGTTCCGGTCTTCTGGCCTCTCACGTATCACGCATCACGTGTCACGCCTCAACTCCCGCCCCAGCTCTCGAACCGAGGGGAACACGTAATCGGGCACATCTCGTGTGGCCGCCAGCTCCTCGCGCTTCGTTTCGCCGGAGAGGACGAGGATGGTGGTGAGGCCGGCGCGCCGGCCCATGCGCATGTCGGTGTAGAGGCGGTCGCCCACAATGGCCGCGTCGCGCGGGCGGTAGCCGCTCCCCAGCTTGCGGAGCGCCATGGCCACCATGCGGCGTTCGGGCTTGCCCACCACCACGGGCCGCACGCCCGTGGCCTGGCGCAGCAGGGCGATCATCGAGCCGCAGTCGGGCACGGGGCCGCGCTCGGTGGGGCACACCTTGTCGGGGTGGGTTGCCACGAAGGCCGCGCCGCCCCGCAGCAGGTGGCAGGCCCGCTCGAGCTTGGCATACGTGAGGGTGGTGTCGAAGCCCAGCACCACGGCATCCACGGCGTCTTCGGCGAGGATGAGTCCCGCGCGGCGCAACTCCTCTTCGAGGCTGGGCGTGCCGAGGACGAACACGCGGCGGTGGCGGGTGGCGGTGGTGAGATACAGGGCCGTGGCTTCGCCTGAGGTGATGATCTGATCGGGCGCGACGGCCAAACCCATCGCGGCCAGCTTGTCGCGGTAGAGGAAACGGTCCTTCGACGAATTGTTCGTGAAGAACAGGTAAGGGATGCCGCGGCGGTCGAGCAGCCGGAAGAAGCCCCTGGCCCCCGGCAGCAGCCGCGCGCCGAGGTACACCGTGCCGTCCATGTCCATGAGAAAGGCGCGGATCGAGCGAAGGGGCTGCTTCATCCGACCCTCAGGACCAGGGTGTGGCCTTGTAGCGCCGCACGACCACGTTGTCAATCATCATCACGCCGTCCAGCGAGGCGAGGAAGACCACCAGTTCGGCGATCTCCTCGGGCCGCATCAGGTCGGCGCGGCTCTCGAAGCTGGGGTTCTGGCCGGCCATCTCGGTATCCACGCCGCCCGGGCAGATGCAGTGGACTCGGATGCCGGCGTCGCGGGTCTCGAGGGCGAGCACCTTGGCGAAGCCGAGCAGGGCGTGCTTCGAGGCGCAGTAGCCGCTCTGGTCCACGTAGCCCTTCACCGACGAGCTGGAGGCGATGTTGATGATCCAGCCGCGCCGCCGCTCGAGCATCGAGGGCAGCACCGCCTGAGTGCACAGGAGCGCGCCCAGGACGTTGACGTCGAACATCGCCTGCCAGTCGGCCACGGTGGCCTGGAGGATGGGGGCGAAGCGCGCCACGCCGGCGTTGTTCACCAGGAGGTCAATCGGCCCGAGGCCCGCCACCGCCTGCTCGGCCATGCGGCGCACATCGTCGGGGCGGCGCACGTCGGCCACGATGCCGAGCGCCGCCCGGCCCAGCAGGCCCGCCGTCTCCTCGACCTGTTCGCGCGAGCGTGCGGCGACGGCGACCTTCGCCCCCTCGCGCGCAAGGGCCTGGGCGATGGCGCGCCCGATGCCACGCCCGCCCCCCGTCACCAGCGCCACTCGGCCTTGCAGTTTCATACACGCTCCTGTGCACGGTTCGGCTCGCTGATTATAGCGGCGGCGCCGCGGGGGGTCAAGGCGATTGACACCTCCGGAAGGCGACACTATAATGACGGAGGCGGGCGGACCAACCCAGCAGATGGGAGGCGGGCCCATGGCAATGCATCTCCGCGTGCGACGCGGCGCGAGCGCGGGCGCCGTGTTCGCACTGCGGCCTGGGACCAATATCATCGGGCGCTCACGCGACTGCGCAGTCGCCCTGTCAGACGACAAGGTCTCGACCTCCCATGCCCGCATCGAGGTGGCTGGCGAGGCGGCCACCCTGATTGACCTCGGCAGCACCAACGGCACGCTGCTCAACGAGGCGGCGGTGACGGCCCCGACTCAACTGCGGCCGGGCGATGCCATCCAGGTGGGCAACACCACCCTGGTCTACGGCGACCGCGACCATCAGGCCGACCAGCATCCCACGACCCAGGTGCGCATCATCGTGGCCGACGACAAGACGGTGCTCCAGCGCCCGGTGGCCTGGTCGCCCGAGGCCACCACCCAGGTCCTGCCGGCGACCGGCCAGAACCTCGAGGCCGGCGAACTGCGCCGCCTCTACGGCATCCTGTCGGCCCTCTACCGCGTCACCAGCGTGGTGGGCCGCTCGGTGACGCTCGAGGGGCTCTTCGCCAACGTGCTCGACGTGCTCTTCGACATCCTGCCCGCCGACCACGGCAGCGTGCTGCTGGTGGAGCCCGACGCCCGGGCGCTCAAGCCGGTCGCTGGCCAACGCCGCAACACCCGCGAGCAGACCATCCGCGTGAGCGAAACGATCGCCCGCGACGTCATCGCCACCGGGCGCGGCGTGCTGACCCGCGATGCGGCCGAGGACGAGCGCTTCCGTCGCGTCGCCAGCATCCACCTCTACGGCATCCGCTCCGCCCTGTGCGTGCCCATCCGCTCCCCGCGGCAGACCTTCGGCGTCATCTACCTCGATACCCACTCGGTGGACCGCAGCTTCACCGAGCGCGACCTCGAACTCCTCACCGCCGTGGGCAGCGACCTCGGGCTTGCCGTCGAGAACTTCCAGCTCATCCGCAAGAACCTCGAGGCCGAACGGCTCGCCGCCATCGGCCAGGCCGTCGCCGGCCTCTCCCATTACATCAAGAACATCCTCCAGAGCATGGAGGCGGCCCGCTACCTCATCCCCTCGGCCATCGCCAACCAGGACCTCGCAGAGATCGGCGAAATCTGGGGCGCCCTCGACCACAACATCCAGCTCATCTCCGAGCTGGCGATCAACATGCTCAGCTACTCGCGGCGCGCCGGCCCCCAGTACGCGCCATGCGAGCCCAACCGCGTCGTGCGCGAGGTGGCCACTCTGGTGGCCCAGCGCGCCGCCGCGCAGAACGTCGCGCTGACACTTGCTCTCGACGACGCCATGCCCACGGCGCTGCTCGATGCAGGCGCGCTGCACTGCGCCCTGCTCAACCTGCTCACCAATGCCATTGATGCGACTCCCGGCGGCTCCGTCACCGTCACCTCCCGATGGGTGCCCGCCGCCCGTCGCATCGAGATCGCCGTTGCCGACAACGGCCCCGGCATCCCGCCCGCGCTCCGCGAGAAGATCTTCGAGGCCTTCTACACCACCAAGGGCTCGAAGGGCTCGGGCCTCGGCCTCGCCGTCTCCCGCAAGGTCATCGGCGAACTCGGCGGCCGCATCGCGGTGGAGTCGGAGGCCGGCCGAGGGGCCATCTTCACCGTCGCCCTGCCCATCGAACCGCCGGAGGGGCAGGCCGACCAAGGCGACGCGACATGATCGGCACCACGCTCGGCAGGTTCCGCATCGAGGCCCAGATCAGCTCCGGCGGCATGGGCACCATCTACCGCGGCACCGACGTCGAAACCGGCCAGGTGGTCGCACTCAAGGTTCTCCAGCCGTCTCTTGCGGCCGACCGCTCATTCCTCCAGCGCTTCCGCCGCGAAGTCCATGTTCTCAGCGGGATTCAACACCCCAACGTCGTCCGCATCTACGACGTAGGGGCGGACGACGGGGTGCAGTACTATGCGATGGAGCACCTCGAGAAGTCGCTCGCAGAGGTTCTGCGCGAGGGCCCCGTGCCCATCGAGCGCGCCGTGCGCATCGCCAGCCAGGTGGCGCGCGGCCTGATGGCCGTGCACGATGCCGGAGTCCGCCACCGCGATGTGAAGCCCAGCAACATCCTCTTCGACGCCGAAGGCAACGCCAAGATCGCCGACTTCGGCATCGCGAAGATCAGCGACGCCACCCGCATGACCCAGACCGGCGTGATCGTGGGCACCCCGTCGTACATGGCTCCCGAGCAGGTGGACAGCCAGGCGCTGGACCCGCGGGCCGACATCTACTCGCTGGGCGTCGTGCTCTACGAGATGCTCGTCGGCCGCCCCCCCTTCGACGGCCGCACCACCCTCGAGATCCTGCGCAAGCACCGCTACACGCTCCCCGAGTCTCCCAAGAGCTTCCGGCCGCAGGTGCCCAGCGCCCTGGCCCACCTGGTCCTGAGCATGCTGGCCAAGTCGCCTAAGCAGCGGCCCGACTCCATGGCCCTGGTGGCCGACGCCCTCGATCATATCGAGCGGAACCTGGAGCGGCGCGGAATGCCGCGCGACGAGGCGAGCCCCGAGCTCTCGTCGTCCGAGCAAACGGAGCGCTACGAGCGCATCGCCGCCTGCGTCATCCGCTGGGCCAAGGCCGCGGCCGCGGTGGTCGCCCTGGCGGCGCTTGCCTACGGCGGCTACCGCGTGATCTCGCATCTCACACGCGGACCGGCCGACTACCTGCGCGACGCCGAGGCGGCGGAGGCCCGCGATGCGGCCGACGCCCTCCGCCGCTACGAGGCCCTGGTCGGCCGCTACCCCGACGCGCCCGAGGCGGGCACGGCCCGCGAACGCATCCGCGCCCTTCAGGAGGAAGAACGCCGGCGGCCGGGCGGCAGCGCGCCCGGCCTCTTCGGGGCCTCGGGGCACACGCTCGCCATTCGCGCGCAGATTGCGGCCATCCATTGCAGCCGCGCCGAGAAGGCCGTCGCCGCCGGCGACATCGAGCACGCCCGACAGATCTACCGCATGGTGCGCCAGGTATTCGCCGACACCCCCTGGGGCCTGCGGGCCGACCACCGCCTCTACCTGCTCGATGCCATGGACCCAGGCGGCGCCAAGCGGCGGCCCGAGGACGCGCGCGAGGAGCCCGAAAAGGAGAACGCGCCGGCACCGCCGTCCCACGAGCCCCCGGCTCCCGAACCGCCCCGTTGAGACCCTGTACCTGCGGCGGCCCCCGAGACTGGAGCATCCGGCCATGTCCACACTCCACGCCATCCCGCGACCCGTCATCGAACGCATGGTGCTCTACCTGCGGCAGTGCCAGCGCCTCGAGCGCGAGGGGATTGACACGGTGTCGTCCACCGAGCTGGGCGAGGCCATCGGCGCCAGCTCGGCCCAGGTGCGCAAGGACCTCTCGTTCTTCGGCCAGTTCGGCCAGCGCGGCCTGGGTTACCCCGTGCAGAACCTCGAGCGCGCGCTGCGGCCGCTGCTCGCGCTCGACCGCGAGTGGAAGGTGGCCCTCGTGGGCGCCGGCAACATCGGACGGGCCCTGTGCACCTACCGCACCTTCCGCGAGCGCGGCTTCCAGATCGTCGCGCTCTTCGACAGCGACCCGCGCAAGGAGGGCTGCACCTGGGCGCGCCTCAAGGTGCTGCCCATGAGCTCCCTGCGCCGCACCGTGGCCGAGCTGGGCATCGAGCTGGGGATCATCGCCGTTCCGGTCGAGGCCGCGCAGAACGTGGCCGACCAGCTCGTCGCCGCCGGCGTCAAAGGAGTCCTCAACTTCGCCCCCACGCACGTCACGGTGCCCAGCGGCGTCGCCGTCCGCTCGGTAGACCTCGCCGTCGAGCTCGAGCAGCTCGCCTTCCTCGTCACGCGAAGCTCCGCCCCATGAGCCCTCCCGCCTTCGCACAAGTGGCGCTGAACCTCCCGGTCGGCGACGCGTTCGACTACGCCGTGCCGCCCGAGCTGCGCAGCCGCCTGCGGCCCGGCCTGCGCGTCCGCGTGCCCTTCCGCAACCGACACCTCGTCGGCTACTGCGTGCGGCTGCTCGACGCGCCCAGCATCGAGGCGGCGCGGGTGAAGCCGATCGTGGATCTCGTGGACGCCGAGCCGCTGGTAGATGCGGCAATGCTGGAGCTGACCCGCTGGGTGGCCGACTACTACGGCTGCGCCTGGGGCGAGGCGCTGGAGGCGGCGCTGCCCGGCGGCGTGCGCCGCCAGACCACCTCGCGCACGATCCAGATCGTCGAGCCGGCCCTCGAGGGGGCCGCGCTGCGCGCCGCCATCGCTGGGCTGCCGCCGCGGCTACGCAAGCGGGCCGCGCTGCTCGACACCCTGGCCTCCTGCCCCAACGAGGAACTCACCCCCAGCCAGCTTGCCGAGCTGGCCGGCTGCTCGCTCAGCGTCGTCCACGCCGCCCGCAAGGCGGGCCAGATCCGCTACCGCTCGAAGACGGTCACCGAGCATCCCGTGGACGACGTGCTGCCCGAGGCGCCCAAGGAGATCGAGCTCACCGACGAGCAGCAGCACGCCCTCGCCCTCATCGGCGAGCGCCGGCGCGCCGGCTTCGGCGTGGTGCTCCTCCACGGCGTCACCGGCAGCGGCAAGACCGAGGTCTACCTGCGCGCCATCGCCGACGCGCTGGCCGAGGGCAAGCGGGCGCTCGTCCTCGTGCCCGAAATCTCGCTCACGCCGCAGACCATCCGCCGCTTCAAGGCGCGGTTCCCGCGCATCGCCGTGCTCCACAGCCACCTCACGCCCGGCCAGCGCACCGAGCAGTGGCGGGCCATCCAGCGCGGCGAGGCCCAGGTGGTCATCGGCCCACGCGCCGCCGTCTTCGCCCCCGTGCAGGACCTCGGCATCGTGGTGGTGGACGAGGAGCACGAGAACACCTACAAGCAGGAGGAGCCCGCGCCGCGCTACCACGCGCGCGACGTGGCCATCGTGCGCGCGCAGCGGGCCGGCGCGCTCGTGGTGCTCGGCTCGGCCACCCCCTCGCTCGAGAGCTTCCACAACGCGCGGCGCGGCAAGTACGCCTACGTGGTCCTCGCCCACCGCGTGCTCGGCCTGCGCATGCCCCCCGTGGAAGTGGTGGACATGACCGAGGAACTCCAGGAGGCGAAACGCTGGTGCTTCCTCTCGCGCCGCCTGGAGGCCCTGACGCGCCAGACGCTCGAGAGCGGCGCCCAGGTGATGCTGTTCCTCAACCGGCGCGGCTTCTCCACCCTGGTCTTCTGCCCGCGCTGCCAGCACGCGCTCCGCTGCCCCCAGTGCCAGGTGCCCATGGTCTACCATCGCCGGCGCGGCATCGCCCTGTGCCACTACTGCGGCGAGCACCAGCCGCCTGCCGGCATCTGCCCCGCCTGCAAGGTGGGCCAGATGCGCCACTTCGGCGTGGGCACCGAGCGGGTGGAGGACGAGATCGCGCGCAAGTTCCCCAACTACCCGCTCGCGCGAATGGACACCGATACGACGCGCGGCCGGGCCACGCACCAGCGCCTCCTCGACCGCTTCCGCTCGGGCGAGGCCCGCATCCTCATCGGCACGCAGATGATCGCGAAGGGACTGGACTTCCCGCAGGTGACGCTCGTGGGGGTGATCTCGGCCGACACGGCGCTGTACCTGCCTGACTTCCGGGCGGCCGAGCGCACGTTTCAGCTCGTCGAGCAGGTGGCGGGCCGCGCGGGCCGCGGCCTGCTCGGCGGCCGCGTGGTCGTCCAGACCACCAACCCCCATCACCTGAGCATCGTGTGCGCCGCGCGCCACGACTACAGGCTCTTCGCCGAGACGGAGCTGGACCTCCGCCGCGAACTCGGCTATCCGCCCTTCGGCCATCTGCTGCGAGTGGTCGTGGCCGGCCCCAGCCGCGACGCGGCTGCCGGCCGCTGCCGCGAGTTGGCCGAGCGCCTGCACGCGCTGCCCGAGGCGGCGGCAGCGTTCGAGGTGCTCGGCCCCGTCGAGTGCCCCCTGGCCAGCCTCCAGGGCAAGAGCCGCTGGCAGCTTCTCGTCAAGGCGCCCGAGCGGCGCGGCGTACGACTCGCCACGCGCGCCCTGCGCCCGCATGCTGGCGTCGCCGGCAAGCTCCAGGTGACCCTGGATGTGGACCCCGTCTCGATGCTGTGAGGGCGTCGTAGCTCGTGCGCCGGGGGCCGCCCGGCGGTGTCAGTGCGGACGCCGTATCCTGGCCAGCCGCGCCAGCGTGACGGCGAGCACGGCGGCTACGACGAGCACGACGGGGACGGTGTATGCCTCGCCCAGCGCGTCCCAGAACGTGTCGGCCGGGGGGCCGGCGTTGTCGTCGCGGGTGCCCACGGCGAAGCCGTGGACGACTCCGCTGTACGACGGGGCGATGAGCATGGGCCTGCCGGCCAGGGTGCCCACGACGCACGAGCCCCAGATCGTCTTGCCCTTGCGATAGTGGCTCCAGGGGAAGCGGCCCAGATCGTAGCGGAAGAGGAAGCGGCCCTCGCGCGCCGTGACGACGTAGACGTGGTCGTCGAGTGAGTTCACGCACACGACGAGTTCGTCGCCCATCGTAGCGAGGGCGGGCGAGCCCTGCACGATGTTGCGGGTGCGATAACGCCAGAGCTCCGTGCCGGTGGCGGCGTCGAGGGCGAAGAGGAAGTAGGTGTAGCTGCCCACGAACACCGTCGGCCGCCCGTCTATCACCGCGAAGGCGGGCGTGCTGTCCACCCACGTGTTGATGGGGCTGGCCCACACCTGCTGGCCGGTCTCGGCGTCCACACAATAGGCCCAGGCCGTGCGGCCACCGAGGAAGAGGAGCTGGCGGCCGTTCACCGTGGCCACCGAGACGCCGCTGTGGATCTCATCGCCGCTGGCGTAGGGCTTGGGCCACAGGTCCTTCCCCGTGCGGGCCGAGAGGGCGAAGACGCTGCCCGGCTCGTACGGCACGAAAAGGGCCGGCTCGCCCCGCACAGTGCCCAGGCACGGGGCATTGACGGCCCCCGTGCCGATCTCGCGACGCCACAGGGGGGTGCCCGTGGCCGGCTCGAGGGCGATCACCTCGCCGCGCTGGACGTTCTCGACGGCGCTGCGGTTGTTGTTCCACACGCCGCAGAAGAGCACGGGCCTGCCATCCACCTCGGCGAGCAGAGGGTCGGCCATGCGCGCGGGGTTCACGGTGCCGCGCCAGGCGAAGGTCTCGAACTGCCAGAGCTTGCGGCTGGCGTCGCTCGGGAGGCCGGGGCGGGGGTCGAGGGCGAAGATCGAGCGGTCGCTGGACGCCACGAAGAGCATCGGCCGCCCGCCGACGATGGCATAGACGGGGGCCGCGCTCACCGCCGAGCCGGTGATGAAGGCCCAGTCCTGCTTCCCCGTGTGGCCGTCGAAGGCGTAGACCGTGTTGTCGTAGCAGCCGATGAAGACGCGCGGCTGGCCCTCCACGGTGGCGAGGCACGGGCTCGACCAGTAGGGGATGCCCTCGACGTAGGCGTAGAGCGTGCGCGGCTCGGCCGTGCTCCAGACGTGCTCGAGCGTGGCCGAGGCGAAGCGGGTGGGGCTGAGGCTCTGACGCTGCGGGCCGAAGCCGTACATCGGCCAGTCCACCACCTCGGCGGCGACGGCTGCCGATGCGCAGAGGGCGAGGAGCGGAATCGCAGGCTTCATCGGGTCCTCTCTGTCCTATTCGTCCCATCTGCCCCATCGGTCCTATAGCACGGATGGGGCATACAGGACCGATAGGCCCCTCCGCGCACCGCGGCCGCTCAGAAGTACTCCGTTGGCCGGGGCTCGAAGGGGGTGACCTGCCTCTTGCCCGGCGCCAGCTCGTTGACGATCTGGAGCGCTCCATAGGGGCAGGCATCCACGCACTTCATGCAATAGAGGCACGTCTTCCGATCCCGGATGCCCATCACGATGCAGTCCACGGGGCACACGGGTTCGCAGCAGCCGTCGCGTTGGCAGAGGTCGTCGTCGCGGTTGATCTGCCAGGCCGCATTCTTGGCCAGGAGGCCCAGCATGGCGCCCTCGGGGCACATGTAGCGGCACCAGGCGTTCATCAGCACCATCGAGAGCAGCAGCACGCCGAAGCACGAGATGAGCGAGGCCCATTCGACGTAGGCCGTGAAGAACACGCAGAAGGGCCCGTTGGCGTACACGCCGTAGATGAACACGGCGAAGATCGAGACGAGGATTGCGTAGCGCACCCGCTCCTTGAAAAACCAGTCCTTCGACCGATCAGTGAGCACCGTGAGCGCGATGAGCGAGAGGCCGATGGTGTAGAAGACCATGGCGTGCTCGATGAACGAGAACGTGGCCGGCTTCGTGCGGTACGAGCTGTAGAAGAGCACGCCCAGGAAGGCCACGCCCATGGCATACTTGATGTAGATGAAGGCGGCGCGGTCGGCGTAGCGCCTCAGCCACGATGTGGCCTTGGCCAGCAGCTCCTGCGCAAAGCCGAGCGGGCACAGCCAGCCGCAGAAGATGCGCCCGAAGAGCATGGTGAAGGCGGCCACCGTGGCGAAGACGACCAGGTACTTGAACGCTCCAAGGTCGTCGCGGCCCAACACGTTGGCGCCCAGGACGATGTCGCGGGTCATGCAGGCGCAGGGGTGGACGCCCAGGATCAGGGCGATGGCGGAGAGCGTCTGGACGAGGCGCCGCGCCCACTGGCGGTGAGGGAACTTCCAGCGCATCAGCAGCGCACCGACGACGGACAACCCGGCCATCATCAGGAACGGCGTGAGGTCCAGGGCCGTGTTCCCCAACGGCAGCAAGGCCCTCTCGATGACCTTGCGGATGACCAGCCGATTGCTTTCCCAGCCGAAGGGCAGTTCCATCGCCAACCTCTTCAACCCACCGCAGGCTTCGACCCTGCGGGAGGCTCATCTTTCCTCGTCGCGCCAGGGGAAGACGTGGACAGCCTCGGGTTCGAAGCCCAAGGCCACCGCCTGGCCGATGCTGAGTCCAGACGCCGCATAATCGCGCTTGGTCTGGAGCACTACGAAGCGGTTACCGCGCGTGGCGACCTCATAGCGGACGACCGGGCCACGGTCTGAGATCTCCGCCACCGTGCCTTCCAGCCGGTTTTGCAGGGCCGCCGGCGCATTGGCCGGGCCGATCAGCACCCGTTCGGGCCGCACGCAGAGGCCCACGCGGCCGGCCACCGCACCGCGCGCCAGCAAAGAGCCGCAGGCGAGCGCGATGCGGACGCCGCTGCCCTCGCGGACCGCCGTGCCTTCGAAGACATTCTCGGTGCCCACGAAGCGCGCAACAAAGGGGCTGTTGGGGCGCTCGAAAACGTCGTCCTTCGGGCCGAATTGAAGCAGGCGGCCGCTGCGCAGGATGCCCAGAGTGTGGCCGAGGATGCGGGCCTCCTCCTGATCGTGGGTCACGTGCAGGATCGTGGTGCCGAGCTGGTGATGGAGCGCGGCGATCTCGGCGCGAAGGGCCTCCTTAGCCAGGGGGTCCAGGGCAGCGAGCGGCTCGTCGAGCAGCAGCACGCGTGGCTCGATGGCCAGCGCCCGGGCGACCGCCACCTTCTGCATCTCCCCGCCCGAGAGTGCGGCAGTGTCCCGGTCCAGCAGTGCTGAGATCGCCAACAGGTCGGCCACGCGCTCGACCCGCTTCGCCCGCTCGGAGCGCTCGACGCCGTGGTAGCGCAACCCATAGGCGATGTTCGCCCGCACCGAGAGATGCGGAAAGAGCATTGAGCGCTGGTAGACGAAGCCGATGCCCCTCCGCTCGGGCGGCAGGAGTGTCACGTTCTGCCCGTCGAGCCACACCTCGCCAGCCTCGGGGCGGTTGATGCCCACGATGGTCTCCAGCAGCACCGTCTTGCCGCAACCGGTGGGGCCAAGCAGAACACCGTAGTCGCCGGTGGCCAGCTCGAAGCTGATCCCCTGCAACTGGAAGGCGCCCAAACGCTTAGTCAGTCCGACGACTCGAACCACAACCGTGGCCCCAGATGGTGCGGATGTTCCGCCACAGGGTGCGCGAGGCCAGAAGGTGCAGGCCCGCGAACACAGTGACGCACAGGACAATCATGAGGATGGCGAGCGAAGCGTGCTGGCCCCTCTCGCCGGCCTCGATGAACTGCTTGTAGATGCGCACGGGCATCGTCTCGGGGTGCTCGGCCACCACGCTCACCGAGGCGAACTCGCCAATGGCCCGCCCCCAGGTGAGGATGCAGCCCATGAAGATGCCGCGCGCGGCCAGCGGCAGCGTCACGCGGAAGAAGGTTGCCATCGGGCGGGCCCCAAGGGTGCGTGAAACGTGCTCTAGCCTCAGATCAACCCCCTGGAACGCCGCCATCGCGGAGCGAATGAGGAAGGGGCTGCTCACGAAGGTCTGGGCGGCGACGATGCCCTTCCAATCGTTGGCTAGCACGATGCCGAAGTTCGAACGAAGCCAGTCGCCCAGCGGCTGACGTGGCCCCAGCAATGCGATGAGGGCGATGCCCGCTACGGGGGGCGGGAGAATGATCGGCAGGTCCACCAGCGCGTCGAGCACCCGGCGGCCTGGGAAGTCGCTCCGCACCAGGAAGTAGGCGAGCGGCACGCCCAGCGCCAGCACCACAAGTGTCGTGATGGTGGCTGTTTGCACACTCGTCCACATCGCCCGGCGGGTCTCGGCCGCAGCAGCGTCGGAGCCGAGGAGCGCAGTGCGAAGGTCCTGTGGCGAGCGGCTCACGCCCAGATTCACGAGGGGAAACAGCACCGCAAGCACAAGCATGAAGCCCAGGGCGAAGCACGCCACCACGAGATAGCTGTGTGTCTCCTTTGCCAGTCTAAGTTCCGCCAGGATAACGAGATAGAAGATCGTGAGCAACACCAGGGTCGCCTCGGCGAAGAACGGGAACACCAGGTAGGCCACGAGCAGCACGACCATGAAGCCGAATGCCTTGGGCATGTGGAACAGGCTGCTTGTGATCATCAAGAAGAGACCGAAGAGCAAGAGGCGGTGTGTGCCACCAAAGGTCCACGGGGAAGCGGGGGCCACAGCGGCGAATAGCGAAAACAGGACCGCATACCATGCGATGTATCCGCCCTGCATCCATCGCGAGCGTAAGCTGATATGAAATAGTAGGTTATAGAGGTAGAAGACGTTGGCAGAGAGGAGGAAAACATAGACCGTGGCTGAGCGCAAACCGGGCTTGAGCACGGGCGCGAGCCACACCCACTCGGCCACCGCGAAGGCAAGCGAGCCGATGGTGAGACCCAGTATCCTCTGTCGCGTGGCTGCTGCCATTCTCCCTACCCAGTATCTAAGGCACTGACTGCGAAAAACATGTCCCACCGAGGGACCTGTCAGGTTCGGAACGCGCGCTGACCAGCGACCGAGGCGCAAACCCTCGCGGGATCACGGGGTCGAAGGCCCCGAGGCCGCGCAAGGGTGACGGCGGATACTGGACGCACCAGTAGCTGCCCCTGGCATCCTTGCCGCGCGCCCCTCTGTGACATTCGCTTGACGGCGCACCTATGTGACCTGAAGAAACGTAAGGCAGATGCAAATCACTAGTTACGAAGTCTCATGGTGTTGGCCGAAACCGTGAGCGCACAGGCACGGTAGTGCCCGACCCCGAGGCCTCAAGGGCAGCCAGGGTAATGTCGAGGACGTGGTAGGCTGCGTCGCCGGGACAGGTGAGGGGCTTCCCCTTACGGATGCCCGCCGCAAGATCGAGCGGCCCCCGCGCCCATTCGACACCGGGATAGGGATTGCCAAGAAGGGGCAGCGATCTCCACTCGCGCTCGCCCGGCTTGCACAGGTCTAGCCGAGAATTGAAGCCGACGACCGAGTCGAGCCGCAGTGAGCCGTCCGTGCCGTGGACTTCGATGCCCGCCTGCGCGCTCTTGACAGCGAAGAAGCTGGCAGTGAGACGGCAGTGAATGCCAGAGTCGAACTCAATAAGAGTACATGTGTGATCCGGATTGGTTACCGTAAACGACTTGCCGGCGTCCGGCCCTGAGGCGATCGTGCGTTCGCGGAGCCGAATGCCCCCCATAGCCCGGACGGCGGTCGCCGAGCCGAAGACTTGTATGAGCACACTGAGAGGGTAGCAACCAACGTCGAAGAGCGGCCCCGCTCCGCGACCATAGAAGGCCGCGGGTGCGGGGTGCCAAGCCTCGATACGGCTCCAGTTCATCTCGGCGTAGACCTCCTTCACATCGCCGACGAGGCCCTCCTGCACAACCTTCTTGAGGGTCTGCTGGGCCTCGCCGAGGATGACAAACGGAGAGCAGCTCAGCAGAAGTCCTTGCTGTGCGGCGAGTTGCACGCAGGCCTGCCCGTCCTCGCGGGTGGCGGCGAGGGGCTTCTCGCTGTGCACGTGCTTGCCGCCCCGTAGGAGGCGCTGCGTAACCTCAGGGTGGGCAAGGTGCACTGTCAGGTTGAGGCCCGCCTCGACCTGAGGATCAGCGATCAGTTCGTCGAGGCTGGCGTAGAGTTTGCACGCGTACTTTGAAGCGAAGGCTCTGGCGGCCTCGGTGTTGAGGTCATAAGCCCCGACGATTGCCAGCCTGTCGGGGTGCTTCTGCATCGAGTCGGCATACGGCCCGGCAATGTTCCCGCAGCCGACGAAGGCGAACCCTACGGGTCCTGTCACCCCCATGCTCCTCTCCTTT
>Ga0116146_1000265_pt1 | contig 68739 bp, 50 predicted proteins | sample AD_JPNHG2_MetaG_FD_89748 | JGI IMG/M metagenome (GOLD analysis project Ga0116146, IMG submission 89748) | Active sludge microbial communities of municipal wastewater-treating anaerobic digesters from Japan - AD_JPNHG2_MetaG | ecosystem: Engineered > Bioreactor > Anaerobic > Digestate | place... | reverse complement strand
GCACTTGGCAGTGTCCAGCGAATCTCCCCATGGATAGCGGCGTAGTACGTTCGCCGAACTGCGAATGCGCCAGCTTGCCGCCATCTGCCATTCCGCTCCGGTCGGCAGCCGATAACCCGCCCACAGAGCATACGCGGCGGCCTCGTAGTAGCAGATCCCCACGACCGGATGCCGGCTGAAACGTTTGTCGTGCCGGCCGTCCTGCCAATAACGCGGTCCGGGCTTGCCCGTCTGGTCCTTGAAGTCGATGAGGTGCGGCCAGATGTCTTGCGGCCAGAGCTGCAGATCCTCATATCCGCCCGAATCGACGAACTTCTGGTATTGCTCCTGCGTGACGCAGCAGCGGGCGAGGAGGAAAGGCTTGGTCTCGAAGTCCTCCTCGGGACTGCCGGGGAAATCGTTCACCGCCAGGCTGACCGATGCGAATCCCTCGGGAACCAGGGCGAATTGCTCATCGATGGCTTCGACGGCCGCCTGAAACACCGACTGGATCATCGCATGATCCTGCCACTGATCGCGGTTGCGAACGATCGCGCCGTATCGCTCCATCTGAAGCAGCCGTTGGAGGGGATCCTGATCGAGCTTGAGCGGCTCGGCCGGCTGGTAATCATCGCTCCTGCGGTGCGATGGCAGCCCTCGGTTGTTTTGTGGCTGCCGGTTCTTCCTTCTGCTCAGTAGCGCCAATCCCATAGTCGTACCCTTCTCAAGTGGCTCATGCGGCCCGACGGCCGGTCATGCGCCGATTGCCTTCCGCTTGGCATCCCTGCAGAGTTTCTGGAACCGTTCGATGGATTCGCGGGCCTCCTGTTCGGCCACCGACGGAACGTTGCGATTCGGAGCCTTGCCTTGTGCAAGCTCGGTTTCGGACAGCCCATACTGCGGCAGCAGATCGTTCTTCTGTTGAGACACCTTCTCCAGTTCCTGTTGGAGCTGGGTCTGGAGCTGGGCAAGGCTGTCTCGGGCCGCCGCGGCCTCCTGCATCCGGCCGTCCAACTCCTTCTGCATGCTTGCAACAGTTGCCTCCCGCTCGGCGACCGCCTTGGCTTTTTCCTCGATCGAAGCCGCCAGCCGGTTCATTTCCTCCTGTTTCGCCTTGATTGCCTCCTGCTCCTTGACCAGTGCCGCCTGCTGGCTCTTGAGTTGTTCTTCCAGGCCGCCCAGCGACGTCCGCTGTTTCTCCCAATCGCTGCGCTCCTTCTCAAAGTTGCTCGTCGCTTCCGCCAGCGAGGCCTTCGCGGATTCAACCTGCTTCAGATCTTTCTCGATCTCGGCGGCCCGCGCCTCGATCTTGGCCACTTCGGCCTTGAACTGCTGTTCCTCCTGGTCCAAAGCGGCCTTGCGACTGTTCAACGCGGCTTCGTCCCGCGAGATCGCCTCGGATTTGGAACGCACCTGCTCGGACTGCGTGCTCAACTCCCTGGTGAGCGCATCCAGTCGGGCTTGGGCTTCTTTCAGTTCCTGCTCGCGCTTCTGACATTCGGCCTCGCGAGCCGCCAGGGTCTTCTCGCGGTTCTCGTACTGTTCGCAGAGCTCCTGAGCCTGCTGATCGTGGTTCTTCGCTTCCTCGGTCAGGCGATGGGCATAGTCTTCAAGGGCCTTGCGGCACGATTCCAGAACCTGGGCGCGTGCTTCCAGCAGCTCGCGGACGGTCTGCATCGCGGATACGAGGTTCTGTTCCGTCGACTCGATCCTGCTCAAGTCGAAGGAGGGTACCGCGTTCGGTATCGCGGACCGGGTTTCAGTAACCGGCTCCGTGGCTTCCTTTTCTTTTGCTCTGGATCTCAGCATGTCTTATCTTCCCCTTCGGAACCACGACTTCTTGGAAGAGTCCGCTTTCGCGTTGGTCCGAGATGCCTGGTACTGTTCCAGGAGTTCGCGGACGCTCTTGTTATCTCCTCTCATGCGCCGCATCACCCTGATGGCCTTGGCGGTCTCGGGATCGAGGGACGCCAGCAGCATTTCATCTTCGTCCGCCTGTTGTGGCGATTCGGTCTCTGTCGGAGCGTTCGCAGAGGGGTTGGCCGGGTCAACGTACACGCGTATGTGCTTGCTGACCGCATCGCTGCTCCAGTCGACCGGCGGATGGGGCGGCTGATTCGCCGGCAAGGCGGTCTCCGGCACCTCCGACGCCGGTGCCGAAGTCTTTGCCTGGTCCGCGGTCGTGACTTGAGTCCGCGCCCGGGCCTCCGATTGCTGTTCCTCCACGGGTCCGGCCGTTGCCCCTGACTGGGGCTGGTTCTCTGGTTGGCTGTGCGAGGCCGCTCGGGATTCCAGGTCCGCTTGGAGCCGGGCGCATTCTTCGGCCTTGGTCTGCAGCTCTCGGCGGACCTCGGCCTGTATCTCAGCTTGCTCCAGAATCCAGGCCCGCAACTCGCCAAGCACGGCTTTCCAAGAGGCAAGTCCGGCGTCGAGGTCGGCGAATGCCTTGCGCAGGGCCTCATCGGGAGGAGGCACTCGAACTTCCTGGATGTCCTTCACCCTGCTGTCCATCGGTCCCCAATCCCACTTGAGCGAAGCTCCCTGCACGCGAAACCGACGTTCAGAGTGCCTCGTTCGCCAGGCAGTTAAACTGGTGACTCTAGGAAATATACGAAACGTTCTTGCTCGGCGGGACCTAATTTGGGTTATTTGTTTTCCGGTTGCCTGAGGGCACGAAAACCGTGTGCGGGGCAAGGGTGCTCGGTCGGCAGTTATCGGGACAAAGAAACGGAATACTTTCGGACCCTTTCACCACCGCCGGATGATCGGGCGTCCAGCCCGTAGTCCCGAGGAGGCAGCGTCTGGAACCTTACGGCCGAGCATCTGTGCGGCTTGCGCGCATGTTTCCGGATCACAGGGCACTCAGGTTGCGGCCTGCAAAAAGGCGGTCCCCCTTGGCTTCCTCTGAGGTTCTTTGGCGTTGCGCGGCTGGGTGATTGGTTGAGCCTGTTCTAACGACTGATAACGTTTCAACGTCTCGGAATGCCGCACTATCCATATTATCTTCCTTCGCCGCTTTCCTGAGCGGCACTTATATCGTAAATCTGTCTTGCGTTGTGCTGGGGACGAGAGACCCCCCATGTGAGGTCTCGCACGCATCGTGCTGCGATGGATGCCTAAAGGATCAGCCAAGCCGGCCCGGTGTAAGCTGAAAGGTTGGGACTGAGATGACGGAATGGGAAAAGGAATTTGCGAAGAAGATGGAGTTGCTCCACGAACAATCAACCACGTGTCTGGAGCAATTTCTGCAAGAAGATCTGCAAGCTGCCTTCGACTCCATCAGTGCCTTCCTGGCGCAGTGGAAGTTCCACACGTCCACTCCCCAGACTCAAGCGGGTAGGCGGTCATTCAAGTTCGGCTTGACCGAGGACGCTTATGTCATCGTCACATTCCGCCTGGAGGGCGTCGATGTGCTGGAGTGCGAGACCGAGTACGGTCTGCCTGCCGTAGGCAGAGTTACCGGAACGCGGAGTACCTCGAGCCTGCGAAAGGCCGATCAACCGTGGGCCGAAAGCTGTTTCCAGAAGGCTCTTGACGGACTGCTTGTCAAACTGGGCGAGCTGGACGCCAGGAAAAAGGGTCGAGAGCCTGTTCTGGTCGCATAGTCCGTGCTGGTTTCTTACAGGACTCTCATCCGCCGGCAAGGCTCTTCGGTTTGCCGGCCGCGAATGACGCCGGCTGGTTGACAGGGAGTCAGCGATGCTCCCTGTGTTCCCCGCAGGGCTATTCGGGTTTCTTCTGCATACGCGGTCGTTTGACCCACGTGCGACCCCTGTTTGGGGCTCAAAACTGCTTCTGACGGCTACCCGAACGCGTGCAATTTCCACTCGGGCTTCCAAAAAGCCGCTTCCGCATACCTCCGGTGATTTCTCGCGAGTGCCACGCCCGCAGGGCGCCAATAGGGACCGCTAACGAGGTCCTTCGTGTCGCGTATCCGAGCGGGCGGTCGTCAACCCCGTTCCTTGGCTAACAAGGACTTGATGGGGCGGCTCGCACGTTCTGTCAGATAATCTAGAATTTTACCGTTTCGCGGGAATGACCTTGCCTTTGAAGGATTGGCCAGATACGATAGCGGTAGAACCTCAGCGTACACCTCAATCTTTGGGAGAGAGAGGTCAACGCCGAGACATTTGAACGTGGACCGAGCAGGCCGGCTTGTGCAGCGGACCGTGTCTATGGAACGCGCAGGGCTTCTAAAGTTCGGCGGTTTCTGCGTTCAGCCCGCTCCGTCCGGGGGGTCCGAATCGCCGCGAAGGGGGCAGATGGTTCCCGTTTCGTCGGTCGAATCAGGGGGGTGGAATTCCCATCGTACCGGAGGAGTCAATGCGAGAAGATAACCGCGGTGGCAGGGTCCTCTAAGAAGCGGCATGCTGACGCGGATACCTTGTGTGACCGGTTCAGAAGAGACGGCGAGGGGCCAAGAAGGCAGTGGCGCGCAATCGGCTTCGCGTCACAACAAGAGGTGCAGTTCTTATGAGAATACGCATGTCACGTGTCAGGACCAGGGTCGTAAGCGCAGCGATGGCGGCAATGCTTGCCGTGTCGCCGATCGCGGTGATCTCGATGTCAATGGTTGCCGGTTGCGGCGGCGGAGGTTGCTGCCTCCCGACGATTCCATGCAAATGCGCTTTCCAGTTCGCGTCGGGCTTGCTCGCGATCTGGTTGCTCCGGAATAACGGACTCGGAGCGGACGGCATCTCTTGCTGGGATCTCAACGCCAACGGCACCTGTGATACCGCGACCGAGGACGTCAACGCCGACGGCGTCTGCAACGCCCTCGATTGCCAGGGTCTTGCGGGCGAGCCGGGGCAATCCATTCCCGGAATTGACGGTCTCAACTGCTGGGACCTGAACGCCAACGGCGTGGCCGATCCGGATGAAGACATCAACGGCGACGGCGCGTGGGATGCGTACGATTGCCGCGGGACCGCAGGGCCTCCAGGCAGCGACGGCAAGGACGGCAAGAACGGCAGCAACGGTCCGCCGGGGCCTCAAGGACCGACGCGGTTCGATCTCTTCATCGAGGATTTCTTCACCTACGGCCGGATCACGGACGACGTCCGCGGCCAGGGAGAAGTAATCAACATACAGGAACCGATTCTCAGCGCCGAGTACAGCTCGTTCGGCCCGATCGGTTTCCGCGTGTCCGTTCCGGAGATCTACACCGAGGGTAACCCGGTGACGTTGCGGCTGTTCTTCTGGCGCGAAGCCTGGTCTTCCGTTGGTTGCACCACCTTGCGGTTCGACGTTTTCCGATTGATACCGGGCGGGGGAATCGAGCGATATGGAGCCAATCCGGTCTGGCTGCGGCTGGAGCCCGGCAGCATGACCAATCCGGGCATGCTGGTGGTCGATCTGCCATTGAATACGGCACCGGACGGCCTCGGTTTCCCGAACGACCTCTACGCACCCCAGATGCTGGCGTTTGAGATCAGCGTCTTCGGAGTTGGCGACACGGTCTACCCGCCGGATCTTGACGGGGAATACACAGTCCTGGGGGCGGAGATCTTCGAGTCGCTTAGTGCCGCGGATACCGGCCTTTCGGGCGTCACCGTCTTCACCAGCAGTGCCGGCGTAGGAAGCTTCTGCGGAGCCGGCGGTGGAGACCTCTAGGATCAAGGACTACAGGGGAACGGCGGCGTGTGACATGTTGACCCAGAGAGGGTTGAATTCATGAAAATGATGCCGCGAATCAAGGGGAAGGTTGCCGGCCTGACCATGGCCGCACTGCTGGCGGCTTCACCATTGACACTGATCTCGATGTCCATGGTCACAGGCTGCGGAGGCGGAGGCTGCCTGCCGCCCATACCCTGCAAGTGTGCCTTTCAGTTTGCCGCCGGCATGCTGGCGATCTGGTTGCTGAGGGGTGGTCCGGACGGCGTCGGAGCAGCGGGCCTTCATTGCTGGGACCTTAATGCTGACGGAACGTGCGATCCGGCGACCGAGGACGCAAACACGGATGGCGTATGCGACGTCAACGATTGTCGAGGGCCGGACGGACCCGACGGCCAGCCGATTCCCGGTGTGGATGGTTTGCAGTGCTGGGATCTGAACGGCAACGGAATCGGTGAGGCAGAAGAGGACGCCAACGGCGACGGTCTGTTCAATGCACTGGACTGTCGCGGGCCGGCCGGACCTCCGGGCAACGACGGTGCCGACGGGACGAACGGTCAGCCTGGTCCTCCGGGGCCCCCAGGTCCCGATCTGTTCGACTGGTTCATCGAAGACTTCTTCACCTATGGCGAAATCAGCAACAGCGTCACCGGCCAAGGGGAGGTGATCAATATCCAGGAGCCCATTCTGGAGTGGGATGACCAAATCGGTGTCAATCCCATTGCCTTCCGCACGGCGATACCGGAAATCTATCATGACGGTAACCCGGTGACGTTGCGAGTATTCCTCTGGCGTGAGGCGACGGAAGGCCGGTGCACCGTGTTGCGGCTGGACATCTTCCGCGCGCTGCCGGGCCTGGGAATTGAGCGCTACGGGGTGCCGCTCTGGTTGCGGCTCAATGCCGCCGGGCTGACGAATCCCGATATGCTGGTTTTCGACCTGCCGCTCAATGTCCCGGGGCCCAAGGGCGTCGGCTTTGCGAATGACCTCTTTGCCGCACAAATGCTGGCCTTTGAACTCCGGGTGTTCGGGTACGGCGAAGGTGCTGCCTTGGATGCCCGGTACACGGTTCTGGGTGCGGAACTCTTCGAGTCCGCCAGCCCTGCGGACGTCATGCTGAAGAGGGTGACCCTGTTCACCAGCGAGCCGGATATCGATAAGGTCTGTAACGTCTGTGACCCCAATTCGCCATGGCCTGGGCAGTGCGATGACGGCAATCCGGAGACGCTCGACATCTGCCAACCGCTGCAGGAGGGCGGCTGGGGCGAGTGTTATAATATCGTCGTCGGCCCGTAAGCGGGTGTACGGACCGAAATGTTGAAAGAGAGTGATGCGCAGTCTGAGGCACTGGAACGAATCCGGGTCTCAGCGGTATCCAAGAGAAAGTGGAAGGAGAGAGAGATGAGGAGGATCGTATTACTGACAGCATGCGTGTGCCTGGCTGGGGCAGTGTCTTCGGCCCACGCACTCATGCTCTACGGCGTGTCGTACGACGAGCAGATATGGAAGATCGACCGTGCAACGGGCGCGATCGAGCTGTACAAGAACACCCCCGGGCTCAGGTGGTTCGGGGCGACCGACGGTCCGAGCGATGAGTCGTTTTTTGCGACAGGCGACGGCGGCTCGTTGTTCAAGATCGACATTGCGGCCGACACGGTCACCGCGATCGGAACTTACGGCGGGTCCGTCCGGTTGAGGAGTCTGGCCTATGCGGATCCTGTGTCGCCTGCCACCGAGGGCATCTTGTATGGCTCCGATTATCAGAACCTTTACACCATCGATCTTGTCACCGGCGTCGCCACCCTCATCGGACCCATCAAGCCGGTCGGCGAGCTCTTCGTCGGAGTCTGGTCGATGGACTATGATCCGGTGGCCCAGGCACTCTTCATCACCAACCTGGTGAACAATCCCATCACGCATGCAATCACGACGAAGCTGTATACGGTGAATCCGGCCAATGCCGAAGCAACGCTTGTCGGAGAGATCGCCGGCGCACTTCCGATTGCTGACATCTGGTATGACCGCGACTCGGGCAAGATGTTTGGTGTCACTCAGGTGAACGGGCAATTGTATGAGATCGACACGGCCACGGCCGGGGCGACGCCCATCGGCACCGCCCCTGGCGAGAACATCCTTGGCCTTGCCGGTGCGATGATCCCCGAGCCGGGCATGCTCATGCTGCTGGGACTCAGCGTGCTGGGCGTTCTTCGGGCCGGCCGGCGAAGCGTGCGGTGAGTGAGTTGGACTGACGATCCCGGTTGCTCATCCCGAGCCGAAAGGGCATCGCAGAGAAATACCCGCGGCGAAACCTGCGGGTGCGACGTCATCATCAATCAGTAGGTGTACGCCCAGGCCAGTCGGTCCTTGCCAGGGAGCATCGACCGGCTGGCTCTTTTTGTGCGGGTACCAGACGCCCGAACTCTTTTTGAGCCCGGCAAGCCGTGTGCCCCGTTCAGCGGACGCAGCGAGGCAAGACCAGGTATTCTGACACCGTAGGTTTGCCCGAAAGTCTGCCCCGCCATGGTTGCCACAGCGACCAGGGCCGGCTGCTCTTTGGCGTTCAGGCTTCCTCCTTCGTCATGTTCCGGCCATTGAGCCTCATTTGTCTGGGATTTCGTCCTTGGCCCTTTGATTCGTCCCGCCGGCCCCATCCCGGGGTTTTGAATCAGCCGCCGCGACCGTATACTGCTCTCGACGTGTGTATCCGTGAAGATGGTCTCTGGAGAAGGTGAGGCGGATGGCTGAATGGCGGGTCTACCCCAAGCTGGCCCAGTTGAAGGATGCCCAAGAGCTTATTGCTCGCTGGGCGGAACTGGGATACGACATTCCGTGTGACGGGCGGATTCTGACGGCGGCCGAAGGCTCGCCGCTCGCCGAGCCGATGACCGTGTTCGGCCGCCGCATCGGCAACCGCTGGTGCATCCAGCCCATGGAAGGCTGGGACGGGACGCTCGATGGAAGACCGTCGGAATGGACGCGGCGGAGATGGGAACGGTTCGGGAAGAGCGGTGCAAAGCTGATCTGGGGTGGAGAAGCGGTCGCGGTTCGCCACGATGGACGCGCTAATCCGAACCAGCTATGGATCAACTCAAACACCCAGGGCGATATCGCGGCTTTGCGCGAAGTCCTCGTCGGTGCTCACCGCGAGGTCACAGGCGGCAGCGAGGACCTGCTGATCGGTCTTCAGTTGACCCATTCAGGCCGTTTCTGCAAGCCCAACGACAACACGCGGATGGAGCCCCGGATCGCCTACCATCATCCGATCCTCGATGCGCGTTTCGGCATCAAGCCGGATGATGACTCGATCGTGTTTTCCGATGACGACCTTTGGCGGCTGATGGATGACTTTGTCGCGGCCTCGAGACTCGCGGCCGGGGCGGGTTTCGATTTCGTCGACCTCAAGTGCTGCCACGGATACCTCGGCCACGAACTGTTGGGTGGCCATACGCGGCCGGGAGCCTTCGGCGGTTCCTTCGAGAATCGGACGCGATTCATCCGCGAGCTGATCGGCCGCGTCCGGGCTGAAGTCCCCGGCCTTCACATCGGCGTCAGGCTGAGCGCTTTTGACCTCGTCCCCTTTGTCGACGATCCGGCGACTCGATCCGGCAGCCGCAAAGGTGTCGGAATCCCCGCAAGATTCGACCATTGTCTGCCGTATCGGTACGGCTTCGGGATCAACCCCGACAACCCGCTCGAATACGACCTCAGTGAGCCGATCCGTTTTCTCGAGATGCTGGCCGGCCTGGATGTCACTCTGGTCAACATCACCTGCGGCAGTCCGTATTACAACCCGCATATCCAGCGCCCCGCTTATTTCCCGCCGTCGGACGGCTATCAGCCGCCGGAGGACCCGCTGGTGGGCGTCGCCCGCCACATCGATGTCGTTCGTCAGTTCAAGCAGCGGTTTCCTGAGATGATCCTTGTGGGGTCGGGCTACACGTACCTTCAGGAGTTTCTGCCGCTGGTCGGCCAGGCCGTCGTGCGCAAGCGATGGGTCGATTTCGTCGGCATCGGCCGCATGGTCTTGAGTTACCCCGAGATGCCGATCCACTCGCTTCGCAAAGGCGAACTCGACACGCGACGGATCTGCCGGACCTTCAGCGACTGTACCACCGGGCCGCGAAAGGGCCTGATCAGCGGCTGCTACCCGCTTGACGAGGCGTATCGTCACTCGCAAGCGGGTCAGAAGCTCAAGGAACTCAAGAAGGCCGAAGAGGGGGGCTGACGCGAGACGGAGCATGTATAAGCTTTCCTGGCCTAACCGCGTGACCATGACCCGGATTCTGTTGGCAGGCCCGTTCGTCGTGGCTCTGCTTCACCTTCAGGATCCGCAATGGAGTGAGCTTGCCCGCTGGGCGGCGGTCGTCGTGTTCGTCCTGATGGCCATCAGCGACGGTCTCGACGGCTACCTCGCTCGTCGCCTCAAGGCCGAGAGCGCCCTGGGGAGGTTTCTTGATCCGCTGGCCGACAAGCTTGTGGTGCTCTCCTCGGTCGTGCTCCTGGCTCGTGAGAACACCAGCGTTCCCGGCATGCAGCTTCCCTCGACGGTTGCGGTGATTGCCATCGGCAAAGACTTGATCATCGTCGTGGGTTTCTGTCTGATCTACATGATTACCTCCAGCATCTACATCGAGGCCAAACGCCTGGGCAAATGGTGTACGGCCACCCAGTTGTTCATGGTCATTGCTATTCTGCTCTCGCCGAACGTTCCGGGGCCGCTGAAATGGGGGCCGGTGCTGTTGTGGTGGGCGGCGTCACTTCTGGCGATCGCCACCGTCATCCAGTACTTCAGGATGGGTCTCTACTTCATCAGCCGCCACGAGTCCCAGAAGGCCGCCTGAACGCCGAACTGGACCGTGGCGTTGCTTTTCGGCGATAATGGGGGCGGGGAGGTGACCACCATGGCGGCACCCACGCCGAAACTCCGTCGGCGCGACATACTGGCGGCGGGGGCATTTGCATATGGGCTGCTGAGCACCAAACGCAAGCTCGTCGCCGCGCCGCCGGAACACGTCATTGTCGACGTCGAGCAGTTGCGCGAAGTGAGCGTCGATACGACCGCCGAGCCCAAGGAGCAGCACTCGTGCGATATTCTTGTCGTGGGGGGCGGGCTCGGGGGGGTGGCGGCGGCGATCACCGCCACAGATGCCGGTAGAGAGGTGGTGCTCGTGGAGGAGACTGCCTGGCTCGGCGGCCAAGCCGCCAGTCAGGGCGTCAGTGCCCTCGACGAGAACGGCTGGATCGAGACCAGCGGCGGTACGTGCTCGTACCTGGCGTTTCGCAAGGCGGTCCGCGATTGGTATCGACGCAACGCGAAGCTCAAGCCCCAAGCAGCTCGCAAGGAGCACCTTAACCCCGGCAACGGCTGGGTCAGCCGCCTGTGCTTCGAACCCAAGGCGGCCTTGGCCGTGATCGACGACCTGCTCGCTCCGGCGGCCGCCCGAAATCGGCTGCGCGTGCTCAAGCGGTGTAAGGCCTACGCAGTGCGGATGGAAGACGATCACGTGGCCGCCGTGGATTTCGTCCACCTCGACTCGGGCGATCGTTTTCGCGTCAGGGCCCGGTACGCGATCGACTCCACGGAGCTGGGCGACTTGCTCGCGCTTGGTGCCGCCGAATTCGTCACCGGATTTGAATCGCGTCGGGAGACCGGCGAGCCGAACGCTCCCGACGAGAGCGACCCCGAGGACGTCCAGAGCTTCACCTATCCATTCGCGATTGAGCTTCGACGAGGCGAGCGGCATTTGATTCCGCAGCCGGCCGAATATGAGAGAAACGCAAAGCACCAACCTTACAGCCTCGACATCAGCAGACAGACCGGACGTCCTCCCTACGCCATGTTCACGACCCGGCCGGGGACTTATGGTCCGTTCTGGACCTATCGGCGTCTGATCGATGCAAGCCAGTTCGACGATCCGAACTATCGCAACGATGTCGCGATGATCAACTGGCCCGGCAACGACTTCCGCGGCGGCAACATTCTCTCAGGCACGCCCTCGCAGCAGATCGCGCTCCTGCGGGCTGCGAAGAATCTCAGCCTGGGGCTGCTGTGGTGGCTCCAGCACGAAGTCGAACGCGACGAAGGCGGTCGCGGTTACCCCGAGTTCAAGCTGCGACCCGACGTCATGGGCTCGACCGACGGCCTGTCGAAGTTCCCTTATATCCGCGAATCGCGCCGGCTGCGGGCCGTCAAAACGATCGTCGAGCAGGAAATCACGACCGCCGGACCCCGGGCCGTTCACTTCGATGATAGCGTGGGAATCGGTCACTATGGTATCGATATCCACGAAACCACCCGCCCGCGAAAGCTGGACTTCAAGCCGGCACGCCCGTTCCAGATTCCGCTCGGGGCTCTGATTCCGCGGCGGACGCTGAATTTGCTGGCGGGTTGCAAAAACGTCGGCACCACCCACATTACCAACGGCTGCTACCGCCTTCATCCGATCGAATGGGCCGTTGGCGAGGCCGCCGGCGAGACGGCCTCACTCTGTTTCGAGCGAGGTCGGCGTCCGAAAGACATTCTCGCGAACAAGGAGTTGTTGCGCACCCTCCAGCGCCGCCTCGTTGCCCGCGGCGCACCCATCATGTGGTATGATGACCTTCCGGTCGGCGACCCGCGATTCGAGAAGCTCCAGATGCTCCCATTCGAGTCGCCGGAGGTGATGGCCGGAATCCAGGGGAACCTTCACGCCCCGGACGTATCGCCAGGATGATGACGCCCGAAAGAGCCGGATATTGCTCGATTCTTGCTCATTGGCCGGATTACAGGGCAGAAGGAATGCGGTTATGTGGCTGCCCGGCAGGCGGATGATGACGAAGCTGTCGGCGAGAACATGGACGAGTCGGCTCCTCGTCATTTGGGTGTTGATTACCGCGGCGGGCGCCTCCGGGCAACCCGCGGCTTCGACATCGTCGCCGACGGACGCCCAGCAAGATTCGCGCTTCTCTGAGCTGATCAGGAGTGCCGATCGCTACCACGAGTCTCAAGCCTGTCACCTTGAGGCGGAGGCCCTTGAGAAAGCTCTTCAGATGCTGCCGCCGCGCCACGCACAGAGGAGGGAACTGGCCCGGCGACTGGCGGCCGTTTGCCGGTCGGGCATGGGACACTATGCCCGAGCAGAGCGTTGGCTGCAGACTCTTGCGGATGAGTTGCGGCCTCTGCCCCAGGGCATCGATGCCCTCTTCGATCTGGCTGACGCGTACTTCAACCACGGCCGATTGAATGAGGCCTTGTCGGTCTATCGCGAAATCCTCAAACGCATTGTGCCTCCGGAGCCTCCTTACGACGTCGATGACCGCTGCTGGAAAGCCTGGCGCGGTGAGGATCTGTGCGAGTCCCCCCTGGGCAGCGATCCTTTGTTCCCTTCCGACGCTTCGGTCAGCGGGCAGGTCTTTCGCATATCAAACCTTGCACCCAAGGGGTCGTGGGAGGACATCCGAAGATTGCTGGATGAAAACCTGCGATTGCGATTGATGATCCGGCCGGGCCAGGAAGCCGAGGTTTGGACTTCGCTTCGCGCGGAGGCACGAAAGGCAATCAGCAGGCTGCCGGATGACGCAATGCGGAGACTCGTGGCCGCTTATGAACGCAGGCTCGCGGAGCTGGCCGGCGGCAATGACTGGCGGTCGGCCGTTGAGTTCCGGCTCTCACATCCCATTCCGCAACTGGAGGGCGTGCTCGACGCAGCGATTGGCGACAAACTTCTTGACCTCGGCCAACCTGCCCTCGCATCAATCTATTACGGCCGAGCAGTGCAAGCAGCGGGACAAAACGCCGAGCCCATCCTGCTCGCCCGCGAGCTGTTCAGTCGCATACAATCAGGCGAAACCATACCGCTCGACAATGTTCCGGAAATCCGGGTTGGAATCGGCGGGCAGGAGCGAACCCTGAGGCAATGGGTCGAGCATTGGCAGCCGAGGATCTCGCCGGCGCCGTTGTCAAAGCCGGTTCTCGACATCGGTCGGGGGGTCATGACGCGCGTACCGATGCTCAGGGCCACGTGTCCCCTGCTCCAATGGCAGGCGCGGTGGCGCGCGCGGAACTGGGACGACGTCTACCCTTATCTCGACGAGTTCGTCCCCTGTATCGCCGCCGGTTCACCTCGGCGTCTCCTGATCAACATGGGGGACGCCATAGAGGCCGTGGACCTCACGGACGGTCGGATTGTTTGGAGCTTCCTGCCGCCCGAAGAAAACCCGATGCCTCAGCCTGGGCAGGAGTTTCAGGCCCGGGATGCCTACGTTATGTGCGGCAAGAGCAAAACTGCCGTCGTCAACGGCGGCCGAGTGTTCTGCCATCTCCTCTGGGGGCATCACGATACACCGCGAGATGCCGGGGCCCTGTTTGCACTCCGAGAATCGGACGGGGCGATGATCTGGAGCAGTCTGTACGTGCCGCAGCTCGCTGGTATTCAGTTTGCCGCTGATCCGGCCGTCTACCGGGGCGTTGTGGTGGCCGTGGCATGGCGGCCTCGATCGGTCATGCCCATGTTCTTCGTCGTGGGCATGTCCGCCGAGACGGGCGAGGTGCTCTGGCTCAACCACCTGTACAGCGGCGGCTCGATGGTGGCGTATGACAACGAACAGTTCCTTGATCTGCCGACCGCGTGCGGCCCGCCGGTGATTGCCGATGGCGTGGCTTACCTGACCACAGGCGCGGGTGTCGTCGCGGCGGTCGATGTGCTTGACGGAACCACGCTTTGGGCAACCGCGTACCCGCGAGCCCGGGCGATTAACCGGGAGGAATGGGCGGTGCGCATGGCGACCAGCCGGCCGCCCGGCGTCGTTGCGGTCTTCCGTGACGTGGTCTTGTTCGCACCGGTCGACGCGCACCTGCTGCTGGCCGTCGAGCGTTCCACAGGCCGGATTCGTTATATGCATCGGTCGGTGGATCTGCGGGCCATAGCTGCAGCCGACGCCGAGCGGGCCTATGTAGTTGAGGGCACGACGGTGCGCGCCGTTCGTCCCGCCGATGGCCGGACTGTGTGGGAGACGCAACTCGTCACTTCCGGACTTGTCGGCCTGCCTACGCTTGCCGACCGGGGACTCTTGTGTCCCACATGGGAAACACTGTATCTGCTGGATCCAGCCAACGGAGGCATTCTGGCCGAGCGAGATTGGGATCGCGCCCAGGCGTGCGGATATGTGCGCGATTTCGGCGATTGCATGGTTGGAACGTCACAGGTCGGTATCCACATCATCGCTGATCGCAGGCTGGATGACACCGGCGATCGCTGGCTTTCTCCGGAATACGAGCATGAACCACCGGAGTTGAATGTCCGTTCGCGGGCGGGCAACTGGTTGCGGTGGGCGATGCCGGGAATGGTGAATCGGGGCGATTTTGTCCTGAGCGACAGCGATCCGAGTCATTTTCTCTGCCGGTCGGAGTTGCTGCAGATGCGGGATATCGATCCGGTTCCGACGCTGCAATGGGAGCGGCTTTCGCCGTTGCCGTGGGACGGCCGGGTCGCATTCAGTCCCGACTGGGTGGCGGTCTGGAACATAGGGGAGGTCTATGTCCTGGAAGCAGCCACCGGGCGATCGGTGTGGGAGGATCGCCCGCTCGTCCGCCTCGGCCGGCCGATCAGCAGGGTGCTCATCCTGGGGAAGGAGGTGCGTGTACTGCTCGGGGCGGGGAAAGACCGGGGAACTGTTCCCCTGTATGTGTCGTTTGATGGCCGGAGCGGCAGGGACATTGTGCCTTCCACCGGGGTGGATGCACTCTGGTCGGAAAGGCCTGACACTGGAAGGCGGGTCATACCCGACGGGCCGGAACGGCTCATAGAGGCTCACGCCGACGGGTATCGTTACGAGTTCCGTGACAACCGCCTTCGAGCGATCGACCTTTGGGACACGCGCGAGCAATGGGGGAGCCCGACAATCATAGACGACGTCCGCTTCATTGCGCCTCTGTCCGGCGGCGTGTTGGCTTTGACGCAGGCGAGGCTGGAAGGCCATATCCGCTTTCGCGACATGGCTCATATCCAGGTTTTTGACCGTCACGACGGGGAACGGATCAATGCTTTCAGACTCTTCAAACGATGGCAGCATCAGTTTGAACACTGTGACGACCGCGTCATGATCTGGGACATCAATTTCCTCTATTGCGTGCAACCTCCCATTGCGGCTGCGCATGGCGGGGAGCAGGTCACGATCCGCCAGTCGCGACCCGACCCTGACGCGATTGCCGCTCTCCGGCTGGCAAGGGACCTCGAGACGCCTCCCCAAGTAAGCATCGGTACCTTGCAGAGGCCTCCGCATGTGGATGCAGAGTTCTCCGAATGGTCGACGGTGGAACCTGTCGAACTCCGCGACGTGATGGACTGGCGGCCCGATTTCGTTCACCGCAGCCGATGGAAGAGCCGTTTTTATGGCGGCGGCGACGACCTGTCGGCCAAGGTGCGCCTGGCATGGGCGGGTGATTCGTTGTGCATAGCGGCCGACGTGACCGATGATGCGCACGTTACCACTGCCTGCCCCGGTTTGTGGAGGTTCGACAGCATCACATTGCAAATCAGCGAAGGAGGCAGCGAGGATGTAGATCCTCTGATGCTCACCGTCGGCAGCGTCAACGGCATCGTGCGGCTTGAAATGAGCAGTCCGGTCATGATGCTGGCCGCTTCCGACCCGCCCGGGACGGAGCGGCATTGCGAGCCGGGCATTCGTCGCTTCGCGCTGTCTCGGCCGGGTGCAGCGGGTGCAGGGGGACCTGAGGCAACGCTGTATGTGGAGGCGGCGGTGCAGAGGGACGACTTCTCACGACGCACTCGATACGAAATCGCGATGCCGAGGCAGTTGCTTCGTTATGGGCCCGAGTCGTACTGGGATCTGCTGATCAACGATAACGACGGCCAGGGCCGCGAGGGCGCTTTGCAGCTCGCCTCTTCAATCTGGAGCATCGAGGAATCGCAAGCGGCCTGCCTGCGCGGCGGGCGCTGACCCGGACTGTCTTCCGTATTCCCTCAGATCTGTATCTTGCGCGCCATCGTGATGTGCTCCTGCCGGCGGATTTCCTCGACGACATCATCACCGACGTTTCTGCGGACGCGGATCAGGAACATCGACCTCTTGCGCTCCTTGCTGTGCGAAAACTCAAAGCTGTCGATCTGGATCTTGTGCTTGTCCAGCAGCGATGAGATCCCACTGACCACACCCAACCGGTCCTTGCTACGGATGGCCAGGAAGGTGCCCTCGGGCTCCACCTCGAACTCGAAGCCGTCCACGAGGCTGATTCTCGGATGCGGACCGCTGAAGACCACGCCGCCGATGTTGAACTCTCGATCCTGGCCCTTGAAGCCGTATCGGACTTCACTCTCGTAGTCGGTGAAGCCCGGATCACAGATCGCCTCCACCTTAAGGCCGATGCTTCGTGCTCGGTCCTCGGCATTGACGTAGCTGACGTAATCGAGCGAGTTTTTCAAGAAGCCTTTCAGGAACGCCAGCCGCAGCAGCGTGCAGTCGTGCCGGGCGATGCTGCCCCGGTAGGTGATCTGGAGTCGTTCCGGAACCCAGTCCATGAACTGAGCAGCAAAGGTGCCCAGTCGCTCGGCCAGGACCGTATACGAGGTCATGATGTCGCCCCCCTCCAACATCCGAATCTGGGGCATGTTCACCGGGTAATCGACGATCCCGCCTCGCAGGGCGCGCGGTACCTGCACGGCGATGCTCTCGGCCACGCGAATCTGGGCCTCGGTCGTCGAAGCCCCGATGTGCGGAGACATCACCACGTTCGGCAGATCGCGGAAAGGATTCTCGTCGGGCGGCTCGCGCTCCCACGTGTCAATGCCGGCCCCGGCCACGTGACCGGACTTCAGGGCATCCAGCAGCGCCGACTCGGTGACGATGCCGCCGCGGGCCGCGTTGATGATGACCACGCCTTTCTTCATTCGGGCGATCTGCTCGCGCCCGATCATTCCGGTCGTTTCCCGGGTCTTCGGTGTGTGCACCGTGATAATGTCCGACTCGCGGATCAATCTGTCGAGATCCGCCTTCTCGGCCTCGTGCCGCTCGAAGACCTCGTCGGCGATATAAGGGTCATACGCCAGAACGCGCATCTCGAAACCGCGAGCAAACCGGGCGACGCGGTGTCCGACGTTGCCCAAGCCGATGATCCCGATGGTCTTGCCCATCAGCTCCACGCCCTGAAAGCGATGGCGGTCCCAGCCCAGGTGCTGCATCGTCGCGTGGGCCTCGGTCAACTTGCGGGTGACGGCCAGCAGCAGTGCGATGGTCAGCTCGGCCGCTGAGTTCGTGTTCTTGCCGGGCGTATTGACCACCAGAATGCCCTTCCTGGTCGCATACTCAACGTCGACATTGGTCACACCGACGGCGGCAACCGCGATGACCTTCAGCTCCTTGGCGGCGTCGATCAGCTCTCTCTTCACCGGCGTTTCCGATCGTACGATGATGCAGTGGTAAGGGGCGATGATCTGAAGGATCTCGCCGATGGGCATATCGGGATGGAAATCCACCTGCAGGTCAGGCTCTTTCGAAAGCCTCTCAACGCCGTTTGAGTGAATCTTGCCGGTGATCAGAACACGGTACATGCTGCCTTACCTCTCGGTCGCACGTAGCGACAAAACTCCGGGCCGGCCGTCTCGCTTCGAGTCAATTGCTGAACCCCGCGCCGAAATCTTCGACACTGGGCGAGGCATTCTAACGGAAAGGTCGCGGTGCTGTCGCCGCCCGATCCGGCCATGGTTGCATTCTGGAATGTGTGCAAAACGGTAGCGCGTGGTCGCAGCCTTGCGAAGTCCCGCGGACGAAACAGGGCCCAGACCTGCCGGCCCTGGCTGATGCCCGCATCGGCCTCGGAGCAACCTCAGATCGGCGGCCGGCCCGTGGCAACCACTGCCGGCCGCTTGTCGTGCAAACACGTCGCACGGGGTGCACGTCATGGGGCTTGGCCTTCAAGCGCGTTCGTGATGGCCTCGATTCGATAGTTTCCGGGGCCGTTGCCCAGATCCAGCTCAACCGTGTCACCCACGCGAAGGCCGCGCAGCTTCATGCACACCGGTGCCTGGTAGTTGAAGATTCCTCGCTCAACGTCGGCCTCCCAAGGCCCGAGGATGCTCATCTCCCGCCGGTCGTTTCCGTCGACGGCCTGCAGCGTGACTCGCGTTCCGATGCCGACCTCTTCGGTTGATATGTCATTGACCGTCAGCAGACGCCCGATGGCCAGTTCGTTTTGTATTCGCATGACGCGAGCCTGCAGGAGGTCGCGTTCCTCAAGTGCGAACTTGTACTCGGAATTCTCGCTGAGATCGCCCCGCGCGGCCGCCTCGCCGATGGCCTTGGCGTTCTCGGGGATCTTGACCAGGCGTAGATGATTCAGCTCCTCCTCGCGTTTTTTCATTCCGGCCTGCGTGCAGTAGATCGTATTCTCGTCCGTCCATGGGTCGACCCTCTTCTTCGGCGAGATCAGCTCCGGATGGGTGTGAACGATGATCTTGAGAAGATCGGCGTGGACCACCTCGCCCAGACCGTCAAGCCGGTCGATGGTGCGGTGCACGGTCGAAGCGAGTTTCGGTTCCATCTCGGAAATGACCTTCCGAAAACGTGCATACTTGGCGGCGCTCAAGGCCGCGCGGATCTCGCTCCTGGCGTGTCTGAGCACTTCGGCGGAGGTCGTTTCGGAGCGCGTCAGGTTGCCCAGGTGGTCCAGCAGCCGCAGCAGAATCTCGCGCAATGGCATGGCCTCAGGTATTTCCACCGCCGGTCCTCGCCATAGCCAACAAACGGCGTCCAGGTGTCGGGTGAAGTCGCTGGGAATCTGCCGGACCGCCTGTTCGAGGAGGTCCTGGCGACCGGCCTCGATCAGTGATTGGGCGATCACGTCGCAGGCTTCCCGGTGGGCCGGCGGCAGGAGCCGGGCGAAGATCTCGGGCCAATCCTGGGGTCGGGCCTGTCTGACCAGAGCAACGGCCCGCAAGTAGAGCGGGTGCTCCTCGATCGTGCCGAGCAGAGCCACGGGATCCAAAGCTCCGGACAGAATCGCCTTCGCCGGTCCGGCATCCCGCTCGGCAAGGCTTGCTTGCTCGGCCAGCCGGTCGAGAACCAGTGCCTCGGCCAGCGCCTCGGCGGGGGCTCTCTCGCGCACCAGATCGATCCGCGTTTGCAGGTCGGCCTGAAAACGTGCGATGATCCCGGCGTCGGGATCCACCTGTCGGTTCCTGGCTTCTCGAAAGTACGCATCCACGACGGCCATACGTTGATGCGGCGTTTCCGCGGCTGTCCATTGCGGGAGCACCTCGTCCTCAAGTGTCTGCCCCTTGGCGTGATAGGTCAGGATGGTCCTCGCTTTGCCTTCGACCACGATGTTCGGGCATTTCTTGAGGTCGGTCTTGGCCTTGCTCCACCACTTCTTCCAGTCCCGCTCCGGAATGAAACGAGGGCTGAGCAGATGGGCGAGTTCATCCGAGTCAATCCGGCCGCGATGGCTTCGCAAGATGCCGAGAACCAGGCTCGTCGGATCGTTGTCGATCATGTTGCGAATCCCATCGGGATCCATCTGGAGTAGAACGCGGAAATCATTGGGTTCGGCCGGATCATAGGCCAGGGCCAGCGCGTCCGCATCCATGGTCTGTTCTCCGTGGTCGGTGCGGATGGTGTACAGCCAGGCCTTCGCGTCCGCCGCAGTCACCTTTGCGGCATGCTCGTCGGACCGCGAGACGAGGAAATCGCCAACCTTCACGTTCAAGCAGATATCCAGCGTGCGGAGGGCGCGGCGGACCGATTTGCCGCCGCTTAAGCCGGACATGTCGATGAGGTTCCCAATCTCCGGCCGATCGGCGTACACTCTCTGATAGAGCTCCACCGCCGCCTCGCGCAGATCATCACTGTCATCGCAGCGGACGATCATTTCCCTGACAAGATCCAGCAGCTCCCGGGGCTCGGACCGCTCCTGCTTGGTCTCCAGCCACATCCAGGCCAGTGCGCCGGCCTGCTGGCCTTTGCCGTTGCGAGTGAGAACCGCCAGGGCTTCGAGCATTTCTTCGCGATCCTCGCTGCCGGATTCAAGCATGTCCATCCAGAGGTTTTCGAGAGCCTGAATCTCGTTGCGGTTGGCCAGATCAGTCAGTTTTGGCGACAAACTCGTCATAAATGCCCTGCTCCCAATACGTTGCGGCGACGGGTCCCGCGAATCTCCAGGAGACCGTCGTAAGTACTTTCTCCTCCGTCGGCAATCATATCATGGGTTATTCGCGGACTGCTGTCCAGCAGCCCAACGCGAAGCGCCCTGACCAACTTTGACTGGCGGTGCGTTTTACCCTGCCGGCTTCCGGCTTGGTCATCATGTTGAGTCCGCGGCGCTTGGGCACGCCCCACAGGACTTGCACGCGATGAAAAGCAAGCGGATCAGGACTCGCCGGCCTTGCTGAACGCCTCGATATCGGCTTCCTTGCCGATCATCACCAGGGTGTTGCCGCTTTGCAGGGTCTTGTCGGCCGGCGGCATGAACTCAGGCTCAGTCCCTTTGCTCTTCCTGATGGCGATAACCAGGACGTTGTATTGCCTTCTGACGTGAAGCTGGGCGAGGGTCTGGCCGACAAACCTCGGCGGTACGCCGATCTCCACGACGCGATATTCTCGGGAAAGCGGCAGGTAGTCGAGCAGGTCCGGATTGACGATGCGGTGGGCCATTCGTTCCGCCGTTTCCTGCTCCGGGAAGATCACATCCGTGGCTCCGACGGCCTTGAGAATCACCGCGTGGTCTTTGCTTGACGCCTTGGCGTGGATTCGCTTCACTCCGATCTGTTTGAGATGCAGCGTGGCGAGGATGCTGGCCTCCAGATGCTCGCCGAGACTGACGACGGCTTCATCCGTGTCCTTGTTGACGACCGACTCGAGGGCTTCGAAGCTGCGGCTGTCGAGGACGACGGCCTGCTGGACGTCATCGCGTATCGCCGCGACCTGTCTTTCGGACATGTCGGCGGCAAGAACGTCGCAGCCCATTCTCGCCAGCGTCCTGGCAAGATGGCTGCCAAACTGTCCAAGTCCGATGACGCACACTTGTTTCATGGTCAACCTCCTAGCCGATCATCAGCCGCTCTTCGGCGAGCCGGACTGCCTCGGGCTTGTGCTCCATCACAACCAGAGCCGCTGTCAGCGGACCCAGCCGACCGACGAACATGGTCAGGATGATCCAGAGCTTGCCGACGATCGTCAAGGAGGGGGTGATGCCCGTTGACAACCCGACGGTGCCGAAGGCCGAGATCTGCTCGAACAGAATCTGCTCGAGACGGATGTTCGGATCCCGCATTTCGGTGATCGCCAGCACCATAAGCCCGACAAGGTTGAAAACGGACGCGGTGGCGATCAGCAGCCCCGTTCGGCGGACCAGGTCTACCGGTATCCGTCGGCCGCCGATGGTCACGTCCTCCCGACTGCGCAGTCGTGCTCTCAGCCGCGCGGCCCAGATGGCCAGAGACGTGGTCTTGACCCCGCCGGCGCAGGATCCCGGTGAGCCGCCCACAAACATGAGGAACACCAGCCAGAGCAAAGCCGGCACCGGAGACTGATTGAGGTCCACGGTGTTGAAACCTGCCGTGCGGGCGCTGATGGATTGGAAGAGGCAGTGCCCGGCCTGGGCAAGCAGGCCGGGCTCGGAAGCCGCCAGCCCCAGCAGGTGCAGGACAATCGCGCCACCGAAAATCAGGACCAGCGAGGTTGCCAGTACGACGCGGGTGTTGAGTGACCAGACCATCGGACGAGGTTTATTCCTTAGTCTCTTCCACGCACGGCCGGCTAGTTCAAGTATGACGGTGTGGCCGAGGCCCCCGCAGATAATGAGCAGGGCGATGGTGGAGAGGATACCCATGTTGCCGGCCACATCCTGCATATTGCCGCTGAAGGTCGAGAACCCTGCGTTGCAGAAGGCCGAAATGGCGTGAAAGACGGCCATAAAGGCCCCTTCGCCGGAACTCATTCCTGCAGGACGCGTGCAGAAGATGACCAAGGCGCCGGCAGCTTCAGTCAAAAACGTGGTCGACAGAATCCATGCGAGGTTCTGTCGTAAGTGCACGGCCGCGCTCTTCTGATAGAAGGCGTCGTGCAAAGCCGCCTGAGATCGAAAGGAAATCTTCTGGCCGGCAATCTGCATGATGAGGGCCGCGAAAGACATGATCCCCAGCCCGCCGAACTGGATCAGGAGCATAATGACCACTTGTCCGAAGCGGCTGTAGTCCTGACCCGTGTCAACGACGACCAGGCCGGTGACGCAGACGGCCGATGTGGAGGTGAACAGCGCGTCGAGCGGGCTGACTTGCGTCTTCCCGTGGGAGACCGGCAGGCTCAGCAGAATAGTGCCGCACAGGATCAGCCCCGCAAAGGTGCCCGCCAGGAAACGTTCCGGACTGTCGAGGAGCCGGCTGAAGAGAATAAGACCAGGTGGTCTGAGCATGGTGGTTTCCGCCCCGTGGCGCAGCAGGCGCTTTGCCCCGTGGCGTTCCAGAAATAGCATGATCCCACCTCGGCGGCAAGCCCGGCGGATCGCCGGAAGGCCGTCGGGGGATTACTCGGATGTCTCCTGCACCTCCACGACCTCGATTTCAAAACAAAGCGTGGCGTTCGGAGGAATATCCGGCGGGGATCCGGCTGCACCGTAGCCCAGCTCAGGCGGAATGATCAGCACACGAGTGCCGCCGACTCGCATGTCATAGTTCGTCAGGCCTTCCTGCCACCCCAGGATCAGGTCGGTCAAGGTGAAGGTTGCCGGATTGGTCTTGGTTTCGCCGCTGGAATCGAATATCTCGCCGTTTTCGTCGGTCAGACGACCGGTGTAATAGACCTTGATGGTGGAATCTGCTGTCACCGCCGGGCCGGTACCGATCGCAATGTCTTTGTACTGCAAGCCGCTTGCCGTGGTCACGAACTGAGGGGCGGGCGGACGCGCTTCAATCGTCGCGGACGTGATCACGACATCCTCGACGGGCACGTCATCAAATGGGTTGCCGTTGGGATCCTCCCGCGTTTCGGTTGCTCCTCGGGCGATGTCGTCCGCAACGTTCATGCCTTCGACGACTCGGCCGAAAACGGCGTATCCGCTGCGGGGATTGTCCAGGTTGGTGTTGTCGACCAGGTTGATGAAGAACTGCGAGGTCGCCGAGTTGAGATCGCTGGTGCGGGCCATGGAGATGGTGCCCCGGCGGTTGGGACGCGAGGGGTCGAACTCATTGACGATTGGGGCTCGCAACCCGCTTGGCTGCGTCAGATCGGGCAGATAGCCGCCGCCCTGGTCAACAAAACCGGCGATGACGCGGTGGAAAATGGTGCCGTTGTAGAAACCGCTCTGCACGTAAGTGAGGAAATTTGCCACCGTAATCGGGGCGCCCTCCTCATACATTTCAAGTACGATGTCGCCCTTGGTCGTGACCAGGCGGACATTGGGCTCGCTCACGATGGTCACCTTCACCGTGTCACTGTCGCTTTCCCCATCCTCGTCGGTCACCGTGAGTTCGAACGTGTACGTGCCCGTGGCTCCCGGCCGGAACTTGGCCTGTCCGGTGTTCACGCTCGTTAGTGTTACCGACGCCCCCCCGGTTTGGGCCCACGCGTACGTCAGCTTCTTGTCGTACAGAGACTCGCTTCCGCTTCCGTCCAGCACGACGTCCTGATTCAACAAGCCGACCAGATCAGGGCCCGCATCGGCGTCGACGCCGGCGCCAACGTAAGCGTCATTGATGATGATGTCCTCCTGGGGAACGTGGGAGAGCAACTCCGGCGGGTCGTCGTTGGTGTTGCGGGTCCCGGTGGGGGCGTTCCCGATGGCGTCGGCCACGCTCATGCCGCCCGTGTCGACGACGCGGCCGATGACGGTGTAGTCCACCGGTTCGCCCGAGCCCGGCGTATAGTCGAGTTCCGTGTTGTCGGCAAGGTTAATCAGAAACTGCGGGACACCTTCGCTGAACTCGCGAGTCGGCCCATACAAGGAAACTCGTCCGCGCGTGTTGCGAAGACCGTTGGAGGAATCGTTCACCAGCGGCTTCTTGACGTTGCGATCCATGTTCGCGTAGTACTGTCCGCCCACAATCCACTTACCTTGCCGGACGTCGTGGAAAATGGTGTTGTTGTAGTAGCCCGCGTCGACCAGCTCCTTGAACGTTGTCGCGGCCGACGTGTGGTTTGTGAACAGTTCGATGGTCAGGCTGCCGCGCGTAGTAACCAGCTTGACCCGAGGCAGGGTGAGCGGCTCCGGTTTGTCGGGACCGTCCTGCTGCGTACACATCTGTCCAAGTGTCAAGGCGGCCAGAACGCAGATGAAGTATGGATGGCGGGTCATTGTATCTCCTCTTGAGTCAAGAAGACCTCTGGCAAAACGCGTATTATAATAGGCGTCAACCGATGTTCCCAAGCGCGGGGGGCGGGCAGGTGGGAGGCGCAAGGCCTTCACTGGTCGGGAGTTGTCGAGACGGGTGCCGATCTCGGGACCGACCGTCCAGCAGGCGACCGGGGACGCGATCGAGGCTGCAAGCGTGTCGCACGTGGCGTATATCGGGCTTGGGGCCAATCTCAGGGATCGCCGGGCGAACATCCTGGCCGCAACCGACTTGCTGCGCCAGGCACCGAGAGTTGCCAGCGTCAGTCTGAGTTCGCTGTACGAGACCGAGCCGGCAGGGGGACCGGCCGGCCAGGGGATGTATCTCAACGCGGCCGCCCGCGTGGAGACCGATCTGGATGCGAGCGCCCTGCTGGCGGTGCTTCTGGACATCGAGGCTCGGCTCGGACGACAACGGTCTGAGAAGTGGGGCCCGCGGACGATCGACCTGGATCTTCTGCTCTTCGACGATCAGGTCATCGATACGCCCGCACTGACTATTCCCCATCCCCGCATGCACGAGCGACGCTTCGTGCTCGAACCGCTGGCCGAGATCGGCGGCAACGCCGTCCATCCCGTTCTGCGGTTGACCATCCAGCAACTGCTGGATCGGCTGCCGGAGCAGGTGCTGAAGCGAGACGGTCCAGCCTCCCCGCTTCGGTAAGTGACCGGGGCATGTGCGAAGCTTGACCCGAGGCAACGCCCACACGGTCCGTGCCTGAGGCGGACCGCCCTTTCGCGGGCCGCAGCCCAAGGCCACTGCCATCCGGAAACATGCGCAAGCTGCACACACGTCCGGCCGTAAGGTCTGACAGGATAGGCCTGGAGTACGTTATATCAGGCACAGCTTTGGAGCGTCGTTACCACCTGCCCGGTCGAATCTTCATCTTCCAGGCGCTTTCGGAGGTTTTTCCCGCTGACGGGGCAGGGGGGCAGCAACCGCCCGGCCTTTACGCTGGCCGCAACAGCCAATGCCGGTCAGGACGGCCGTTTACTCCGCTTCGTCAAAAAGCGTCTCATGAATTTCCTCGGCCGCGGCGGCCGAAGGAGTGAAGGGCAGGCCCAGATGATCGTACGCCGCCTTGGTGGCCGAGCGACCTTGGCGCGTTCGGATGACGAACCCGATCTGGAGTAAGTAGGGCTCGACGACGTCTTCCAGCGTATCGCGCTCCTGTCCGAGCGTGGCGGCCAGGGCCTCGATCCCCGCCGGCCCGCCCCCGTAAGTCTTGATCAGCGAGTTCAGAAACGAACGGTCGAGCTCGTCAAGACCGAGGTGGTCAACCTGCAATAAGCTCAAAGCCTTTTCCACGACCGCTGCAGTCAGCTTGCCGTCGGCCCGAACCTGGGCGTAGTCGCGGGTCCGCTTGAGCAGGCGGTTGGCGACTCGCGGCGTTCCGCGGGCCCGGGCGGCGATGCGGGCCAACGCCTCTTCCTCCGCCTCGATCTTGAGTTTGCGCGCGGATCGCCGCAGCACCTCGGCCAGGTCTTCCCTCGTGTAGAACTCGAAGTGGAATTGGATGCCGAAGCGGTCGCGCATCGGGGCCGTGAGCAGGCCCGAGCGAGTGGTCGCGCCAATGAGCGTGAACGGCCGAAGGGCAATGTTGACCGTCCGGCCGCCGATCCCGCTATCTATGGTGAAATCAACCCGGAAATCCTCCATCGCCGCGTAGAGAAACTCCTCGACCGACCGATTGAGGCGGTGAATCTCGTCAATGAACAGCACGTCGCCTCGCTTCATCTCCGTCAGCCAATGCATCAGGTCGCCGGCCTTGTTGATCGCCGGGCCGCTGGTGATGCGGATGGTCGCGCCCAGCTCGCGAGCGATGACTTGCGCGAACGTCGTCTTGCCCAGACCCGGCGGCCCGGCCAGCAGCACGTGCTCGAGAGGCTCCTGACGCTTGGTCGCCGCCTCCAGCGCGATACGAAGCTGCTCGACGATCTTCTGCTGGCCGACGATCTCGTCGAGACGCTCGGGGCGAAGCGATTCGTTGAACCGCTCCTCATCCATGCTCATCGAAGTTGTGCTGATGACGCGCTCACGGGCCATGCTCGATCAACCCTCGCTGCTTCGAATGCGGTAAGCCAGATGGATCCACTCGTCGGGCGGGTGCTCGCCGGGGTGAAGCTGCGCCGCCCTGGCCAGCCACCGCTGAGCATCGGCCCGCCGCTCGCCAAGGGCGATCATCACCTCCATGGCGTCGCGCTGCTCGGGTGGCCAGCTTTCCGCGGATATGGCCGCAGACTCAAGCTCGGTCGCTGCGGCCGCGAATTCCGTCACTTTGCCCTTTAGCTCCGCGATGATCTGATCCGCCGCCCGCTTGCCGATCCCCGGCAGCCTGGCCAGGCTGCGGGCGTCGGATGACTCGATCGCCGAGGCCACCGCCGCCACGGGCTGAGACAGCGCCTTGAGGGCCTTGCGGACGCCGATGCCCTTCACGGTGATGAAGCGCTCGAAGAAGGCCCGATCTTCCGGGTGCAGGAACCCGACCAGCCGGGGAATCAGGTTGCCGCCTGCGGCGCTACCCTCGAGGTACTCCATCATATGTAGGGTCCGCTCCTGGCCCTGGCAGGCAGCCAATTCCGCCGCCGCATAGCCGCAGATCAGCACCTCATACCCGACCCCGTCTCGTTCGATGACCATGTATCCTTCATGCACTTCCGAGATGGTGCCGGTCATTCGTACGATCATCGACGGCCTCAGTGAGATAGAAGCTGGTCGTTGTTGCTTGGTGGCACACGAGCCGGCTGCCGTATCACGCACGCGGCACACAGGGCGATCGCCAAGGCGTCGGCGACGTCGGGCGGCTCAGGTATCCGGTGGAGTTTGAGCAGATCAGTAACCGCTCGTTGCATCTGGTCCTTAGTGGCCCGACCGTTGCCCGTGACGTGGCGCTTCACGCTCGTGGCCGGCAGATGGATGACGCGGATATCGCGCTGGGCCGCCTCCAGCAGGATGACGCCCCGCGCATGCGCCATCAGAATGGCCGTTCGCGGCCGGCTGTAGTGTGAGTAGATCTCCTCCACGGCCACCAGCTCCACCCGATGGTCATCCAGCACCTCGGCAAAGCCGGTTGCCAGCTCGGCCAGCCTCAGGGATAGGGCTTCGCTCCGGCTGCAGCGGACCACGCCTGCATCAAGAACGCGTACCGTGTCTTCCTCGTCATCAACCAGGATGACGCCGTATCCGGTCTGCCGCAGACCCGGGTCGACTCCGCAGATGATCTGTGTGGTCGCAGACAACGTATGCCCTTTCGGTAGGCCGCCAGTCCCCCAGGCCCCTGGACTTCTAGACTCTCGGACGCTTGGGTTGTCACGCCCTCAGCGGATGCCCCGCGGCTTGAGCCGTCGAGAGCGCCGCTTTTGTCAGCCGGTTTGCCTCCCCGCCGCTGGCGCGCGAGAATATCCGCCGCTAGGCAAACCCGCCAACAGACTGACAGTCTAAAGGCCCAAGGGCCTAAATGTCTAAGCGCCCTTTCGCCACGTCGTTCCGTCCGGACGATCCTCGAGCTTGATGCTCAACGCCGCCAACCGGTCGCGGATGATGTCGGCCAAGGCAAACTGCTTGGCCTTGCGGGCCTCAGCGCGGACGGTAATCAGTATCTGCATCAATTCATCGACCATCGTGTCGCCGGCTGATACGGGCACGGCCGGGCGCTTCTCGAACAACCCCAGGATTTTGCCGAGGGCTCGGAGCGTTTGCACGGCCTGCATGGCCATCTGCTTGGTTTCAGGGTCGCCGCCCGAATCGAGTTTCTCCGTGTCGATGAATCGGTTGACGGCCGTCGCCAGGTCAAACATGACACCCGTCGCCGCACCAGTGTTGAAGTCGTCGTCCATCGCCTCGATGAAGCGGTCGCGATGTTCCTGGCACTGCTTCACGAAGGCCCGGGCCGACGCGCTCTTCGTCTCCGGAGAAGTAGCCTCGAGGCCTGGTCCCCCGGCGTAAGGATCGCTCCCCGTGATCCGCTGGATGCGATCGAAGAGCCGATAGAACGTGTCGAGCCCCTTCTTCTTGGCGGCCAGCTCCTCATCCGAAAACTCGATCGGGCGCCGGTAATGGGTGCTGAGTACGAAGAACCGGAGCATCTCTCCCGAGTGCTTCGAGAGGAGATTGGTCAGGGTCAACTGATCCATCAGCCGGCGCATCTCCGGATCCGACTTGCTGATCTTCTTGGTGTTGAACCGCGTCAGGCCGTTGTGCATCCAGTAACGGACGAACGGCTTGTCGAAGCAGGTCTCCGACTGGGCGATCTCGTTTTCATGATGGGGGAACATCAAGTCCATGCCACCACCATGGATGTCGAACGATTCGCCCAGAATCTTGGCGCTCATCGCCGAGCACTCGATGTGCCAGCCGGGCCGGCCCTTGCCCCACGGCGAGTCGAACTGCACCTCCGGCGGTTCGCCCGGTTTGGTGGCTTTCCACAACGCAAAGTCGCCCGGATTACGCTTCTCGCCGCTCGCCAGTTCGCGTCCGCCTGCCTGTTGGTCTTCCGGACGCCGCCGCGTCAGCTTGCCGTAGTCCGCGTCCTTGGAAACGTCGAAATACACGTCACCGCCCGACACATAGGCTGCCCCTTTATCGATCAGCCGCCGGCACATGGCAATGATGTCAGCGATAGTCTCGCTGGCCTTGGGCATGTGGTCGATGCCGGTGACGTTAAGTTGCCGCAGGGCGTCAAGATAGCTGGCGGTGACGCGTTCGGCGAGCTCCATCACTCCGCACCCCTGGGCTTTGGCTTCGTCGATGAGCTTGTCATCGACGTCCGTGATGTTCACAACCCACGTGACCTCGTAGCCCTTGAATTGAAGGTACCGCTTGACCGTATCGAAGATGATCGGTCCGACCGCGTGTCCGATGTGACTCGGCTTGTAGACCGTCGGTCCGCAGACGTACATCCCAACCTTGCCGGGCTGAACCGGTTCAAACGGCTCCTTACTCTGCGTCAGCGTGTTGAAGACTCTCAATGGCATAGCAGGTGTGCTCTCGAATACCGATCGTTCGTTACCGCGGCGGCTCGCCCCTCGCTTGAGCCGGCGGGTTCATCCCGCCGGTTTTTCCGCGTTCCTTAACGACCGAGGGGATCAACCCCTCGGCTCGTCAAGATTGTCCTGACGAGCCGGCGGGTTCATCCCGCCGGTTTTTCCGCGTTCCTTAAAGACCGAGGGGATCAACCCCTCGGCTCGTCAAGATCGCGGTCAGAGACCGCTTCTACGTTCTCCTCAGCCCAACAACAACAGTGCAGGCAATGGCCTCCCCCCGGCCGACAGCATCGACGCCTTCGTTGGTCTTGGCCTTGATGCTCACCGCCTCTGGCACCAGGCCCAGCAGCCGGGCGACCTCTTCCCGGATTGCTTTCTTGTGAGGCCCCAATTTGGGCCGTTCGGCGTGAATGATCGCATCCACGTTCACGGGCACGAAACCGCGATCGGCCACCAAGGCTAAGGCTCGCTCCAGGAGTCGGGCGCTGTCAATTCCTCTGTAGGCCGCATCCGTGTCCGGGAACAGTTCGCCGATGTCCGGCAGGCCTGCCGCCCCAAGCAGGGCGTCGATAACGGCGTGGAGCAGGACATCGCCGTCGCTGTGCCCGACCGGTCCTTGGTCAAACTCGATGGGCACATGGCCGAGAACCAGCCGACGGCCGGCCTTCAGCCGGTGAAGGTCCGTTCCAATCCCCACGCGGTCAATCCCGGTCGCTGCCTGATCGTTCAAATGGCCATAACCTACGGTCAGTTCAGGCCGGAATCAAGCTGCAAGCCCCCTTGTTGGCAGAATGTTCGGTCGTCTCTCCAGCCCGGGTTGGCACGGCCAGGGGTGCTGCGATGCCGATGGAAGGCCTGCCACTCTGATCCTGCGCGGCTATCCTGGCAGCCGGCCGGTGACCCGACGCTGAGACGCTATCCGCCCGCTCGGGTGGTTGGCCCGGCCATCAGCGAAACTCGAATACCGTCGATTCTATCGGGGCGGGATCGGCTTCAGGCCTTCAGCCACGAGTCGATGTTCGCCAGGGTCCAGGGCTCGCGCTGCTTGCGGCTGAGCATGGCATTGGCCTCGGCGTCGCCGATGAACTCTTCGGCCTGCGGGTCCCACTTGAGCTTGCGACCGAGCAGCATGGCGATGTTGCCGATGTGAGCGATGCTGATCGTCCGGTGGCCTGTCTCGGCGGGGGCGTAGCACGGCTTGCGAGACTTGACGCAGTCGATGAAGTTGCGGTGCTCGCCGCCTTTCATTCCTTCCGTCCGGGGTACCACCTCGCTCGGGCGGTACAAGCGGATCTCGTTCGGGCCAATCTTCGATGCCAGGATCTTCGGGTCGCCGGCCTGCAACGGGGCGCGCCAGCCCTCAAAGCCGATCCAACCGTCGGTGCCTTCAAACCGGATACCCGGTCCCTTGCTGACCACGTTTAAGGTCACGCCGTTGGCGTATCGGTAGCGGAGGTCGAATTCCTCGGCCGTGTTGAACAGGGCGTCGCGAGGCGGAAACTTCCCGGTGCCTTCGACCTCGATCGGGCCGGTATTCTCGGTGCCGTTGCCCCACTGGGCCAGGTCGATCATGTGGGCGCCCCAGTCGGTCAGACGGCCGCCGGAATAAGCCAGGTTCCACCGGAAGCTGCCGTGGCAACGGGCCGGGCAGTAAGGTGCTTCCGGCGCCTGTCCCTGCCACATTTCGTAGTTGAAGCCCTTGGGCGGCGGCTGCACCTGGCGGTCGTTGAAGTTCTCGCCGCGGGTCTCGTTGCCTGCAGGCAGGGAAACGCGAATGTGTCGTAGCTTCCCGATCCGGCCGTTGCGGACCAGCTCGCACATGTGAATGTAGCTGTCGATCGAGCGGTTCTCCGAGGCGGTCTGGAAGATACGGCCGGTCTGCTTGATGACCTCGCACAGCGCCTTGCCCTCGGCCACGGTCAACGTCAGTGGTTTCTCACAGATGACGTCTTTACCGGCCTTGGCAGCCATGATAGCCGGGATCACATGCCAGTGGTCGGGCGTACAATTGGCGATCACGTCAATGTCTTTACGGTTGATCAGCTCGCGGAAATCGCCGTAGGTCGCACAAGCTTTGTAGTTGTCGCGGCCCAGCGACTCAGCGTAGTGCTCATCGACGCGGGCCTTGCCTGTCAGGCAGCGCGCCTCGTCAACGTCGCAGACGGCAATAACCTGCGCATCGCTGTAGCGGAAGATCTGCACCAGGTTCCAGTCGACGCCGTGCGGCCCGCAGCCGATCAGTCCGTAGATGATCCGGTTGCTCGGAGCCGTCGTCCCATCCTTGCCGAGGGCCGAAGCACGCACGAAGTAAGGCGCGGCCAGACCCGCCGCCGCCCGCCTGATCAAACCTCGACGACTGATCGCTCGATCTGATGACATCTCCAGACTCCTCACGCGACTGGTAGGGCGGCCCTTCCGCCAATAGAGGCGTATCATACCCAATCTGAGGAGGATGTCGCTCGGCGCGAACCGGCCCGGATGGCGACCGCAAACCGCCTCGCCTCCTCCGCCGAGAGCCGAGACCTGATCGAAGGATCAGTTGCGTTTCCCGGGAAAACTGAGAGGGCGGCATACAGGGCAAGCCCTTCTCCGACGCTTTTAAGATGTCATTTCCGTCCGCACACAAAGCCTTGGTTTTGCAGCGGCCTGCAAAACCCAATTGATTCTATCGTAACCGATTGTGCACAAAAGATTTGCGACGATCTCAAAGAGTGGCTCGAGGTTGCATTTGTGCGGCTCCACGAGTCGGGCGCTGCCTTGGCCGACGGGCTGAAACGTCGGAGCAGATGCCCTCACGAACACGGGTTGCGATCGGGGGCGTCGCCCCGCTCAGCCGCCGGGGATGAGCAGGAGAACGGCACATTGGATATCAGGGCTTGGTTTACTCAAATACGTGTGTTGAATGCGCCGTCAACCGGTTGATTTTAATGATGATGGTCACCGAGAACGACATCCTGGAACGGCTTGGCGATCTCTTGGCTGAACTGGCCGGCCTGCCGGTGAAGCCTGTCCGGCAGGGGGAGAAAGCCGATCTTCGGCTGCGCCTCGGGTCGCACCTGCTGGCCGTGGAGGTCAAGACCAATTCCCGAGCGGGCGTGGTTGCACAGGCGGCCGAGAACGCTCGCCAAGCCGCCGACAGCGGGAAGCCGACGGCGATTCCGTTGGTGGCGGTCCCGTTCATGGGCGAGGTTGGCCGCGAGATATGCCGGGAATGTGGTGTGAGTTACGTGGACATGTCCGGGAACGGGGATATCAACGCACCCGGTCTACGCATTCATGTCGCCGGTAAGCCTAACCTGTTCGTGCAGCAGGGTCGACCGTCTTCCGTGTTCGCACCCAAGAGTTCGCGGCTGGCCCGCATTTTGCTTGCCGAGCCGAAGCGATGGTGGCGTCAGGCAGAACTTGCCAGCGCGGGACAACTCGGGGCCGGTTATGTGAGCCGAATCTGCCGCCGCCTGGAAGAAGACCACCTGATCGAACGCGACTCTGAGGGCAGCGTACGGCCGCGCGATCCGAACCTGCTGCTGGAAGCATGGCAGGCTCAGTATGACCTGCGTCGCCACGACATCCGCCAAGGCCATGTCGCGGCCCGATCAGGAGAAGAACTCGCACGGCAGGTTGCCGAGGCGTGCCGGGGACTCGGCTTCGATTACGCGCTGACTGGCCTGGCCGCGGCTTGGTTGCTGGCTCCGTTCGCAGGATTCCGATTGGTCACGGTCTACCTTCGCAAGTCACCGAACGACAAGCTTCTCCAGCGGCTCAAGTGGCACGAGGAAAAGCAGGGGGCGAACCTCTGGCTGATCCGGCCCAATGACGAGGGTGTGTTCCACGGCGCCCAGAACGTCAAGAGCACGGTGTGTGTGAGCCCCGTCCAGGCCCTATCTGGATCTGCGCAACCTGCCGGAACGGGCCGAGGAAGCGGCAGAGCATCTTCGGAAGGAGCGGCTGAACTGGTAGTGAGCAAAGAACGACGCGTGGCCGCCGATTGTGCGCCCGGCTGCAGCGAGCTTGCCCGCCGCACTTGCCTCGAAGTGGCAACCCTGCTTGGCGACTTTTGCGAACAGATGTGTGTCGTCGGCGGCTTGGCGCCGTCCTTGATCATCGATCAGGCCCACCGGGGGGCGGGCGTCGAAGAACACATCGGGACAATCGAGCTGGACCTGGACCTGTCCATCGCGGTGTTGGACGACCAGTTGTACAAAGAGATTGCCGGACGGCTGCGGGACGCGGACTTCAGCCCGGATAAGAACCCGGCCGGCAAGCCGACCACCCAACGCTGGGTATCCAGGCAAGGCGTCACCGTCGATTTCCTGATTCCGCCATCGTCCAGTGCAGACCGCGGAGGACGCCTGCGCAACCTGGAGGAAGGCTTCGCCGCAATCATCACCCCCGCATTGGACCTGGCCTTTCAAGATGTGCCGATGGTCGAGCTTGCCGGCACGTTGCCGAGCGGGGGCGCGGCGGTGCGAACGATTCAAGTTTGCGGACCGGGCGCGTTCATCGTGCTGAAGGCCCTGGCGTTCGACAAGCGCGGCAAACCCAAAGATGCCTACGACCTTTACTACGTACCGCGCAATCACCCGGACAGTGTCGAACGTATCGGTCAACGGATTCGCGGCTTCGCAGATCGATCCGAGGTCCGCGACGCGGCGTCGGTGCTCCGGTGGGACTTTGCACGTGTTGATGCCGTGGGACCCACTCGCGTAGCAGAGTCTCTGGGCGGTCCGGATGATACCCTGCAAGCCGATGTCGCGGGCTTCATCCGCAGCCTGCTCGAAAGCTTGACTTGAGGGCTGGCAAGTGCCCGGTCCGCCGGCAACGAAAGGCGAAGTCATTGCACTTCCTTGCATTGGCCCGCGAATGCAAACCGAGCCATGAAACAGAGAGCAAATGGAGACAGAATGCGCTTTCGGGACCCGCGTTTTCCCGTGCGTGAAGGCCGGCGTTATGCCGGATGACTGCCGGTGGCAGGGTGCAACGCGCACCGCGTCATGCACTTGGGGGGCTTCGGAGCAGATTGTGCCGGCAGGTTCAAGCCTCCTGGTCTCATCGGAAACCAAGATGGGGCCGTGTGATGGTTTGGAGGGGTGGCGGTCAGTGCGTACTTGAGTCAGAGGTTGGTACCGGGGCAGGCGAATTCGGCGGCGTCGAGGTGCGCCGGCAAATACTGAACGGCCCGGTTTGAGCACGGGTTGGCCGGAGCGCGCAATCGCAGAGGTCAATGGAAACCGTCGATCCCCTCAAGGAGGAATCCGACCAACGGCCGAGATCAGGGGGCCTGAAGCCGCTTCGGGACGCGGAAGAGCGCCGCGGGTCGGGGCCTATGTCCCTTCCCTTCGAGTGTCCTTCCCGGCCCCCGGCACGGCCATTTCCACGCGGACTACGCCACCTTCGGTTGAGGTATGCACCACCAGCCCCGAGCGGTGGAAGATCTTGAGCATGCCGCTGTTCTCGGCCAGCACGTCGGCTCCGAACTTGCGGATGCCCGCGTCGCGAGCGATCTCCACCAATCGATTAAACAAGAGCGTCCCAAGCCCCTGTCGCTGCCAGTTGTCCTGAACGACAAAAGCGAATTCGGCGCTGGTCTTGGCCGCGTCCGTCATGTAGCGGCCGACACCGACGATCTCTTCGTGTCCGGGCGGACCGACGACCGCCACAAGGGCCATTTCGGTCTCATAGTCTACGTTGCAGAAAACCTGCAGCTTGTTGTGCGGCATCGACTTGAGCGAACCGTGATAACGAAGATAAACGGTCTTCTCGCTGAACGAATAGAACATCTCCTTCATCAGCGGTTCGTCGTCGGGCTTGATCGGGCGAAGCAGAACCTCCTGCCCATTGCGAAGCGTGTACGTCTTTTCCAGATGGTCCGGGTACTCGTGCCGGGCAGGCGGCATGATCTGGTTCGGATAGACCAGCCGGCGACGTTTCGCCGCGTGCAGCAGCTCGGCCCGAAAGTCCGGGTGCGCGATGTTGATCAGGGCCATCGCACGCTCCCGCATGGTCTTGCCGTGCAGATACGCCACGCCGTATTCCGTGACCACGTAGTGAATATCGCCGCGAGTGGTCACCACGCCTGCGCCTTCGTGCAGGCACGGAACGATTCGTGAACAGATACCCTCCGCCGATCGGGCCGTGCTCGGCATCGCGATGATCGGCTTGCCGTTCTTGGCCAGGGCCGCGCCCCGCATGAAGTCCGCGTGGCCGCCCATGCCGCTGTAGAGCTTCTGTCCGAGTGAGTCGGCACATACCTGTCCGGTCAGATCGATTTCCAGCGCCGCATTGATGGCCACCATGTTGTCGTGCTGGGAGATGATGAACGGATGGTTGGTGTAGTCCGACGGGTGCATCTCGATCTGCGGGTTGTTGTTCAGAAACTCGAACAACTCGCGGCTGCCCGCGGCGAAGCTGCCCACCGTTTTGCCCCGATGGATCGTCTTGTACTTGCCCGTGATGTTGCCGCTCCGGATAAGCTTCAGTACCCCGTCCGAGAACATCTCCGTGTGAATGCCGAGATCGTTCTTGTCCGTCAGGTGAGCCAGCACGGCATCCGGCATGCGCCCGATGCCCAGTTGCAACGTCGCACCGTCCGGAATCAGCCGGGCGATGTGGTCGGCGATCTCTTCCGTCACGTCATCGGATTGAGCGACCGGCCACTCCAGCAACGGTTCATCGTATTCCACCAGGAAGTCGATCTGGTCGGCGTGGATAAAGCAGTCGCCGAGGGTTCGGGGCATGTGCTTGTTCACCTGAGCGATGACCAGCTTGGCCGATTCGGCGGCCGCCTTGGTGATGTCCACCGAGACGCCCAGGCTGCAGTTGCCGTGCTCGTCGGGCGTGCTGACCATGATCAGCGCCGCGTCGATGTCAATGCGCCGGGACTTGAACATCCCCGGAACCTGGGACAGGAAAATCGGCGTGTAATCGGCACGGCATTCATTCACCGGCCCGCGCACGCTGTTGCCGATGAAGAACGCGTTGGCCCGGAAATTCGGCGCATAGCGCGGGTCCGTATAAGGGGCCACTCCGAGGGTCAGCACGTGGATCACCTCCGTGTCGGCCAATCCGGCGCCTGCTTCCACCATCGTTCGCACGAGATGCTGCGGTTCGCCGCAGGCCGAACCCACGAACACCCGACTGCCCCGGCCGATCCGCTTGATGGCCTCGGCGGCGGGTACCAGCTTTGCGGCATATCGATCACGCCAGTTCGTACTCATCGCTCATGACTCCGACAAAATGATCCGCGCGTCGGCGACCATCGCGCCGCTGCCGCGGGCGTAGACGATCAAGGGGTTGATATCCAATTCCTTCACGTCCGGGTTCTCGGTCACGAATTGTGACAACCGCATGATGCACGCCGCAATCGCCGTCGTGTCCGACGGGGCTTCTCCCCGCACGCCCTGCAGAAGACGATGGGAACGAATGCTGGTCACCATTTCGCTTGCCACGTTCTTGCGGATCGGGGCCAGACGGAAGGCCACATCCCGCAGGGCCTCGGTGTAGATCCCTCCCAGCCCGAACATCAGCAACGGCCCGAAACGCGGGTCGCGGCTCATGCCCAGAATGATCTCCTTGCCCGGCGGCAGCATCTTCTGAATCAGCACTCCCCAGATCTCCACCTCACGCCCCATCTTGCTCCGCACCGCCGCCAGTATCTCGTCGTACGCTTGGCGGACCGAGTCGGCGTCTTTGAGGTTCAACCTCACGCCGCCCACGTCGGTCTTGTGCAGAATCTTGGGGCCGGAGATCTTCATTACCACCGGGTAGCCGATCTTCTCGGCGGCCGATGCCGCCTCCTCCGCCGAGGCGGCCAGAGAATAGGGCACCAGCGGGAAACCGTAGTGCCGCAACGCATCCAACGCCTTGATTTCCACCAGTTGGTTTCGACCGGCACGCCGCTCCTCGGCAAAGATCGCGGTTGCCCCCTCGCGGTTCGCCTCAAATCGTTCATACTCCTGCACCGGCGACCGGACCCATTCACCAAATTTGGCCTTGGCGGCCAGCGCCTTCATCGCGTTCTCCGGAAAGCGGTAGGTGGGTACGCCGTATTTCTTCTGAAGCAAATCAATCGCGCCGGCGACGTCTTCAAGACCCATCAGGCACGCTGCCACGGGCTTGTCCGTGAACTGCTTTGCTTCTCCGATGACCTCCGCGATCTCCATGACGTTGGTCATCGACTGCGGCGTGACCACCACCAGAACCTGGTCCACCCCTTCGTCCGCGATAACCGCATCCAGCGCCGCGCGGTAACGGTCATGTCGGGCGTCCCCGATGACGTCAACCGGGTTCTTCAGGTTGCTCGTCGGCGGAAGCTGGAATCGAAGCGACTTGGTCGTGTACTCCTGAAACTTGGCAAGCTTCAATCCGTAGCGAATACAGGCGTCGGTGGCCATGATGCCCGGTCCGCCCGCGTTGGTGACAATCGCCGTCTGCCGACCCCGGGACATCGGCGGGTCCGCGAACATCTCCGCCAGGTCAAACAACTCTCCCACGGACTCAACGCGAATGACGCCGGCCTGTGAGAAGATCGCGTCATAAACCTCGTCAGAACCGGCCAGCGAACCTGTGTGAGAGGCGGCCGCCGCGGCACCTTCCTGCGTCCGTCCCGTTTTGATCACCAGAATCGGCTTGGGGTTCGGCCCGTGCGTGATCTCGTGCGCCGCGTCAATGAAGGCCTGGCCGCCCGACAGGTCCTCGATGTACATGAGGATGACCTTCGTGCTCGGGTCGGCGGCGATCACCCTGAGCAGATCGATCTCGGTGACGTCGCACTTGTTGCCGAAGCTGACAAATCGCGAGAAACCGATTGCCTGTCCCTGCACGTAGTCGAGCAGCGCCGCAGCCAACGCCCCGCTCTGGGAAATCAGGCCCAGACACCCGGCCTGCGGCATCTCGCCGCCAAACGCCGCGTTCATCCGGACATCCGGGTGCGTGTTGACGATGCCCAGACAGTTGGGGCCTACGATCGAGAGCCCGCGCTCCGCGGCCAGGGCCTTTAACCTCTGCTCTCGCTCCGCGCCATCGCCGCCGATCTCCTTGAACCCCGCCGAGATGATGAGAAAGTGTTTCGTTCCCCTGTCCGCGCATTCGGTCACCACCGCCTCGACTCCCGGCGCGGGAACGATGATGACCGCCAGGTCGACGGTTTCATCGATGGCCGAAACGTTGGGAACACAACGAATACCCAGGATGCTCTTGGTCTTGGGGTTGACCGGGTAAACCACGCCGGTATAGCCGCCATAGATCAGATTGCGGAAAATGTCGCTCCCGGCCGTGCCTACGCGACGCGAAGCGCCGATCACGGCGATTGATCGTGGGGTGAACAACGGCTCCAGATCGCGAGTCTGTCGTTGGTCGGTTTGGCCGGTTGGCGATGCTTCGGTGCTCAGAGGCATCTGGCTCGACTCCTGCTGGAAAAACTGCGGTTCCCGCCATCTCGTGACCGCCCGGCGGGTTTCCGCTGACAGTCGGATGGTCAGCATACCATCCGAATCTGCAGTTTACCATGGGGTTGCTCGCACCGGCGGCGAGGCGAAGTCGCCGTCCATGCGGGGTGTTACGGCAGCTCGGCCCGGGCTGCGCTTCCCAGGTCGTTGCGGTGGGCTGGCCGGCATCTCCCATGCCTTCCGCACAAAGGATAACCGCAGCGTCTGCACGTCGCAAGAAACATCACTGCCGCCGCCGTCCACGCCCCGTTGAGCGTCCTTGTTCGTTTTCCGGTCCCCGGGCGATCTCCGGAAGCAACTTGTCGGCATGAATGCTCACTCGGCTGCCTCCGATGAGCGACCTCGGCGATCGGCTGAGTTCAAAAAGACGACGACGGCCGGCTCCAACGCCGGCCGCCACCGGTTCATGTCTCAATCGCGCCCCGATGCCCTCAGCCGTTCCAGCCCCGCCAGGTCTGCAGCAGCTTCATGTAGTTGCCCCGTATGAATGCCTGTGGGTCGGGGCACTTCTGCAAGCTCATGCTCCCTTGCATCTGACGCAGTGAAGCGTAGTCGTGCTCTTCCAGCCACGCGCTGACCTTGCGGATCATGGTCCGGATGTATTGCGGCCCGTTTTGGAGCAAAGCCGAAACAATCTGCACGGCGTGAGCCCCGCACATGACCGCCTTGATGGCGTCCAGCGGCGTGTGAACGCCCCCCGTCACCGCCAGCGAAGGCGACACCCGACCGGAGAGGATCGCCAGCCACCGCAACCGCAGGGGCAGTTCCGCCGAAGTGGACAACGTCAAATGCTGAATCACCTCAAGATTGTCAACATCGATGTCCGGCTGGTAGAAACGGTTGAAAAGAACCAGCCCGTCAGCCCCGACCTTCTCCAGCTCCCGCGCGACGTTCGCGAAGGACGAATAGAAGGGGGACAGCTTGACCGCCACCGGCACCTTCACGGCTTGCTTGACCGACTTGACCATGTCGATGGTCGCGGCGAAACTGGCTCCGCTCGGCTCATCCGGATCGGTCGGAACCTGGAAGACGTGTAACTCGATGGCGTCCGCCCCGGCTTCCGCCATCTGCCGCGCGTAGCTCAGCCAGCCTCCCGGCGTGCTCCCGTTCAGCGAGGCGATCACCGGAATGCCCACCGCCTGCTTGATCTTGCGGATCTGTTCCAGGTACTCGTCCGGTCCAAGTACGTAGTTGTCAGGAGTGGGGAAATAGGTCAGGGCTTCCGCGAAGGATTCGGCCGGCCCATCCATGCTCTGATAGGCCGTCATGCCCTCCGCTGCCAGTTGTTCCTCGAACAGCGATCTCATGACGATCGCCGAAGCACCGGCGTCTTCAAGTTCGCGGACCGTGTCCAGATTGTCCGACATGGGCGAAGCGCCCGGCATAAACGGATTCGCCATCTTAAAACCGAGGTAGGTCGTCGCAAGATCCATGACTCATGTCTCCAGTCTGTCAGATGAGGGTGAACTCGTAGCTCGCCGGTCTCTGCCGTTTCTCGCACCTGGTCCTACGCCTTCTGACCGTCTCCGTTGCCCTTGGGCACGCTGAGCTTTGCCAGATGATCGTACACCGCCACGCGTCTCGTGGCGGCAAGCTGCGCCTCGATCGACAGCCGTTGGAACCGGGCGGGATCGATCTTCTCAACCATCCGGAACCGGGTCTCATTACGCATGTATTCCTGCACCGGAATCCCGCTGGGCGTCGAGTCAAGCACGAGCGGCGGCTCTCCGGCGGCTTGTCGCCGCGGATCGTACCGGTAGAGCGGCCAGATGCCGCTGTCCACGGCCATCTTCTGTTGCTCCAAGCCATGGACGAGGTCGTAGCCGTGGGCAATACAGTGCGAGTAGGCGATGATCAGCGAGGGCCCGGGATAGGATTCCGCTTCCAGGAACGCTTGGACGGTGTGGGTGTCCTTCGCGCCCATGGACACGCTGGCTACGTACACATGTCCGTAGCTCATGGCCATCAGGCCCAGATCCTTCTTGCCTACCGACTTGCCTGCTGAGGCGAACTTGGCCGATGCCCCGATCGGCGTGGATTTCGACGCCTGACCGCCCGTGTTCGAGTAAACCTCGGTGTCCAGTACCAGCAGGTTGATGTCCCGCCTCATGCTGCAAACGTGGTCCAGGCCGCCGTAGCCGATGTCGTAGGCCCAACCGTCGCCGCCCATTCCCCAGACGCTCTTTTTCACCAGGTAGTCGGCCAGAAGGTTCAGCCGTCGAGCCGGCTCGCTGTCGATCCCGGCCAGTTTCTGACGCAGTGCGACCACCCGGTCGCGCTGGGCCTTGATCCCCGCTTCGGTGGACTGGTCGGCGCTCAACAGCTCGCTGGTCAGGTTGTCGCCGATCTGCGAACCGAGTTGGACCAGCAGTTCGCGGGCCTGCTCAATATGCTTGTCGATCGCCAGTCTGAAGCCGAAGGCGAATTCGGCCGCGTCCTCAAACAGCGAGTTGTTCCATGCAGGGCCGCGCCCGTTGTGGTCTTTGCAGTAGGGCGTCGTCGGCAGATTGCCGCCGTAGATCGATGAACAGCCCGTCGCGTTCCCGATCAGCAGGCGGTCGCCGAACAACTGGGTCAGCAGCTTGACGTAAGGAGTCTCGCCGCACCCGGTACAAGCCCCCGAATACTCGAACAGCGGTCGGAAAAGCTGCGAGCTCTTGACGTTGACCCGCTCGATGGTCGTCCGGTCCACGTCGGGCAGGTCGAGGAAGAACGTATAGTTGGCGCGCTCGCGGGCTCGGATCGCAATCTGCGGCTCCATATTGATGGCTTTGTGCTTCGGATTGGACTTGTCCTTGGCCGGGCACACGCTGACGCAAAGCCCGCAGCCCGTGCAATCCTCCGGAGCCACCTGGACCACAAACTTGCAGCCCTTGTACTCCTTGCCCTTGTAGTCCGTCGAGCGGAAATCCGCCGGCGCCTTCGAAAGCAACGCGGCGTCGAACACCTTCGGTCGGATGGCCGCATGCGGGCAGACGATCGAGCACTTGTTGCACTGGATGCAGAGCGATGGGTCCCAGATCGGGATTTCAAGGGCGATGTTCCGCTTCTCCCACTGAGTCGTGGCCGTGTCGTAGGTGCCGTCGACCGGGAAGGCGCTCACCGGCAGGGCGTCGCCCAGGCCGGCCATCATTACCGCAGTCACGCGCTTGACGAAGTCCGGAGCGGCATCCGAGACCATCGGCAGCCGCTTCTGCGTGGCCGTCGCCCGTGGCGGAACGCTCACTTCGTGCAGCTTGGCAAGCGTGGCGTCCACCGCGGCGTAGTTGCGCTTGACCACCTCTTCGCCTTTCTTGCCGTACGTCTTCTTGATCGCTTTCTTGATCTGGTCGATGGCCTCCTCACGCGGCAGAACGCCCGAAATGGCGAAGAAGCAGGTCTGCATGATGGTGTTTACCCGCGACCCCATCCCGGTCTCCTTGGCCACCGCGTAACCGTCAATGACGTAGAACTTCAGCTTCTTGTCGATGATGTCCTGCTGCACCTCCAGCGGCAGATGATCCCAGACCTCATCCTTGCCGTAAGGCGAGTTCAACAGGAATACCGCCCCCGGAGCCGCGTAGCTCAGCACGTCGTATTTCTCGAGGAACACGAACTGATGGCAGGCCACGAAGCTCGCCTTCTTGATCAGGTAAGGCAGACGGATCGGATTCGGCCCGAAGCGAAGATGCGAGATCGTCATCGCGCCCGACTTCTTCGAGTCGTAGACGAAGTAGCCCTGAGCGTGGTTGCCCGTCTCCTCGCCGATGATCTTGATCGAGTTCTTGTTCGCCCCCACGGTGCCATCGGCGCCGAGACCGAAGAACACCGCTTTGACGACGTCCGCCGGCTCGATGTCAAAGCTCTCGTCTACGGCCAGCGACAGATGCGTCACGTCGTCCACGATGCCCACCGTGAAATGCTGTATCGGGTTGCTCTTGGCCAGCTCATCGTACACCGCCTTGACCATTGCCGGCGTGAAGTCCTTGCTCGACAACCCGTATCGACCGCCGATGATCCGCGGGTCGTTGGCCAGCGGCGACGTGCCCCGTGCCCGCGCCTCCCGGATGGCCGCTACCACGTCAAGGTACAACGGCTCTCCGATCGCACCAGGCTCCTTGGTCCGGTCCAGAACGGCGATCGATTTCACGCTCTTGGGCAACGCTTGCAGCAGATGCTTGGCCGAGAAAGGACGATAGAGGCGAACTTTCACCACCCCGACCTTCTCCCCCTTGGCGACCAGGTATTCGGCGGTCGCGTGGGCGGTTTCCGCCCCCGAGCCCATCAGAATGATCACCCGTTCCGCATCCGGCGCGCCGACATAATCAAACAGGTGGTACTTGCGGCCGACCCGGCCGGCAAACTTGTCCATTGTCGCCTGGACGATCTCCGGGCACGCGTCATAGAAGCGGTTGCAGGCCTCGCGAGCCTGGAAGAAGGTGTCCGGGTTCTGGGCCGTGCCCCGAAGCAAAGGTCGGTCCGGCGTCAGCGCCCGATCGCGGTGCGCCTTGACGTACTGCTCCTCAACCATGAAACGCAAATCGTCGTCCGACAGCAACTCCATCTTGGCCACTTCATGCGAGGTCCGGAATCCGTCGAAGAAGTGCAGGAATGGTACGCGGCTCTGAAGCGAGGCTGCCGTGCCGATGCACGCCATGTCGTGGGCTTCCTGCACCGAGCCCGAGGCCAGCAGAGCAAAACCCGTCTGACGACAGGCCATGACGTCGGAGTGATCACCGAAAATCGACAAGGCGTGTGTCGCAAGAGTGCGGGCCGTCACGTGCATGCAGAACGAGGTCAGCTCGCCGGCAATTTTGTACATGCTCGGGATCATCAGCAGCAGACCCTGACTCGCCGTAAACGTCGTCACCAACGCACCGGCCTGCAGGGCCCCGTGGACCGCCGCCGCCGCACCGGCCTCCGACTGCATCTCGGTGACCTGCGGCGCTGTACCCCAGATGTTCTTCTGCCCCTTGGCCGACCATTCATCTGCGAACTCTCCCATGGGCGAAGAGGGGGTGATCGGATAAATCGCGATAACCTCACTGAGCCGGTGCGCCACCGAGGCCGCCGCTTCATTGCCATCTATCGTGGTGATGTTTCTTTGAGCCATTCGAGATCACTCCTTTGGAAACCGATTCCCGCTTCGGCTGACCGAGGCCGGCCGATCGTCGTTCTCGGTTGAACGTAGCTGGATTCATTTTCGGGGGCCAGCGGTTACCCCCGTCTTGCGGATGCACGATCTTGCCGGCTTCGAGCCGGTTCCATCGTAGCCGCGTACTGTAACAGGAATAGTGATGGTCTTCCAGCAGTCGCGAGCCGGTTTGCTTTTCGGCCTCTGCGACAGTCCGGGCGGGGGTACCACTGGGTGCTTTTCCCCCAGCGTCTTCTCTCGCCGCGCCAACACACGCGGTTGGTCCGTCGGCGTAGACCGGGAAGCCATCAGTCCAGAAGACCCAAGCCGCCCAACAATACCTGCCTTTGGTCTGGCGGGCCTCATTAGAACCTTACGGTCAGGCATCTGTGCGGCTTGCGCGCATGTTTCTGGATCGCAGAACGCTTGGTTGCGGCCCGCAAAAAGGCGGTCCGCCTCAGAACCTTACGGCCGGATATCTGTGCGGCTTGCGCGCATGTTTCTGGATCGCAGAACACTTGGGTTGCTGCCCACAAAAAGGCGGTTCGCCTTAGCTTCTCTGACCGGGTCCGAAACACCCACAGACGCGATCGCGGCCTCGGTGCGCTCGTGTCCTGGCGAAAAATGGCGGAAAAGCGACGATCAGCATCGCCGGGGTAGAGACACGGCGCCTTATGCAGCAGCGCCTATCTACCCAACCTCAACACACCGGTGTCGGCCCACCCCCTGCATCGATGAGATTCGGGGCCCTTGTCGTTCACAAATTCCTACCATAAAACAAGTTGTGTTAACGAGGGCAAGAAGAAACCGCCGGGCTGGGCGTTGAAATCCCTGTGGACACACCGCAAGGCACATCTCTTGGCGGTTGCCTGACAATCCCAATCCCCAACCTTGAATCTTGGCAGGATCCCCGGTGGCGGGCCTTACGGTTGTGCAACCGCTTTGGCGTTCTGACCTGCCTTCATCCCGCTCGCGGCGGTGGTGCGAGGTTGCGGGGTCGGGCTCTCCTTCGAGGGTAATCACCAGACCTCGCGCTCGCACGACAAGGCTGCGTCTGCTGTTGCCGGCGACGCCGTTGCACGGTAACTCGACAGCGTCTAAAATGCGGCCCCTCCCGGATTCGACTCCGGGATGCACCGCATGGGCGAACCGGCTTTGCTCCGCCCGGACACAAGCGGAGCTTCCGGGATCGCGACAGAGAAACCCATTGTGGGCGCCTCCCCGGCCGTGGTATTCGTTAACGATACCTTGGCTGGACCTCTGTCGGCGGATGACGGTCTTGAGGAAAACACCGGCCTGATCGGGCACGACCGCGAACCGGCGTGCTCGCGAGAGACGACTAACGTACGGTTGTCTCCGACAGGCGTTCATTTTCTGACTGAAGGAGCTTGTCTGAATGAGTGGCAGTGCACCATCCACGACTCAAGAACGCGTCTTTATGCCGCCGCCCGAATTTACGGCCAAGGCGTATGTCAAGTCCATGGAGCAGTATCAGCAGATGTACGATCGCTCCATCAAAGATCCCGAGGGTTTCTGGGGAGAGATGGCCTCGGAGTTCTACTGGAAAGAAAAGTGGACAAAGGTCCGAGAGTTCGATTTCAACGGCGACATCAGCATCAAGTATTTCATCGGCGGCAAGACGAACATCACTTACAACTGCCTGGACAGGCATCTCGACACGCGCGGCGACCAGGTCGCCATCATCTGGGAAGGTAACACCCCCGGCGAAGACGCCAGATTGACCTATCGCCAGCTCCACACCGAGGTCTGCAAGTTTGCCAACGTGCTCAAGAGCCGCGGTGTCAAGAAAGGCGACCGCGTCTCGATCTACATGCCGATGGTCAAGGAACTGGCGATCGCCATGATGGCCTGCGCACGTATCGGCGCGGTTCACTCGATCGTGTTCGGCGGATTCAGCCCCGAGTCGTTGTCCGATCGCATCGTCGATTCCGGTTGCCAGACGCTGATCACCACTGACGGCGTCTACCGAGGCTCAAAAGCCGTCACCCTTAAGGCCAACGCCGACGAAGCGATGGAAATGAGCGAGAAACAGGGCGCCCCTATCAAGACCTGTATTGTCTATGAACGCGTCGGCCAGGACCAGTTGCCCGTCTACATGAAGTCCGGTCGCGATTTCTGGTGGCACGACCTCATGAAGGACGCTTCACCCGTCTGTGAGCCGGAGTGGATGGACGCCGAGGACCCCCTGTTCATTCTCTATACCTCGGGTTCTACCGGTAAGCCCAAGGGCGTTCTGCACACCATCGGCGGTTACATGGTGTTCGTCGCGATATCGCACAAGTACATCTTCGACTACCACGACGGCGACATCTATTGGTGCACGGCGGACATCGGTTGGGTTACCGGGCATTCTTACATTGTCTATGGGCCGCTTTGCAACGGCGCTACCACCCTGATGTTCGAAGGCATCCCCACGTATCCCGATGCCGGACGCTTCTGGGATGTGGTGGACAAGTACAAAGTGAACATATTCTACACGGCCCCAACCGCCATCCGCGCGCTGATGCGAGAGGGCGAAGGCCCGGTCCTGAAGCGAGATCTGTCGAGCCTCCGGCTGCTCGGTACGGTCGGAGAGCCGATCAACCCCGAAGCCTGGATGTGGTATTACAAGTACGTGGGCAAGGAACGCTGCCCGATCGTCGACACCTGGTGGCAGACCGAGACGGGCGGTATCCTCATCACGCCGCTGCCCGGCTGCACCCCGCTGAAACCCGGTTCCGCCACGTTCCCCTTCTTCGGCGTCAAACCGGTCCTGCTCACCCCGGAGGGCAAGCGCATCGAAGGGCCGGGATCCGGCGTGCTGTGCATCGAGGAGCCGTGGCCGGGCATGATGCGGACGGTTTACGGCCAGCATGCCCGCTTCAAGGAAACGTACTTCTCGACGTATCCCGGCCTGTATTTCACCGGTGACGGCTGCCGCCGTGATGAAGACGGCTACTACTGGATTACCGGTCGCGTCGATGACGTCATCAACGTTTCCGGCCACCGCATTGGTACGGCCGAGGTCGAAAGCGCCCTCGTGTCACACCCCGCCGTGGCCGAGGCCGCCGTGGTCGGATTCCCCCATCAGATCAAGGGGCAGGGCATTTATGCCTATGTGACCCTCGTCGTCGGCCAGGAGTACACCGACGCGCTCAAGAAAGAACTGGTCGCCCACGTTCGAAAGCACATCGGGCCGATTGCCACGCCCGACGTGATTCACTGGGCACCGGGCCTTCCCAAGACGCGTTCCGGCAAGATCATGCGACGCATTCTCCGCAAGATTGCCGAGGGCGAGCCGGACAAGATCGGCGACACCACCACGCTCGCCGATCCGACGGTCGTCAAGAACCTCGTTGAGACGTATAAGCCGCTCTCGTGACCTGACAGTCACCGGCCGTGGGGATGGTCGACGACCGTCCCCACGGCCTTTTGTCTCATTGACGAGAAAAAACCAGATCTGGTACACAGCCAACGCATTTCCCCCGAGGAGCCGTTGGCTTGGAGCATCTCACATGACAAACGACTCCATCTCAGCTCCCGCGCCGCTTATGAACCGCTGGCTGGTCGTCATCGGCGCCGTCCTCATCCAATTGTGTCTTGGGGCGATCTATGCCTGGTCCGTCTTTACCCCGCCGCTGACCGCTGAGCCGTTCAACTTCAGCAAAGTCCAGACCCAGGTCATCTTCTCAGTGGGGCTTGCGGCTTTCGCGCTGGTCATGATCAAGGCCGGTATGTGGCAGGCGAAGTTGGGCCCGACGCGAGTGGCCAGGCTCGGTGCCGTTGTCCTTGGCCTCGGATACATTCTCGGCGGTCTTGCGAGCATGTCACTGACCGGACCAAGTGCATTCTGTGCCATCCTGGTGACCGTCGGATTGATCGGCGGCGCGGGCATCGGCTTGGCATACGTCGTCCCGATCGCCGTAGGCGTAAAGTGGTTCCCGGATAAGAAGGGCATGATCACCGGTCTCGCGGTGGCCGGTTTCGGTTTCGGAGCCCTGATCTGGATCTACCTCGGGCAGGGATTGCCCGACTGGACGCACATCGAGTGGGACGGACTCATCAAGCCTTTGGGTGTCGGGAAGGTGTTCCTGATCTTTGGCATCGCCTTCCTCGTGCTCATTCTCGTCGGCTCGATCTGGATGAAGAACCCGCCCGAGAACTACAGGCCCGCCGGTTGGGAACCGGCTTCAACGCCCGGCGCGGCCGGCTCTTCATCCGCCCAATTCGATTGGGACCAGATGCTCAGAACACCCCAGTTTTACATGCTGTGGGCTATGTTCATCTTCGGCGCGCTGGCCGGCCTGATGGTGATCGGCATCATCAAACTCTTCGGGATCGACGCATTACAGGCCGGTGGAATGGATCCCCGCCAGGCATCCCTTACCGCAGGCACGGCCATGGCTCTCTTTTACGCCTTGGCCAACGGTTTCGGCCGGATTATCTGGGGTACCGTCTCGGACAAGCTTGGTCGAAAGGCCTCGCTGGTGCTCATGATGGGGGCCCAGGGCATCGTCATGCTTCTTTTCTTCCATATGGGAGGCACGCCCGCCCTCCTCTATCTCGGAGCGGCCTTGGTGGGCTTCAACTTCGGCGGCAATTTCGCTCTCTTTCCGGCCGCGACGGCTGACTTCTTCGGCAACAAGAATGTGGGCAAGAACTACCCTTGGGTCTTCAGTGCATACGGCATCGGCGGAATCGTCGGCCCCATCATGGCCGGCCGGTTTGGCGATGCCGTCGGCTCCAGGGGCGTCGAGGCGTGGAAGCCGGCCTTTATCATTGCCGGTGTTGCCTGTCTCATTGCGGCGGTAATCGGGCTGATGTTGAAGCCGCCAAGACCGAAGGCCATCGCCTGACCGTGGTGGACATCGTGGACGGTCGCCGTCGTCGGGGAGGTGTCAATGCCACACGGGGCCTTCGTGACCGTAGTCAACTGCATGGATGGACGGCGATGGACGGGTTCAGGAGCCGGTGTCCGCTTGGCTGAACCAGCGGTTCCACGCGGACTGCGTGGACGCCGTCACAGAGCCCGGCCCTGACGGCCTTTTCAGCAGAAGCCAGTACAGCCTTATCGAGTCGATCCGCCGGCGGATGGACATTTCTGTTAATGCCCATGGCTCGCGCGTGGTCGCCCATCACGATTGCGCCGGCAACCCCGTGGAGAGGGACCAGCACCTGCGGGATCTCGCATGCGCATTGCGATGCATGGGGTCGTGGCATCTTCCCGTTCGCCTCCTCGGTCTTTTCGTCAACGAACGTTGGCAGGTCGAGCTGATTTGGGACACCGGCGGCAGCGCCTGAGCGAGGCGGTTCCGGCCTGGTGACTTGGTGGTGAAGAGGCCCTGATAGACTGCGGAATATGCGGAGTACACGGAAGGCGATGAGCGGATGGCCGGGAAAAGGCGGGGGGCGCTTCGCCAGTTGTCGGTGGCGGGGAGGGCGAAGTCGTCAGTGATGAGTTTTCAGTGGTCAGTGGGTGGGGGAAGGCTGCTGGACTGTTCGACTATTGGGCTGTCAGGCCATTCGGGTGCTGGGGGAAAGGGGCGGTAGCGATCGGTTGGTCGGAGACGCTGGGACTTGGCTCGACTGAGGCCTGAAAACTGACAACTGATTGCTTTCCGTCCCCCGTGCATCGGGCAAAATGCGGGGATAGTATGGAAGCTTCCGGTGGCACAGTGGGTGGAGCATTTCGGATCTGAGAGGCGGGTGGGATCAAGAGTGGGAATCGAACGGGTGGAGGACGGTGGGCGAATGGGAAAACGAACCAATGCAAAAACGAACCTGTCCCGCTTTCCGGATTCGCCCCGTGCTCGTTGACATGTTTGGACTCGTCAAAGCCGCGCTGATCCGGCCGTTCGATCATCTCACCACTCATGACCGCAGGTCTCCGAATGCCCTTGCGACAGTATACGTAGAATACCTCTTGCTGCCAGCCTGATGCGACGCCACCCCCCACCAGACCGTCTGAAACCTGGGGAGGACGAGACCTTGGCGGTTGTCCGCGTCTTTGGACCTGTGCGGCTTCGGCTTTCCATCAGACAGGGGCAGTTTGCCACTATTCCAGTGACAGCATATCCCAAGGTGTACGGGATGCCAATAAGGGAAAAGAAGCCCTCAGACGTCAGCAATCTGCGGTCAACGGGAGTCTGTTGGCACAATGGCCTGTTCGATTACCTGACTGCTCAACCGTTCGGCGATGAACAAGGGCTCCATTCCCGCCGCTGAGCGAGTGGCTACGTGGCTGGCGCGGGGCGAATGTGGAATGCTGAATGATGATGGGGCGGTGGGCGAGCCGGGTAACAGCGGCGGTCTCTGCGGCCTTGCGAGTGATTCGGGGGTTGTCGGTTGGAGGACCACGGGGATGGATTCGACAAGCTTACCCCCGACGAACTGCGTGGCTCGTCGAGGCTTGGGCACGGCGTGTGGTGGGCGCGGTGCGTCGCAGGCGGTAGGATATGAACCCGATACCACCGCGATGGTATTCTCCAGAGTGGAACGAGCATCAGGAGACGCAGCATCGGCCGATTCAGATCCGTTTTCGCGTCCGTGTTCCTCACCTTGGGTTGGCTGATGTCTGGGGAGGCCATCGCCGAATCGGCCGGCAGCCAGCCGACCTTTGAGCTGGAGCTGGTTCCCGGGAAAGAGGTGAGTCACTGGTCCGGGTTGCCCGTCTGGGGTGAAAAAGAGGCCCGCGAGCGCGGTTTCGAGCTGCCACCGCCACTGGGCGTCTCGGGCAACGTCTACTCGGCCAAACACAACTTCGACATACCGGAGACGAAACTTGGGGGGCCACGAGGTCCGTTGCTGGATGTCGGCAGCCTCGTTCGCGTCACCAATGTCAAGATAGCAGAAACAGCATGGACCTCTCGCTTTGACGCATGGGTCCTCCCGTTCCTGAACCTGTACGCGATCGCCGGCTACGTGGACGGAACGGCCGACATTGGAGTACGGCCTGCCATGCTCCCGATCGGCCCCAAGCTCGATATCCACCTGGAGTACGAAGGGCCGACGGTGGGTCTCGGGGGCACCCTGGCCGCCGGCTTCAACCCGATCAAGGATCGGCCCACGATCGTGTTCGGCCTGGCGGACCTGAACTTCACCCAGACCTTCCTCGACTTCAAACGCCTGGTCGCATCCTTGGATGCGGTCGATGTCGTGGTGTTCAGCATGCGGCTCGGGGTGAGGGAGCGCATCCTGCAGAATTCGTCACTCGGCGACGTGTACGTTTCCCTGTGGGGCGGCGCCATGTACCAGGGCGTCCAGGAGATCATGACGGGGCGCCTCGAGATCCTCGACTTGGACTACCGTGCGAAAGTGGAAGCCGTCAACCCGTGGAACACAATCGTTGGTGGCCGCTTGGAGATAGGCGAGAATATCTATTTGACAGTCGAGGTCGGCATTGGGGACCGCGAGTCGCTGATGCTGGAGGCCTCGTTTCGATTCTGAGATGCGGCAGGCCGTAGAGTCTACCTCGGGAGAAGCATCGGGGCTCCTGCTGCGCTCTGGGAGCTACGCAGGACGAGTGATCGTTGCTCCCCCACCCGGCGCCGCGCGAGATAGGGGAAGGTAGACAGGAGAGCAGGGGACAGTTGAGCAGGAGAAAGAGAGCTGACAGTCGAGGAGGGTCCGCGAGCGCGGACCGCTATAAGGAGACTGCTGCTTCCTCCCGCCTTCGGCGGGCTTCGGCGTGGCGAGCACGGTCGCGGTTCTGAAAGGAGAACAGCCGCCGGCTTACGAGCTGCTGGGCGGGGCTGTTCTTGGGTTCGGGGGTGGGGCGGCATACAATACTTGCGTGAGGACTGGCTCATCGAGCGATGTCGAGCAGGAGCGGTCGCGCCGGCGGTTGGCCGTCCAGGGGCGTGTGCAGGGAGTCGGCTTCCGGCCCTTCGTCTGTCGACTGGCGAATGCCCTTCGGCTGGGGGGCTTCGTCGGCAACGACACCCATGGGGCGTTTATCGAGGTTGAAGGCCCCGCCTCGGCGATCGACGAGTTCGAACGGCGATTGAGAGAGGAGCTGCCGCCGCTGGCCCGTATCGCACAATTGACCGGCAGTCCGATTGCGTCGGTCGGCGAGACGACATTTCGTATCATCCATAGTTCGAGCGCCGGCCGGCAGGACGCCGAGATCACGCCCGACACGGCCACCTGCGCAGATTGCCTGCGAGAACTGTTCGATCCAGCCGATCGGCGATACCGCTATCCCTTCATTAATTGCACGAACTGCGGCCCCCGGTACTCAATCATCCGGGCGGTGCCGTACGACCGGCCCAACACCACCATGCGGCGGTTCGCCATGTGCCCGCTGTGCCAGGCCGAATACGACGACCCGGCGAATCGGCGGTTTCACGCTCAGCCGAATGCGTGCCCGGTGTGCGGGCCGCGTGTGTGGCTGAGCGACGGGAACGGGCGCGAGATTCCCGGTGACGCCGTCCGGCTGGGCGCCGCGATGCTTCGTGACGGGGCGATTGTTGCGATCAAGGGCATCGGCGGATTTCACCTCGCCTGTCGGGCTGATCAGGATGAACCGGTCGCCCGTCTCCGCGTGAGAAAAATGCGCGAAGCCAAGCCACTGGCGCTGATGGTCGCGACTATTGAGGCAGCAAGCGAGATTGCTGAGGTCGATGAGGCTGCGGTCGCCGAAATGAGCAGCCCGGTACGCCCGATTGTGCTTCTGCCCAGGAAGCCGCAGGCCTCGATCAGCCGTAACGTCGCGCCGGGCAATGACTGTTTCGGTATCATGCTGCCGTATACCCCGCTACACCACTTGCTGATGGCTGAAGGAACAGGACCGCTTGTGATGACCTCGGCCAACCCCACCGATGAGCCTCTGTGCGCCCGAAACGAGGAGGCGATGGAGAGACTCGCGACCATCGCCGACGCCTTTCTGATGCACGATCGCGACATCGAACGCCGCGTCGACGATTCGGTCGTCAAGTTGATGACCGGACCGCATCGCAAGCTGGTGATGGTACCCATCCGCAGGGCTCGCGGCCTGGCCCCGGCGCCCATTCACGTGCCCGCGGAATCGCCTCTTCCCGTGCTCGCTGTGGGGGCCGAATTGAAGTCCGCCGTTTGTGTCCTCGACGGCCGGCAGGCCGTCCTGAGCGAGCACCTTGGCGAATTGGAGAATCCCGCCGCTTTCCGCAATTTCACCGCCACGATCGAGCAATTCAAGAAGCTCCTCCGCGTCGAGCCACGAATCGTCGCCTGTGACATGCACCCGGACTATGCCGCGACCCGATACGCCGCAACCCTGGGACTTGCCGTGACTCGGGTCCAGCATCATCACGCCCATATCGTCAGTTGCATGGCCGAGGCAGGCATCACCGGGCGCGTGCTCGGCGTTTCCTGCGACGGCACCGGCTACGGCACCGACGGTGCCATCTGGGGCTGTGAGGTCTTGGCCTGCGACGAGGCAGAGTTCCAACGCGTCGGCCACTTGCGATACTTCAAGCTGGTGGGCGGCGATCAGGCGGCCAAGGATGCCTGGCGGCCGGCGGCGGGCCTGCTGCACGAAACATTCGGCCAGGACTGGATCCGGGTCGCCGGCCCGTTCCTGGGCAGAATCGAGGAACAAGCCCTGAAGCTCGTCGCTCGGCGCTTCGCCTCTGCCGGCCGGATTCCCTGGACGTCCAGCCTCGGCCGACTCTTCGATGCCGTGGCCTTCCTGCTGGACATCTGTGATCGGAATCAATACGAAGCAGAGGCGGCCATGGCTCTGGAGGCCGTGGCAAGAGCGGCGGCGCCGACAGGCCCACTTGCTTACAACGTCCAGAAGCCGGAGAATGATGGCCGGCCGGCCGTCTGCGACTTCCGGCCGATGGTCAAGGAGCTGATGGCTCGCGCAGCCGATGGCCCGGATGCCGGCACTTTGGCTCGGGCATTTCACGAAGCCTGTGCCGGCATGCTGGCCGATGTTGTTGAGTATGCCGCGGCCCGGACAGGTATACGTCGTGCCGTTCTGAGCGGCGGCTGTTTCGCGAACCGACTGCTGCTGGAATCGCTGACCGACCGGTTGATCCAGCGAGGCCTGACGGTCTTCTCACACCGGGAGGTTCCGACGGGTGACGGTGGTATCGCCCTTGGGCAGGCGGTGGTCGCCGCTGAACGCGTCAGAAGAGGTCTCGTATGTGTCTAGCCGTGCCTGGCAGAGTGCTGGACATCCGCACGCCCGAATCAGGCGCGCCAATGTCGACCGTCGGCACCGTCGATTTTCAGGGCACGCGCCTGGAGGTCGGTCTCGCCTTCACGCCGGAGGCCAAGGTCGGCGACTGGGTGCTGGTACATGCCGGTTATGCCCTCAGTGTGCTGGATGAGGCCGAAGCTATGCAAACCTGGACGTATCTGAAGGCCGCAGGCCTGGCCGATCTGCCGCCGGAGTTGTCGGGCGGGCAGTAACGTCGTCAACCTCGACTGTGAGCTGATATGTCGCACCTGAGCATTGAAGAAATGAAGGAACGGATCGCCGACGTTGCTCGAGGATTGCGGCCGATTCAACTCATGGAGATCTGCGGCACCCACACAGTGGCTCTCTTCAGGACCGGCGTCAAATCGCTCCTTCCCCCGACAATCCGCATGGTCAGCGGCCCGGGTTGCCCGGTTTGCGTGACCTCCCAGGGATACATCGATGCCGCGTGCGAAGCGGCCATCCGCCCTGAGGTCACAATTTGCACCTACGGCGACATGGTGCGCGTCCCGGGCAGGACCGGCAGCCTCGAAAAACAGCGGGCTCGCGGTGCTCAGGTGGTGGTCGTGTATTCCGCTCGTGATGCAGTCAAGTATGCCGCTGATCATCCCGATCGTCAGGTGCTCTTCCTGGCCGTCGGTTTCGAGACGACCGCCCCGATCACGGCCGCCGCAGTGCTCGACGCCCAGAACCGCGACCTTCGCAACTTCTTCATCCTGTCCGGTCACAAGCTGGTCATCCCGGCCATGGTCGCACTGCTCTCGGCGGGTGACGTGCCGATCGACGGCTTTCTCTGCCCCGGCCATGTAACGGTTGTGATCGGTTCGGCGGCTTATCGGCCGGTGGTCGAGCAGTTCGGCAAACCCTGCGTGGTCGCCGGCTTCGAGGCTGGACAGATGCTCCTGGGCTTGTTGCGTCTGCTCGAGCAGATAGCCTTCGGGGAGTCGAGAGTCGAGAATGTCTACGGCGTTGCCGCGACCGAACAGGGTAACCTGGCCGCCCGCGAATGTATCGATAGGATCTTTGAGCCCGCCGATACCGTCTGGCGGGCCATGGGCACGATTCCCAAAAGCGGCCTTGAGCTTCGCCCCGCATTCAGGCGGTTTGATGCTGTTGCCGGGTTAGGCCTGACCATCGGTGAGGATTATGAGCCGCCCGGTTGCCGATGCGGCCAGGTGATTCAGGGCAGGCTCCTGCCCACCGATTGCAGTCTATTTGGCAAGGCCTGCATGCCGACTACGCCCGTGGGGCCGTGCATGGTCAGTTCTGAAGGCACGTGTGCGGCTTGGTACAAATATGGTGGAGCGCGCTTTGCGGAACGGTGATGAAGGCCATATGTACGCCGGGCCGTGGGCATGGCGCCCGGCACCTTTTGGACAAGCATGACCCATGACTCGGAATGAGCCATCAGGAGAGGAGCAAATCGTCCTGGCCCACGGCGGGGGCGGCGAGCTGACGCGGCGACTGATCCAGGAGCGTTTCCTGTCCCGCCTGTCCAATCCTTTGCTGGAACCGCTGACCGATAGCGCCATACTCTCGGTTTCCGGCCGGGTCGCCTTTACCACCGATGCCTTTGTGGTTCAGCCGCTGGAGTTCCCCGGCGGAGACATCGGTCGCCTGGCAGTCTGCGGGACGGTCAATGATCTGGCCGTGGCCGGAGCGATACCCAGAGCCTTGAGCCTCGCCATGGTTATGGAGGAGGGCCTTGAACTGGCCCTGCTGGATCGTGTGATACGATCGATTGCCCAGGCCGCGTCCGAAGCCGGCGTTGTAATCGCCACCGGCGATACAAAAGTGATCGAGCGACACGGCGGCGACGGATTGATCATTACCACCGCGGGAGTCGGCGATGTGCGAGAAGATGCCCGTCTTGGCCCTGACCGGTTGGTGCCGGGTGATGCCGTGGTCGTGACGGGCCCCATCGCCGAGCACGGCTTGGCGATCATGTCGGTTCGTGAGGGGCTCGGCTTCGACACGCAACTGACCAGCGATGTGGCGCCCCTCGCCGGCCTCGTCGATGCCATGTTTAGTAGCGGGGCGGATATCAAGTTCCTGCGCGATCCGACGCGAGGCGGCATGGCAGGGGTGCTGGCCGATCTGGCTGAGGAATCCGGCCTCACCGTCGAGGTGATCGAAGAGTCCATCCCCATTACGCCCGTCGCACGCCACACCGCCGAATTGCTCGGCCTGGACCCGCTGACGGTCGCCAACGAAGGCAAGGTCGTGGCTCTCGTCGCGGGAGAAGACGCGGGCCGGTTGCTGCAAGCGTGCCGCAATCATCCGCTGGGCCGTCAGGCGGCGGTCATAGGCCGGATCGTTCGGCGCGATCCGCCGTTGGTCGAACTCGTCACCCCCGCAGGGGGACGAAGAATCATTCAACGGCCCTACGGAGAGGATCTGCCGCGGATCTGCTGACCGCCTCGGGCATTCGAGAACGCGTTGCGATGCACGAAATGGCCATTGCTTCCGAAATCGTTGATTGCCTGCTCGACATCGCAGGGCGCTACAAGGCCGCGCGCATCGGCGAAGTCGAGGTCGAGATTGGCCGCATGCGCCAGGTCGTCCCTGAGGCTCTCGAAATGGCCTTCAGCGCCGCCGTCGTGGGGACCGTGGCCGAAGGGGCGACCTTAAAGCTCCGGGAAATCGACGTTTCGGCAGTGTGCAATGATTGCGGCGCCGCGTACAGCCCGGACATCGATGTCAGCTTCATGTGTCCTTCCTGCGGCCATGCCAACCCCCGCATTACGGCCGGTGATGACATCGTCCTTCGCAACATCACTTGCGACGTGGACGAGGAGTATCGATATGAAGCAGATCCACGTGATTGAGAGCGTCCTTAAGGCCGCCGAAACGGCGGCCGGCGAGAATCGCCGTCTTCTTGATCAGGCCGGCTTGTTGGCGATCAATCTCATGAGCGCCCCCGGCAGCGGCAAGACCACCTTGCTCGAAAACACCATTCCGGCCTTGGGCCCCGACTGCCCGTGTGCCGTGCTGGTAGGCGATCTTCAGACCACGCGCGATGCCGAGCGGCTCGGCCCTCTCGCCGTTGAAACCGTCCAGATCAATACCGGCAAAGGCTGCCACCTCACGCCCGGCCAAGTGGCCGAGGGGTTGCGCCGCCTCGACCTGTCCCGGTTCGCGTTCCTGTTTATCGAAAACGTCGGCAACATGGTTTGCCCGGCCGCGTTCGATTTGGGCGAACACCTGCGCGTCGTGCTCCTCAGCATCCCCGAGGGCGACGACAAGGTCGCCAAGTACCCCACGCTCTTTCAGAAGGCCGACGTCGTGCTCCTGACCAAGGTGGATTTGCTCGACATCCTCGATTTTGACGTCTCAAGAGTTCGCCAGGATCTGTCGCGGCTGAATACCCGAGCCCCGTTCTTTGAAATATCAAGCAAGCGCGGCGACGGCATGGACCGCTGGTTGGCATGGCTCAACGACCGGCGACAGGCACGATCGAAAGCAAGTCGATAGGCCGTGCAAGTGCCCGCGTCCCCGCATGGGCAGGTGCAGGACGCAGGGTCTGCGCCTGTGGACCCGTTCGGACCTCTGCACTGCCATGGCGTCGCTCCGTCTCGACCGCACGTTCCGGAGCATGCCTCATGTTCTCCCGCCCGACAACACCGGCGCAGCCTCTGCGAGCCGGCCGGAACCGTCCGTGGCCCATGGCCTGCACCGCTGCTCTTTGAGAAGTGAAGATCGACTCCTCCGGCCGAAAGCCAAGACCGGTTCGTGACGGTCTGGGCGGCGCTTTCAGAACCCCGCGCGGAAGCGAGCGGGCGGACCGCAAAGGGCCAAGATCGCCAGGGACGCTGTCCCTGCGGTCGCGGCTCTGAAAAAGCCGCAGGGTCTCCCGGTCTCCCCGCCACAACCCCCGCCCGCCTTTGGGACAACGAAGATACCTTCCGCGCCAAACGAACCCAATGGATGACCTAACCTATTGTATAATAAAGAGATACAAGCGTCTTCCAGTCTGAGAGTCAATTCGGCAGCTTCTCACCCAAGGCTGCGCAGATGGCCTCGAGATCGTCGGCCACCTTTCGCGGCGTGTTGGCAAACCTGCCCTTGGGTGGAACGGGTGGCGGGGGGGGAATCGCCTTCATGTCGATGCCGGTATGGTACTTGACCGTGGCATCCGGGTCCTTCAACTCGTGCCCGGTAAGAATGCAAACCACCTGCTCGTCCGGCGAGATGATCTGCTCGCGCAACAGCATGTGCAGACCGGCCACACTGGCGGCGCTGGCCGGCTCGCAGCCGAACCCGTACCGGCCGACCAGGGCCTTATGCTCCAGAATCTCATCGTCGGTTACCTCCCGCACCAGGCCGTTCATTACTTCCAGGGCTCGCAGGGCCTTGGGCAGATTCACCGGCCGCGCGATCTCGATCGCCGAGGCGACGGTGTGCGGCAGGTAGCCGGTCGAATCAAACTCGGCGTAAAGATTCTTCACCTTCTCCTGGTCATAGCGGCCGCCGTTCCACCGCACGCCTTCCTTCTCATGCAGCCGGTACAGCGTATTGGCTCCCGTCGCGTTGATGATCGCCAAACGCGGAATTCGCTTGATCAAACCCAGACGGTGCAGCTCCAGAAAAGCCTTGCCGAAGGCACTGCAATTCCCGAGGTTGCCGCCGGGAACGATGATCCAGTCCGGCACCTCCCAGCTCCGGGCCTCCAACACGCGATACATGATCGCCTTCTGCCCCTCGAGCCGGAACGGATTCATCGAGTTCATCAGGTAGATCCCGAGCTTGTCCGAGATCTGTTTGACGCGCCGCATGCAGGCGTCAAAGTCGCCCTCGATCTGAAGCGTCAGAGCCCCGTAATCCAGGGCTTGCGAGAGCTTGCCGTACGCGATCTTTCCCGAGCCGATGAAGACGATGCCCTGCATCGGCGGATCGGTCTTGTTGGCGAACATCGCCAGCGAGGCGGAAGTGTTGCCGGTGCTCGCGCAGGCCACCCGCGTCCTTCCCAGGGCCCGGGCCAGCGAGAAAGCCGCGGTCATGCCGTTGTCCTTGAAGCTGCCGGACGGATTGAGCCCCTCGTATTGCAGAAACAGACGCCCGGGCTTCATGCCCACCTCGGCCGCCAGCCGGTTGTTCTCCTCCAGCAGCGTCCGGCCCTCGCCGATGGTGACGATCTGCTCGGGCTTGACGAAGGGAATAAGCTCTCTGAACCTCCAAACACCTGAAAAATCCAGCCTACCCTCCGCGTTCAACCCCTTGGTGGCCCAGCGGTGCTCGAAGAACTCCAGCGACGTGGGCACCGCCAGCCGGTCCCAATCATAGGCGATGTCGAACAGCGAACCGCACCTGGGACAACTGAAAACCACTTGATCGACCGAGAGGGTCTCACGACAGTCGGGATTGATGCAGATCTGGTAAGCTTTCTCAGCCATCGCATGTCCTGTTCCCGGCGGCGCGCCGCCGGTTGCGCTCAGGGTGCCGCGCCAACTGACTCCTGAACACTCTTCCGGGAAGTCGGGGCGCGGCCCAGCCGGGTCGTATGATGGGACAATATAAGCCGGACGAATGCCAAGTCAAAACGGCCTCACGCCCTCCGCTGAGCCTCTTCATCCCGCTCTCGTTGTCGCCGCGTGGCCTGGGCAAGAATCTTCTTCTCTTTACGCGTCAGGCTGGCCAGCCCCTGGTCATGAACCTTCGCCAGAATCCGATCCACCTCGGCCTGCTCCTCAGCGAGCATTCGCTGTTTCTTCTCCCAGGCGCCCTCTCCTCCCTTGCTTCGCCGGTCGCCCGAGCCGGGAAGGATCGTGACGCCTCGACCGAATCCCAAACGGATACGAGGCATGACTCCCCATGCGTAGAAGACCACGATCGCCGCCATGGCCCCGGCGGCGTGACACAACTCTCCCCCCCGGTTGAACGAAGAACTGGGGCTCAGCACGGTCAACACCGCGATTGCCAGGACAATCAGCCCGAAAACGCGAATGGGCATCGGAAAGACGAGCAGGATGATCTGGATGTGAGGGAAAAAGATGATTGCAGCCATGAGCAGCCCGTAAACGGCGCCGCTGGCGCCCACCAGCGGAATGCCAACGTGCGTTTCATCCGCCCAACCCAGACCAAGGTAAGCCAGCCCGCCCAGCAGGCCGCAGGACAGGTAGAACTGGAGAAAGCGGTGCTGGCCGAAGCTCCGCTCGAATTCACTGCCAAACACGTACAAGCCGATCATGTTGAAAACGAGGTGCCACGTGTCGGCGTGCATGAACATGTAGGTGAGCGGTTGCCAGAGGCGCAACGATAAGACGCCATCCAGGCTCAAACCAAAGGTCAAAACGGAGTAGCTCTGACTCCAGTTCTGAGACAGACTGTGAAAGAGGAAGACGACGACGTTGATCACGATGAGCCACATGACGATCGTGCTCGGCCGCCGCAACTGGATGCGCAGTTCAGGCTGGGAGTCGTCAGCCGCGTAAGGTCTGTCGCGCCAGCTCATGGCTTGTCCCCCGACCGATACCGATGGTGGTAGACATGAAGCGATGCGATGGTCTTGCCATCAACGATGCGACCGTCGGTTGTCGCGGCCAGAGCATCATTCAGGGGCATGATCTCAATGCGGATCTGCTCGGTGGCTTCCAATCGCTGTCTCGTAGGCGTCAGTCCGGTGCCCACAAACACGTACATTCGTTCATCGGTGAAGCCCGGTGTGGTGTAGAACTCGCACAGCCGCTCCAGCTGGGCGGCTTTGTATCCCGTTTCCTCCTCCAGTTCGCGGGCCGCACATTCCATCGGCGGCTCAGGCGGCTCCAGCGTTCCGGCCGGCAGTTCAAGCAGCTCGGCCCCGGCCGCGAACCGATAGTTCCTGATCATCACCACCGTCTCGGAATCGAGCAGCGGTACGATCGTGACCGCCCCCGGGTGGACGACCAGTTCACGCCGAACCATTCCCTGCCCCGGAATGTGGTATTCCAGGCGCTCCACTCTGAACCTGCGGGTCTGAAGCAGCACTTCGCGCATGGAGGCTTTATCGGCAACCTGTAAACGACAATTCGACGCCTTCGATCAGACGTCCCTCAGGAACACCCGGAACCTCAACGGCTCAATCGGATTATAACTACTGCCGCCCGGCGTGCGAGGAACGGCGCGAGTCGAGCGCCAAGCCGCTCGCAGGCCGCTCGTGTGGTCCGGGGCTGTCTTGTCAGTCTCCCGACGGATTCTTATAGTGAAGCGACAGTGCCAAGGGAGTCCTTACCACTAGAACCGTCGGCCGGAGCCGAGGCCAAGCGCGTCTGCATCATGGGATCGACCGGATCCATCGGCAGAAGCACGATGGACGTCGTGCGCTCTCTCGGTCCACCGTATCGCGTGACGGGATTGTGCGCCGCTCGCCGATGGCGGGAGCTGGCCGCTCAGGCCGCCGAGGCCCGGCCCTCGGCCGTAGCCCTCGCTCAGACAGATCATGCCAAGGAACTCAAACCGCTGCTGAACGGGTCCACAGAGCTTCTTGTTGGCCCGGAAGGCCTTGTGGAACTGGCCGCGCGACCCGACAGCGATTTCGTCGTGGCAGCCATCGTCGGCGCCGCCGGCCTCCCTTCGACAATCGCGGCCGTCCGAGCCGGCAAGCGAGTCGGACTGGCCAACAAAGAAGCCCTTGTGGTTGCCGGATCGATCCTGATTCCCTTGGCCCGCAAGTCCGGTGCCTGCCTGTTGCCAATCGACAGTGAACACTCAGCCATTTTCCAATCCATGACGGCCGGCCGTCCGTCCGAGGTGAAGCGAATTCTCCTTACCGCCAGCGGTGGTCCCTTCAGAACCTGGTCCGGCCCCGAAATCGCCCAGGCTACCGTCGAAGATGCCCTCAGGCACCCGACCTGGAAAATGGGACCGAAAATCACTGTCGACTCAGCCACAATGATGAACAAGGCCCTTGAAATCATTGAGGCTCGCTGGCTTTTTGGGCTTCCGGTCGAGTCGATTGAAGTGCTGGTCCACCCCGAGTCGATCATCCATTCAATGGTCGAGTTCTGTGACGGGTCGGTGATCGCCCAACTGGGAACGCCCGACATGCGGACGCCGATCCAATACTCGCTGACCTACCCCAATCGCGTGCCGGGGTGTGCGACGCGGTTGGACTTTGCTACGATCCGCAGGCTGAACTTCGAGCCGCCGGATCTGGAGCGGTTTCCGGCTCTGAGACTGGGGTACGAGGTCGCTCGAGCCGGGGGGACCGCCGGGGCGGTCTTCAATGCGGCCAACGAGGCCGCCGTCGAAGCCTTCTTGAACCGACGAATCCCATTCGGACGCATCGTACAATTGATTGAGGAGGTCCTGGGACGGCATGCGGTAAGCCCCAGCCCGGATCTGGACGAACTCTTGGAGGCCGACGCGTGGGCTCGGCGCGAGGTGAATGAATGCTTGAAGGACTGATCGGACTATCCGCTGTGGGGCAAGCCGTCCCATTGCTCGGGAGCGTAATGGGCACATTATTCGGCTACGTGCTGATCATCCTTGGTTTCTCGTTCCTGATCTTCGTACACGAACTGGGACACTTCCTGGCCGCCAAGGGCTGCGGGGTCCGGGTGGATCGTTTCGCCGTCGGTTTCGGCAGGGCCTTGTGCTCTTATCGGAAAGGTCTCGGTTTCCGCTGGGGATCCTCCGAGGAGCAATACCTGGAGCGATTGAGGGAACACGTGGAGCGCAAGCGGCAAGCCGAGCTTCAGTTCAAGGAGAAGACTTCAGTCACCGACGAAGAGCTGGCACGCGCTGCCCAGGAATTGAAGCTCGGTGAAACCGAGTATCGCTTCAATTGGATGCCCCTCGGCGGCTACGTGAAGATGCAGGGGCAGGAAGACTTCGAAATCGATAAATCCGGCGAGATCGAGGTTAAGAACGATCCTCGCTCGTTCCTGAACAAGTCGGTCGGACGCCGGATGATCATCGTTTCCTCCGGCGTGGTCATGAATGCCATATTCGCCGGAATTCTATTCATGATCACTTACATGATCGGCAAGCCGGCAATTCCGCCGATTGTCGGCGGAGTCATGCCGGGTTGGCCCGCGGATCGCGCCGGCCTCCTGCCCGGTGATCGGATCATCGAAGTTAACGGCGAGCGCATCACCGATTTCGACGGCCTTCGGATGGCCACCATTCTGGCCGACCCCAACAAGCCGATGTCCATCGTCTTCGAGAGACAGGAGCACAAGGATGGTCCGCCCGTCAGGAATACCGTCGAGATTCAGCCCAACATGGATGACGTCTTGGGCGTGCTTGTGCTCGGAATCCGTTCCGGCGGAAACAACATTATTGCCGGCGTCTGGCCGGATCCCAAGCTTGCTCCCGAGGAGCAGCCGCAAATCGGTGACGAGGTCCTGGAGGCCGACGGACGCAAAATCACGAACTCTCAGGATCTTCTGGCCGTCCTCCAGCGGCGACAGGGGGATTATGCCCGACTTGTTGTTCGTCGGAGGCTGGAGGACGGTACCAACGTCACCCGCGAGGTGAAGGCAAGAGCCCTGCGTCGCCTGCTGCCTCGCGGCGAAGGCAAAGAGAGCGATCAGGAATTGTTGGGTTTCATGCCGCGAACCTGCGTCGCGTCAGTTGAGCCGAACAAGCGAGCCGACCTCGCGGGGCTCAAGGCCGGTGACGTGATCCTGAAATGGGGCGAGCAACCGGACCCGACGGCTTCCGAAGTTCGTGACGCGATCGCTGCCAACCCCGAGCGAGACATACGGGTGAGGGTGCTCCGGCACGAAGGCTCGCAACCACCCCAGCACGTGTGGCTCGTGGTGCGGCCCGCTGCCGGCGCCTTGGGACGGGGCAGACCTCACGTAGGCATGAACATGGAAGCCGACGCCGAGGGGCCGCCGTTCGTCGCGGGTATTGCACTCGAGGTCCGCGAGGGCGTTCCTACGGCGGCTGCGCCATTGAAGGAGAAGATGCCGCGAGGTTCGCTGATCACGAGCATAAACGGTGAGCCGGTCGCAACCTGGGGCGAGGTGGTTGATCGATTCTTCAAGTTCGCCGGGGGCGAGGTTCAGGTGGCATGGCGCACGCCCGAAGGGCTGGAGCAGCGCGGCAGCATTCGCGTGCCGGCGACGCTTGGAACAATCTTCCCCTTGCCCGGCGATCACGTCATTGTCAGGATCGACGACCGTCGCACCGCGGAGGTTAAGATCCGGGATCAGTATACTCCTGTCCCGGTCGGTACCTGGTTGGGCGCGAGTCATGCTCTCGAAATGTGTATCGGCCGGAAGATCGAGATCGAGCACCGCGGCATGCAGGGTAACGCCGGCCATACTGAGCTGGTCGAGGTGACCAGGGAAATGCTCGACACGTGGCCGATGAGAATCGCGTATGATCGCGTGACTTTGGAAACGTATGCGCTTCGCGAGCACTTCCGCGAACCCAACCCGATCAAGGCCATGATGATCGGTGCCCGCCAGACGTACTACTTCATTGAAACGGTCTACCTGGTCATTCAGCGAATGGTTGTCGATCGTACCGTCGGGTTTGACACGGTGGCCGGACCGATCGGCATCGTGAAGGCCGGAAGCGACATCGCCCAGGAAAACTTCAGCAGCCTGCTCTATTTCCTCGCGCTGATCTCGGCCAACCTGGCGGTGATCAACTTCCTTCCGTTGCCCATCTTCGACGGCGGTGTCATGGTCTTTCTGATCATCGAGAAGATCAAAGGAAGCCCGATCCCGCTCAGGGTTCAGGTGGTTACCCAGCTCGTCGGACTGGCCCTGATCGTCACCATCTTCGTCTACGTGATGCTGAACGATATTCAGCGGATTTTCGGCTGAGTCTGAAGGCAGGATCCTGATCAGCCGCCCGGCTGCGGGGTCTCCCCGGATTTCCACCATGTTTCCCATTGCTCGCGAAGCATCCCGGCCGGTCGCGTATTCGCCGGGCCGCTGGCCGCCCTCGGCGAGGTTCCTCCGGCAATCATCGTGAGGGAACGCAGAGCCGCTTCGGCCACCGTGTGAGCGCGGGCCACAGTCACCGACTCGGCATTGATCCCTCTGGCGGCGAACTGGGCGCGAGCATCGGCCAGGGCCTTGGCGGCCGATCGCTCGGAATAGAGCATGGATCCCAGCGAGCGCGTGTCATCCAGCAGGGCGATCAACCCGGGCACGGCCGTTCGAGACCCGATGATGCCCAGCGAATCCGCAACCTGCCCGAGTAGATCCGGCTCGCTCGCCTCAGAGAGAACATCGACGAGGATCATCTCCGCCTGCTCTCCTGGGATCCGCTGCAGCGCCACGATGGCATGGCGGGCCGCCTTTCCGCCGCGGGCGACGATCTTCTCCAGCTCGGGGATGAGCGCCATCGCCGTCCCACGTCGAGGATCGGTCAACGAAATGGCGGCTGCGTCAGCCACCTCGTCATCCGGATCGTTCAGCAGATCGAGCAGGACGTGCTCCACCTCCTGCCCCCGACAGTTGTCGAGCACGGCAACGCCCAGCCTGCGAACGCGTGGATCGGTGTTTCGGACAAGACGTTTGGCCGGACCGAACGCACTCTCCTCAGTGCTTGCCAGGCACAGCAGGTAATAGTGTATGTCCTGCGGACTCGACGACTGGGCGAGCTTCCGGGCCCACCAGTAGGCGCGGATCTCTGCGCGGTACCACATGGCCAGGCACCACAAGGCGACCAGCAGGGCGATGATTGCGATGGTCGGTCGTCGTCCCCGACCGGGGAGAGGGGCATTGCGTTGAGACGGCAAGGAGGTGCCGGACTGTTCCACGTCAACCATTGGGACTGACTTTCCTGCTCAGGCGGCCTATGCCGTTCGGGATGCGTCGTTTCAACGTCCTCATGTGACTGTACCTGTCGGACGCCAGACGGTCAACGCGTGCGGCTCTTCATCGCCTCCGCGTCCACTGCTCATCGCGGTACTTGAATACCAGTCGCTCAGCCGTCTCCAACTCGCCGTTGCTGAGCTTCGCGGGTTTGCCGGCCGGGGCACGGGTGATCTCCTCGACCAGCCGCGGCAGCCAGGTGTTGATGACGACCGGCGCATACTCCGCCACGCTCGCGCAGCACTGTTGCTGAAACCGGTTGTCCAGAATGAGCGAACCATGTTGAAGGATCGCTGTGCGCAAACGCCTTTGCGCGCTTCCCATGATCTTACGCCCGTCCGTGAGCAGATCGAAACGGTTGTGGCGATCGAAGCAGAAGAACGGCCCTCGATGTGACGCGCCGCCCGATGCGGAAGGTCCTTTGATCACCGAGACTCCCAGATTCGTCAGGAAGCGGGCGAAGGCGTCGTGAACGACGTCGTACAGGCCGGCGGCACCGCACGCGGGCAGCAACGGATGATTTGACGGCAACACGAGAGAATAGGTCAATTCCAGATCATGAAGGATGGCGCCGCCGCCCGTGAGCCGTCGAACCACCGGTAGGCCTCCGGCCGGCGGCGGCAATGCGGCATAGTCCGAGTAGGACTGGAAATAGCCAAGCGAGACGGTGGGCGGCGACCATCGATAGAAACGCAACGTAGGCGGGGCGCCTCCTTCCGATACGGACAGGAGAATCGCTTCATCACGCGCCATGTTGACCGGGCCGTCGGCCGGCCCGTCACTGATCCATCGCCAGTCACCCACAAGAGCCATAAAGATCCACATACTGTTTATCTGTGGCTCGCCTTTTCAACATGGCCAAGCGAGCCGCTGCCACTGTAGTGGCCAACCGTCCGATAAACAAGGCCTTCCCAGTCTGCAAGGAAGACGTCCGGCGTGATTTCGTCGCATGCGGACGCGCGCGACCGGGCCGGGGCGCGGTGACGCTCCAAAGGGTGGAAATCCTCAAGGCAGCTTTGTAGACTGAGTTCTGTTCAGGTTGGCGAGTCCCATATGCAGGGTTGGTGCGGTCAGCCAGTACAGGCCGTGAAATGGTGCCAAGGTCCGGACACCAATACGCGGCAAGTGGTGAGCGAGGCGAGGGGTCGCAGACAGTACTGTCCTGGGGGCAAGGATCGCCCGCTGCCGCCGCTACGGGGGCAAGTCCCGATTCGGATTTCTCCGCGATTTTGTGCCGCGACATTGCGTTAACGGACGCGCCGCAACCGTTTTTTGGGGTTGCGGCTGATAATAGCGGCCGGTAGCGCATAGAGAGCTGTGGAAGTGCGTATCGGACGCAAGAACTCCGTCGCCACAGTGGACTCGCTATGGATCGGCGGGAATAATCAGCAACTTCGGTGCGGGTGAGGAGACATCCCCGTCAGAAAGTTGCGATCGCTGGTGAAGGACACCGGACGATCGGGGATGAGAGGCGGAGGTTGAGGCGATGACCGCTTTGTTTGTCGCAGTATTGGTAATGGCACCAGGCGTTGGAGAGTGGGAGCCCGTGGTGATGGACGTTTCGGCGTATTGTCCCTGTCCGCTGTGCTGCGGAGCCCATGCCAGCGGGATTACCGCCAGTGGCAAGCCGGCGGTTGGCAAGCTGATCGCAGCTCCATCGTCTTACGCCTTTGGTACGGAGATGCGGGTTCCCGGTTATGGGACAGCCAAGGTGCTCGACCGCGGCGGAGCGATCAAATCGGCGGGGGAATGGGTACGCAACGTAAAGATCGGTGATGAGAAAGTGGCGGACGTCAAACTGCAACACGATCGGATTGATCTGCTGTTTCCGACGCATGCCGAGGCCCTCAAGTGGGGTCGGCAAACCCTGACGGTGTGGGTCAGGCGTTAACCCAGACGGCAGGAGAAGGAGCGTTGCCCCGATCCGACGGCAATACATAGAATCGGTTTTTCAGTTCCTTTGTTTCCCCATGGTATGGCGCCTCGGCGGGCATGATGCCAAGTCCGAGGCGTTTTGCTGCGCCTGACGACTTGCCCCGAAGTAAAGCCGCGCCCCGCCGGACTGTGGCTCTCATTTACTCGAGTCCTGCTCAGACCGCCGGCGGAGATCGGGCTTGCGGGCCGCGGTGACTTCATCGAGGCGATGCACGGGCATCGTAAGCGGTGCCTGGCGAAGAACCTCGGGCTCTTCGCGGGCTTCTCTCGCGATCTGGATCAGAACGTCCGCGAAGTGATCAAGCGTTGCAAGTGACTCGCTCTCGGTCGGCTCGACCATCAGGCAGTGATGCACGGGCCAGCTCATCGTTGGCGGGTGAAACGAGTGGTCGATGAGACGCTTGGCAATGTCG
>Ga0116146_1000260_pt1 | contig 69468 bp, 60 predicted proteins | sample AD_JPNHG2_MetaG_FD_89748 | JGI IMG/M metagenome (GOLD analysis project Ga0116146, IMG submission 89748) | Active sludge microbial communities of municipal wastewater-treating anaerobic digesters from Japan - AD_JPNHG2_MetaG | ecosystem: Engineered > Bioreactor > Anaerobic > Digestate | place... | reverse complement strand
GTGCGTTTGCCGCGCAAGGTCTTGTTGCCGCAGGACGATTTGCGGGCGATGACCGCGGGGCGCAGGGCTCGCTCGGCCCGATTGTTGGCGGCCTCCAAGGACGGGTCGTCCAGGAAGGTGAACAGCCGGCGGCGTCGCTTGCGAATGCGCTCGGCCACCTTGGCGGTTGCGGGCGTACCGGGGGAAGGTCTTCGATGTACGGTTCGCAGCGATGAACATCGGTCACCGGCCCGCCGCAGCGTCTCCCCGCCCAAGGCCAACCGCCTTTGTGCAAGCCGCAACCCAAGCGCCCAGTAATCCGAAAACATGCGCAAGCCGCACAGGTGTCTGGCCGTAAGGTCTTATAACTTCACGGACCCGGATCATAAAGCGGTCAGAGGTCGAGGGTTTCGCGCGTGCACTTGACATTCCTGAAATATGCGGCCGCACGGTTGCGCAGACGCGAGAAACCTGCGGAAGTCGAACCGGAGGAGTCCGACGCCGCCCACCAGCCGGGTCCAAGGCCACGACGACTGTGCTCTCGAAGTGCGAGAGAGGCGAGATCTTTTTGCAGGTGCGCACGACGAATAAAGGAAAAGCCCGCGGAAGCTTATCCGCGGGCTTTCTCGCAGTCAGCTAAAACAACTCCAATGCAGACTCCGGGCGGTTTGCCGCAACCTAGGGGATCAATACTGAATCGGTCTGCACGCCCGCAGTTGACATGGTGAGCATGTAGTTCGCCTGCCACGGCTCCAGGGTCCCGCTGTTATTGCCCAGTTGCACGTGCTTCATGTTCACGTCCGTGCTGGTGGGCGTCCAGATCAGGTCTTCATCGGCCCCACAGAGGGGGTTATTATACCACTTCGCGTGGCCGTCCACATACGACACGTTCTGGCCTTCGCGGCTGTGATTGCGGGAGTTGAGCGACTTGTGCTTTCTGTTAATGGCCTGCACCCATTCGGCGGCGGTGGTCGTACCATTTCCGTCAAGGTCACCGGGTGGCGGCATGCCGGTGGCCTGCGCCGTCTGATCATAGTCGTATCTGCCATACACCGGGGTTGGCCGCGTCTGAGATCGAACCAAGTTCGAGAACGGATTGCGATCCGCGGCTAGTGCTCTGCGCGGATCCTGCGAATTGGTCATAGCAACGCCGTATGAGCGGCCGGCCGAGCTCGCCGCTTCGTGGCTCAACTGGAAGGAATAGCTGAAATCGGAGCATTCGCTACTGTTGTTGGAGACCGCAGCACCGTCAAAGTCAAACCATCTGGACTCCTGTCCGGGCTGCAGCGCCGGACCGGAACCCCGCCACAAGTTGGCCGCTGTGGCGTTCGGTTCCTTCGGATCACCGACAATCGGATAGGGGTTGGGTCCTGACGTCTTGTGCCCCAAGGCGCGAGGGCTTGGGCAGATCACCTGCTTCGGCTGCAAATATGCTTTCCTGCCGCCCATCAGAAGCTTCCAATAGGAGCGAGTGTTGCTGCCGTTGTCTTCGGTCCCGGAAGGGGTCGTGGCGGTAACAGTGATAAAGCCATCGGGCAAACCTCTGTAACGTCCGATATTCGTATGCATGGCGGTACCGGCCACAAGATTGCTTGGCCGCCATGCCGTCGGAAAGCGATGCTGATTGGACTCGCTGTAAATGACGCATGCCTGGGCAATGGCTTTCAGGTTGGCTGCGCAACTGGTGCGCTTGGCGATTTCGCGAGCCCGCGACAGCGACGGCAACAGAATGGCGATCAGCAGCGCGATAATCGCTATCACGACCAGAAGCTCAATAAGTGTAAAGGCCCCTCTCTTGCGGGGCGACGCTCGTTCACTCGACATGACACGCCTCCTTAGGTTCCAGAAAAAGCCTATCACAAAACGTCGACCATAACCGGATGCCGGCCGCCTGCCAAGCCGCCGTCAGGACGCCCTGCGGGGTTCGCGTGAGGCATCCTCAGCCTGTCGGCCCCGACGTCGCCACGCGGGTCGGGGGTCCGGGCTCTGCCGGATTGCTCTACACGTCGCGTGCCAAACGCCAAGTCTCTTTGCGAGCCTTCCAAGAGCTGTTCCGCCCCCCTGTTCACATATCGTTGGTTCATTTCAACCAACCAGTGGTTGAAATGAACCAATTCGGGATGGTTCGCGTCACCATCGTGAAGAAGCCGTCATTTGTGATTCTGGAGGATAAGAGTCAGTCTGGCTTAACCATGCAGGTCTCGGAGAGAATCAGCGCGAGGTGTTTGCGGAAGAATTCATCCGAACAAATCCCTGATGCCGGGGGGCGATCAACTATTCTCCGCCTTCGGGCAGTAACCCGAACTTCGACATACGGTATCGCATCGCCTCGCGGCCGATCGACAACAGTCGAGCCGCAGCAGAGGCATTTCCACCGGTCTGCTTCAGCGCGCGCTCGATCAACGACCTCTCAAGCTGCTCAAGGTCGATAGGGGTACCTTCATCCAAGTTGCGCTCCGCCCGCGTGATCGGGTCCGCCCTGACCGGCACCGGCAGGTCTGCGTCGTCGATGGTCGAGCCTGAGATGCTCAGGGCGGCCCCCTCCAGTGCATGCTGGAGTTCGCGTACGTTCCCGGGCCATTGGTGTTGGCGCAGCGCCTCCCTGGCCGCCGGCGTCAGATTCAGGCCCGCGATCCCGTACTTGGCCGCAAGTCGGGAACAAAACAGGTCCGCGAGCAGCAGAACGTCGTCCCCACGTTCTCGAAGAGGCGGCAAATGGAAGGATATGACCTTCAGCCGGTAATAAAGATCCTCGCGAAATCTGCCCTCCCTGATCAACGACTCAATGTCCCGATTGGTGGCCGCGATGAGACAGATGTCGATACTTCGATCTCGCGTCTCGCCGATCCGTCTGACCGTGTGGGTCTCCAAGGCGCGCAGGAGTTTGGGTTGCAGCGCCGCAGGCAGATCAGCGATCTCATCCAGAAAAAGCGTGCCGCCGTCCGCCGTGGCGAACATGCCGGGTTTGTCGGCGGTCGCCCCGCTGAAGGCGCCCCTTGCGTGCCCGAAAAGTTCCGATTCAAACAGTTCCGCGGGCACCGCGCTGCAATTGAGGGCAACGAACGGTCCGGTACGATGCTTGAGCGACGCGTGGATGTTGTAAGCAAGCAGATCCTTGCCGGTGCCAGTCTCACCTGTGAGGAGAATTGCGGGCATGTCGAGGCCGGCGGACACGGCTCGTGCGGCGAGTCTGCCCACCTGCTCGCGGATCGCGACGATTCGCGGGCAGTTGCCGACCAGTTGAACCTGTCTCAACTGTTCCGCCTGGGCGCTGCGATACTGCTCGAGTCGTCGGCGGGCGTGCGACGCCGACCATACACGGTCCACAGCCACCGCAAGGACGTCGAGATCCACCGGCTTGGTAAGAAACTCGGCGGCTCCGCGCTTCATGGCGTCGACCGCCACTTCCACGCTCCCGTAAGCGGTTACCACGATTGCCTCAACGTCGGGCGACTCAGTCTTGATCTCCGTGAGGAGGTTCAACCCGCTGATACCGCCAAGCCGCACATCCAGAATGAGCATCTGCGGCTGGAAGCTGCGGAACTCGCCCATGACCTTCTCGCCGGCATGTACGAGCCGGACCTCATGCCCGGCGTCCGTAAGGGCATCGCCCATCGCTCGCGCCAATCCGACTTCATCCTCGACAATTAAGATCCTGGGCATGGCAGACCTCGGCCGATTCCAGAGCCTTTCAAACCTCTCAACTGCTTCGTACATCGCTCATCGGCAGTTCGATGAACACAACCGCGCCGCCGTCGGGGTTGTTCATGGCCCCCGTCGCGCCCCCCTGTCTGGCGAGAGCCAGGCGCATCAAGGACAGCCCCAATCCTAAGCCTCGCTCCTTGGTGGAATAGGACGAGTCGAAGATGATCTCCGGATTGTCTCGAGGGAGCCCCGGACCATCATCTGTGACGGAAATCCGGCACGCCTTTTCGGGAGTCTGCTCGACCCTAACAGTGATACGGCCGCCGACCGGTGACGCTTCGACCGCGTTCACAGCCATGGCAACCAGAGCATGTTCCAGCGTTTCCGGACTGTGCAAGCACATGACTCTGCCAGTGGGAGCGTCGACCCGCCAAGTCAAATCCTTGGAAGAAAGCTCTGCGCTCAGGGCTTCATGCACACGGTGAATGACGGGCATAACGTCGGCCATCTGCAAGGTCGTTGCTTCCTGGCGGACGACTTCCATCAGGCTGCCGATCCAGCGGTTGAGACGGTCGACTGAAGCGATGATTTCCGCCATGCGGTCGCGTATCCGTCCGTCGCCCGCATCATGGCGCGACACAACCTGGGCCAGCGCGCGAATGCTGGCCAAGGGGTTGCGAAGGTTGTGCGCCAACTGGGCGGCAAACTGCCCAACCGCAGTCAGGCGTTCGGACTCGACAAGGCGATTACGCATTTCACCCAAGCTGATTCGGGCACGATCCAGAGCTCCGGCCAGATTGGCCATCTCGGGAGGCGCCGTCAGCAGCGGCTCGTCCGGGGGCAAATCATGAGCGAGCGCCTCCACCTGTCGGTTGAGTCTGGCCATCGGCACCAGTACCCACCGGCCAAATAACCACCCGACCGTCAGAACGTGAAGGGCCAGCAAGGCCAAGACAACATTAAGCATTGCCATGGTCCTGGAAGTCTGTTCATTTGCCTCATTCATAACCTCCGTCTGCTTGCCCTCGAGAAACCAGACGGTTCGCTGGAGTGTCCTGCGGACGACGCCGGTCTGGGCACTCAGCGGATCCTCCTCAACCGGCGACGAACCAGCGCTTTCGACGGGCGGTGTTGTTGCATTCGCCGGTCGCGTGGCCGAGCGGCGGGCCAGCTCCTGCCATTCGCGGTAATCCCTCGCCACGACCTGCAGGTGCCAACGGGCCAGGTCGAAGTCCAGCAAGTTCCGCGTCTCGGCGAGCAGCTTCTCGAAGTCCAAGCCCTCCGGGGGCGGCACGGGTGACACCCCAAGCGGAGACAAGGCCTCCCTTTCGAAAGCCGTGCGCAGTCTCTCCACCCTCAGCACTGCCTCATGCCAGTGTTGCAGATCGGCTATGATCCTGCTTGAATGCCGTAGCTCCAGCAATGCGACTGCCACAGTAGCCGCAGTCAGCAGCACCACGATGAGGTAAACCAGCAGCAACCGGTATCGAAGGCTCATGAATCGCACCGAACCGGCCATTGGGGCCCGAGGCGCCCCCTGGCAGCCCGCCCACCAAACGGTATCAGGTGCCCGTCGAGGGCACAACACCCCGCGAACCCCGGTCGTCTTGTGCTTGCAAACCGCGTGCCAGCGGTCCGTCAGGGTCGCGGCACGGCGGTAAGTCCATAGGCTGTCGGGAAATAGTCGACGGGACCGGACTTTGGGAGGGCTTGCATCGAAACGGGAGTGCGTCTACACTCCTGTGCTCGCTGTGGATAAACGATGGGGACGTGCGTCAGCCGAGCATGAAATTCAACCTGATTGACAGAATAACGGAACTGGTTCCCGGCCGTCGTATCCGGGCGGTAAAGGCCCTCACCACCGCCGAGGAGTACTTGGCAGACCATTTTCCCCACTTTCCGGTCATGCCCGGTGTCTTGATGATTGAGGCGATGACTCAGGCAGCCGCTTGGCTAGTTCGGAGAACGGAGGACTTTGCGCATAGCATGATTCTCCTGGCCGAAGCTCGGAACGTCACCTACAAGAGCTTTGTGGCACCGGGTCAAACCCTTGAGCTGACGCTTGACGCCAAGGAGATCGGCCGGACGAGCAGCAAGTTTGTGGGGGTCGGGCGGCGCGGCGACACGGAAGTGGTCCGGGCTCATCTGACGCTCCGCCACTTCAACCTGGCGGAGGACAACCCGGCCATGGAGGCCAGCGACCGGAAGCTGGTGGCCGAGTTGCGCCAACGAATGGAGATCTTGACAAGGAATTGACCCTATTGAGGCCGTTCGGGGAGATACGGGTTGAGGTAAACCGATCCTGGCGGCCTGCGATGAAGACCTAGATGACGGAGGAAACCTGCGATGGCGATGAGCCGGGACGAGATCTTCGAGAACGTCCGGAACACGCTTGTTGAAGCCCTGGCGGTTGAGCCGGATGAAGTCACCGAGGAAGCGACCCTTCAGGGTGATCTCGGAGCCGAGAGCATCGACTTCCTGGACATCGTGTTCAGACTGGAAAAGGGCTTTGGCATCAAGATCCCGCGCGGAGAGTTGTTCCCGGACGACCTGTTGAACAACCCCGAGTTCGTGTCCAACGGCAAGTTCACGCCCACCGGCCTGGCGAAAATCAAGGCGGCGATGCCACATGCCGATTTCTCGGGCTTTGACGCGGACCCGGATGTCAACAAGGTTCCCGAGTTGTTCACTGTCCGGACGCTGGTCAACTACATTCAGTCCAAGCTGGCCGCGTGACCAACAGGGTACTCGCCGATGGAATAGACCGACGGCCGGCCCGGCGCCGGCCGTTGCTGTTGGAAACACGGCGGATCAGCCGCTGCGGAGCGACCTGACATCATGCGTTGGTTCTGGATCGACAGGTTCGTGGAGTTCGAATCGGGAAAGCGGGCGGTGGCCATCAAGAATCTCTCGCTGGCCGAGGAACACCTGCACGACCACTTTCCCGGTTTTCCGGTGATGCCGCCGAGCCTCATGATCGAGGGCATGGCCCAGACGGCCGGCATTCTGGTCGGCGAGGCCCGCAACTTCTCTGAAAAGGTGATCTTGGCGAAGGTCAGGCATGCGGTCTTCGACGGCATCGCCCGGCCGGGTCAACAGCTTCGCTACGAAGCGGTGATCGAATCCATCGCGGACGAGGCCGCACTGACGTCGGGCAAGATCTACTGCGACGGCGAGGCATTCGGGACGGTCGATTTAATGTTCTCGCATATCGACCAGAACATGAGCGGCTTGAACTTCCCCGAGGAGAACTTCGTATTCACCGAAGACTTCAAGAACCTGCTGAGCACGTTCCAGATCAAGGGGCCGGCGGGCACTCATTGAGGATTGAGGCATGAGTTCACGTCGCGTCGTCGTCACCGGGATCGGATTGGTCACGCCGATCGGCATCGGGACAGAGAGTGTCTGGAACGCCCTGCTGGAAGGCAAGTGCGGCATCCGCCGGTTGACGGCTTTTGACCCTTCCGGATTTGAATCCCAGATCGGCGGCGAGATTGATTCGCTGGTGATGAAGAACTACGTGCCGCGCAGCTACCTCAAGAGCACCAAGGTGATGGCCCGCGACATCGAGATCGCGGTGGCCGCGGCCTACGAGGCCGTCAAAGATGCCGGACTCAAGACCAAGTGTCTGATTGAACGAGGCGAGGTGCAAGGCCCTCCGAACGTGGACTCGACGCGCCTGGGGGCGAACATCGGCGCGGGCTTGATCTGCGCCGACCTGACCGAGCTGGCCGGGGCTTTGGCGACGGCGGTCGACGAAAGCGGCCGGTTCAGCATCCGCAAGTGGGGCAGCGAAGGCATGAACAACCTCACGCCCTTGTGGCTGCTCAAGTTCCTGCCCAACATGCTGAGCTGCCACGTCACCATCGTGCACGACGCCCAGGCCCCATCGAACACAATCACCTGCGGTGAAGCGTCGAGCCACTTGGCCATCGGCGAAGCCTTCCGGACGATCGCTCGGGGAGCGGCTGACGTTTGCATCTGCGGCGGCGCGGAGAGCAAGATCAACCCGATGGGCCTGATGCGGCAGCAACTCCTGAAACGGCTGACGACGAGACACAACGACAAGCCGCAGCAGGCATGCCGCCCGTTCGACGTGGACCGCAACGGCATCGTCATCAGTGAAGGCGGCGGCCTGCTCATTCTCGAGGAGCTCGAGCACGCACGGCGACGCGGAGCCCGCGTCTATTGCGAGGTGGCCGGCTTCGGAGCAAGCAACAATACGCACAGTTGGTATGAGCCGCATCCGGAAGGCGCCGGGATCGCCCTGGCGATCAGGAAAGCCTTGGATGATGCAAATCTGAAGCCCGACGAAATCGAGCTGGTGGGAGCATTCGGTTCAGGAGCCGTCGCCCACGACCTGTCCGAAGCGCGTGGCATTCGAGCGGCCCTCAACGCCCGCGGATCCGCGGTTCCGGTTCTGGCCATCAAGGGTGCCATCGGCAACAACGGTGCGGGCAGCGGGGCGATCGATCTCGGCATCGCCGCGCTGTGCATCAGCCAAGGCATCGTCCCACCGGCCCTGAACGCAGATCGCGTCGATCCGGAATGCGGCCTGAACGTGGTTGCCGGACAACCGCTGAAGGCGACAATCAGGAACGCGGTGAGCACGGCTTATGCCCTCAGTGGCGGTCAAAACGCGGCCCTGGTGCTCAAGCGGATGGAGGCATGACGTGTCACGACGGCGAGTGGTGGTAACAGGCATCGGGTGGGTCACGCCGCTCGGCGATGATATCGAGATCGTGTGGCAGCGGTTGCTGCGCGGCGAAAGCGCCGTCCGGCCGACGACTCTGTTCGACGCCAGCACCTTCCCCACGACCTTCTCCGCGGAGGTCCGCGGCTTTGAGCTGGGCAAGTACCTCGGTCCCGACGCAGACAAGCACAAAGATGCCAGCCGCAACAGCAGATTCGCCCTGGCAGCCGCGACAATGGCCTGGCGTGACGCAGGGCTGGCGGGCAACAACAGCCTCGACCCCACGCGAGTCGGCATCTACCTGGGCGGGGGCGAAGGTCCGATCGATTTCGATCATTTCGTCGCTGCGGCCGTGGCCGGCTGGGACCACCAGGCCAACGGGGGCCGAGGCAATCTCGACGCCCGCAAGTGGGTCGACCGAGCGGTGCGGGAATTGCAGGCCGTCTCCGAGCGCGAGCAGGATCCGAACATGGCCGCCGGTCATATTGCCTGCCAGTTCAATGCCCAGGGCCCGACGTTCAATACGCTCACGGCCTGTGCCGCGAGCACCCAGGCAATGGGCGAAGCCACAAACCTGATCCGCCGAGGCGACGCCGATGTCATCATTTCCGGCGGCACGCACAGCATGTTGCACCCGTTCGGCCTGACCGGTTTCAACCGCCTGACCGCCCTCTCGACAAGAAACGATGATTATCAAACGGCCAGCCGGCCGTTCGACCAAACCCGCGACGGATTCGTGCTCGGCGAAGGATCGGGCATCCTTATCCTCGAGGAGTACGAACACGCCAGGCGCCGCGGGGCAAGAATATACTCTGAGATCCTCGGCTACGGCTCGACCGCCGACGCGTTCCGCATCACCGACATCCACGAGACCGGTCGGGGCGGTATCGCCGCCATGCGGTTGGCTCTTGAGGACGCCGGTCTGAAGCCGGGCGACATTCACTACATCTCCGCACATGGCACCGGCACCGAGGAAAACGACAAGATTGAGTCGCTGGCCATCGCTTCGGTTTTCGGCGGGCGAGAGACCGCACCGCCGGTCAGTTCGATCAAGAGCATGATGGGCCACCTGATCGCAGCCGCCGGCGCCGTCGAACTGATCACATGCGTTCTGGCGATTCGCGACCAGGTGCTGCCGCCGACCATCAATTACCGCCAACCGGACCCCAACTGCCAGTTGGACTACGTTCCCAACCAGGCCCGCAAGGCCAAAGTGGTCAACACGCTCAGTAACAGTTTCGGGTTCGGCGGCCAGAACGATACGCTGATCGCCGTGGCGTGCGATCGCGAGAATTGACCGGAAGCCGAAAAGGGGCGCATGATCGGGGCCGCCAGGGGCGGCGCGGACCTGCCGGCGGAGAAACACGGCGGGGCTCGCCCGCCGGAGCCCCCTCGGCGTCGGCCGGCCGGCCCGGAGTACCGGACCATACGGAGTCTCACCCGTGAAGACTGCTACCGAGATCATTCGCGAAATCGAAACCACCGGCCTGGTGGCCATCATTCGGGCATCAGGCAGCGACGAACTCGTCGAGGTCGTCAATGCCTTGCGGGCCGGAGGCGTCACCTGCATCGAAGTCACGATGACCACGCCAAATGCGCTGGAGGTCATCCGCGCCGCCCGCAAGACTGTGGGCGACTCTGCGGCCATCGGTGTCGGGACGGTGCTGGATTCGGAAACGGCCCGGGCCGCGATTCTGGCCGGGGCCCAATTCGTGGTCGCGCCGATCACCGATCTATCGACCATCGAGATCTGCAATCGCTACAGCGTGCCGGTCATGCCGGGGGCGTTCACGCCGACGGAGATCGTCCGAGCCTGGCAGGCCGGTGCGGATTTCGTAAAAGTCTTTCCCACGAGCACGGTCGGCGCGGAATACATCAAAGACATTCGCGGCCCCCTGCCGCACATCAAGCTCGTTCCCACAGGTGGGGTGAATCTCGATACCGTGGCCGACTTCATCAAGGCCGGCGCCGCTGCGCTGGGTGTGGGATCGTCGCTAGTGACGAAGGACGCCATCAAGAACCGCGATTTCGCCGGTCTGACCAGAACCGCAGCCGCGTTCCTGGAGCGGGTCAAGCACGCTCGAGGCGGCTGAGCAAGTAGAGCCATGGCTAATGCGGTCGATGTATCGCCGACTCGCCTTCGCGCCGCCGTTCTGGCGGCTGGGTTCCTCTTCCCCATGGATCGGCTCCGCCGACCGGACGACCCCTCGTGGCCCAAAGCCGCTTGCTGGTTCGTTCCTTGGGGATTGCTGATCGGTCTGGTCTACCTGTTCATCTTCCGCGTCACGTGGAGATGGTTTGGGGAGTATCAAGGGATTCGCTGGCTTCCGGCGGTGGCGGTGCTGGCGATCGATCTGGGCTTCTGCGGGCACCGGTTGCTGGCGGGCATTGCACGGCTGCAGCATCCGGCGAAATCAGGAGCTGTGTGCGGTCCGGCAGGAATGACGCTGGGCGTCCTCCTGGCGGTTCTGCTGGTCCTGGTCGCGAAATACGCGATGTTCCTGTCCCTGCCGGTGGGAAACGTGGTTAAGGCTACGCCAAGCATCAACTGGTATCTGCCCGGCCAGGTTCGCTGGTTTTGCCCCGACATGGTTATCTACAGGCCGCTGTTGCTGATGCCGATCTGGGGACGCTGGGCCATCGGCTTGGCTATGCTCATCGGCCGTGTTTCAACTTCCCAGCCCGGGTGGCTTGGTCGGATGACAATGGGGCTCTCGCTGCCACGGGTTCTCGCTCAGTGGCTGGTCGTCACCGTGGTCACCATGGTCTACTGCGCCACGGTCATATCCGGCGAGAGCGTCTTCATACCCTCGGGACGCAGCTTGGCTTACGGCCTGATGATCTCGATTGCAGTGATGGTCATCGCTTACTGGGCAAGCTTCCTCATGGCCCGCCGGGGTGATGGTCAAACTGAGCCCAGCATCTTGCTTACGGGCCTGGTCGCCGAGTTGGCTTTCCTGGCCCTCTACCTGCACCTTGCCAACCTTATCTATTGGTTCTAAAGGCACTTACGGTTATCGGGGAATCGTCACATCCGCCCGATGCCGCTGGAGTCATCCGGGCATGTGTTCCGATAAACCTTTCAGTGGGCCCCGACGCGGAGCGTTGGGTTGTGCCGCTGCCAGCGGCGAAAAGAGGCGGGCAGGATGCCAGTGATTCGTCTGCGCGGAGCGCGGTGCCGTTGCGCCCGGCTGACACGCCGTTTGAACGTATTGCTGTCGGCCGGGGTGATGGTGTGCGCGCCGACGTCGCAGACACAGGGTGAACAGGATCTTGTTCAGGCCGTCCGATCGCGACAGGTGGAGCTGCAGTACCGCCTGATGGATGCCAGCCCGGACGCGGAGGTCGAGCTCTGGTACACCCGCGACCGCGGCGCCAGTTGGCAGCGATGGGGCATACACAAGGATCACGATCGCCCGATCACCTTCGAGGCCCCCGCTGAAGGCTTGTATGGCTTCACCCTGATCGTCAACGACAAAGGCATGTCCTCATCCCCCCCGCCCACTGCCGGCACGGAACCACAGCGTCGCGTCTTCATCGACTACACGCCGCCGCTGGTCCAGTGGGACAGTGTCGAGCCGGTCGAGTCTTTCGCGGCGCGACGGATTGTCCAGCTCAGATGGACGGCTCATGATGCCCATCTTTCCAGTCGACCGGTGTCGCTTTCGTATCTTTGTTCGATCGAGCAATCGTGGCAGGTCATCGAACAGGAACTGCCAAACTCCGGGCAGTACGACTGGACGCTGCCCGCACACGTCGCAGGCCAGATCACGCTGAAGCTGGCGGTTCGAGATCTTGGTGGCCACGTCGTCGAACGGCTTTTCGGCCCTGTTCCGATCGACCGGTGGGTGACCAAGGGCATTCCACTACCTGAAACGTCCACGCGTCCTGCCGGACCGACGGCCAACACAAGTACGTCAAAGCCGGCCCAACCGACCACCAACCCGGCCGGCCTGCGGTTCCTGGCCAAGGCCGACCGGGAGAGAGTCGAGCAGTTGTGGTCGAGGGGCAGTTGGCATGCCGGCCGAAACGAGTACGCCGTCGCGGCAGAGCGATTCCGGGAGGCCCTGGAGATCGATCCGACACACATTCCGTCGCTCTATGACCTCGGGGTCATCCACTATTACCAGAAGGAGTACGCCAAGGCGATCGAAAAGTTCCAATCCGTCCTTGCCCTGGAACCCCGACATCAGTTGGCTTTGCGAGGAATCCACGAATCGTACATCGCACAACGGCAATATGCCAAGTCATACGAGATTCTCCAACAGCTCGTCAGATATAACGAGAAGGACGCCAGGGCATGGCTGGACCTTGGCGACGTCCTGTTTAAGATGGAGCGGCCGGGCGATGCCCGGGAAATGTGGACAAGGGCCTTGCAGGCGGATCCCGCCGCCGCAGCGGTGATCAATGACGCCAAATGGCGTCTCTCACGATACGGTGCCGCAGTGGGCGGACAGGCCAAGACCGACCGTCAGCAGCGCTAGGAGCACGTGTGAAAGCCGCCGCGAGTGTACGGTAGGACAGCACCGGCGTCTTCACGGTATCTGAGGCTTGCCAAAGGTTGAGCTTAGGCGCCGGCTTTCCGCACATGTTGTAGCGCGGTCGAAAGGCTCGGTGACTTGAAGAAGGCCGCCAGAAAGACGCGAGATAGACGAGCATGCCAGCCGCCCAAGATAAGCCATCGCCGGCCAATCCGGTGATCTACGTTGTTTCCGGTCCGGAGGTCTTTCTCAGACAGGAAGCGATTCAGGGAATCGTTCGCCGGGTCCTGGGCAGTGCCGACCGGTCCTTGTCGCTGAGCGAGTACGACGGAGCCTCGACCGGACTGGAGCTGGCTGACGTGCTTGACGATGCCCGGACCTTGCCGTTTCTGGCGGAAAAACGGCTGGTGATGGTTCGAGACGCGGACCTGTTCATCACCCGCTACCGGGCCGAGTTGGAGGAATATCTGGAAAACCCCAGTCCTTGTGGCGTGCTGTTGCTGGAGTGCAAGTCGTTTCCGGCAACCACTCGGCTGTACAAGCGGGCGCAGGCCGCGGGAGAGGTGATCAAGTGTGAGACAATCAAGCCCCGCATGTTGCCGGCTTGGCTGGCTGATCGGGCGAGAAAAACACACGGCGCTCAGATCGACTCGCGAGCGGCCGCGCTGCTGCAGGATCTGGTCGGTAACGATCTGGGATTGTTGGACGGCGAATTGGAAAAGCTGGCCCTGTACGTGGGCGAACGCAAACGGATCGCGGTCGCCGATGTGGAGGCCTTGGTCGGGCAACATCGAGAAGAGAAAGTTTGGGATATACTCTCGGCAATGGCGGCGGGAAATGAGGCCCGGGCAATCGGCCTGTGGGAGGAGGTCTGGCAGACCGACCGGGCGGCCCCCGGCCGTGCGGTGGCCGGTATCGCCTTTACCGTTCGGCGACTGTTGGCCGCGAAGCGGGCCCAACAAACCGGCACGCCCATTTCCGAAATCGCCCGGATGCTGATGCGATGGAACGATGAGGCCGGCGTGCGGTCGGAGCTGGCGGCTTTCTCGGTGCAGCAGCTTGAGCAGATGCTGTGCACCTTGCTCAAGGCCGACGTAGACGCCAAAACCGGCGGCCCGAGCGTGCAGTCTTCAATCGAAGCCTTCATCATTGAAGGCTGTCGCAACAGGCGACAGAAAAGAGCGACGGGATAGATCGGCTGGTGCGATCGTCAGGGGGCAAGCGCCGGCCGAGTCATTCGGGAGTCGAGTGATATGAAACGAGCACGGACGCTCCTGTTGGCAGCCGGGGTGGGTGGCTTGCTCGCCGCCGGCTGTAACAATGGCCAACTTCAACCTCTGTGGCCGGCGTGGGGCCAGACCGGTAAGCACCCCGAGGACGCCCATGCGGTCTCGCAGCCGACATCCGCAATGCCGCCTGCGTCGGCTCCTGCCGAAGAGACAGAAGAGACATCCTCCGCCGCCGATGCCAAGATGGCCGCAGTCTCCCAACGGATCGAGGAATACCTGACCCGCGTCCAACAGGCCTTGACAAGCGCGCCCCAAAGCCGCCCCGCAGGCGAGCCGCCACGACCATCAGCGACCAGACCCACAAGAGACAAGACGATCGAGGGGACAACGCCCTCGCCCAAGCCGCCTGCTCTTGCCGTCACGAGTCGGCCGGCGGGAAAGGCAAATGCCGCCATTGCCATTGACCCTCAAGAACATAAGTCTGATGGGCCACCAAGTCCCATGACGGCCGTCATGGCCGCGCCCGCCCGTGGCCCGCGCGTCGAGCTGGTCGACGTTCGACCGGCGATTCGGCCCTCGCAACCCACCGCGTCAGCCCAATCATCTGCTGCCGCTAACCGACCAACGACGGGCGAACCCTCCGGCCCCATGCCGATGGACACCGCCGCGATGATTGCTTATCTCGAGGACGTTGTCGCCAGGCACCCGGAGCAACTCGACGATCAGCTCAAGCTTCGTCTGCTCTACCTGGCGACCGGACAGGATGAGAAAGCCGTCGCCCCCCTGAACATCGGCGATCCGGTGCGCGCCGAGTTCGTGATCGCCCTGCTCAAGACGCTTCGCAACTCGAAAAAGATGATTGTGGACCCTGCCAGCAAAGACCCCTCGGCCCTGGCGGCGGTTGACGAACTCCGCCGGCTTCTCGGTCAGCAATTACCCGTGTCCATTCCCAGGATCGCACTGGTTACGCGGATCAACAGCTTCGGCGACTACCTCGCCCTGAACCCGCCCAAGTTTCCGGCCGGCAAGCCCGTGCAGGTGTTTCTCTACACCGAGGTGAACAACTTCCGTTCCGAGCCCACCGACGACGGGAAACTGCAGACCATCTTGTCGCAAAAGGTCGAAATCTTCGACTCGAGCGGGAAAATCGTGTGGCAGCGATCCGAACCGAACATTGTCGATCGCGTGGTCACTCCCCGGCAGGACTTTTTCATACCCTTCCCGATCAATCTTCCCGACGATCTGCCGGCCGGCGAATACATTCTCAAGGTGACCATTGAGGACAGGCTCGGAGCAACCACCGATCAACAGAAACTCACCTTCACGGTGGGACAGTGAGACCCAAGGCGGAAGGACGAAGGCGGAAGGATGAGTCAAGACCGGCTCTATTGGGCAACTGAGTTTTCAATCCTCGTCGTCGCCCATCCTTCATCCCTCATCCTTCATCCTTGAGCCTTGAGCCTTCCTCACTGGCAAGCCTGCTGTTTCCGTGTAGACTACCCGTCCAATGAGCACCTACCGTATCGTGATACTGGGCAGCGGGACCTCGCACGGCATTCCGATGATCGGCTGCTCATGCCCCGTCTGCACGTCAAGCGATCCCCGCGATAAGCGGACGCGAACCAGCGTCATCGTCGAGGCGGCCGGGTGCTCGTTTCTCATCGATACCTCCCCGGAGCTGAGGACCCAATGCCTTGCCTGCAACATCACCCGCGTGGACGCCGTGCTCTACACCCACTCACACGCCGATCACATCGTCGGCCTTGACGATCTCCGGCGGTTCAACGCTCTCCAGAAAGCGCCTATCCCCTGCTACGGCGACGCTCACACCCTGCATGATCTTCGCCGCATGTTCCCGTACGCATTCAAAGACATGCCCGACTACCCCAGCGCCAAGCCGCACCTGGAAATGATCGTGATCAACGAGCCGTTTGACCTCTTCGGCGTCCTCGTCATCCCCATTCCCCTCTATCACGGCAAGCTGACTGTATTGGGCTACCGTGTCGGACCTTTCGCCTATTGCACCGACTGTAACCAGGTTCCCGAGGAGTCGATGAACCTCCTGCAGGGGCTGCAGGTGCTCATTCTCGACGGGCTGCGCCGCCGGCCACACCCGACGCATTTCAATCTCGAGCAGGCCGTGGACGTCGCTCGCCAAGTCGGAGCCAAACAGACCTTCTTCACCCACATCGCCCACGAACTGGGGCACGAGGCGACCAACGCCGAGCTGCCGGCCGGAATGGCACTGGCCTATGACGGGCAGGTGATCGAGATCAAGGATGCATGACGATCGACGAGCCGGCGGCTTCATGCCGCCGGTGAACCCATGAGGACAGGGACAGACTGTGGATAGCGAGGAAGCGGTCAGCGGTCAGCAGTCAGCGATCAGCTCGGACGTTGCTCATCTCCCGGTCGACGCTCGGTGCCCACACTGCGGGTATTCGCTTCGCGGCCTGCCCGAGAACCGGTGCCCGGAGTGTGGACGGCCGTTCGAGGTGACGGAGCTCACGCAGTCTTTTCGACCCCGCTGGCCGCAACTGCTGACCTGGTACCTCGCGGCGTGCGTGATCGCCACTATCCTTGACCTCTCGCCCGCACTGTTGCGATGGAACGCTTATCTTCTTCTTCCCCACGGCACGGCCGCGGAGCCGCTCAGAGACGTCGTCAACGTCGCTTCGCTGGTCAAGACGGCTCTTATCCTCGCAGTCGGCCCCATCTGCATCGTCGGACTCATCCAACGCAGAGATTGGGCCAGGAAAGGCTGCGTGCTCATCTTCACTGTCAGCCTCTTCGCCTCGCTGTCCTATCTCCACGGCATTCAGGAGACAATCGGGGCGACGTCGGGTCTGCGTGAGGCTGTCAGCGCCACCCTGCCACGCCTGGCTCTTCTTGCCCGAGGACTGGAACCCGCACTGGTTGTGTTGTTTACGCTGACCGGCCTGCGGAGAAAGACTCTCATTCGCAAAGGCAGGCCGCAGCCTTCCTTGCCGCCACCCGGACCGTCTCTGATCAGGCGAGACTGGCCGCTCCTCATTGCCATGATCCTTCTCGGGCTGGGTGTGGCTCTGGCCGGCTACGGCTGGCTCGGACTCCACGCAATGAAGCAGATCTCACGATACCTTGGGATCGCCGTGCAAGCCCAGGGAGCCGATTTGCTCGAGGCCACCGCGAAGATCCATGTCATGCTTGGCCTGCTCACGATGGCGGCCTCGGCGGTCATATGGCTCCGACCCTCACTGACGCGTCTGCTGACAATCGCGGTTGCGTGCACGCTGGTCAGCGTTAGGGTTCTTGAGTTCATCGCCTACCAGATCGCCTATGCGCCCGAGCCCCTCTGGGCCCTCTGTTCGGCGCTGCGGATCGTCGCGACGCTGACCCCGTGCCTGGCATTGGTGTTGTTTGCGTTCCTGCCCGCCGGCAGGGAGGATATCCGGAGGCTGGAGGCGAAGGGATAGTAGAAGTGGTCAGTTGTCAGTCTTCAGTTGTCAGTGGCCAGGCCGAGGACCCGCTTGCGGAGGCCTGTTGCCCGCATTGCGGGTACTCGCTTCGCGGGCTGCCGGAGAACCGCTGCCCAGAGTGCGGCAACGCGTTCGATCCGGTGGAGGTTGCCGGGACGTTCCAGGCAAAGTGGCCCGTCCTGATGAAGTGGGTGCTGCTCGGGTACGTGATCAGCGGTGTTTTCACTTCGCCGTTTCTGATCCCGTTTCTCCTCAGTCTCAGGTCGACCCCGGCGTCACGTCCCTTCGCGATGCTCAGCACCCTTCCCTATCTGGTAAGGGCGCTCATCTTCGCGGTTCTGGGTGCGATCGCCGCGCTCGGGCTGCACCGCCGCCGCGATTGGGGCCGCAAGCTCGGCGTTGCCGTCTTCGCAAGTGTATGTCTAACCTTCATCCTGCCGGTCCCGCTGTCGGTCGCCTTCGGCAACCCAATCGGCGGGTTCAGCCGGCCCGACCTGTTACTCTACTGGCTGAGCCAATGGGTGGAGGCGCTGCCGCCGTTTCTCCTGCTGATCTTCCTGACAACGGGCCTCCGCCGCCGTTCGCTTGCTCGACGACCGGACGAAGCACCACCACTGCTGTCACGCACACGATTCAATCCCCGCAAGGACTGGCTGCTTCTCCTCGTCGTCATTTTCATCAACATGGGGCTGCTTGAGGCGTGGATCGCCGCGGGCTTCGGCGGCATCCTTCGCTACCTCCGGCTGCAGGGTTACCCGAGCGGCAAGGCTTTCTGCGTCCTTGCCATTTTCATCACCGCCGGGTTTGCCATCTGGCTGTGGCTGTCCGCGATCCTGCAGTGGCGCAAACCAAGGCTTGTGCGCACGTTGGCTGTTCTCAATCTCGCAATCTTCACCGCGGGATTGATGATCCAGCAGATGGTGAACCAGCTGCTCTGGCCGTCACCGTCGCCACTGGCGGTTTTGGCCTGGTATGCTGGCAGAGCATTGCTCGCGGGCCTGCTGCCTCTGCTGCCCATGCTCATCTTTCTGTTCCGAGATCTCACCCACAGCGACCTGCAGCTCGTCAGCAGCCCGAAACAGCGGTGACCGTCCGTGAGCACGAGCCTCAGATCCGCTGAGCGGTGTTCGTGTTTGCGGACTGGAATCCTACCACATGGGGAAACGAGATGGGAATCTCGTTCCAGCGGCCCACGCCCAACAAAACGACGGGTCTCGGCCGCCGTAGCGACCTCGACACTGCCCTACCGCCTGGTTCCTTCATCAAAACGGCACTTCGCGATGATTTCATCTCCCCCGCCGCTGCGGAGCTGGGATACGATGTCGGCCACCAGATCGTCCGACTGACTTGCCGGCCGCTCGGCCTTGGCCCGGACGTGGCGGGTTCCTTTAGGATCAAGGACCAGCGCCTGGCACCGAAGAATCCCCCTCGGTCCCCCCTTGGCAAGGGGGGAAGGACTGCCTGATACACTTGTCGGCCCTGAAACACTCATCGGCTCGGCGATCACTTCCGCCAGGATCGCCACCGGCGCCCGGCAACCGGCATCCAGCATCGACAAGACTGCTCGCTCGGAACGGACAGCGGCCGCCGTCGCCTCGTCATGCACGACCGCCAGCAGCGATACCACTCGCTCGTCGCCCTTGCGGCCTTCCAGGGCCAGGGCACCTTGCCCCGGCGCCGGCAGACACACCTGCGGGTCGAAGGGATGCGTGACATGCTCTTCCAGACCCGCGCGCTTCAGGCCCGCCATGGCCAGCACAGCCCCCGCACAGTCTCCGCGATGGATCTTTCGGATGCGCGTGTCCACGTTGCCTCGCAGACCAACGAACCGAAGATCCGGCCGCAGATGCAGCAACTGCGCCTGGCGTCTCAGGCTGGTCGTCCCCACGACACTCTCAGGAGGCAGCTTGTCAAAGGGAGCTCCATCAGCCGAAACCCACGCGTCTCGCGGGTCCTCGCGAGCCGGGTAGGCCAGAACATCGAGCCCGTCGGCCAGATCCGTGGGCAGGTCCTTGGCTGAGTGGACCGCCAGGTCAATTGAGCCGTCCAGCAAGGCGCGTTCAAGCTCCTCGGTGAACAAGCCCTTGCCGCCAATCTCCGGCAACGGCCGATCCTGAAAGCGGTCGCCCGTTGTGGTGATGATTTCAGCGCGGACTTCGAGCCCGGCGTGGGCGGCGCGAAGCCGCTCGATAACCCAGTTCGTCTGGGCGCGGGCCAGTTGCGACCCGCGGGTACCCACGACAAGCTCGTTTTGCCGGCGCGACTTGCTCACTTCAAGGCTCGAATGACTGCGTCAGTCAGAGAGGCTGTCGAACCTGAACCGCCAAGGTCGGGTGTCAGCACTGAGGCATCACCTGTGCTGAGTGCCAGCTCGCAGGCACTGCGAATACGAGAGGCCGCCGCGTCCTCTCCCAGGTGTTCGAGCATCATCGCTCCGCTGAGAATGCAAGCCAGCGGATTGGCGATCCCTTTTCGCGCGATGTCCGGAGCCGAGCCATGCAGCGGCTCGAAGAGCACGCACTGCGAGCCGAAACTGGCACTCGGGACCATGCCGGGCCCACCAACCAGCCCGGCCGCAATGCTGCTGACCATGCCCCCGGTCAGGCTGTCAAGCAGGATGACGTCAAACTGCGAGGGGTTGCGAACCAACTGCATGCAACCGTTGTCGATGTTCATTTCTTCATAGACGATTTGATCGGAAAACGAGCGGTGCGCCTTCCGGGCACACCGCAAGAGAAGGCCGTCCGTGCGCCTCAGGAGATCGGCCCGGTGAAATACGGTGACTTTTCTGCGATCGTGTGACAGGGCATACTCGAATGCGAACCTGGCGATTCTCGTCGATACATCGGCCGTACAAACCTTCAGCGCCTGGGTGACCCCTGGAGCAACCTCGTTCTCGATTCCGGCAAACAAACCCTCCGTATTCTCGCGAATGATGATGAGATCGACCTTGGGGTGGAGGGCCTTCACGCCCGGAATGGACTTGACCGGCCTGACCGCTGCCGAGAGCCCCAACCGCTGCCGCAGTCTGATGCTGACGTTGCCATGACCGCTGGCAACCTGTGTGGTGATCGGGCCCTTGAGAGCGATACCGTGGCCGATGATGGCCGCGATGGTCCGCTCAGGCAAGGGATTGCCGAAGAACTCGATCCCGGTCTCGCCGGCCGGCAGGTTGACCCACTCGATATCGACATTCGCCGCTTCGATCACCCGCTTGGCAACGGAGGTGACTTCCGGACCGATTCCGTCTCCGGGCACCAGACAAACCGTGTGTGTCATGTCTCTTGGTCCTCGCGTAGCGGCGCACCTGTCAGGCACCATGTTGCCCTGCGGCAGCCTGAGCGACGGGCGAAATTATAGCCACCCGGTTTCCTCCGGCAATCCGACGTCCCATCGCAAGTGTTCGACACATCTGACGGACGTTCTTATGTGTGTGCCGCCGGCGGATTCCTGGCCGGCGTCGATACGACGAACCGACCCGATTCATGCCTCGATTGAAGACTTGCGGGAACACCCAGGGTATGATGACGAATATGGAAGAGCGACTCGAGAAGCTGAGCTGGACTGGCAACGATATGCCCGCGACGGCGGCCGCAATATCGCCTACCGCCATGGCGCTATTCGCCGCGTCAATGGCCAGGGGCTCATCGAGAATCACCAACGCGGCATTTGACCCGGCCATACCAACGCTGATCGACGGACTGCGGCAACTTGGCGCCATGATCCTGGCGGACGAAGCCACAGGCTGCATCGAGATCACCGGCTGCGGCGGATACTGGGTCCACGGCGATCTCGAACTCAACTGTTGGGGACAATCGCCAACGGCTCACCTGCTGCTGGCGGCCTGCGTTTCGGGCCGAAGCCGGTACTGCCTCACGAACCCGCCGTCGATGACCGCCTCTCTCGCATCGCTCATCAACGCGCTGACCGATCTGGGAGCTCAGATTCACCCTGATCATGATGCGTCCGGGTCCGGTATCCAGATCGGACCGGCACTCTTCCGCGGTGGCCGGGCGACGGTTCAGAACAACGATGCACCCGGCGCTGTGGCCTCCTTGCTCCTCGTTGCCCCACGAGCGGCGGGGGACGTGTTCCTTGAGGTTCCGCTGTGGCCCGTCCGGCCGCCGGAAGTGATTGTCGCTTTGCAGACTCTGGAGGACTTCGGAATCACGGTCGTCGACGACCAGGCCGCTCGCATGATCGTCCCAGCGCCCCAGTGCTACGACGCCTGCCAACACGACATCTCAATCCGCAGGAACGTCTCCTGACCATCGGTCCGTCGTCGGCACAGTGGCATCAGCGGCTTGCCCACCGGCGCGTTGTCCCGGAAACCAGCTTCCATCCGCGCGATCTTGCTCTCCCCCTTCGCCCTATTCACCGGCCTGCCTGACCCATCTGGATTCCCGCTCGGCGCCCGTTTATGATCTGCCGACATATCTGCATTGCCGTTGTGTCTGAGGGGCTGAAGACTTTCAGGTAGGAGACCCGATTCATGGCCGATTCGCCAACCCCAGCCGAGCCATCCTTTGTCGGACCTAAACCTATCGAGGCACTGGTCATCAGGCCCTGGCCTAAGATCATTCTCATGCTGCCAACGCTCTTTGCCGCCCTGATCTGCGGAATCCTCATGCTCTGGTATCAGATGCCCACCGCAGAGGCCAACGCCACTTTCGGTGCCGTCCAACACTACATCGGCCTCTTCTTCCTTGTGGTACTCGCGGTGAACCTGACCATGTTGCTGTATGACCTCAGCCTGAAAGGCTTTATCCTGGTAACGCTCCTCATCGCCGTCCTGATACTTGTGCTGGCGCTGATCAACCGCAGTGCCGAAACATCGATCTGGGCGATCATCGGCCGCTTTCTCAGCGTCAGGGTGGTGGCCAACGACCGGTTCTACTTTCTGTTCGCCATGGTGTTGCTCTTCAACCTTGGAATCGCCTGGATCATCACCCGCTTCAACTACTGGAAAGTCGAGCACAACGAGATCATCATCCACCGCGGCTTCATGCACGAACAGGAACGGCACCCCACCGCCCAGGCCCGCTTCAAGCTGGTCATCGAAGACGTCGTCGAGTACGCGATTCTCGGAACCGGCAAGCTGGTCTTCTACTTCGGCGACAGCAACACCCAGCACGAATTGAGTACCGTGCTTTTCGTCCATCGCAAAGCTAAGAAGCTGGACGAGCTGCTTGGTCGCCTGGCCGTCACACAAACCGCCCCCACCGAATCGTAAGACCCGATACCGAGGCTCACAATGCCCACTTCAGCCTCGCCGGCCTTTCCGCCGACGGAAAAGGCTGTCGTAGAGATTGGCGTTCACGGCAACAGGCCGTTATCATAGGGGATCAAAGAGACCAAAAGCTGAGAAACAGAGGACGAAAGGACCATGCATTATCCGCGTAAGATCAGTCGCAGAAAGAAGATACGTAAACAAGGTTTTCGTGCCCGTATGCGGACTTCCAAAGGCCGCAAACTCATCAATCGACAACGCCGCCGAGGCCGTCACACTCTGTCCGTCATGCGGTGACCCGCCGGCACCGTCCAAGCGGGGTACCCAGGGAAACCCTTTACCTGTGATCATCGAGCCGGTTTGCGAGCGGCGGTCTTCGAGGGCTTCAGGCCTCGAGTCTCGGCCTCTGTCGGCGAGCTGAACTGCCGGCGGTTCGCCTTTTTGATTCGCTTGACCGAAGGTGAGTCCGGGGTGTGGTAGACATCACTGCTGAGACTGGCCACCACGGGTTGCGTGGCGGGCGGCCCAACGGACTTCGTGAGAAAATCGACGATGGTCTTTTCGATCCCGGCCACCTGGCCCAGCATGCGTGTACCGTGCAGGGCCATCTGGTCGCCGGCCTGTCCGGGGAAAAGTTGCACGTTGGCTCCGGGCACAATCGCCGCCAGCGCCTCGGCGGCGCTCCGTTCGGGCTCTGCAGCCAGCATCAAGAGCGGCCGACGGCCGTACTTGCGGGCGTCACGCATCGAGTCGATGCCGAGGTACTTCGTCCCGGGCGTCAGCCACACAACGGCGTCCACGGAGCGGTCACGGCCGGCGTAGTTCATCACCACGCTGCCGCCGACGCTGGCACCAACGAGCACAAATCGCCCCGTATCGACTCCTGGTTGATCAGCCAGCCACAGGTAAGCCGCCTCCACGTCACGATACATCTCCCGAAACAGTTTTGGATCGCGATCCCCCACCCGCTTCGGCAGGTTCATCGCGGCCGGGCCGACGCTCTGGCCGTGACCACGCACGTCAATGGCAAGCGCGGCAAAGCCCGCCATATGCAGAAATGGCAGCAGCGGCAAAAAGTCCTTATGGTCCGTGTTGTACATGTGTAGCAGAATGGCGATCGGAGCCATGTCTTCCGCCTGGGCCCGCGACGGCACAAACGTGCCGTGGATTTCGATACCGTCGTCAGTGGTGAAACTGACGCGACGGGTCTCCATTTGGGAATGCGTCTCGGCCGGGCGCGATGTGGCGGCTGCACGCGCCGCCGGCGCAACGCCCAAAACCATCGCCGCATGAACCGCGGCTATCAGAATCCCGGATACCACCCGCTTCATGTGGCCCCCCTCGTCGCCGAGCCCGCTATCTGCCTGCCGGTCCCGGCCAGTCGGCTCTCAGGAACCGGCCGTTCTTGCTAATGACCTTGCCGTCGGCCTCAACCACGCCCCCCTGCCGCAAGTCGCAAACCATGTCCCAGTGCAACGCACTCTTGTTGCGGCTACCCGTTTCAGGATAGCCCGCTCCCAAGGCCATGTGGAAGGTCCCGCCGATTTTCTCGTCGAACAGCGTGTTCCGCGTGAATTGCCGTATTGAGTAGTTCGTGCCCAGGGCCAGCTCGCCCACAAAGCGAGCACCCTTGTCCTGGTCGAGCATCTGGATCAGGAACGGCTCGCCCTTGCTCGCTGAGGCCTCGACCACCTTACCGGCTCTGAGCCGCAAACGCACGTCCAGCACCTCCTGACCGCGATAAACGGCCGGAAAACTGAACTTCACTTCCCCCTCCGCCGAGTCCTCGATCGGCCCGGTAAAGACCTCGCCGTCCGGGAAGTTCTCGTGTCCATCACAGTTGACCCATCGCCGTCCTTTCACGCCAAACCGGATGTCCGTGCCCTGGAGCGTCTTGAAACGCACCTCGCGGGCCTTGTTGAGCACGTCGCACACCCGCCTCTGACGGGCGCTCACTTTGCGCCACTCGGCGGGTGGGTCCTTGCAGGCCAGCAAACCAGCCCCGTAAACGAAATCCTCATATTGCGACAGCGACATCTCGGCATCCTGAGCCGAAGAGTGACAGGGAAACTGCGTACCCGACCAGCGCAGCTTGCCCTTGCCTTTCATGGCGGCACGTTTCATGAAGACATCCATGAACTGCCGCCGGGCCTTGCTGACCGCGGCTTGTTTCTCCGGAGGAACGCGCGTCATGGAACGTGTGTTGTCGTTTGCCCAGATGCTGATCGAACAATCCACGTTCTTGATCTCATGAATGTTCAGCGGGTTGCTATAGGCCAATTGCCTGGGCCGTGCATGCTCGAAGAAGATGTCGGTGCACTCGTCGTCAGTCACGCGAAGAACCGGATGTCCGCCGGCGATCACAACCTCGCGGTAGATCGCTCGAATCAGCGGGATGGCCGTGATCGAGCCGACGATACGCACCACGTCATCCCGCTTAACGGCCACCGAGTAGTTCACCAACACCTGTGCGAGCTTGTCGATTCTTGGATCGCGCATGGGACAACCGTTGCTCCTGTGTATTCGATACGCTTGCAAGGGCTGGCTCTGCTTCCCGGCCGCCCGTGCCGATGGCAGGATACTCCCCGACGTTCTGCGTCGCAATGGCGTGCCGTGACGTCGCAGCAGGGCAGCCCCGTAGGCCCTCTTACCGGTGCCATCCGTTCCCGACTCGAGGATAAAGTGCTCCTCCGCGTTCCGGCGAAGCTCTCCCGCTCTTGAATGCGAATGCCCTCATGGTGCCTCAAGGGCATGGCGACGTGAATACATCCCCATCTCGGTTTCCATAGCGCATCTGTCAGAACCTGACAGGTTGTCTCCAGATGCTTTTCCGATCAGCAAATGCCTTCGTCGTAATCGGGATACTGCGGCGGCGACTTGCCGTGCTTCTCGATGATTCGCGGGTAACGGCCGCGGCGGCGGTGACCGTCGGTTTTCACCACCGTAATCTCGTGCCACCAGGAGTCTCCGAAGTCGAAAAGGTACTCGAACTTGCGCCCCCGATGTAGGTTGAGCGAATCGATCGTCGTTCGGGATGCGTCATGGGGCGCAGGGCCATCCCAAGGGTCGGCTTCCTCCGCAGCGTAGGGATGCGTGAATTCCACGGCGTTGCGGCTTGGGCGGCGCCGGCCCCGATATCCGCCGGGCGGCTCGAAGTAAAACGAATAAAGGTGTTCGTCATAACGTTCGAAGGCTTCGAAGATCGCGAAGTGCAGATCCTCAAGCGTCTGATTGCCTGGAACCTCAATGAGCCGCCAGATGTCTGGCGAGTACTTGAGGGCGACCTTGAATGTGTACACGGCTGTTGGCTGCGATTTGACCATGATCGTTTCCCTCAAAGGATTCTTTATCATATTCCGGGCTGGCGACATCGTGACCGGCGAACAGATGACTCCCGACACCGACACACCTCTGATTGCATGGCCCCGGCACACCCGAGTCTCGGCGATACGACGTCGTTCCGCAAGGCCCAAGGCGTTGGCCACACGCCATCCCGGGCAAAGCTTGCGATGCGAAGAAGGAAGTCAGCGCGAACCCGCAAACACGATGCCCTTCTTGACGAGCCGAGAAGTTCAGCCCCTCTGTCCAACGTGTGTATCGCCGACGCCGTCATCGGTCTATTGCTGCCGGAGGCCATCAGCGACGAAGAATAGCCCCTTAGGGGCTTACCAAGCCCTCTTTGGTTGCGGCCGAAGGCCGCCTTGGGCTGTTGGTCCTTTGGCCTGACAAGAGGATGTCGTGCGGAGCACGACCTACCGGGCTGCAGACGGGAGGAGAACCACGGATTGCACTGATGACACGGATGGAGGGATGACGCTCAGTCCTTATCAGTGATACCCCCGCCTGCGGCGAGGCAAGCGTGTGATCCGTGGTCAGACAGTGCGGAATGGGCGCACGGCCAAGACCGGCCGTGGACTGTTTTTGTGACTCTTTGTGTTTTTTGTGGCTAACGGTCTTCTCCGTTGCCGGGATCCCAAACGAACATCGAAACTCCGTGCCTACCGGACGAGCCTCTGCCACAACCGGCGGCCGATGCCCGTTTTGAGCCGCTTGTGAGCATCGAACAACAATCGGGGGATGTCCAGCTTCTCGGGGCACCGGGGCAGGCATTGGCCGCACTTCGTGCACCGGCTTCCCGGCCAGCCGTGGAACCAGTCGTTGCTGCCGTCCAGCAGGTTGTAGCGGAAACTCCCGTAGGCGTTCATCTCCAGTCCGACCGCGAGGTTTCGCAACCGCAGAATCTCCGGGATGTCGATGAACTCCGGGCAGGGCAGGCACCGGCCGCATTGGGTGCAGAAGTCGCCCCGCAGCTTCTCACGGATCGTCCGGTCCCACCTGGCAAGCGCAGCCTTCTCTTGTTCGGTCAACGGCCCGACGTCGTCCGCCACGGCCATGTGGGCGTCGAGTTCCTCGGCAACCGCCGGCCCCAGCGACAGCGTGTGGATGCGGGGGTCGCTCAGCAGCCACCGCTGGTTCAGATTCATCGGGTGCAGCGGGGCCGAGATCCGAGTCAGGACCTCCGGCGGCTTGAACAGCATACCACCCTTTTCGTTGGGACTGATGATGAGCACCCCCATGTCCAACTCAGCCGCCCGGGCAATTACCGGCGCATGCGCCTGATAGAACCAATAGTAGTGAAGGTTAATCGATTCGAAGAATCCGGTGTTGATCGTTTTGAGCACAAGTTCGGTCTTGCCGTGGGTGGAGAAGCCGATGTGCCGCACGGCGCCCGAATCCAACAGCTTGCGACAGGCTTTAAGCGTGCCGTTCTCGTCCATGGCCATCCGGAACTTGTCCTCGTTGTTGATGCCGTGGACGTCGAGATTGTCCAGCACGTCGATGCCCATCTTGCTCATGCTGGTTTCGAACTTGTTCATGAATTCGTCATAGGTCTTGCACGGTCCGACCTTCGTCGTGATGTGGACTTTGCCCCGATCGATGCTCTTGAGGGCGTGGCCAAGCAGTTCCTCGCTGTCGTCGTAACCGCGGGCCGTCTCAAGGTGGTTGATGCCCAGTTCCACTGCCCGCCGTACGACGCGAGCACTCTGGTCCAGGTCCTTGCTCATGTAGCGCATGAGCCCCAGCGTGAGCACCGACAGGTTCATCTCCGTTTTGCCGAAGCGGCGGTGTTGCATTCACTGCCTCCGACATCGTTTCGTCGCCGACTTCACCTCGTGTGCTTGATCGCCAAAGACCTATGCTCTGAGCCTATCATCAGTGCATTGTCGGTAGAAGCGAATTGGCCCGCAAGCTCTCTGCTTGAGCGACGATCCGGCCCCTGTGGCCGTTGGCGAGCGTTCGCCAGGCCTGTCTGCGGCCGTCGAAAGCTTGCGGTGTCGCACTTACGGATGGAGTGCCGCGCATGTCACGTCGGCGCGGACGCCCGATCCGCTGATGCAGCCGAGAAAGATTCCCAGCTCGGTCGCATCGACGAAGTCATCGCCTGGGTTCAGGAATGTGTTGCTGCAAGCCGGATCGGTTTGCGGAACGGCGAAGCCGGACATGCACTCCTGCAAGTGTCCGAAGTCCGTCTGGTCGACGTCGCCGTCCCCGTCAAAATCCGGCTTGACCGACTGGATCTTGAGCTGAACAGCGACGGTCTGAGGGGTGTTCACGGCGTTTCCGGAGACGGTGATCGTGGCGTTATAGATGCCGGCCGTCATGGCCGGCGCTTGCGGGTAGCTCACGACGATCGCGTCGGTTTCAGTCGTCACCGAGCCGGCCGGCGGCGAGACTTCGAGCCAAGGGGCATTCACGGATACCGTGTAGTCCAGGCTCCCGACACAGACGTTCATGACAGCCAGCAGGTCGTCGGCGACACCGCTTCCGACGAGGATGGTGCGCGTCAGTGACGAAGGACTGAGAGCAAGCTTGGGCTCGGCGACGGCCGCGGTACTGAAGACCACGTCATACATTCCAATGCCGGTGCCGGAGTCTGAGAACGTCAGAAACAAGTTGCTACCGAAGCTCTTGATCGAGTTGGGGACGTGCCCGCCCACGTGGCTGGTGATTCGGGTGATTGTCGGGTCCCATTGGCCGTTCATCCGGCCGCGATAGCGCATTCTCAGTTTGTGATCGCAGCAGAAGCTTTCCCAAACGACATGAAGATTACCGGCGGAGTCATAGACCGCCGAAGGTGTGCGATCGATGTCGTCAACGTTGTCGGAGATGCTCTGCGGCGCGGACCATGTCGCACCGTCGTCGTGGGAAAACCTGGCGAAAACCTCAAACCACGGATCGTCCTCACATGGATCGGTGCACGGCAGCGACTTAGTGTAGAACGCGCCGATCTCGCCGGACATCGGACTGAAGGCGAATCGCATTCCCCCGGCATCGTCCACCAGCTTCGTACCCTTGCCGGCCGGCCAGACGCCGGTCGACGGTTTCTTCTTGAAATAAGCGTCTCCGTCGACCCCGATGGCGATCCAGAGCATGTTTCCTCTGGCGGCGATGTCATCCCCGCGAGGCCAATTGCCGTCGTCGTTGTTTCCATAGATGAGTTCGGTGGTGTTCCAGGCGCCTCCCAGGGGCTTGTACCGACCGTAGATGCCGTTTCGCACCGGGGCACTGCTGTCAAAGAGGTGCCCGTACATGAAGTAGATGCCGCCGGAGCCGTCGACCGTCACCTGCTGAATGAATGAGCCGCCGCCGGGATTGACGTCGATCTGGGCCGGACTGCTCCACTGTCCGCCGCTAACGGGCTTGGTGCGCCAGTAAAGCTTGTTTTTGCCGTAGAACGTGTGCAGCATGTCGTCGGGCGTGATGACGATCTTGGGGGCCGATCCCTTGCCTCCCTGTGAACCAAGGGATTGAGGCGAGGACCAGTCACCGCTCAGGTCGGTGACGTAGAACGTCTCTCCATAGTCGTCGAGGAAGCTTTGGTAGACCATGTGCACCTTTCCGAAGGCATCAATGGCCGGATTCCCGTCCACGGCGTAATGCCCGACGTCACGGCTGACGTTGGTCGGCGGTGACCAGTTGAGGCACTGGCCGTCGACTGTCGGCGATGTGCGCAAGCAGGAATGGAACAGTAGAAGGGCCAATGCGACGGTTCGGGACACGCCTGAGCCTCCTCCCCGACAGCGGCAAGTCTATCCCCCAGTGGCCCTTCCCAGCATATCGGGTCTCGCACGCAGGGACAATACTGAAACGTTTTTTCAGGCGTTTTCCGTCGGGCGTCGGCAGGAATACGCGGCGAGTCGAAGCCGGCGGCAGCGTTCAAGCTCCCGATTCTCGCCGCAGTGGGTTCCCGGGGTCTACTTGCCCAACCCCATGACCAGCACAATCAGGTCCAGCACGAAGAGCAGCACGATCGTCGCCTCGAGAACCAGCATCCAGCGGTTGGTCTGGTCCTGCTTGTGCAGGCTGTAAAGGCTGTCAAGCGTGTTGAGCTTGCCGCCCACGACGCGATGCCAGTCACCGAGGTGAAATCGCTCCGAAAGCATCTGGTAGATCCGGGCCAGGTGCCAGTCACCGAAGAACTTGGTGATGTTCGACAGCTCATCGCTCAGCCGGGCCAGATCGATGCGGATCTCCCGCAGCGCCGCCATCACGGGGCTGCGCCCGCGAAGCCGGGCCGATTCGAGGTCGCGGTATGACCGCATCACGGCCTCGTCCAGAAGCCGGTCGTAGGCCTCCAGCTCGGTGAGCTGGACGTTGGCCAGCTCCATGATGTACAGCGTTTCCTCCATGTCCTGCGGGTCATTGATGATGATCGCCGCATCCCAGTCGACCATCGTGAGGTCGTGCCCGTAGTAGCTGCAATACCGGGACGTTGTCTCCTCAACTTCCTGTTCCGACAACAGCGACATGTCCTCTTCCTGTGTCAGGATCGAGGCCAACTGCCGGCGCCGGTCCTCCAACCACGCTTCAGCGCTGAGCAGCGAACCTTCCTCGGTCACCAGCGGCGAAGTAATGCAAAAAACCGTGTAGGCCTCGCCTTCGCCGACCTGACTCACCGGTCGATCGCAATAGGGAATAAGTTCTTTTCGGACCTGCTCGGCCAGTTCCTGCACCCCCTCGGTCAGCGAGCCGTCGGCGAATTGCAGGTCGTGATAGTCCACCAGTTGCTCGATGCGGCTCACCTTGAAGGGTACACGGACGGTGATGCTGATCGCTCCGACGCTCAGCAGCTTGACCGCCCGCTCGACGGTCACCGGCCCGTGCGGCCCGACCCGTTCCTCCGGCGGCAGGTTGATCATGTTCGGCCGATAGAAGACCAGTTGTCGGGGGCTCCGCTTGCTCGGGCCGACGGAGACTTGCACAATCGGTTGTCCCAGCAGGTTGCCCTCCGGCTGCCGCAAGAACTCGTAGGCGATGTCAAATGAGTAGATATAAACCACCTGGCCGCTGTAAAACGGAATCCGGCTGGACAACTCGGGTAGGTTTGACATACAGTTTGTTATCCTGCAAGAGCTTCAGTCCGTCGGCTTTTCATCGTACCGTCGCGTCGGCTGCCTGGCTATCTCCGGTTTCGGCGAACCGGGCGTTTCAGCACCGGTCGGCCGATGTGCGGGATACTCCAAACCGTAGACCGTCCTGACAGCCTCGGCAAGAGCCGCCTGATTCGAGAAGCACCAGGAGTCCTTCCGGTCCCGTCCGCGGTCCTTGCCCCTTCCCCCACAGCCTTTCATTGCGGCGTTTCTCGCGACTGCTGTCGCATGGGCCAATCGCAGGGCCGAGGCCAGCTTGATCAGCTCGGGAATCTCGAGCCGTGATTCCCCCTGCGTCAGAGCTTGAACAAGACGGCTGACCAGAATGATCCGGCTGCCGGCCGCCACTTGACTGCCGTACGCGGTCGGCATGCATCCCAGGATCGCCGCCGCAAGGTTGCCGGCGAAGCACGGCTCCGCAACTCTCTCAAGTTTGCGGGCGTACGTTCGGAGGTTGTCCCGACTCACCCCGAACCTTTCGGTCAGCCTGAATCTTGCCTCGATCGCCTCCAGCGTGGCGCACCCTTCAGGGCGCGCCAGGATCGCCCGGTCCAGCGCCCGACGCGTCGAGAAAGGGACCCGCTTGTACACGGCGGTCCGCGCCAGAGCCTTCTTCCATGTTCCGGTCTTCTCCAGATCGGTCGTCGGCAAGCCACTCTGTGCATCCGCCATACAAGATGCTTGGGTTTGATCGGTTTGAATCATGGTGCCCCTCATCGGATCGACTCCTTGTTTTTCGACAGAACGTCCTCGCCTTGACAGCGGCGGTCCCGGACCATTCTCGGCCCCCATTCGGCAGCGAGCGTACAACACTCCGACTGCTCCGCTTACGGCGATCCTGACGGAACAAGTCTCCCGACGCGTCTTATCGGAACAGATTCCGTGACCGGCGTTTGCCCGGTGCCCCAAGGTTAAGTCGTTATCTGCGCTCACCGAATGAGAGGATAGAGGGAACGGGCGACATGCCCAGGGTGTCAGGCCGCCGAAACTGCCGCGAGGCGTCTGGCGGGCACGGGTGTCTGCTGTGCCGGTCGGCACGAGGGGAGCCCTGGCGGAGCCGGGGGTTCAGTCATGGCTTACGCAATTGAGTTGAGTGCGAGGCAGTCCAGCCGCACGCTGGAGCAGGCTGTCCGTCACCACGCGGAAATCCTGATTTATCCGCGCCTCTTCGAAGACGGGGATCCGATCGTCTCGCGTCTGGTGAGCATTGAGACGCCGATCGGGTGGCAGTCGCGACGACCTTGCCTGGTGCTTGAGACGTTCAGTGCCGGGCCCGTTAACCGGAACGACACGGCCGACAAAGGCGAATCCGAAGCGGCAGGCCTCGATTCCCTTGTCGGCACCTACTGCGACGTGATGCTTCAACTCGGCGAAAACCGTTATCTTTTCTCTTCGGACGTCGTCGCGGTACAAGGGGCCTCCGGCACCGGCGCCCGACCCCGCATTTATCTGGCTCGACCGGAAACAGTCCAGGTTGCCCAGCGCCGCCGGTCCTGGCGTTTTCGCCCCGCCCAATCGTCCCGTGTCGAGATGACCTGGATCAACGCGGAGAAAAGCAAAACCGAGGGCATCGGCTGGTTGTGCAACGTCAGCGCGGAGGGATTGGCCTGCCGGACCGAGATGGCCGTGGCCGAACAACTCGGGATCGGAGAACAGGTTTGCCTCTCATTCGCGCTCACCCCAGGCGACCCCGAGCGGTTTGTCATTGATGCCGTTTTGTGCAATAAGACTCCCGCGGGCACGGAAGGTACCATGATCCTCGGTCTGCAATTCCTTGTCGGGCAGGGCCATCAGGCTTCGGCAGCGGCAGCCGAGGCCTTGCGACGAAAGCTCCTGGCCCGTTACGCTCCCGTGGTTGACACCCCAGGAGGAGCCGCGCAATGAACACGCTTTTTCCCATGGAAGCCGCACATCAGGCGAACGTGCTGGCCGATGCCATCGAAGATCTCAGGCCCGCTCTGGCCACTTGGCGTCAGGGTGACCGGTGGGCGGCGTATGAGACTCGTTTCGTCAACGTCGATTACTCCGCCGGCGAGTTGACCCTGCAATATGACGCTTCGGAGCAGGGCGTGCCCGAACTCTCAGACGGGCAGGAAGTGTGCGTCTCATTTCGGCGCGGCCGTCGCCGCTGTGCTTTTGACACCGTTGTCCTCGGCCGGGGCCGCGCGCCCGTCGGTGATGCGGAGACGGTCTCCACCATCCGTCTGAAGTATCCGCGCGAGTTGTGCGAGCTCCAACGAAGAACCTACTATCGCCAGAAGGTGCCGGCGAACGTCGTCGTCCCAGTAAGCCTGTCGATCGCCTCGGACGGCGCGACAACCGCGGCCGATGCCCGCGGCAACTTGCTGGACATCTCTCCTGACGGCATGGGCGTCCATGTGACCGAAGGTTCGGGGATGTCGTTCGATGTGGCCTTCCTCGCTGACTGCACGCTGCATGTTCAGGCTGGTGCGACGCCGATCCGCGTTCGCGCCCGTGTGTGTTCGCGGACGAATACGCCTGATGGCCTGGTCCGCTTGGGCTTGCAGTTTGTCGACGACGACCAACTCGCACGTGCACGCGCCGATCTGGCCCGCTTGCTGGCCAGCGTGCGGACGTGAACGGAATCTCTTCTTCGCAGGATGCATCGAAGCCCCGCAAAACGCACCCAAGCGACCTCTTGCCAACGGCTGCGCTCCTTGTCGCCACGGCAGTTTCTCTCTAACCTGTCTGATATGTTGAAATACGCAGTCGTTGAGATACCGGGAGGTTCGGTCGGTTTTGTCGCCACGGACAAAGGCGTATCCAATGTCGTCCTTACCGGAAGCCGACCCTCGCAAATCCGAAAACGCTTGTCCGGAAGGTTGCCGGATGCAGAGTACGCCCCCGGCTTACTCCCGGACTTTCAGCGGCAGTTGCGGGAGTACTTCGCCGGCCGGCGCAGGAAGTTCGACGTGAAGCTGGACCTGTCGGCGCTGACGCCCTTTCAACGGCAGGTGCTCGATCGCTGCGCCCAGATCGGCTACGGCCGAACGAAGACCTATGGTCAACTGGCTCGCGAGGTCGGGCGGCCCAAGGCAGCCAGGGCCATCGGCGGAGCGATGGCGAGAAACCCGCTCCCGCTGGTCATCCCTTGTCATCGCGTGGTGGCCGGCGACGGTTCGCTGGGCGGCTTCTCCGCCGAGCAGGGGGTCAGCCTGAAACGCCGATTGCTCGATATGGAGGCAGGCCGGCCTGCAAGCCGCCTGCTATTGCCTCGGCGCCGCAGACGCCCCGCCGGTTGAGGGGGGCCTTTCAGGATGTGTTGATGTACCCGTTTCTCAAACGCGCTGTCGATATCCTGGTCAGCCTCGTACTGATCGTCCTCTTTTCACCGGTGATCCTGGCCGCCGCTCTGGCCGTCAAGCTGTCATCGCCCGGACCGGTGTTTTTCGTCCAACCCCGCGGAGGCCGCTTCGGTCGGCCCTTCATGTCGATCAAGTTCCGCACCATGCGGGCCGACCATGTGCATGACGTCCACGAAGTCGTGCCCCTGACTCATCCCAACATCACCCGGCTGGGACGCTTCATGCGTCGGTTCAAAATCGACGAGTTGCCCCAGTTGTTCAATATCCTTCGCGGCGATATGTCCCTCGTCGGCCCCCGACCGACGATCATGGAACAGGTTGTCGCCTACAACGACTTCCAGCGACGACGCCTCGACGTGCGTCCGGGGCTGACCGGTCTGGCCCAAGTCAACGCCACCGCCGCCATGAGCTGGGAGGAACGCATCAAGTACGACGTCTACTACGTCGATCATTGCGGCCCGCTCCTGGATCTGCTGATTCTGGCCAAGACACCGGTGGTGGTTCTGCTGGGGGAGGAGCGATTTGCCCGCCCCTTTGAACAGAGTCCCTATGCCCGCAAGCAACGATATAGTACCCAGGACAATCCTGCGCAGAATGATTCTTGTAACATCCGCTCCTGAAACAGTTTAGGCCTGACCGGCTCCAACCGGGCCGCATCTTGCCATTTGGTTGGTGGGTATTGATAATGAGGAGGACGTGCCGCACAGACCCATCACGAAGCATTGGAGGCGTGCCATGTCGATCCGGGGAAGCTCTGCCACGCCCTTTTCTGCCGCACTGTTGTTGTCAACCCTTGCCTTTGTCGCCTGGAATGCCCTGGGCTTGCCCCTGTCAACGGCCGCGACGTCGCAGCCGGCGGTGACGGTGGTCAAGGCCACGACGACCGCCCCGGCCGAGACGGGAGTTGTCCGCAAGGCCCTCAAGCGGCTGGTGACCATTCCCAGACCGGGCACCGAACTGCCGGATGAGACGGTCCGACCGTCGAAGGCTTCCCCGGCGCCGGTGGTTCCGCAGGGCAAAACGTCCGGCGCGGCACCTGCGGTCAAGCCCGTCCAGAGAGCCATTCTCAGAGCCGGACAAAACAGCGAGCAGCAACCCCAAACCGAACAACCGCCGGCGGATCAACCGCAGCCCGCACCGGAAGCTTCATATGTCTACCCGGTGCCCGCGCCATACGTTTACGTGCCGCCACCCTATGTGCAGATGCCGCTCAATGAGATGAGTCCCGCAGACCGCGAGTGGAACAGTTATCTCAGTTTCGGTGGCAGACCCTGGGGATACGGATACGGCTATGGATACGGACCTTACTACGGTGGTTACAGCTATTATCCCGGCGAGTCCTGGGGCGATGCATATCGCTTCGGCTTCACCAGCGGTTACAACTACTGGCGATTTCATAAGACCTCGACCGAACGCCAGGAGTCGGTGGCCGTTCACGCCCTCAACGCCATGGACAGGGGGCTGAAGTTCTATAGAGAAGGTAAATACCGCCAAGCGATCGACGCCTTCAAGCTTGCCGCGGAGACCGACCAGGGTGATCCGGCCGCTCGCATCTACGCTGCTCATGCCCTGTTTGCCACCGGCCGCTATCGCGAGGCCATGCCCTTCCTGGCTCGGGCTTTTGAACTGCAGCCCAAGCTTGCACTACTGGACTACGACATGCGCGGGGATTACGGGCGACCGGCGGATTTCGAAGCCCAGGTCCGGGCGCTTGAGTCGGCCTTAGCCCAGTCGCCCTCCAGCGTCGAGCGGCTCATCATGCTCGGCTATGTCCGGTTCTACTCCGGCCAGAAGGACGCCGCCTACGATCCGCTGTCCAAGGCCAAGATACTCGATCCGGCCAACGCCCTGCCCGATCGGCTCCTGCCCCACTGCACCCCGCCGGACGTGGTGCTCGACAGCCAGAAGACAGCAGCAAAACCCGCGACCACGCGGTAGTCTGCGAACCGAGGGTAAACTCTCACGATGAACCCCGTCAGGGGTCTCCAACCGGGTTCGTGCGTCCCATGATCAGGCCTGATCCGAAAGCGCTGGTTCACCAGAGAAGAGGAGTGGTGCCATGATTCGACCGATTTATCCGTTGGTGGCGGTACTTGTCGTTGTGTTGGCAGTTCCGACGTTGCTGACTGCCCAGGAAACCGAGCTCAAGATCTCGAAGATCGCCCTGTTCTCCAGCGGGGTGGGGTACTTCGAACGCGAGGCCGAGATCGACGGCAGCGCAGCCGCCGAGCTGAAGTTCCGCACCACCCAGATCAACGACATCCTCAAGTCGCTGGTGATCCAAGACTTCGGTAAGGGCACGATCAGCGCGGTGGGGTACGCCTCGCATGACCCGGTGGACAAAGCGCTGAAGAGTTTCGCGGTTGATATCACCGGCAAGCCCACGATGGCGACAATTCTGGGCCAGCTCCGCGGCGAACCGGTGGAGCTCACTGGCAGCAAGGCGGTCAGCGGGATCATCGTGGGCGTCGAGAAACTGAGGATCGCGAGGGAGAAGGAGACGGTCGAGATCGATGTGCTGAACGTGCTGACCGAAAGCGGCCTGCAGCAGCTCAAACTCAGCGAGATCGGCGGCGTCAAACTGAAAAACGAGAAGGTGAACGGCGAGCTGCGCAAAGCCCTGGATACGCTGGCGGCCAGTCACGATGCTGATAAGAAGGCGGTGACCATCCAGCTCGCCGGTGACGGCAAGCGGCGGGTGCGGGCGTCATACCTGCTGGAAGCCCCGATCTGGAAGACCAGTTACCGGCTGGTGCTCTCGCCCGGCAAGAAGCCGTTCCTGCAGGGCTGGGCCACGGTCGAAAACGCCACAGAGGAAGACTGGAAGGACGTGCGCCTCTCGCTGGTCTCGGGCCGGCCGATCTCGTTCACCATGGACCTGTACACGCCGCTGTACGTGCCCCGGCCGAGGGAAGAGCTGGAGCTATATGCGTCGCTCCGCCCGCCGACGCTTGAGGCTGGGATCGCGGTGGCCGACCAGCCCGCGAAGCCGGCTCCTGCTCCGGCGGCTGAGGCTCCGCAAGCAGGTAAGGAATCCCGTGGCCGGGCGAGGTCGGCAATGGCGCCGATGCGTCGTGTGCATGCCGTGGGCGGCATGGGCGGATACGGTATGGGAGGCATGATGGGAGGCATGGGGGCGCCGGCGGAGGTCGAACCAGAGATGGATCTGGCCGCGCAGGGTGTGGAATCGGTGGCGGAGGCCCAGTCCGCGGGCGAGCTGTTCGAGTACGCGATCAACACGCCGGTTTCAATCGCCCGGCAGCGGTCGGCGATGCTTCCGATCGTCAACCAGGAGATCGCGGCCGAGAAAGTGAGCATCTACAATCCCGCCACGCACCGCAAGCACCCGCTGAACGGCCTGATTGTGGACAACACGACCGGGCTCAACCTGATGCAAGGGCCGATCACGGTTTTCGATGAGAACGTCTATGCCGGCGACGCCAAGCTGCCGGATATCAAGCCGGCGGAAAAACGCATGGTCGTCTACGCTCTTGATCTCGGGGTCGAGGTGATCGCGGACCAGAAGGAGCGTCCCGACGAACTGCTGAGCGCTCGTATCGCCAAAGGCACACTGATTCTTCAACACAAGCTGGTGGATGTCTCGGAGTACACCATCCGCAACAAGGACAAGAAAGACCGGGACATCATTATCGAGCAGGACTACAACAACGAGTGGAGACTGGTGGAACCCAAGGAGCCATTCGAGCGGACGCACAATCTGCTTCGTTTCAGGACTCTCGTCCCCGCAGGCGAGACGGTCGTGCAGAAAGTGCAGCTCGAAGCGGTCACAGATGAAGAGATCCACCTGACCACGATTGACGAGGAGTTCGTTGGGATCTACCTGAAGAGCAAGGTGATCTCGGACGCCGTACGGCAAGCTATGGAAACAGTGATCAAGATCCAATCCGAACTGGAGGCCCTGGAGCGCGACCTCGACCAGCGCGAGGAAGACCTTGAGCGTTCCGTGGAAGAGCAGGCCCGCATCCGAGAAAACCTCAAGACCCTGCAAGCCAACAGCGATCCGTATCAGCGGCAGCTCAAGAAGTTCGACTTGGTGGAGACCCGCATCGAGCAGTTGCAGGGGCAGCTTGACGAGCTGCGCCGGCAGGTGCAGACAAAGGAACAGGAGCTGGAGGCCTACGTGTTGTCTCTGGATGTGAAGTGAGCCCGGCGGTCCGGCCGCCGGGTGGCGAGGCGATTTTTCGGAGAAACGGCCCGGTTTTGGGAACTCCGGGCGGCTTCGGGCGTCTAACCATTGAATTGAGTCTGAATACAGTGCTTCCGCAGCATCTGAAAGGAGCCATGTCATGATTCGACCGGGTTTGCCGTTGGCAGGGGTGCTTATTGTTGGTTTGGCGGTTCCGACGTCGTTGGCTGCCCAGGATACCGAGTTGAAGGTGTCGAGAATTGCCCTGTTCTCCAGCGGGGTGGGGTTCTTCGAACGGGAGGCCGAGATCGACGGTAACGCCGCCGCCGAGCTCAAGTTCCGAACCGACCAGATCAACGACATCCTCAAGTCGCTGGTCGTTCAGGACCTGGGCGGCGGCACGGTCAACGCCGTCGGCTACGCGTCTCGCGACCCGATCGAGAAAACCCTCAAGAGCTTTGCCGTCAACATCACCGGCAAGCCCACGATGGCCAACCTGCTCGATCAGCTTCGCGGCGAACCGGTCGAGATCACCGGGGCCCAGGCGATTCGCGGCATCATCGTCGGCGTCGAGAAGCAGAAGATCGCCATCGACAAAGAAATCATCGAAATCGACCTGCTCAACGTGTTGAGCGAACTCGGTTTGCAGCAGTTGCGGGTCTCGGATATCCGGGGAATTAAGCTGACCAACGAGAAACTGGAAGGCGAGCTGCGCAAGGCCTTGGAAACCCTGGCTGGCAGCCATGAAGCAGACAAGAAGGGCGTGACCATCCAGTTCGCCGGCCAGGGCAAGCGCCTTGTGCGGGCCTCGTATCTGCTCGAGGCCCCGATCTGGAAGACCAGCTATCGGCTGGTGCTCTCGCCAGACAAGAAGCCGTTCCTGCAGGGCTGGGCCACGGTCGAAAACGCCACCGAGGAAGATTGGAACGACGTCCGCCTCTCGCTGGTCTCGGGCCGGCCGATCTCCTTCACCATGGATCTCTACACCCCGCTGTACGTGCCCCGGCCGAAGGAGGAACTGGAACTCTATGCCTCGCTTCGCCCGCCGACCCTTGAGGCCGGTGTTCCGCTGGCACCAGGTGCTGCTCCAGCCCCGGCCCGACGGGCCATGGCAGCCAGCAAGGCACCAGAGGTCCGTGAGGAAACCGTAGCTCAGGCAGGAGCCGCCAGAGCAAGAACGGCCGGTGATGCGGCGGGCCATTATGCTGCCGGCGCACTCGTGGCGATGAGGGACGCGGATGCGGATGGCGTGCTCGATCTGGCCGACCACGGCGTGCAGTCGGTGGCCGAAGCACAGTCGGCCGGCGAACTGTTCAAATACGTGATCAATACTCCTGTCAGCATCGCCCGCCAGCGGTCGGCCATGCTGCCGATCGTCAACCAGGAGGTTTCGGCCCAGAAGGTGAGCATCTTCAACCCCGCGACCCACCCCAAGCACCCGCTCAACGGTTTCATCCTCGAAAACACGACCGACCTGAACCTCATGCAAGGCCCGATCACCGTTTTTGATGAGAACGTCTACGCCGGCGACGCGAAGCTTCCGGACCTCAAGCCTGCCGAGAAGCGGCTCCTTGCTTACGCCCTGGACCTGTCGGCCGAGGTCATCGTCGACCACAAGCCCCAGCCCGACAGCATCGTCAGTCTGCGGATCGCCAAAGGCGTCCTGTGGCACAAGCACAAGCACGTGGACACCCGCGAGTACACCATCCGCAATAAGGACAAGAAAGACCGCGAGGTGATCATCGAGCAGCCCTACACCGCCGACTGGACGCTGGTCGAGCCCAAGGAGCCCTTCGAGCGAACCCAGAACATCCTGCGGTTCAAGACGGGCGTTCCTGCAGGACAGACGGTCGTCCAGAAGGTCCAGCTTGAACGAGTCTCCGACCAGACGCTGGCCCTGATCGACAGCGATCAGGATGCGGTTCGATTCTTCCTCCGCAGCAAGGTGATCAGTCCGGCCGTCAAGCAGGCCCTCGAAAAGGTGATCGCTCTGCGCAGCGAGCTGTATGACCTGGTCCGCGCGCGCGAGCTGCAGGAGAGTGAGCTGAAGAAGGCGGTCGAAGAGCAGGCCCGCATCCGCGAGAATCTCAAGACGCTCCAGCAGGGTAGCGACCCGTACCAGCGGCAGCTCAAGAAGTTCGACGACGTCGAAACGCAGATCGAGAAGCTCAAAGGCCAGGTTTCCGAGCTGCGCCAGACTGAGGAGAGCAAGCGAAAGGAATTGGAGGCCTACATCCTGTCACTCGACGTGGAGTGAGCCCCAGCGTTGCAGCCCGCAACACCAGGAAGTCACAAACTACACCTCGCGGGCGTGGTTTGTGATTCGTTGCCTCCTTTCTCGCCGGTTTTGCCGCTGCCGCGACATCTTTGTCTCGTGCAGGGCCAGCAGCATCATGACAGAAGGTCGAAGTTCAAGTACGATCGCGCGACCCGAGAGGAGGCAAAGACGTTGGTGTTGTCGAGCGCGACGGCATACCGATTTCGTGGGACGGCTGGTCGAAGAACTGTCAGTCCCTGGGCGCCCGCGAATACCTGCCGGGAGTGTGCATGAGCTGGAAGACCGACAAGGACAGTCCGATACTCGTTTCGGAGGTTGGCGGGAGGCAAGTGTGCACCGTCCACGCCGCCGAGGTGCCGGCAGAGAGACGATCCGTTGTTGAGCTGAGCCGTCCGAACGAGAGTCTGACTTTCGTCAACAGCAAAGGGGGCGTCACGTCTTTTGCTTTGTCGTCGCTGTTCGATGAAGGTAGACATCTCTTTCTGTGCATTCGAATCGGATCCGGTCTTGGGGTCCAATGCGATTGTCTCATCTCCAGTAGCGGGGAGGATCCGACTGAAGGCTTCAGACAGGGCCTAGCAAAAGGGGTGCGGTTTCAGCCCTTCTATCTGCCGGAATCCAAGGGTAACCCCGATGAGCTGGTCGGCCGTGGCCTCTTCTCTCGCGGCTTTCACTTTCCCGGCACGATTACGCCCGTAAACGTCTCGCTGCTGTGCATATGCGACTACTGTCTCCGGAACTTCCGCCTCCAATCCTTCCACGCCGGTTTCAGCGACCTGACTTACCTGTACTGTTCGCAGGGGCCACATACCTTAGTCGCCAGCAGTTATCTCGATGATGCGCCGCCCGTACTTGGGGTGGCCGATGCGGCTTCTGTGAGTCGCTTTGAGAGCCGGCTTCCTCGATGCGAGAAATGCGGTGGGGAATTCCGTCATCGAAATCCGCTGCGCTGTCCGCATTGCGGCAAGCCGTACATCGATTTCCTTCGGCACCCCCAGGAAAGGCAGTTTGAGTATTACGGCAACCACCTCTATGGAGACACCCTGCAAGAATGGTCCGGTGACCGTACGCCGAGCTGATGTCGAAAAGCACTTCTCCACGGATGAACTGGGTTGGGACGCGGCGACGCGGGGCGCCCCATGGCGCGGCGGTGGAGGACGGAACTCTTCGCGTGGGGGTGGCCCGCAGCTCACGCAAATCACGCCGATCGGCCGGGTGCCCCACCTGCTTCTTGCAGTTGGGGGAGCGACGATCGGCACCGTGCAATATGTAGGCAAGCCGACGCGGCCGGTGGGTAGGGCAGTGCCGAGGTCGCCGTGGCGACCGAGATCTGCCATATTCTGCAGCCAGGACCGACAGATCTGCGCCACCTTGGGTGGCTCCGACCGTGCCCTACCGTCTTCACACACATTCTTCGCTGGGTGGGGGCTCGATGATGAATCGCCGTGCGGGCAGCCCCGCAGGTCAACGCTTGCGCCCGGGATGGTGTTGGGACATGCATCGCCGCAGTCGCCGACGCCATCGCCGTCGCTGTCGGGCGTGCAGATGGCGAACTGCCATTGGTACGCGGGCAGATCGATGCCCGTCGCGTCGGTGATATCGCCATCGAGCGTGGCGGTCACCGGCCCGGACAAGCCCGTCACCTCGAACACGTACGGCCCGTTGCCGCTGACGGACACCACCGTGCCGACGGAAAGACTCAGGTCGTCAGCCGAGACGTTGAGTACCGGATCGCTGAGAGACACGACAATCCGGCGAACGACCGCCTCGGTACTTCCGTCGGTCGGCCAGGTATTCCAGACAGTCGGTCAGAAGGCTGTCGCGGGGGGACTTGGTGGTCTGGTTATGCCGGACCTGGTAGTCATCGGCATTGATGGGAACTGCCAGCCGCACCGCGTGGCTCGACAGAGCATCGTAGCGAAGCTGGATAAGCCGTTTCGAGACAGGGCCGTAATCGCGTGCCCCGCCCCGCACATCGAGCGATGGTTTCTGGCGGATGCTCGTGCCTTTACGAGCGTTGTGGGCTCGTCCCCGAAGGTCCGCAAGGGCAAGTGTCAGCGGGATTACTACAAAGGTGTTCTGCTGCAGGCCGTCGTCGCCGGCGGGCATGTACCAACGCTGGGTGGGATCGAGTTCGCGCGATAGATCGTCGAGGCCACGGATTTGTACCACGCCGGCAAGACCGACAGGAGCCTGAAGGCGTTTCTCGACGAGATCGGTGCCTCTCTGGAAAGGCTATAGAACCTTATGGCCAGAGACCAGCGCGGTTTGGGCGCATGTTTCCGGATCGCAGAGCACTTGGGTTGCGGCCCGCAAAAAGGCGGTCCGCCTTAGGCCGTGAGCCCCGGCCTCGGTGCTCCCGTCTTCTCCAAAAGAGTCGTTACCCGCTTCCGCTTTGATTTCATCCCTGGTAACATTTGTTACTCAGATGTCAGACGGAAAATCGTCATTTGTCAATCGGTGACCAAGCCCGCAAATCTCAAATAAACCCGAAACATGCCGCAACCATGCGATGCTAACTTCGTACATAGCATATAGATAGCCCGCCGGGGTGGCAGAGAGGGCAAAAATGACGTTTTGCCGATTTTTCTCTTGGCTCGGGCTTCAAGAGAGGTTATAATGGGCCTCGACCGAAAAGCCCACCCCCGCCTACGAGGAGGGAGTAGCCGCCGCGGTGGGTAGCTTGAGGAGAGCTAGAGGCGGCACTCACCATCCCTTTTAGAGATGGCACGGCGTGCGTTGCGTCTGTCCAGGGTGGTGAATTGGAGATCAGCCGCACAGAGTTGCGGCGCGAATTGAGACAGGAGCGTCTCGAAGGAATGGATGACGTGGAACTGGGCCAAACATTGCAGCGAGTGGCGGACGCGAAATTCGTGCTGTACCGCCGCCGGCTTCATCCGGAGCTGTTTCGCATTCACGAAATCAAGCACTTGGAGCGGCCCGCTTACTCGGCGGAAATCTGGGTGATGGGGCTTTCCCATGCCGTCACCGTACAAGCCGACTCCCGGTGCATTACCGAGGCGACGACCGACGATCTGGAAGTCCTCCCCCAGAACGGACTTGTGACGTCGTTTCAATTCCGCGGCGAACGCGACCACGTCGAGGAGTTCGACGACGGCATGAAATACATTCTCTCGACCCAGGTCGAGCGTATGACACAAAATCTCTTCCACGCCTCGCACCGTGATCTGATGAGGTACGCCAGCACCCGAGGGTTGCTCGTCCGCTTCACAGAGTGGGCCCAGGGCGATGAACTTGTGCCGTTTACCTTCATCGATTATGAAGCTCGCGACCGCGAGCTTCACGTGCAGTCCTTCCATGTGTTCCCGGCGGACTACACGATTCTCAAGACGCAGTCGATCGTGGAAATCGGTCGCGTCCCGGTTCAGCGCAAGCCCGCAAGACCGGTCAACGGCCACGGCCGGCACAACTAAAGTAGACTCCCCGCATCGTTTTCAGGGCGGACGGGTCTCAAGACCCCTCCGCCCTCTTTTTGTTCGATGAGACTCGTCCACGCGCCTCGCTTATGGATTCGTGGGGAAAGGGATTCAGGTAGTGGTTGAAGCGGAGGCTGTTTCTTCCTTTGCGCCGCTGGGCGGTATTCGGTCCGCGTTTTCTCGACGCGTCTCGGCACCTTCCCGGATTGCCTGAACGGCCCGGATGGAGCGGGCGGCCGCTTCCGCCAGCCTGCTGCGGGCTTCGCCCGAAGCGCCGGCCCCCTCAAGGGCTTCGATGGTCATCCCAACCTGCTTCTGGACCTCGAAGAAAGCCTCCAACTGCGCGGGCAACTCCGTCGCCATCTTCTCGGCTCGGCGAAGGACCGCTTCCAACTGCGAAACCTGGTCCTCGGCTTCAGCCCGCTTGGCGGTCAGGTCCTGCATCCGGCTGGTGCAGCTCGCTTCCGCCAGTTCCGCATGCTGCTGGACCTGTGCCAGGTTGAAGGATAGATCGAAGGCCGCAGTACGGGCCTCGGCCGTGAGCGCCGTCATCCGGTCGATCTGTTCTCCGGCCCCCGCAACGGTCGACTTCAGCTCTGCGATTCTCTTGTCCAATGCCTGTGACTGTTCGCGGATGCGCTCCAGCATCGTGTGGGCGGCTTCACGTTGCCGGTCGGCCGCCTCGGTCGTCATCGTGTAGACCTCGTGCAGATTGTCACCCGCGGTCCGAGCCGCCTTGATCCAACGATCGAGCGACTGTGTCTGCTCCCGGATCTTCTTGGCCAGCGTTTCAGTGGTCGCCGCCTGCTCCGTCACTCCAGCTTGCACCCGGGCGTAGACCTCATCCAGACGGTCGGCCAACGTCCTGGCTTCCGTCGTCCTGGAATCAAACATCCGGGTATGCTCGGCGATCCTGACGGCCAGCGCGTTGGCCGTTTCCGACTGGCCGGCGGCAGTCTCGGCTAACTGTGCCTGAACTCGCTCAAGTTGTTCGCCGGCGGTTCGAGCATCACTGATCCGCCCGGCGAGCTCTTCCAGCAATCCTCCGACGCGGTTCATCATCCCGTTGACCGCTTGCGTCTGCTGAGCCGCCGCCTCCGCGACACGCCCCGCCACCGCTTCAAGCTGCTCGCCGGTGCTGCGGGCATTCTCGGTCCGATCGCTCAGGATTCGCATCTGTTCCTGCATTCGCTCCATCAAGGCGCTTGCCGCTTCGATTTCTCGCTTGCTGTCGGAAGAAGCCTTTGAATAAGTGTTCGTGAGATGCTCGGCGGCGTCCTTCGCGGTCGAAATGCACGACTCAAGCCGGGCCGTCTGGTCCATCAGTCGCTCTAAAGCGGCGTTCATGGTTTCTATCTGTCGGCCGGATGTTTCCAGAGCCCGCGACGAGGCCTCTTCGATCCGGGCCACAACGGCGTGGCCTTCGCTGACGCGGGCATCAAAAGCCCGCGTTTGCTCCTGCACGTGCGTCGATAGGGCGTTCATGGCATCGAGTTGCGCCGTCGCATCGGAGGACAGTCTCCCGTAAACGTGCTGGAGATGCTCGCTCACTTGTACGGCGTCCTTGATGGTCGACTGCAAGGCAGCCATCTGTTCCTTGCTCTGCTCGGACATCGCCTGCATCGCTTCCGTGTGACGGACCAGGACCTCGTTTGATCGGGCGGCGGTCTCCTCCAGTCTTTCTGATGCGCCTCGAGCCGCGTCGATGCGTGCGTCGAGTGCCTCCGCGCACTCGCGGGCACGTGCGGCCAGCGCGTCGGCGGACTCGAGGTGACGCTTGCCGGCGGTGTCGGCTCGCTCATAGGCCTCGTTCAGCACCGCTATGTTGCTCTGCATCTGGCCGATATAGGCTCCCAGCGCATCCTCCTGTGACTGAATACGGTGGGACAGGCCGTTGGCCGCTTGAAGTTGCTCGTCAATCGCCCGGCAGATCCGGCTGCAGTGCTCGTCCATGCGCGCTGCTACCGTCTCTGCTGACGCGATTCGCTCGTTCAGCCGCTGCTCCTGCTGTTCGATTCGCTCGATCATCGAATCCGAGGCCAGGAGCATCTCGTCGAGGCGGCCCGCAGCGATGGCCGAGTCGGCAACCCGCTTGTCGAAGGTCTGAATCTGCTCGTCGATGCGCCGACCCAGCGTTTCGGCCTGTTCCAGTTGCCGATCCGCGGCCGCCACGGCTCGATTGCAGGCATCATCCAAGGCTGAGGTGATTCCCTTGGCGCTTTCCACCCGAAGGTCGAAGGCTTCCGTCCGGTTCTGTATCCGTTGAGCCAGCTCGGAGCCGGCCTGCAACTGCTCATTGGTTGCGGCCGTAGCCTGTTCCTGCGCATGCAACAACCGCGCGGTCGCCGCATCGGCATCCGCCAGCCGATCACTGAACGTCTGAGTCTGCTCATCAATGCGGCGGGCAAGAGCCGTCGCCGACTCCATCTGTCCGCTGGTGAGCGCCAGCGCTCTTTCATACAGCGCTTCGAGATCCGCCACGACCTGCCGCATATTGCTGATTCGCACATCGAAGGTCTTGGTCTGCTCGTCGATTCGTTGCGAGAGGCCGTAGACCTTGTCGACAAGTCCGGCGGCCGTCTGGGTCGCCGCTTCAACGGCCAGGCGGGCTTGTTCGGCTCGCTCGGCCGCGCGGCTGACCTCGGTTTCTTTGGCTTCGGCAGACTGCGAGGTGCGAAGCAGCGAGCCGCGGACTCTCGTCGCCCGGTGCGTCCAGTCGACGACCTCATCGCGCAGCGTTTTCACCGCGACCGAGACGTCGCCCAGTTCCTCCTGCCGCCGGTCCGCCAGTGCAATCACTTCGGACAACTGCACACTCTTGGCATCGAAAGCGCTCAGCCTCTCGGGGTTGTAACTCGCCGCCAGATCCTGGTGCAAATCGCGAAGATAATTCGCGATGCTCTCGGCGCTGCACAGCTTGGCATCAGCAATCCGAACCTGCTGCTGAACCTGCTCGTACAGCTCGCGGCATTGTTTGACCGTTCGCTCCAGCAGCATGCGGGCTTGAACCCGTTCCTCGGTGATGGCACGGATGGCATCCCGCTGGGCGCCACCGGCCGGCTCACAATCCTGCGTCTGTCCGGTCGAGGGGGTCGAAGCAAGACCGGCGGACGACGTCTCACCGACGCCTGTCGTCATCTCCATAGGTTCATCTCCCGATGAGTCAAGGCTCGTTTCATGTTGCATGACATCACCTTTCCGACACATCCGGCAGGCGTAGTAACCGCGGATCGGTCGCATCGCAGAAAGGATTCTTGGTCAGACGGCAGAACTTCTTGTACATGCCTGTACGCCTCACCATCCCTGGGCAAGTTCTCCAAGACATAATCGGACATTGCCTTCTCGGACCTAAGCTACCGTGCCCACGAAAACGGTCCTCTGAGGCTTGGTCTTTCCGTTCCCTTGCAGATCCGCCGGTCGCCGGCGGAATCCTCGCATGCGTGTGAACGCTTGCTCTCAGGTTCCTTCCCTCCGGCTGTTCCGCAGAGTCCCATTTTCCCGGACGTTGGTCGGCCAGGCCTGTCAGACTCCTCAGGACACCGTCGGTCTTCCGTTGCGGTCGTAGACCAGCCTCGGGTAACACTTGCTTTCCTGCTATCAGCGATGAGAATGTCCTATAAACGGGAACGAATCCCTTGGTGACCGAGACGGGCATGTTTAACCAATTCCTAACATAATCCTTACGCGGGATTAGCCCAACGTTTGTAAAAGAGCTTCATCGATTGTGGCAAAAGGGGGCAAAACCAATCGGCCGCAAGGGCAACCGCAGTCCGCGTTCGGCTTCTGAGGGTAGATGTTGATGGCAGCGAGAAAAAAGAGCGTTCTGATCGTTGAGGATGAAGCCGATTTGGCGGAGTTGATCCGCCACAACCTCGAACACGAAGGATATACCTGCCGGATGGTATCCAACGGCGGTTCGGCGCTGGCCGAGGCGGTGGCGCATCCCCCGGATTTGATCCTCTTGGACCGCATGCTTCCAGGCATGTCCGGCGACGAGTTCATCACGCACCTCAAGAGGGACAACCGGGTAGCCTCGATTCCCGTCATCATGCTGACCGCCAAGGCGGAGGAGGCGGACCAGTTGGTTGGCCTGAGCCTCGGTGCCGATGACTACATCACCAAGCCGTTCTCGATGAAATTGTTGCTGGCCCGTGTCGCGGCAATGTTCCGCCGCGTGGAGATCGCTTCGACCGACCAGGAGGTCGTGACAAGGGGCCCTGTCTCGCTCGACAGCAGTCGCCATGAGGTCACGGTAGCGGGCTCGCAGGTCGCGTTGACTGCGACGGAATTCCGCCTGCTTCGCGCCCTGATGGCCGCCAACGGGCGGGTACTGACGCGTGCTCGTCTGATCGAGACCACCATGGGTGTCGGTGTCGCCGTGACGGATCGAACAATTGACGTTCACGTGGCTTCGCTTCGAAAGAAGCTGGGCAAGGCAGCCCGATGGCTTCAGACCATCCGCGGTGTCGGGTACGCTTTCCGCGAGAGTCCTTGAGATCCGGCCTCGAAAGGCATGGCTGATGAGACGCCCGCGCTCGCTCTTCTCGAAACTCTTTCTCGGCAACACTGTGTTGATCATTGCTGTTCTCGGGATCTGCGCATACCTGATTGTTCAACACGTCCAGAGAGCCTATGCCGAGCAGGTTGGCCGGGAGCTCCGGCTTCATGCTCACCTCGTCGAAGCTGCGGTTCATGCTCAACTCGATCCGCAGCGTGCCGAGGAGTTGGATCGGTTGGTCAAACAGTTCGGTGCCGCCGCCGACAACCAAGTCCGGATCACATTGATTCTGCCCGATGGTCAGGTGTTGGCAGACTCACAGGCCGAACCCAAGACGATGGAGTCCCACGCCACTCGCCCCGAAGTGGTAAGAGCCCTGAGCGCAGGCTGGGGCGAAGAGACTCATTACTCCAGAACGCTTGAGCAATTCCAGCGGTATGCTGCGCTTCGGGTCGGATCAGCCGAGGCTCCGTCGGGCGTGATTCGTGTCTCTATGCCTGTTCAGATGATCACGGCCAGGGCCAACGCCTTCCGTCGGATCATTTGGACCATTGTCCTGCTCGGAGCGATTGCGGCGATACTCTTTGCCCTTGGTTTGGCCCGCCTGTGGAGCTGGCCAATCCGGCGGATCACGGCAATTGCCCGCAGTCTTTCAAAGGGCGATCTTTCTGCCAGGGCCCGGGTCGCCGGCCCCGCAGAGCTGGCCATGCTCGCCGCATCCCTCAACGGCATGCGCGATCACATCGCCGATCAACTGGCGACCATCGATCGCCAGCGCCGAACGCTCGAATCACTGCTGGCCCAACTCCACGAAGGCGTCATTGTGGCAGGCAGCAACGGGCGCATCCTGCTGGTAAACCCGGCAGCGGTCCGAATGCTCGGCCTCAGCGGCGACCCGGTCGAGAAAGCAGGATCCTTGCTCGGACAAGCCGTTGAACAATACGTTTTGCAGCACGACCTGCAGGACATGCTGTTGTCGGAAAACAGGCGCCGCGCGGACAAACGGACCGACAAGCCGCCTGCTGAACCGGCGGTTCCGCGTGAGGTCCGGGTTCAGATCGAGGAGGAGAACGGCGAGCTTGTGCTGATGGCCCGCGCATCCGACATTGTCCTGCCGGTGCCTGCGTCCAGCGGCGGGCCGCTCGAACGGCCGGATGTCGGCCGGATGCTGGTCCTGTCCGACATTACCCAGATCAGCCGAATGGTCCGGATCAAGACTGATTTTGCGGCTAACGCCTCACACGAGCTGCGAACGCCCCTCTCCGCGATACGCGCCGCCGTCGAGACCCTGCTCAGTCTTGATTGGCAAAACGATCAGGATGCCGCCAAGCGGTTCCTGGACATGATCGACCGTCACAGCGCCCGCATGCAACAGATGGTATCCGACCTGCTGGACCTTTCCCGGATCGAGTCCTCCCCCGGACAATTCAAGCCCCAAACGCTCATCCTGTCGGCGGTGATCGAGGAACTCAGGGCCCGATTCGCCGAAAAACTTGCCGCCAGGAACCTGCAATGGTCGCTCAAGCTCGACCCCGAGCTGCGAACCATCGACGTCAGTCCTCACTTGCTGCGGGTGGTGCTCGACAACCTGGTGGACAACGCGATCAAATTCACCAACCCGGGCGGCCGCGTGCAGATCGCTTCTCAGAAAGTACTGAACGGAGCCGGCAAGATCGAGGCGGTCATCATCTCGGTCGAAGATACGGGTTGCGGAATCGCCGAGGAGGAACAGGAGCGGGTCTTCGAGCGATTCTACCAGGTCGAGAAAGCCCGCAGCGGCCCCGACCGCGGAACCGGCTTGGGGCTTTCCATCGTGCGCCATGCCGTGGCCGCCATGCATGGCCGCGTCACTCTGACCAGCAAACTCGGCCAAGGAACCTGTGTGACCGTCAGCATCCCTCTTCCACGGCAATAATCACGTCGTCGGCACACCCTGCCGAAATGTCACGCCGCTCGCCGGAGCTTTCAGTGCGCAAGACGAGCCCGGTCTGACCCCTCCGGCAAGACCGGGCTGACGTCTGGCACCGTCTGTCCGACGAGTGCCTCTTGCGCGGATTCTGACGTGAGATGGAAGTGATGTCATTCTCAATATGAAACCGGCCCGTGAGACCTGTGTGTGGAGCTGGTCAGAATCTCGCGAATTCGCACCGATTCGCGCTCGCCGCAGGCGCCGCTCTTGACCAGTTATCCGGTGGCGCGATTGGGTCCGGCGCGTTGACGGGTATTCGCCGCGCCTCCTGGATCGCCTCGCTCGTTGGTGATCCCCGCTCGTGCCTGATCCGGCAAGTCTTGTGGGATTTCGTGCTTTTTCTGATCAGTGGTGAAGGGATTGGGGCGACCGGCGGGGAATTGTTCATTTTTTCTCCGGGTGCTCATCTCGGCTTAGCGCACCATCTCGACAATACCCGCCGTGTTAGCACGGATTTCTGTTGTGCATTGTAAGGAGTCTCATAATGAAACAGGAATGGAACACACGGATCGGTAGCCTTGCAAGACCGGCTTTTACTCTCATCGAGTTGATGGTTGTGGTGGCCATCATTGCACTGCTCATGGCCATCCTTTTGCCGAGCCTGCAGCAGGCGCGTGCGGAGGTCAAAGCCGTGACCTGTGCCAGCAACCTGCATCACATCGGCCAGGCGGTCGCCATTTACCTTAATCGGGACAAGGTGTACCCGGTCGCCTATGCCTACGTTGATGATCGCGGCCGAGTGGACCTCAGTCCGCCCGTTCAGGAGTTCCTGCAGAGCAAGGGCCAGAAGCGGTACGTTCACTGGTCCTATTTCCTTTATAGCAATGGGCAGGTGTCGGACAGCGCCTTTCAATGCCCTGCCTTCGGCAAGGGCGGAATCCCTCGGACCAACCCCGGACCCGAGCAGGCGGACTGGGAGTCGGCACAGGTTGACGAGATGGGCCAGACTGGAGCCAATCCTCGCGTCGACTTTCAGGCTTCGCGAATGGCCTATACGGCCAATGCGGCGATCATGCCAAGAAACAAGATGACCCCGTCGATGTCCGGCGGCAGCCGCGTCAACAAGTTTGCGAATGACTCGGCCATCAAACACCCCGGACAGGTCATCATGGCAACCGAATTCAACAACCACTGGCCGGCGATCGCGGTCAATTCCGGCAGCGGCCTCCTCAGCAAGAGTCATCGACCGATCAATCCCTTCTACAGCTACAGCAGCGGCTGGGATGAGTACAACGCGAGTGACCCTCGCGGGGCCGGCCGTGCGGCCTTTACACTTGGAAATGGCGGACCGGACAACAACTATGGCCTCTATCCGCTTCAGCAGGTACTCACCACGGGCGGACTCATCGAAGAGTCCGAAATCAACGCCGTTGGGAGACATCATCCCGGCGGGGACAAGGAATTCGGAGGTACGGCCAACTTTCTCTACGTCGATTCCCACGTCGATCGCAAGACAATCATGGACACGATGAAGAAGTTTGAATGGGGCTCGCGTTACTACACACTGAGCGGGAACGCCCTGGTGGAGCGGCCCGGGCCCGGCGGCGCCGTGACGGCGTCGCTGAACTAAGGATATCCCAAAGCTGACCCTCGTCGTCTATTTGATGAAAGAAAGGAGAACGGAAAGATGTATCGGAAACGGTTCTTGGTATCCGCCCTTGCGGTCACGATCACAATCATCGCAGTGCGGGCTGCCACTGCACAGAGTTACCTTTACAACGGGGAGATCTCGATCGCCGGTGCTACGCTTTTTCGGGACTTTTTCAGGTTCCCGGCCAGCACCAACGACTATATCGACGCCGACGGCGACGGCATCGCGGGCAAGTTCAATAGCTGGCCTCCGGACCAGTTGGCTGTCACCTTTGTGCCCGGCAGCCCCTTGACAACCCACTGGATCGTCCAATATCGCGGCGTGGGTTCGGTGAACGGGCTGAGCGAGTTCCTGGCATCCCAAGGCTGCGGCACCGTCGCCACTCGAATTCCCGATCCTGGCTATTTTAACCGCTTCCTGTACGCCCAGGCGGGAACCTACAACTGGACCGGCCCATATGGCGATGTCAGCGGGACTCCCAGAACGCCTGATCAGATCGATCTGGCGGTTCTTGACGTGCCCACCGACTGGGCCGTCCTCACCGCCGGCGGCACCCCGAAATGGAATCTGAAACCCGGCATGCCTGGCTACGGACGCTGCCCCATCAAATCGAGCACCGACTGGGGATATGAGTTGGCCGACCTGACCGTGAGCTGTCCCGGCGGCTCCCAGGTCGTCTTCAACAAGAACGTCGGCAGCCCCGATGTCCTCACCATCTTTGACACGCCTATCGCCTGGGTGCCCATCGCCATCATCGCAAACCGGGGCACGGGCCTCCATCAACTCAAGGCCAGCGAAATGCAGTACCTGTACGTGACCGGCCGAATGCCCAACGGCGAGAACCTCGTCGCGGCTACTCGTGATGCCGGCTCCGGCACGCGCAACGGCGTCATGAACACCCTCGGCATCGACCCGAGCTGGGGGCGCGGTGACAATCTCGGAAGCGAAACGACGTCGTCATCCCGCTTCATCCTGGGCCCCAATCACCAGCCCACCAACTCCGCTTCGTCCAGCCGGTTGCAGGATGTCGCCAAGGACCGTCGGCTTGCGGTTGGCTATACCGGTCTGGCCGGCAGCACCGCGGCGGTGGCGCAGGCCAGAGGCGGGCGATTCGAGATTCTTGATATTATCTTTGATGATCGCGGCGGCATCAGTCCCGTGCGTCCCGGCATCGATACCGTCCTGGACAACGCGGACCCGAACACCGGTTATCAAGTCGGCGGCCCCGAAACCTTTGCCTCACTGGGCGATCCTTTCGAAACGAACCCGGCCGCTCCAAGTTACATGAGCGACCAGCATGCGGCCAAGTATCTCCGCAACATCGTGGAAAGCGTCGCCAACTTCGTTAGCGCTCCGGCGGATCCCGCCAACGACGGCATGCCCGGCGAATACCTGGCGACCAAGTTCTTCCTGAGCGCCGGTCTTGACGCCCTGCCCGATTACGCCAACTTTGACCCGGCTACCTTCGTGCTGCAGCCGACGCCGCCTTTCAACCAGACCCTGCAGGACTACATGCGGGCCAACATTGACCTGACCGGCGGGACCAGCCATGTGGATACGCCCCCGTTCGGCAGCATCAACAAAGCCGGCCTCACGCCGACGCGTACGGTCAACCCGCCGTTCGCGGATGGGATCACTCGTTACAGCGACGGCAGCAGCAACGGTAACTACTGCTATTGGGTCGGCGGTTGGGAGCAGATCGCAACCAACGTCAAATTGCCCGAAAGCTGCGACTTGTCCGGCGATTTCAACCAGGATAACGTCCGCAACGTCAATGATGCCGAACAGATGGTCGCGGCCTACTACAGCCCGCGAGCTTGGACCGTGTCCATGGGATTTCGCGGTGGTCAAGCCGGTGGTCCAAGCACTCCTTCGGGCATCGCGGCCGACACCATCATACCCGAGGTGATCGGTGACTATGACGGCGACGGCGATTTCGGCAAGGAAGACCTTCGGTACTTCGCCGACGGCCTGGCCATCGACCCGCTGACCGGACAGCTAAACCGCAAGAAGGGAGCGATCGCGGTCGACAACGCCATTCTGCACTACGCGCCCGCAAACGACGAAAACGGGCAGCCCGTGGCCGACCGGAACCACTGGTTCCCTTGGAAGGCAACCGCCAAGCGGGTGCTCATTCCGTCGGACACACCGTGTGGCGAGCCCACTCATGTCCTGCCGCCGGATGTCAACGATCCGGCTGACCCGTTCCTGGCGACCGGCGCGGTCTATGCCCCCGGTGACTTCCGCGGTGACGTGGCAGGCCGTTCCCCCGTGGCTGGTGCCCAGCCGCTCGGTTGGGACGGTCGGGTTGATGCCCATGACATCGATTACGTGTGCCAAAACATCGGTAATTGGGAAAACCTTGACCAGGCGGCGCTCATCGACCTCAGCGCCGACATGAATGGTGATCTGGTCATTGATATGAATGACCAACTTGAAATCGTCGCGGGCATCCTGAAAACCCGAATTGGCGATGTCAATCTGGACGGCAACGTTGACGCCGCCGATTTGGCCATCATCATCGCAAACCAGGGCCGGACGGGAGGCTGGGCGATGGGTGATATGAACTGCGACGGCGTGATCGATCAGAACGACCTTCCCCCGCGAGCGGATTTTGACGGCGATCGAGATGTCGATGCCGACGATTGGGCCGCGTTCGAGCTCTGCGCGTCAGGCCCTGGGGTCTTGCCGCTTGCCGAGTGTCAGCCCAAAGACTTCGACCTGGATGGCGATGTCGACCAGGCGGACTTCGCTCGCTTTCAACGGTGCTTCAGCGGAGAAAACGTCTCGGCCGGTCCGGACTGCATGGATTGATTCGTCCGCCCAGACCGCTTAGCGCCGCGTGCTGTTGCCGCAGCGGAGGCCTCGGCGAGGGGAAAGAAGTCGCCGAGGCCTCTTTTCATGCCGTTCCCGGCGCGGGTCGGCTTAACAATCTTAATGAGTTCTTAACGCGCGGCGAACCCCGTCTTAACGTCCTGTGTCCAGAATGAGAACGGTACAGACAACTTGCAGTTGAGAATTGTGAGAAGCCAGCATGATAGGAGAAAAGTCAATGAAGACGACGAGATCGCTTCTGGCAGGGGCATTCCTGGTCGCAACATCCATCCTTTCAACCGGCCCGGCCCAAGCCGACGACAAGGCCAAGGACACGAACAAGATCGTCATCGACGGCTCGACCACCGTCGGCCCGATCGCCAAGGCCTTTGCCGAGTACTACATGAGGCAGAACCCGGGCGTGAATATCACCGTCAGCGAGTCGGGCAGCGGTAACGGGGCCAAGTCGCTGGTCAACGGCACCTGCGATATAGCCTCCATGTCGCGGTTCATGAAGGATGAAGAGGTCAGGGCCGCGATCGAGAAAGGCGTCGTGCCCGTGTGCCACACGGTGGCCGTCGATGGGATTGCCGTCATCGTGCACCCGAGCAACCCCATTAAAGGACTCTCGCTCGCACAGGTTCGCGACATTTATACCGGTAAGGTCACCAACTGGAATCAGGTCGGCGGCCCCAACGCCAAGATCGTGGTCATCAGCCGCGACAGCAGCAGCGGCACCTATGAGAGCTTTGAGACCCTGGTGATGAACAAGGAGAAAATGGCCGGCTCGGTTGAATACGTCGGCAGCAGCGGCGCGATCCGCCAGCGGGTGCAGTCCACGCAAGGGGCCATCGGCTATGTCGGCATCGGTTTTACCGACAGGACGGTCAAGGCGCTCGAGATCGACAAGGTCATGCCGACCAAGGCCACGGTCGCTTCGGGCCGCTACCCGATCGCCCGGCCGTTGTTTCTGTTCACCAACGGCTACCCGGCCATGGGCAGCCACCTGTACAACTTCACCAACCTGTACCTGAGCAGGAAGGGGCAGGAAATGATTGAAGCCATCGGCTTTGTGCCTTTGACCGAATACTGATCCATCTGCACGGGATCGACGGCGGCTGGCGAGCGACTGGATCGCACCGATGGGCAAGCCGCCGGTGATGTCCGGCGAGAAGGACATGAGGGTCATGGAATCAGTCGGCGAAATCAGCGGACTGCGGACCATGCGCAGGCCCAGCCTGCTTATCAGCAGAAAGGCCGGTCTTGTCCGTTGGATTGCCGGTCGGCTGGGCCAGGGCCTGCTCTTGATCGTCACTTGCAGCTCGATCCTCATCGTCCTCTTCATTTTCTACTTCATCGCCCGGGACTCGATCCCCTTTTTTCGGGCTCAGGGCTGGTCGGGGGCCAGGGAGTTCTTCACGAGCACCGCGTGGTATCCCACGGGGACTCCGGCCCACTTCGGCGCGCTGGCCATCTTCTACGGCAGCGCCATGGTGACCCTCGGGGCGACGTTGGTGGCCGTACCGCTCGGAGTGGCAGCGGCCGTGTGCCTGAGTGACGTTCTACCCTTCTGGCTGCGGCAGTGGACCAAGCCGGTCATCGAACTGCTGGCCGCGATTCCGTCCGTGGCGTTCGGCTTCTTCGCTCTGGTCGTCTTCGCCACCCAGCTGCAAGACAACGGGGGAGTCATCCTTTCGACCGCCTGGTGGCTGATCGCCACACCGATACTGTCGTTGGCGGTGTTTGTCGCGACGGAGGTCATGACCGCGGGCATCCAGACCCCCTCCACTCGCCGCATCGCCAGGGGCATCGTTGGGGCATTACTCGTGTGCCTGGCGGGCGGTCTTCTCTGGTGGGTCTCCACTTCGCTGCGGGCACTGCACGTCGACAGCGGATGCAATGCCCTCAACGTCTCGATCATTCTCGGTATCATGGCCCTGCCGACCGTCGTGAGCGTGTCGGAAGATGCCCTGCAGGCCGTCGGCCGCGAACTTCGCGAGGGATCTTATGCCCTTGGAGCCACTCGGGCCGAGACGATGCTGCGCGTCGTCATACCCGCGGCCGGCAGCGGGATCTGCGCGGCCGTCATCCTCGGCATCATGCGGGCCGTCGGCGAAACCATGGTCGTCTGGATGGCCTCCGGTAACGCCTCCAGGATCCCTTCACCGCGGTATGACTTCCTCCAACCCATCCGTACCCTGACGGCCACCATTGCCGGCGAAATGGGTGAGACCGACCAGATGACCGGGGCGGCCCACTACAGCTCTTTGTTCCTCATGGGTTTCTGCCTGCTGGTCATTTCATTCCTGTTCAATCTGATCAGCGAGGCCGTCGTTCGACGCTCGGTCATGGGCAAGGGAGGCAAACGCTGATCGTGGCACTGACGTCGCGCAAACTGACCGATCGCCTGTTTACCTTCGTGGGCGTCAGCTCGATCCTGCTGCTGGCGGCCTTCCTGCTGGTGTTGCTAACGCCCATCACCCTCGGCGGGATCGGGGCGTTTGTCTTCCGCGGCACCGTCGAACACCGGCGTATGCAACTCGAACTGTTCGAGACCGGTAAAAAGGCCGACCTCGAAGCCGATATGGCCGCCGCCTTCGAGGCCCGCAGGCCCGTGTACGAAATGATCGCCGCATTCGAGAAGGAGATCGAGGCGCAGGGCTTCCTCGCCTCGCGCAAGTATGCCGAACCGCTCCAGGCGGTCAAAGACGAGCTGCGCCTGCTGCTCGGGCCGGCACCCGGCGAGCCCAAACCGGTGATGTACCGCGATCAATACGGTCAGACTCGCTGGGATCGGGCCCGCGTCGTGCTTCATCACCTGCTCTACGATAAGCAGTACGACTACTCCAATCCCGACGAAATGGGCAAACCCATCGACGTGCCGCGGGTCAACGAATTCAAAGGTACCGCGCTGGAACCGTTATTTGCCTATGTCGAGCAGAACCTCGACAAGATGCTCCTGCCGCGCGTGACCCTCTATTGGGGCTTTCTGACGCAGACATCCTATGACTCCCACTATTTTGGCGGCGTCTGGGCGGAACTCCTGGGGACCTTCTATCTGACAGTGGGAGCAATCCTGTTCGCCGTCCCGATGGGCGTGGTGTCGGCGATCTACCTCGTCGAGTACGCCCCTGCGACGAGCAAACTGGTTCAGTTGATCCGCACCTGTATCAGCACGCTGGCGGGCGTGCCGAGCATCGTCTTCGGCCTGTTCGGGTTGGCTTTCTTCATTAATACGGTCGGCGTCTCCCAATCCAAGAGTGTCCTGGCCGGTTCGCTCACCCTGTCCATTCTGATTCTGCCGCTGGTGATAAGGGCTTCCGAAGAGGCGATCCGCGCGGTGCCGCATACCTACAAAGAGGCCTCGCTGAGCCTGGGCGCAGGCAAGTGGCGCACCATCGTGAGGGTCATTCTGCCCTCCGCCTTGCCCGGCATCTTGACCGGCATCGTGATCAGCATGGGCCGGGCCGCGGGCGAGACGGCTCCCATCATCTACACGGCGGCCGTCAGCGTGGGTCTGCCTTTGTCACTCAGGGATACGCTCACCCAACCGACGCCGGCATTGCCCTGGAACATTTACAATTTGTGTACGGAACACCAGCGGGTCGACGAGATCCGGCATGTTCAGTATGGTATGGTCTTTACCCTTGTGATGCTCGTACTGCTCTTGAACTCGGTGGCGATCTACGCCCGGGCGAAGATATCCAAACGGCTTCGAGGATGAAACTGATGGCGGTAGCAATGATGGAATCGATGGTGACGGTGAGAGACCAACGTGGCGATCCGGCAAACAAAGGGCTTGCTCATGCCCCGGAAACCGCCCACGTGATTGCCGAGCGGTTTTCCGTTTTCTACGGCTGCAACGAGGCGGTCAAAAAGGTCACAATGGCCATCCCCGCCGGGAAGGTGACCGCCATCATCGGGCCGAGCGGCTGCGGCAAGAGCACGCTGCTGCGGGCCATCAACCGCATGAACGACCTGATTCCCGGCTGCCGGACGGCCGGCAGCCTGATCCTCGATGGTGAGGAAATCTACGGACCGCGAATCGATGTCACCGCCCTGCGCCGCCGCGTCGGCATGGTATTCCAGAAGCCCAATCCTTTTCCGAAGACCGTCTTCGACAATGTGGCCTTCGGGCCGCGCATCCACGGCATCCGAGGCCGGACGGACGTGGCGTCCATCGTCGAAGAAAGCCTCAGGCGGGCGGCCTTGTGGGACGAGGTCAAGGATCGCCTGCACGAAAACGCCTTGGGCCTCTCCGGCGGCCAGCAGCAGCGCTTGTGCATCGCCCGGGCACTGGCCGTTCAGCCCGAGCTGCTGCTGATGGACGAGCCCACTTCGGCACTCGATCCTCTCGCCACGGACCGGATCGAGGACCTGATCGGAGCACTTCGCGGCCAATACACCGTGATCATCGTCACCCACAACATGCAGCAGGCCGCTCGCGTGTCCGATATGACCGCTTTCATGTACGTGGGTGAACTCATCGAGTTCGACTCGACGTCCAAGCTGTTCACCAGCCCCAGTGAGCAGAAGACGCAGGACTACATCACCGGGCGATTTGGATGATCACATGGCGACGCATTTCATTAATCTGCTGGATGAACTGATGCGGCGGTCTTTGCGAATGGGCGCCGCCGTCGAAGACATGCTCCTCGAGGCCTGCGAGGCCGTGACCCATGCCGATCACAACCTTGCCCGTCGGATTATCGATCGCGACGCCGAGATTGATGCCGAAGAGGTGGCCATCGAAGCGGAGGCCGTTCGCCTGATGACCCTTTTCCAGCCGATGGGCGCCGACATGCGGCGGCTGTGCACCATCCTCAAGGTCAACAATGACCTGGAACGTATCGCCGATTGCGGCGTCAATATCGCCGAGCGGGCCGCCCACCTGGAACCCGAGGCGTTGGTCGAGGCCCGCAACAACCTGAAAGAAATCTATCCCGTCGTCCGCCGCATGTTGCACGGGGCCCTTCATGCTTACGCAACCCTCGATCGCCAAGCCGCCGAGAGGGTTGTGGCCGAGGATGAGGTCATCGACGCCTTCTACGGCGATTTCATCCGCCACCTGGTCATCGATGCCGCCAGGTCGCCCCAGGCCATGGCCGCCCACTTGGATATCCTTTCCATCGCCAAGAACCTCGAACGTACCGCCGACCATGCCGTCAACATCGCCGAGGACGTGATCTTCCTGGTCACCGGCCAGATCGTCCGGCACACCAATAAGAAGGTTTCAGGATGATTTTTGTCGCGGTTTCGGCCGTCAGGGACCCCAACCGGTACACCTTTCGCACAAGACGGCATTCTGCAGTTACCTGAGGCGGGCCGGCTTTTTGCGAGCAGCAGCTCAGGAGCACTGCGATTCGGAAACATGCGCGCAAAAGCGCACCAGTTACGACGCAAGAGGCTACGGGGCCACAGGCCTGTTCGACGGGGCAGATATCGGTGGTCAAGCTGTGCGGCGGCGAATCAGCATCAGACCGCCCAGGGTCAACAGGCTCATGGCGGCCGGCTCAGGAACCTGTGAATAAACCATGTTATCCAAACGATAGTTCTGCTGATGACTGCCCGGTCCTCCCACTAATCTGACCGAGGTGAAAGGAGTGTCAGAGATGAAGCCCCAAAATTCGCCACCGTAATTGTTGGAAATCGCTCCCACGTAAAGAGAAAAGTCGGCGATGTAGACCAGCAAGCTGTTTCCAGAGCCGCCGGGGCCGCCCAAGGCCCAGTCTCCGCCATAGGCGGCGATTTCGGGGCTGAAGCTCCAGATGGTCATAGGCTCATTCTGGCTTTGAGAAGCCAGAACATCCTGGTAGCATTCCTCCGCAGGGTTGATGTGCCCGGATTCCGTGGACACAAAACTGACTCCGTCGTTCAGTTGACTGTCGGCGAAATCCTCGCTCAGGAACTGGCCGCCCAAGGCGCTCTCCCATTGCGTCTTGTCCGTGTAGATTGTAACCGTCACCGCCCTGACCGCAGATGCCCAAGACATGCACATGGCCAACGCCCCGCCCAAAACCGCAAGTTTCTGCATGGTTCCTCCTCCCTTACGTACAGCACAAGCCGGGACCAACATCACCAAAACAACGCGCACTATCTTACCAATTCTCCCAAGGAACCACAATCGCAAATCTGCTTTTTGTCGCTGGGTGGCAGATCCGGTTAAGGAAGACACCCCACCAGAAAAGCGGCAGGGAGGTTTCGTATCCCATTACGGATAAAGAGTTACTGATCCAAGAAGACGCGGCAGCTCAGTCCATCCCGGCGACGGACAACGAAGCCGGATGGGTGGCCCCTGAATGATCAGCCGGCGTGAGATCGCTACTCGATCTGCCCCCGACGCTCACCGGATTCAATGATCGTGACGATGCAGTCCCGGGCGAGCATGGCATAGACGGCTTCGATGTCCTGCTTTCCCAGGCGAACACATCCCAGAGAAGCATCAGTGCCGATGCTTGCCTCATCGTTGGTGCCGTGGATGCCGTAGCCGCGCCGGCCGACGGCGTTCCCTTCGATTCCTTTCAGGGCAATCCAGTACCCGCCGAGCGGGTTGTCCGGATCGTGCGAGCCGTACCGCCTGCCGTTTCGCGGATCGACCCACGACGGGTGTCGCAGACGGGTAGTCACGACCCATTTGCCCGTCGGCGTCTTGTTGTCGGTGCCGAGGGCAACCCCGCACGTGCGCACGTACACATCCTGCAGGTACAAATGCATTTCATGGTCGCTCTTGACGACCGTGGCGCTGAAGGGGCCTCGAACGAGCTTGATTTGATGGCCGGGGCGAAGGACGCTTCCGGCCGAGAGCCGGTTGATGCTGCTGATCAGTTCCTCAGTCAAACCATGCTTGCGGGCAATCCTGGAGAGGGTGTCCCCTTTGACGATGCGATAACTGACGACCAGCGGATCGCCCGGCAGAATCTCAGGCGAGAAGATCGTCCTGTCGGCGATCAGGTTCAGAATCTCACGAACCCGGCGTTGTCGCTCGGACGGATAACCTTCCCGGAGAACGCGGTTCAGATGGTATCTCGCCCGCACCAGATCTCCCTGTTCCCACGCCAGCATGCCTTCCTGGCAGGCAGTGTCCAACGGGTCGGGCGGCGGAGGCTGGGCAGGTTGCGTGGCAATCGCCGGCGCGGATTGCACAACCGGCGGTGCCGGCGCTGCCCAGGGTCCTTCGACGGGAGCGGTGGCGGGGAACGAGGTGATCGACGGTGATGAGACCGGGACCTCGGGTGCCTGAAGCGGCCGCTCATCCTCCTTCTCAAATCCCGGCACCGAACAACCCGCAATAGCCAGCCACGCCGTCACCACAGAAAGGCCAGAACCGGCGACTACACGCCTTCGCTGAAGTCTTCGCACGTCAATCCTCCCTGTTGGCATGCGGTGTCATCGGTTCAGGGCCTACGCGGACAGGTAATCAAACACGCGGATCCTCGCCCAGCGGGCCTTGTGACGCTTAATATACTCCAGGTGCAACGGGTGGTCGGCGTAAACGTCGTGCCCGGCCTTGTCGTCGAAGAGGATGACCAGACCGAGATCGAAGTCGGTGACGCTGACTTCCCGACACATGGTTTCGTCGCGCCGGCCGGTCTCCAGCCGCCGGACGGTCGGAATCCTGGCCAGCAACTCCCGGCCACCGACGACCTGGGCGTCGATTTGGGATTGGGGGGTGCCGGGCTTGAGGGTAAAGAACACGCAGTGAACGTAGGCCATGGGCCCTTCTCCGATGGTCTGGCCGTCTCGGGCCGATCGGACGGCCGGGACTGTTCTTGACGGCAGGTTGTTATACAATCTGCCCGCACGAAACGCCAACGAAAGACCTCAGACACTTGCGACGGGCGGCTCGGATCTGAGGTGCCATGACCACGGCTTTGCATGACCGTGGTGTTGAGCAATCCCGAGACACGTGCCCGCGCAGGGCCGTGGGCACGGCGTCCGGCAGAGCGGTACCCGCGCTACGATGGAGTCCTATTATGAAACACGTGATCGCACTCGCACTTGCGCTGGCCTTGAACGCCGCAGCCAACCTGATGATGAAAATCGGCTCCGGTCGATTCAACGCTTCCGGCCTCAACACCGACCCCGGTCTGCGGTCGCTGGCCGCGGCCCTGACCGCCAACTGGGTGCTGGTCCTCGGCCTGCTGTGTTTTGCGATCAACGTGATGTTCTACACCTACGCGTTGCGGGCCGCTTTTTTGCCGGTGAGCATGGCCTATCCCATCATGGTCGGGGGCGGCTTTGCGATCATCGCCCTCGTCGCCTGGTGGTTCCTCGGCGAACGTATGTCAGTCGTCCAATGGACGGGCGTCGTGATGATCCTGCTGGGCGTCTTCCTGGTGGCTCGTGAGGTCCGGGTCGATAGTGGGGTATAGAAAGGACAACCGACGGATGCGATGGTTCAAAAAGACAATTCCCTGGCGCGGCGAGGTTGTGTTCCGCGGCTCCCTGCAACCGCGGGCCGCAGACTTTGAATATCTTGAGAAGCACCGGATCCGCATCCGACCGGGCAACGGAGACCCAGAATTCCTCTGGTCGTTGACGCTCGAGCATCCTGACTGGGGTACCGCCACATTGCAGTGTCCCCGCGAGACGCACCGGATTGACCCGGCGATTCTGGATCATGACTGGCTACTGTCGGAGACCGAGCGGCAGGAAGCCCGGCTGGGCGAATCAACCGTCCTGCTCGGTATGCCTTCGGCCAAGGGCCACATGTTGCGGGACCGAAAGCTGGCCCTGCGATTCATGCGGGCGATCATGGGAGACGACGGAGTGCTAGGCTTGGATTGTCTGGGCTGGAGAACGTGGACACGAACCGGTCTTGACGAGGAACTGGCTCACGACGCCGACCTGGACGTCGAAGCCATTCATTCGCTGCATTGGGTGAAGACTGAATCCGGCGAAGAGGCAGGTTGGCTGCATTCTCACGGACTCGCTGAAATCGGGGGCTTCGACTTTGACATACTCCGTCCTGCAAAGGAACTGGCCACGTCGGCCTGCGACGCCCTTCGGGCGATTGCCTTTGCGATTCTCGAAGAGCGAGTCTCGACGTCAACAACCCGCTTTTCGCTGGCGATGCCGGGCGGAGACGTCCAGTTCGTCGACGTCGACAGATTCAACGCCCTCGCCTCCGCCGCCGACCGCGCCTTGCGAACGGCCGATGATCCGGCTCATTCGCGAAAGCGGGCCGTGTTATGCGATCCGGCCGGGGGATTCTTCTCGCGATTCTCCAGGAAGGTCCGGCCTTCTTCATATCTGGCCGGTCCGATCGACGATCGCGCAGTGATCTGTTTTTCCGGCTCCGCCACCGATCTGATGGCGGAACGTGCCAGAAAGACCTATCCCGTCTTGCGCGCCTTGTTGGATGAGCTTGCCGAATTCGAGTTTCCCGTTGGCGCCAAGATCGGATATCCGACCGATCACCGAACCGGACCCGATGACCGCGAGCATCTTTGGTTCAGCATCCATCGATGTTTTGACGACAAGATCGACGCGACGCTCGAGAACTCGCCTTTGGATATCGCCGGGATGAACGCCGGCGATCGCGCCGAGCATCCCGTCGAGCTTCTGACCGACTGGATCATCATGACCCCGTTCGGTCAGATCAACCCGCGGAGCATGGTGGTCGTGCGCAAGATTCGCGAGCATCGCGAGGAGCTGCGGGCCATCATGGCCGAGTATCGAAGGCAATCATCCAAGGCCTGACCATTTGACCTCGTACACCCGGTAGTTCGTCGCCCTCATGCCGAGCTTCTCGTATGCGGCCATGGCCCGATGGTTGTCACGGTGCACATAGAGCCGGAGGCCGCAGATGCCGGGATCTTGCTGAGCGAGCGATTCGACATGGCGGTAGAGGCGGCGAAAGATCCCCCGGCCGCGGTAATCCGGATGTACATAGACGCTCTGGATCCACCAGAACACCCTCGCACGCCAATCGCTCCATTCGCGGGTGATCATGAGCTGACCGATGACCCGCCCGTCGCACTCGGCCACGAAATACCGACCCTGCTGCGGATGAGCGACGGCATGCGCCACCCCTCGTCGGGCCGTTTCGGGGTCCAGCCGCAGCCCTTCCGATTCAAGCGCCTGAGCGATGATGAACTCTGTGATCACCGGAACGTCGACGGCTCCCGCGGCTCGAATGATCAAGTTGTCATCCATGTGCGGCAATCATATGAGGAAGGCTTGTGCCGGTCTACGCTCCGCCGCGGGCTGCCATTCCCAAGGCGGGCCGCCTTTTTCCGGGCCGCAACCCAAGCGGACTGGGATCCGGAAACATGCGCGCAAGCCGCACCGTTTTCTGGCCGTAAGGTTTTATTCTCTAGTCGCCGCCCGTAGTTCGCGCGTGCAGGCTTCGATAGCCTGACGGCCACGGTGCCACGACCGGTAGCTGTGAACCGAGAGCCACCCCACGAGTGCCACAAAGAGGGTGCCGAAGCCTGCCAACAAGGATCGCACGACGCGCCGGTCCCCCGGCTCGCCCGGATCGATGCCGGTTCCCGAAAACTCGATGAACACCGGCTCGACGGCGGGGCCGGCCGGGGGCTCTTGCTCTTGGACATCCGCCAGCGAACGCAACGCCGCGGCGCGTTCATCCTGAAGCCTGCGCCACTCCGCCAGCTCCGCCTGCCGCTGATCCATGCGCCGCACAAGCGCTCGTACGTTCTCAACATGCCCGCGAATCTCCCGATCCAGATCCTCCGCCCGTTGCGTCAACTGCTCGCGGCGCTGCCTGATGGTTTGCTCGCGATCTTGCTTAAGATCGTCGAGCATTTTCGCTCGCAACGAGGCCTCGATCTCGGTTCGTCTGTCATTCACCTGGCGGCGCAAGCCCGCGACCTGCTGCACGATCGTTGCCAGATCGAGGTTCCCGGTCAACGTGGCCGAGCGGGCCAACCTGACAATCTCCTGCTGCGCATCGACGACCGGTTGGAGGTCCTTGGTCAGAGCCCGGCCAAGAACCAATCCCTTGGTAGGTTCGTCCGTGTCCTGGCTGATGGCGTCCAGTCGCTGTCGAAACTGGATCAGCACAGCCGATCCGGCGTCGATAAACTGGCGCGCGGCCCGATCCAGTTCCGTCTGACAGGTCAGCAGATCGGCCTCGCCCGCCAGGGCATCTCGCTGCGCAGCCCAGTCACTCGACATCGCTGTGGCGGCCTCGTTCCACGCGGCCAGGGCTTGCTTGAGGTCCGAGAGCGACTCCCGAATCCTTGCACCGTACTCCTCCTTCATCGCCCGATCGATGCGGGCCGTGCCGTCCGCGATTGCCCGTTCGAGTGTCCTGAACGTACCGTCGCTGCCGTCGGTGATGCGTTTCAGCGCCTGGCTCAACTCGGCCTCGCGCTGCTGCAGCGCCTGGATTTCCGAACTCAGTTTCCTGTCTTCTGTGACCGCCGCCTGGATCTGACGGGCGTCAATCCGGACGGATGCAGGATCGATCTCCGCTCCGGTCTCGGCATTCGACAACGAAGCCAGGGCCGCCTCAACCTCCCGACGTTGTGCTTCCGCCGCAGTCCATTGAGCCACCAGGCGAGCTCCTTCCTCTTGTTCTGCGAACGCAGGACGAGTCGCAATTTCCAGACGATGCTCGATCTCGGCGATCTGTTGCCGGATTCTCTCTCGCTGAGGTGTTGACGAGGGCCGCGAGGCGGGCGCCGAAGCCGGGCTCCGGTACAACGCGACCATATGCCGCGCCGTTTGGTTCATTCGGGCGGCAGCCTGATCCGGCTCCCGGGTTTGCAGCCGAAAGGTGAGCAACCCGCGCGGCACGTCCATCTCCTGAATCGGCAGACCGTCTGCCTTGGCAAGATCGGCACATGCCGACAGCGTGACGGCATCTCCAGGCCGGGTCTTGATGTGGCCGTTGACCGTGTAGAGCGGCTTGTATGTGGCATGCGACCACACACCGAGCCCCGCCGAAACCAGGACGGCGATGATTCCAAAAGCGACCAACGCCGCCGAAGACTCCGACCTGCCGGGCTTGTCAATGGTTGCCGCCTCGCGATCGGGCTGCGACGTCCCCGCGAAAAACGTCGTCGGTTGGGCGGGCACGGCGGATTCAGTCTCCATGGTGTTCTTCAGAACCGCGATTTGCTTTTCCAGCCCGGCCGCCCGTCGGCTTTGGATTTCTGCCTCCTCAACCGCCTCGGCAAGCCGCTTCCGAGTCTCGTCGCGATCCCGTCCAAGCCGCGAAGCCTGTTCTCGCAGTTCCTGATTCTTGGCGGCGAAAACTCTGAGTTGCTCTTCCCGGTCTTTGAGCAGTGCTTCCTGTTTCGCCAGCAGCTTGGCAGCCTGCTCCAGCTTGGCCTGCGCCTCCATCTCGCGACCATGTTGTGACGACCATGCCGCCTGTTCCTTCCGAAGCCGGGCCTGCTCGTCACGAAGTCTCGACTCGGCTTCAGCCAGCTTGCGCTCTCGCTCCGTCAGTTCCCGCTCGATCTGATCAAGCTTCCGGCGGACATCGCCAAGCAAGCCGTGTGCCGATGAGTCGTGGTCGGCGGGCCTTCCTTCAGACTGCGGATCGGGTCTTCTTGCCACGGCGGACCTGCCCTCGGGGTACTCGGGGGGCCATCATTCCCTTGCCATGTCGCGAACCAACCCAGTCTATCCTTGCCGGCAGGCCTCAACAAGCGAGTCCTCCGCAGATGCAGGCGAAGGGGGGCGTGACAGAAGCGGCGGCACTTCTGGCGGCTGACCCGGTTGTCGTGAACGCGAGCCGAAAGCAGAGCACTTCAGCGGTCTTTCCCGAAGGGCAAACAGGCCGGTCCTTTTACGACTGGTTCACGGTCGGCCAATTCCTCCTTCACGGTGTCACCCCATCGAAGCCTTTTCAGCAGGCTTGTCCTTGTCGAGTAAGCCCGTTGAAAAGGGCTGAGACCATAGAAAGGAAAAAGAACCGCGGGCGACCACCGACCGGCCGTATGAGGGCCGGCCTGTCAGCCCGCCTTTGGCGGGAAGACCCCCTGAAGATGTTGATCGCCCAACCTGGACCGGTCGGCATGCCCGCCCAGACTGTCACGCACCCGGTTGGCCACGGCGAGGAAGACGGGAATTGGACAAAAGCGGGTGGATGCGTATGCTATCGGCCTTTCGGCCGGGGTACTGTGTGCTGGTGTCCCCGATGCCGTCGGGCAAAGGACTATGATCATTGCGCTCAATCTCTTCGACATCATTCCCGGCAAGGAAGCCGTCTACGCCGAGTACCTTCGCCGCGTGCGTCCGATCCTGGAAAGGCACCATGCTCGCGTCCTGTTTTATGGTCGGACGCGGGCACGATTCATGGGTGCCTGCAATCAAGAATACTGCGGCGTCATCGCCTACGAAGATCCCACGGACCTGACCCGATTCTCACACGACCCGGAGTTCGCGGAAATCAAACCACTGCGCGACGCCTCAACTCACAACTATGTTCTGACGGTCGCCGAGGAGACCGGCATCGAGGATGCGGCCGAGATGCTCAGCAGATCTTGACGGGAAAAGGCATCACGGTGCAGGGACCCGGCGACTGCCGGTGGACCGGTTGGGCTTTCGGTCGGCGGGGGTTGCCAAAGGCCGGGTGCCGATCTATACTTCGTTAGATGACGAAGTATAAGCTCTGGCGGATACGGCCATGCAGGAGTATCTGGCGATCACAAAAGCCCTGGGTGACGAGACGCGAGTGCGGGCCCTGCTGGCCCTTCGGGGCGGCGAACTCTGCCTTTGCCACATCATCCAGTTGTTGCGGCTTGCTCCGGCGACGCTGTCCAAACACATGGATCTGCTGGTTCAAGCCGGGCTGGTCGAGCGGCGCAAGGACGGCCGATGGTGCTACTTCCGACTGATTGGTGCCAACGCGCAACCGGCGGCGCGGCGGGCGCTGAGATGGACCTTGGATGCTCTGGCGGATGATCCCGTCATTCGTCGAGATGCCGAGGCACTGAACAAGATCAGATGTGCCGATCCCAAGGAGCTGAGTGCATGCTACAGAAGCGGAAAGTACTGATTCTGTGCACGGGCAATTCCGCTCGATCTCAAATGGCCGAGGGATTCTGGCGTCACTTGGGCGGCGACCGTTGGGAGGTGTTCAGTGCGGGCGTTGATCCCAAGGGAGTCAATCCGGTCGCTGTTGCGGTCATGGCCGAGGCCGGCGTGGACATCAGCGCTCACCCATTAGCCCCCGTCTTGTCAAGCGCGAAAACTCCCTTGGCGAATCTTTCTTGGTCAGATCGATTGCCTGAAATCGCCGATACCGCCGGTCATTGCCCGTGATACGCGCCCAGGTTCTC
>Ga0116146_1000255_pt1 | contig 69783 bp, 57 predicted proteins | sample AD_JPNHG2_MetaG_FD_89748 | JGI IMG/M metagenome (GOLD analysis project Ga0116146, IMG submission 89748) | Active sludge microbial communities of municipal wastewater-treating anaerobic digesters from Japan - AD_JPNHG2_MetaG | ecosystem: Engineered > Bioreactor > Anaerobic > Digestate | place... | reverse complement strand
TACAACTCATCGGATTGATAGACCGCCTATGCCTCAAAAAACGCACAATTGAACCGGCGGCTACGACTGACTGTAGTCGCTTAGAAAAATCGGCGATTGTCCAATTCCCGCTGAACCGGGACATTCGCCGGGAGGCTTGGAGAAATCGTGTGTGAGTAAAAACACACTATCTGGTCTGAAATCAAATGGACTGAAGGATGCCATCATAATTCCCGGCGGCTCCGTATTAAGGCCCATTGAAATCACGGAATTGAATGTGATCATTACGTTCTGATTCATTAGCGATAATTGCGTTGGTCCGTCTGCTCCGTCGTAAATTTCAAACTGACCGCCGAGGCGCCGATCTCCAACATGTACATAGAAATCGTCTTGCGCGTGTATTTCGATCGGTCCGGCGACTTCTGCGTTCGTGCGACCTTGCAAACAGAAATCAACTCCGCCGGACGTGTTGGCCGAAATCGCGCCGGCATCGCCGAATCCAAGCCAGTTGAGCTTGATATCGCCGTGATCGGCGGTGCTCCCAGGCGGATCGCAGGCAATGGCTGAATCTATTGTGTCCTTTCGGCTTGACGATGTCGCGTCTTGTCCGATGCTGTTTTGATATCGCTCCGGAGGCAAAATCCGGACAAGCAGGCCGAGGAAATCTCAAAAAACAGGTCTGCTATCGCTTGTCGCATGAGTTTGCTCTCTCCCCAAGCCGACCGCCGCTAAGAACAGAACCGCCCCAATCCCCGGAATCAATGCACGCTTCATGACATTACCTCCCCATCTTCCGTCGACTGGCCGAAAACTAAAGGCAACGCGCATACTCCCTACATCAAGATTGTAGATCAAAAGGTGCGAAGTGTCAAGGGGGCGGGAAAGCCAGGCAGGCGGATAGGCAAGGGGCAGGCAAGGGGCCGCACACACGTAACGGGGAGGGTCGGCATCCTCGCCGACCGGCATTTATGCAAGGAGTCCTGTTTTGGCAGGTCAACACGAAGCAGCGCTTTCGACGGGAAATCCCCGGGTTGATCGTGGAAACCGGGCCTTGCGGAAAGGCCAGTGGCCCATGTTGTCGAAATCGTGTCTTCGCGGGCCGAATCGATCGGGTCGTGATACAATCCTGGCCGTCAAGAGATCCGGAGACTGGAGGAAGGACGCATGCGACACCCAAACCCGGAAATTCGTCTGAAACGGCAATCTTCGGATCCCGGATCGATGGGGTTCAATCGGCGGTTCCACCTGTCCCGCCGCGGCTTCATGGCTTCCATGCTGTTGGCGGGTTGCGCCACGCGGCCGCTTGCGCGCGAATCGTCGAAAGAAACCCTGATCGGCTATACCGAATACCGCACGAATCTGCCGACGCGGTACGACAATCAGATCACGTCGCGCGCGTGTGTTGTGCATGCGGACGGCACGGGCCGCCGCGTGCTGGCCGGGTCGCTCGCGCGCGAACCGCACGCCTGGACGCAGTTCGCGGGCTGGTCGCCGGACGGGCGGCTGGCCGTCGTCGGACGCGGGTGGGAAAGCCCGGAAAACGGCGCGTGGGAAGAGGCGAACAAGACCTTTCGCATGACCGAAGGCTGGCTCTACGACATGTACCTGCTCGACATGGAAACGGGCCGGCTGGAGAATATGACGGCGGTCGAACGCGTCGGCGACTACAACAGCGGGTTGTTTTTCGTTCCGGGCGAGGCGAACAAACTCGGTTTTACCGCGCTGATTGGCGGCATCTCGCATCCCTTTGTCATGGATCGCGACGGACGCAACAAAAGGGACCTTTCGCAAGGACCGGACGGGTTCGCGTATGGCTTCAGCGCCTCTCCGGACGGCAGCCGGGTGGCCTACCACAAGGACTACCGCGTGTACGTCGCGGACGCCGACGGATCGAATCCGCGCGAGATCGCGACCGGAAATCCGTTCAACTTCTGCCCGCAATGGTCGCCGGACGGCCAATGGCTCCTGTTCGTGTCCGGCGAGCATTACGACTGCCATCCCCACATCGCGCGTTCGGACGGATCGGGCCTTCGCAAACTCGCGGATCGCGGCGGATACGAAGGCGTCGCGACCGTATACGATGTGTTCGACTTTCACGGCGGCAGCAGCGACGTGCCGGTGTGGGCCGCGGACGGATCGTGCGTTTTCTACACCGCGCGCGTGGGCGATGCCGTCGAACTGATGCGCGTTTCACTCGATGGACGGATCGGGCAACTGTCGCAGTCGAGGCCCGGAACGCGGAACTACCATCCGAAACCGTCTCCCGGCGGCGACCGGCTGATCTTCGGATCGAATCAATCCGGCACGCGCCAGTTGTACATCATGGCCGGCCATGGCAAGGATGCCCGGCCCGTCACGGACGTCCCGCCGGGCCATGGCGCCATGTGGGCGCATTGGCGGCCGTAGGCTACGGGAGAATGTAGGCCGCCCCGTGCGCGGCCAGCCATCCGCCGCCCGCCAGCAGCAGCAGCGCGATCGTGTAGCGCCGCCAATGGGCGGGCGTGGCCGGATCCCCATAGGCCGTTACGCCGTTGTAGCGCACAATGTCCACGTACCGCGCCGCCACAAGCAGCAGCAGCACAATCCCGTAGATAGGGTCGGCATAGGTAAATGCGGATCCCTGCTGGACAATCATCAGCAGGCATACCCCAAGCGCCGTATTGCCCAGGAACATCCAGAATACGCGCAAAACCAACGCCGCCAAACCGGCGTTCGCGCCCTTGTCCGCCGAAATGGAATCGCTCATCACGCATCCTCCTCGATCGAACGACGAAGAGGATGGTGGCCCGACCATCCGTTTAGCCTTCGACTGCCCGCGCAACCGAACCCTTGCCTGTCGAAGTATACCATACCTTCCAATCTTTTTTTCATTTTACGCAAGATTCGGCCCCCATAATCTTGCGGTCAAGCACACAAATTCATAACTATGGCGGCTGTATGGAATGAGCCGATTCTTCGGCGCTTTCCCCCGGGAAACCGCCGTGGATCTTTTTTTCGATGGCGATAGCGACGACAGGAAGAAACGGTGGGGATCTTTTCGGAGCGGCAGAGGGTTCGCGGGAAATTGCGCTTCGGATTATGAAATGATCCTTCCGAACATCGTATACTGGGTTGGAGAAGCGGAAGGTTGCGCACCGTGATCGATGTCGAATGTCCACATTGTAAACGTGTTCTGAAGATTCCGGAAAAGTATGCCGGGGTCGAAGGGGCCTGCAAACATTGCGGGGGACGGATTGTGATTCCCGGGCAACAGCCGCCGTCCGAATTCGAACCGTCGTCGTATGGGCATGCGCCGGGGGAGGCGTCCGCGACGGAATCGGCATCGCGGCAGGAAACCATCAAGGCGTTGACGGCCAACATCGAAGTGCTGCATGCCCAGTTGTTCCAGAACCGGTCGGACATCGAGCGTCTTGCGAAAGAACTGGAAAGCGAGCGGGTGGCGAAAATCGAGGCCGAGGTTGCCCGCGACGTGGCCATGGTCCGGATGAGGCGGGCCGAGGAAAACCTGGCGGCCATCGGAAGCCGGAATGAAGATATGGCCATGCGCGCCGAGTTCGAGCGGATGCAGGCCAAACTGGTTCAGAGCCGTCACGACATCGAAACGCTGGCCCGGGAACTCGAAACGGAACGCGTGGCGCGGGCCGAGGCGGAAGCCGCCCGCGACGTGGCCATGGTCCGCGTCCGGCGTGTCGAGGAGGGTCTTGCGGCCCTTCGCGAACAAAAAGGGGACGAGGCCGTTCTGCAATCCGAACTCGAACGCGCCCGGGCCAAGGCGGCGCAGGCCGCGATCGAGGCGGAACGCCTTGCCCGGGATCTCGAGGCGGAACGCGCCGCCCGCGCCGCGGCGGAAATGGCGCGCGCCGAGGCGGAAGTGGCGCGGGATGTGGCGCAGGTCCGCGTAAAACGGCTGGAAGCGAATCTCGCTGCGATGGGCGACAAGGGCGAGGATGAATTCCTGCGGGGCGAACTCGAACGGTCGGAAGCGCGGCTGGCCCAAAGCCGCCAGGATGTCGAACGGCTCGCGAACGAACTCGAAAGCGAGCGGCAGGCGCGCATCCGCGCGGAAACGGCGCACCGCATGATTGAATTGCGGACACGCCGGGTTCAGGAGCAGTTCCGCCGGCTGATCCAGGAAAGAACCGAACCGAAATCCGAAGCCGTTTCCCCGTCGCCGGAACCTGTTCCGCCGCATGCCGCCGTCGAACCGGAACCGTCGCCTGTGGTTCCAACAGATCAAGCCGAACCGCCCGGACCGCCGCCGGGCTTTTCGGAAACGGATTCGACCGCTTCCGCCATCGAAACGGCGGATATCGAGGAAGCAGCGGCGCCGGCGTCTGAAGCGGTGTGCGTGTCCCGCGATGTGGAACCGGTTTGCAACGACGAGAGTGAACTGGAAAAATGTATTGAATCCCTGTTGCCGAGCGAAGGCGAGATCGATCATGCCGTGGCCATAGGCAATCCGGATCTGGAACCGGAATCCTCGCCGCCCGCCGAAACGGAAACGCCGGAGGAGGAACCGGCCGGGCCGGCGCCCACGCCCACGCCCACGCGGTCGTGGGTGGTTTGGGCGGCTGCCGCCGTGCTAATCGTGGCCGTGGCCGCCGGCATTGCCGGGTATTCGACGCGGGCGCTTTGGATGCCTGTGCCTTCATCACGGCTTGTCAACCCGCCGGAAGGCGGGGTCATTGAGGCGTCGGTAACCTATATGACGTCGCGCCAGCCGGAAGCGTTGACCGTTCCCGCGGCGCGCGCGCCCATGGTTCTGGCCCGTCAACAATTTGACGCGCCGGCGTTTCAGGCGTTGCTTGAGGAGGCGGGCGTTCCGCAAACCGCATGGGCGGGGCTTGCCGAATGGCTGTGTTTCGCCGAACCCGACATCCCCGATGCAAAATCGTTTCCCGCGGCGGAGATTCCGGACAGCGCGCCGTTCGCCGATGCACGAAAAACCCTCGCCGCATTCGCGGATAAAACGGGACGCGACGCGTTCAACGCGCGGCTTGCGGCCTTGTTCGCTTATGCCCTGCCGCCGGAATGGGCGGAAGAAACCGCGACGGATTCAGGCGCGCTGATCATCCGCAATCTCGTGCCGGGACGGTACGCCCTGCTGGCGCGGCCCGAAGGTCCGCGGGAAGCATGGAAGCCGATCGATCCTTCCGCGAAAGACCTCACGACGCTGGTGGTCCGCCAAGGCGAAACCGCCCGATGCACGCTAAAACTCGTTGATTCGGCCAGCGCCATCCGGGGCAAGGTGGCCGACGGGGAGTCGGGGAAGCCGGTTCCCAAGGCGACGGTGGTGGTTTCGGGCGATTTTTCCGGAGGCAAGAAAATCACGGTCGTCACAAAAGAAGATGGGACGTTTATGCTCGACCCGCTCGAAACGGGTTACGGATCGTTCATTGCTACATGCGCCCCGTTGCCCAAAGGCTACCTTTCCAGCACTACTTTCGACGGCACGCGCGAACTCGGCGTCGCCCTTGCGCCCGGTCTGATCCAGATCAGCAAGAAGGCCGCGCCGAAAGAGACCCGTAAGACGGTCCTGTCGGGACGGGTGCTTGCTTCGGACGGCACGCCCGCAGCGGGCTTCGGCATTTGGGTGGTGGGCGAGGACGGGTCCGCGAAGAGCCTTGCGCGGTCGGGCCGCGACGGAACCTACGAGTTTCCGCATTCCGGCGGCACGATGCGGCTTTACGCGGCGGGCCCCGGTTCAGCGCGCACGGAACCTGTCAACGTCGAATTGCAGGCCAGCCAAAGCGCGACCCGCGATTTCGTGCTGCCGCCCTGCGGACGCATTGTGCTGTCCATCAAGAAGCCGGATGGCACGGCGCCCGAAGCCTTCGAGGAGTGCAATCTCGTGTGCTCGTCGCGCGTCATGTCGGATCCGGGCATGTTGCAGCGCGACGGCGACACATTCATCATCCCGTACCTGGTCGGCGGCGTCTACGATCTGACGTTCCGGGTCAAAGGTTTCAAGCCGGTTTCGTTGCCCGCCATCGAAATTGACAAGAACGGCGGCGACCGCGAATTGTCGGTCGCCTTGGCCCCCCTTGAGGCGGCCTTGCCCCCGCCGCAATGAAAAAGGACGGCCCATCCATGTCGGACGGATTTGCATCCACGCATGAGGAGAGACCGCAACGGTATCCGGCATTCGTCGTGACGATGTTTATCCATGCGCTGTTGACCATGCTTCGGCGCAAACGGGTGATCCTCGCGGCGGGCTTGTCGTTGATGCCGGTGGCGATTCCCTTGTCGCTGGCGTTTTTTTCGACGATGGTGTTTGCGGAAGACGGCAACCGGGTATTCGTCCGGCTGATGGAATACCTGTATCTGCGGGCGCTGGCGCCGCTGCTGGCGCTGTTTTTCGGCTGCATGGCCATCGGCGAGGATGTCGAATCGCAGATTATCCCCTATCTGCTGACGCGGCCGCTTCCGCGCGGCGCCATCGTGCTCGGCAAATTCGGCGCATACTGGGTCGTGTCCTCCGTCATCGTCTGCCTGTCCGTTTTGCTGACCTTTGCGGCCTGCACGGCGCTGGGCGGGCTCGATTTCACGCCGAACACCCTGGTCATGCTGGCCCATTACGAGGCCGTCGCCTGTCTGGCCCTTTTCGGTTACGGCGCGCTGGCGATCTTCCTCGGCGCGGCCGTAAAACGCCCCATCATCATCGGCATCATCGCTATTTTCGGCTGGCAGCGGTTTGCCTATTACATGCCCGGTGTCGTGGATTTTCTCACCATCGAGAAATACATCCTTGCGCTCCTGCCGCGTCTTGCCACCCAGCGCGAAAACATCGTGCTGAAAACGGCCATCGCCGAATTTCAAAAACAGCAACTCCTGATTGAGGCGCCCAAAGCCCTTGTGTCGTTGCTTGTTCTGTCCGGCATTTTCCTGTTCTGCACGAGCCTGATAGTCCGCTGGCGCGAATATTCGGTGGCGCGATCCCTGGGCGGGTAGGATCGCGGGGCTTTGGGCAATCCTCGGCACGTGGACTACAATGATCGGCGAGCAAGGTTATCGTTCGCAACGCCTATGGACCGCGCGCGGATATTTCAAAGAAAAATTCATCTTGAGAGCACCGTGTTCTCGGAGTCGTGAAGGTCTCGGAATGTAACGCCGATTTCCTAATCGGCTTGCTGAAACACGACATGCCGATTGGGAAATCGGCGCTACCAAGCGGCCATTTTCAATTTCAACACAAGATCTCGTTGCCTGGTCCGACATGAAATGGCCCGGGAATGCTGATCTTCGTGGAAATTCTTATCCTTTTGTCTCAAGAACTCGGTACTCTCAAAAAATCATGTGTATAGAATGGAAATTACATCAGGGCCGCATTAGGACCGTGGACTTTAAGTAAATGGAGAAACAAGTTGTTTCAAAGCAGCGAGTTGCCGTCTACGGCGAGGTGTTGACCGGAAGACGAGAGGTCAACGCCATGCTCGATCTCGTCAAGCAGGAGACGGAAGCGGATCGAATCCCGCGTTCTCGAACCGACCTGTAGCAATGGGAATTTCCTCCGGCGTATTTCCTCATGATCGGAGAATCCGCGGATGGACGCGAATGAACGCAAAACATCTGAAACTATCAGCGTTCATTCGCGTCCATTCGCGGATCGCTACAATCCGGATGTGCGGTCGAGCATCGCCAATTTGAGCAGCGATGAGGTGTTCACGCCGCCGCAACTGGCGAATTGGATTCTCGACCTGCTGCCGCCGGAACTCTGGAGCGACAAGAAGGCCATCTGCAAGTTCAAACGCTACGAAGACGCCAGCTTGAGCTGTATGGGGATCAACAAACATCAAGGTGAAGATATAGGCCTTTACGGCACTGTTCCAAGCCCAACTGATATTCCCTTTGCATTTGCGAACATGGAAGAATGATCTTGGGAAGCCCCTCGCTTGCACCAAGGATCTATCATGGTTTTTCTGGCTCTGTACTTTTCGTCATGTGGTTATATTTTTGCCATCTCCCACGCGGTCTCGAACATGGCGGTGGCTTTTTCGAGGCGGACGTCCCAGTGGAGTTCGGTGCTGGAACCCATGAAGAATCCGCGGGCGTTGGTGGCGGCGATGGCTTGGCGACAGGTCTCGCGGACTTCTTCGGGGGCGCCGTAGGTGAGGAGTTGGCTCACGTCAATGCCGCCGGCGATGAGGAGGTGTGGGTATTTCGCGCGGACTTCTTTGACGGTCATACCGGCCAGCACTTCGATGGGGTTGAGTCCGTCTATGCCGGCCTCGACGAGGTCGTCGAGGACGCCCCAAAGGTTGCCGTCGGAATGGAAGATGCAGGTCGTTCCGCGTTCGTGCCACGCGGCGTTGAGGCGCTTGAGCCGGTGGATCCAATGTGTGCGGAGCCAGTCGGGCGAGAAGATGGCGCCGGTCTTGTGGGCGATGTCGGAGTAGGTGAGCGCAACGGGGATGTGATGGGGATCGGCGATGGCGGCGACGCGGCGGAGTTCGCACGAGACGAGGGCCTCCATCCATTCATCGAGCAGGTCCGGCTGCTCCATCATCAGTTCCGTGAACAGTTGCATTCCCGTGGCGTGATACATGCCGTCGAGACCGACGCCGCTTTCGATCACGAGCACCGTCGGATCGCCGCGGCCGGTCGGATCGGCCTCGGCGAAATCGGCCCATTTCGATTCGATGTCCTTCCAGACGCCTTCGGCATATTTTCGGTCAAAGGTACGGTCATTCGCTTCGCGGATGCGTTCCTGTATCCATGGAACGAGCGTCGGTAGGTCGCGAAAGGGACGTTCGACAATCCAGCCGGTCCATCGTTCGGTCTTGTAGCGGATGCCGTTGCCCCAGACGCCTTCGGCGGGCCGTTGTGGTCCCGTAACCATGCGGGTCATGTCGAGCACGCGCCCGACGGCGAGCGCCGTGGTTTGCGCGCCGTCGTCGTAGGTCAATGGACGTCCCGCGTAATGTTCGATGATCGCGTCGTTCTGGAATATGTCGTAGAGCGGGACGCGATCCGTTTCCTCGAACCGGACCGTCCGCATCACGCGTTCGCGTTTGGTCATGATTGCCATCGTAAAGAAACCTTCGGCGCCCCATTATCGCCGGGGTGGACCATGCCATGGCAAGCCCGTGCCGTTTCATCCCTCGCGGAGGATCTCGGCCGGATCCTGGCGTGCGGCTATCAGTGCGGGCAACCAGCTCGCAATGCACGCCTGCAACGGCGCCAGGACAAGCGCCAGCGCCAGCAATCGAACATCGAAGAGGGAACGCACAACGGCGGCGGACACCGGCACGTTGTCGGCCGCGCTCCATGCGATGCCGGCCGCGAAACCGGCGGCGTAACCGGTCCATGCGCCTGCCATGCCGGCCAGCGCCGCGCGCGCCAGGAAAAGCGCGAGGATTTGTGCCGATCGCAATCCAAGCGCGCGCAACACGCCGAGTTCGGCCCGGCGCTCGCGCACGTTCATCCAGGCCAACAGGCCGATCCAGAGCATCGAGGCGACAATGGCCAATGGGATCAGCCACGACGCGAGGACCTCCCGCTGTTCAGCGAGACGAGTGTGAAAGGCGGTTTCCTTCGCGATGGTTTCTTGGCTCAACGCGGCGACACGGTACCGCGCGTCGAGCCGAATCAGCGCTTCGGGAATGCGATGGACAACCTGCGTTTCGGGCAGAATGGCCGCGATTTGTTGGCTGATTTTGTCCAAGTCGCCCTTGGCGCACAGGCAGCTCAACGCGAGGATGGCATTGATCCGACCCGGCTTTCCGAGCAGGCGCTGGGCCTGTTCCATGTGAATCCAAACGCTGGCGTCGTCGCTGTTGCCGCGCTCCTCGTGCACCTGCGCGACGGTAAACGGCGCGCCCATCAATTCGACCTTGTCGCCGGGCTTGAGTCCCAGTTTTCGAGCCAAGGCATGACCAATCCGCATAGTGTCCTTCGCGACCGGATCCAGCATCGGTTCCTTTTGGTTGCTGTGGCGGTGGGGAACCTCGCCGCGCACGCCGATAAGAATAATCGGGCAATTGTTTTGCTCGGTCCAGAGGATCTTTTCGTAGATTTGGGGCAGCAGGTGCTGAATGGTTGCAATGTCGGACTCGCACAGGCGGGTGACGAGTTCTTCCGGCATGGTCTTGGCGGCGAAACCCTGGGTCCAGAATTGGCTGAGGTCCTCTTCCTTGTTCAGGATGACGACGTTGTAGCCCATGGTTTTCATCATCTTGCGGTAGTCGTCCTGCGCCACCGCCATCAGGGCGGACGTTTCGGCCTCTTTTTTCGCGTTCAACCCGGCCACCCGGACATCGTGCGCGCGCAGCAACGTTGAAATGCCGACGAGGCATCCCATGGCGAGAAACACCGCCGCAACGCCCAACGCAAAATCCATTTTGCGGTACACAATTTCCCGACCGGCCAAACGCCAAATACCCATGTCCGAAATGCAATGTCCTTTCGTGTGAATCCAGCGGTTATCGGCCGCCGCGTCTGGACAGCAAGACAAACGTTGCCGCCATCAACATAACCGCCGCCGCCGCCATGGCCATGATCGCGTTGCGCACGAAATCGTAAGCGGCCGGACGGGGTTCCGGCGCCGCCTCCCGAAATCCGGCGGCGTCCGCTGTCGCAATGCCCGGAAGCGGCGGCAATTCCACCGCCCCGATAGCCGTATTATCGCCGATGCCCTTTTCCCAGTCCACCGCCATGAGCAGATCCGTGCCGGGATTTTCCGCCTTGATTTCGCATGCGCATGGGCCGGCGAGAAACGCATGGGCCTTCGCCACCGTTTCGGCGTTGATGCCCCGGCCCACCAACGCGTACAAAACCCGGCCCCGGCCATAGACGGGGAACGCCATCGGTTCATCATAGGAAGTCAAGTCCGGCTCGGCGCCCAATAGCATGCGGACCAGCATGGCCTCGGCCGGATCGTCGCGATTCACCTCGATGTGTGAAAACTCGATGCGCAGATTCGACAAATCGGGCGGATCCGTACCCGCGAGAACCTCGTCGCCGGTCATGTCCGGCAGACGAAGCGTCTGGTTGGCATGATCGATTCCCGCTGCCAACAATTGCGCGGCCGCGTCGTCCTTGGCCCGGTCGCCGGAACGCAGAAGCAACCAGACGCCCGAATGGCCGGCAAGAAGGCGCCGGGCCAGTTCTCGCCGGATCGGAGAATCGAACAGGGCATCCGGGGACAGTTCGCCTAAGGATCCCGACCAGACGGGTGTGGATGCGTGTGTGCCGCGCGGATACATGAGGAAACACACCGGCAGTGGGCGATCCTGCGCTTTTTCCCAAATGACTGCGCAGGGTTCTTCCATGAACAGGGTCGCGTCTATGTCGCGCACGTGAAGATTGGCGGGCCTGTTCACATCCTTGGCGCGCTGCTCAAGGGCGTGATGCCGGGTCAGGTCTGCTTCGGAAAGGGGACTTTTCCTAAACACGATCAACTCATACCGATCGGCCTGCCAACGTTCAAGCGCCCACCGGAACACCGGTACGCTGCATGCGTCCGCAACGAGCGCCGGCGCAAGACACAGCCATATCGCCACCATTCCGGGGACAGCATGCCTCGTACTCCTGCTCGTAATCGCGCTCGTAATCGTAATCGAAACTCCGTCGTTTTCGCCCTTGCCAAATCATTGAACTTCAATTGATTTCGCAAGATGTCCATGAATTTCTTGATGTTTTTTGTGGAAGCCAGATTTAACGGCCCTAATTATGCCTTTGCGGGTCTTGGGCGCCGGGTTTGCGTTTGGGATGCAGGCGGCCGGGGCGATCTTCGAGGCGTTTGGCAACATCCGGCTTGCCGGGCAGGCGCCCCCATTTTCGGACAGGATGACGAAATTGACCGAATACGGGAAAAGGCATGAGGTGAACGCAAGAGGCAACGAACAGCCCTTACTTAGTCTGGAATATGCCCGAATAAACACGCAAGACATCCCGCAAATCCTGTTGCAAATCCTGTTGTCCCGTGCCGATTATACATTGGATCGCGGTCGAAATGCGCGCACCGCTCCGCCAACAGGGTTCGATACGGGCGATAACCCGCTTACGGAAAGAATGCCGTCATGCGACGAATTCCGCGCGGCGTTACTCGATGCGGCGCCCACGACATCGCGACTCAATCCTTTCGCGCTATCTCGCAAAACCAACTTAATTCGACCGAAAACCCAATAAGCAAGCATGCCGTCCCTGGAATTCAACGATCCGGGAAAAATTAGGACTTGACGTTGAAACCTTTACATTATATAATGCGTAAAGATTCTTATGGAAGGTAAAGCATATGGCCATAAGTACGATTTCCACGAAGGGACAAGTCACGCTGCCAGCCGGTTTCCGCAAACAACTCGGAATGGAACCGCACGACCGCGTGCTCATCGAAGCGACCGATGACGCCATCGTCATCAAGAGGGCGGCCGATTTCTTCGAATTGGAAGGCTTCCTCGGAAAGGCCCTGCCGGCAGCGGAGGAGCGAAAGCGGATGTTGCGGTCGGTTTCGCGGCGCGTCGAGGGCCGGAAGGGATGAAGCGCGTGTTTGTGGACTCGAATGTCTTTCTGCGCTTCTTCACGCATGACGATGCCGGCCAGCACAATGTTGCCGCAAGGCTCTTTCGCGATGCCGCCGCCGGCAAATGCGAACTGGTTACCGGGCCGCCGGTCCTGTTCGAGATCGCCTGGACGTTGCGGGCGGCCTATCGCCTGCCGCGGCAGAAGGTGTTGGAAGCGATCACGGCCATTCGTGCGTTGCCGGGGTTGCGCCTCGCCGACGAGTCCCTGGTTGACGAGGCCTTGCGGGCCGCGCGGCAGAGCGGACAAGAATTTGCCGATGCCTATATTTTTGCGAGCGCGAAGGAGTCAGGCGCCGATGCGATAGCCACGTTCAACCGGCCGCATTTCGAGAGCCTCGGCGCCGCGTTGCATTGGGCGTGACGGCCAAAGGGACTTTCCCGACATAAGCGGTTCCAGCATAATAAACGCAATACTGCTCTTCACAACCTCTGCTGCCGTGTCAATTTGAAAGAACATCGCTGTCCAAATTGCGGCTTGCAGAAAGCCATGTTGAGTAAATAGACAACGATTTTTTCGGGAAAGCGTTCTTAGGACACCTCTTCTTAGCGATGAAAAAGAAGTGCCCCCAGTCAATCGTATTTTGGACCGCTCTGACATGCGGATTCGAGTTTGGAATCGCCTGGTCCGAACATTTGTGCCCTGTTTTCCATCTGCGTGTATCTGCGTCATCTGTGGATCATGTGGTTTTCCGCAGATGACGCAGATACACGCAGATATTGAACAGATGAACGGGATAAAAAGGTAAAACGTGACTCCTTGCGGTATTGTGGTTTTTATGCAATTCTTTTGGACAGCAATGTTGAAAGAAGAACATTTTCGGACAGGATGACGGAGTTGAACGCAAAAGGCAACGAACAGCCCTGACTTCGTCTGGAGCATGCCTGAATCAATGCATTATTTCCACGCCGCACAGCAGTGTCTCCGAACCCTTGCCGGGATCGAGGACGATCTCCAGCGCGTCGCGAATTGAAATGCCTGTAAACTCCTTGACCAGGGTGCGCATTGTCCCGCCGGCTTCCGCCGCGATGTTGAAATACCGCAGGACTTTCCGGCCTTGGAGCGAGACGTCGAATATTCGCCTGTCCTTGTCCGCCTCTCCGGGCTCGGCAAACACCAAGCGAACCGTGCAGGGCCGGGAATCCCTTGCGCCCTCTTCGACCGTGATCTGCATCCGGCGCAGTCCTTTCATGCCGGATGCGCCTACCCATGCGGGGCCGTCGCCGGTCATGCGCAGCGAATGATGGCGGTAGCAGACCGGATCGGGCGGTTCCGTGACGACCGGGATATCGGGCGACGGCCCGCCCACGCTGGGATAGTCGAGCCATAGTGTGCCGAGTTCGTCTCTGCGATCGCCCGGCGCGCCAAGGTTCAGGCCTATCCGCTGGACGCGTTCCGCGCCGGCCTGGAACGCGTTGTAGGTCCACATTTCGGTTTCGGGCCGGTGGATGAGTGCGAGCGAGGTCTGATTCTGGTAACTGCACGTGCAGGTGCGGGTGTAGTCGGGGGCGTTGAGCACCCCGTTGGCGGCAATGAGGTTCGAGGTGCATCCGGATCGAAAACCGCCGAGATTGCCGGTGCCGCCGTCATTCACAAGATCGAAAAATCCGGCCGCGGCCGATCGGAACGTGACGAGGTTCTGGCAGGCAATCGCGGTGTTGCACCCGTGCTGCCGCTGCCAGTTCATGTCCAGTTGCGCGCCGGTTAGGGGGTTCTGTCGCTGGACGGGTTCGCCCGTCAACAGACTGAAAAACTTTTGTTGGGCGATGATGATTTCGCCGTGCAGCATGCACGGACCGCCGTAACTCAGTTTGCGATCCCAAAGGATCGAACCGTCCTGGGCCCGATACACCGCCATGCGATCGTTGGTTTCGTCCTTGAGCATGTCGCCCGATGCGCGGCCTGCCTGTAACAGCAAATCATGTTCCTGCGAATAGCCGAGCCATGTCCCGAAAACGCCTTCCTGGACGCGCCACTGCTCCCGTCCGGTCCGCAAATCCAAGGCGATCAGGCGTCCCGAATCCGGCATTTCGACGCCGCGCCGGGCCATGCGGTCCCGCAGTTCGTCCGTGGCGCGATCCAGACAAAACACCTTGCTGCCGCCAAGGGCAATCGCGTTGTGCCGGAACGCCGTGTCCGCCGTGCGCGACCAGAGCGGCGCGCCGGTGTGGCGGTCGAGGGCCACGATGCGCTTGCTGGCGACGGCGTTCCATGTCTGCCCCTTGATTTCCTCGTCGTACCGCAACGGACCCGATCCAGCTACCAGCACGTCATCCCACACACCGATGTATCCGAAATCCGGCGGTTCCGCCGCGCCTTCGGGGATTGGCAGGCTGAACTCGGACATGACGCTGCCCGTCGCGGGGTCGAGGCGCAGGCATTTCGATCCGTAGGCCACGTAGATGCCGTCGGAAAGAGACACGTAGTTGCTGCCGATTGCGTTCGCGCCCGGCTGATGGCTGGTATTGTCGTAGGCCTTGCCGATGGCCGGCAGGGAGGCCTGCCACAGCACGCGGCCCGTATACACGTCCAGCGCGCGAATCATGTCCGGCCCTTCGATGAACAGGCGGCCGTCCACGACCTGTTCGGACGGGCCGTGGCCGTGGCGCGGCAAAATGTCCTTGTTCGAGGAGCCGCCGAACCACAGCATGCCCAACGGCGCGCGCACGCGCGTTTCCCGCGACACCAGCGAATTCGAGGCGTCGGCATAGTGATGGGTCCAGTCGGCGGAACCGGGCAACGGGCCGGTCCGTCTCAACAGGACGTAATCGCCTTTCCGCTCCACCTGCGCCCCGTGCAAATCCGCGCCGGCCACGGTTTTTTCCAGGATTTCCGCCGTATTCCGTCCTGCGGCCATGCAGGCCGAGCCGCCATAGGGCCGCAGGCATTCGTACAGTTTCGACACCCGTTCCTTGCTTGCGGCAAAATCGTCCCCCACTTCGGCCAAGACGGCAAGGCCGGCGAAATACGGCGGCAACGACAGGTCTTCAAAATCCCCTTCGATCAGCGCCACGCGCACCCCATACAGGCCGCTCGCATCGAGCATCCCGCGCGCGGCGGAAACGGCCTTGTCCGGTCCGGCGCCCACGATGTGCAGCTGCGATTCCCGCGCCAGGGCTGCGGCCAGTTCGCCGTTGCCGATATCCGGCAACAGCGCGTATCCCTCTGAAACGCCCGTCGCCTCCAGTATCGCGCGGACCTTGGCAAGCGCCGTCGCATCGCCGGGCGTTGTTTTGCTGTTGGAGGCATCCATAACGATCGCGGCCTGCTTCTTTGCGCCAAAACAATGGATCCGGCCTTCAAGCGTCGAAACGTAGAGGCGGCCATTCGCCGCGGCAAGCCGGACGGGATGGCCCTCGACTTCCGCTTCCCAGACCACGCCCGGTTCGCCGCCGTTTGGGGGCGGATCGATCGCAAAGACGAAACCCGGCCTGCAACCGTAAAGACGATTGCCGGCCATAATGAAATTGGACGCCTGACACGGAAACGACCACAATTCCGGCGCCTGCCATTTCCAGGTCGTTCGCTTTTTGCTGTCCGTGTCGCTGACCGCCTCGATCGTCGAGGCGTCGAACGCGCGAAGCCGGTCGTGGTCCATGCCCACGATCGTCCCGCCGGTCATGACCACCGTCGAGGGAAAAGCCCCCAAATTCCGGCCTGTCTCCAATTGATATAGCGCGCCGGGATTGATGTAGAAACGATCCCGCGCCGCAATGCGATAGTCGCCGTACCGGTTGTTGGCGTCCAGTTCGTAATACAAAAGACGGCCCGTCTTGCGGTCGAGACACGCCGCCGGCGCGCGCCCGTTCGGGACCAACAGGTTGTCGCCGCACAGCGTCAAATATCCCTGCGGAGCCATGCCCGCGAAGGCCGGGCTGTGGTGGGGTTGCAGCATGAATTTGACGTCGTAATTGTCATGCAACCACCGAACGGCGCCGGTCGCGGCATCCAGCGCATAGACGCACACGCCTTCAAACGGCCAGATGCCCGCCGCAAAGTAAACCGTTCCGTCGGCCACCACCGGCGCGCCGCGCACGGGCCACACGGAAATCATGCGGGCGTTGCCCAGGACTTTGCGGTTGGAAAGGGCCGCCTGAAAACGCCATCGTAGCGCACCCGAAGCGGCATCGAGGCAATACAGGAATCCGTCGTCCGAACCGGCGTAAAGCAGCCCATTTGCAATCGCCGGGGCGAACCGGATTGGACCTTCCGTGTGGAAACGCCAACGTTCCGCGCCGGATTCCGCATCGAAGGCCATGACGGCATCGTTGTGCGGCGAGCCGAGATAAAGGGTGTCCGCGGCGACAATGGGTTCATAGGCGATGTCGAATTCCAGACGTTCGTCGTCGGGCCATGCCCGTTCCCGCGGCGGCAGCGCAAGGCTCCATTGGAGATGAAGATCGTCGGGCAGTTTTTCCGGCGACGCGCCCGTATGCCCCGTGTCGCAACGCCACATAGGCCAGTCTTCGGCGCACAACGCCGGCGCAAGCCAAAACACAAGCAGGCTCAAAAACGTCCAGACCCGGAAAACCATTCGGATACCTCTTCGCATTTCCGGCGGCGCCCGGTAGCGAAAGGTTCGACACCGGCGGATGCCGCAAAAAGGGAAAAGTACCAGACGCCCGGCGTGTTTGACAACATTTTACGGGGCAGGGTAGATGCATCTGGAATCAACGCCATCCACCCGTCTGCGGGTGAGCATCCATCAGGTTCCACCATTCCAGCGGCATTTCTCGTGCTTGTACTCGTAATCGTAATTGCATTTGATCGAAGAGACTTGTCCGCGCCGGTTGAATACGTCGCGACCCACAATAAAGTGTGAGGATAGCCCTGTTTCATCACTACACCGCCCCATCAGAGTTTTCGACGATTCGATTACGATTACGCGCACGCGCACGAACAGAGAAGCGGTCGGATGTATTTTCGGAATAGCACGATCGCGACGAGAAACTGTGTTTTGGGCGCTACCCATGTCAGATTTCTTCGTTCTGCTTTGCGGGGCATACGGGGTGTGTTTCCGCGACCGGAACATGCTACGATGGAATTGGTTGTTGGTCGTAAAAACAAACGGGCGCGAAGGAATCGAATCTCGTGCAAAAACGTCACTTTACGCGCGGCTCACCCTTGCGGGAGGAAACCTTCTTTCGCGGGATGAGCGAAGCGGCCATCACGCGGATCGAGGCGTACGTGCATCACCGGGAATACGAACCGCTTCAGATCGTCTTTTTCCCCGACGATCCGTGCGACCGCGTGTTCTGGGTCCGCGAGGGACGGATCAAACTTACCCGGCCGGCGTCCGACGGCCGCGAGGCGGCGTTCCGCCATGTATTTCCCGGTGATCTTTTCGGCGAGGAATGCCTGATTGACCAGCCCCGCCGCGGCATGTACGCCGAGGCCATCGTCCGGACGGTGCTGTGCATCATGCGGGCGGACGATTTTCGGCGAACGGTCCGCGATGAACCGGAGTTCGGCGCCGAGTTGGCCAAGCGGATCTGCCTTCGCGCCAAATCCATGGAGGAAGTCTGGTTCGAAACGGTGTTCAAGCCGGTGCGCAACCGCGTCGCGTCGGGCCTGCTGCGTCTGTATGAGCGGACAGACGGAAACGTGGTTCGGGCCACGCATCTGGATCTCGCGGCGCTCATCGGCGCCACGCGGGAAACAACGACGGCCGTCTTGCATGAATTGCGGCGTGAAGGCATTCTGGAAACCGGAAACCGCCGGATCACGATACGCGACGCGGCGGCGCTCGAACGCATTGCAAGGAGTTGACGATGGGCATTCGGTGGCATGACGCGACAATCCCCCTGCGCGAGGGCATGACGGTGTGGCCCGGCGATCCGCCGTTCCGCATGTTGCCGCTGGAACGAATGGCCGGGGGCGCATCCTGCAACACCTCGCGCGTGGACATGCCGACCCATTGCGGCACGCACATGGACGCGCCGTGGCATTTCGAGGAGAACGGCGCTCGGCTGGACGACATAGACCCCGCGCTTTTTTTCGGCGAGGCGCAACTGGTCGAAACGGATGTCCGGGATGAAGTGCGTGCCACCGATTTGGGCCCTGGGCCGCTGTTGCCGCGCGTGCTGATCAAGACCCGCAACTCGGCGTTTCCCGAGGGGAGTCCGTTTCGTCCGGATTACATCGCGTTGTCCGTGGACGCAGCGCGGCGTTTGGTGGACGAGGGCGTCCGGCTGGTGGGCGTTGATTACTTGTCGGTGGCGCCGTACAGGCAACCGGGACAGGCGACGCACCACATCCTTCTCGGCCACGGTGTGCTGGTCGTGGAGGGGTTGCGCTTGCAAGGCTTCGCGTCGGGCCGGTATTTGTGTACAATATTGCCGTTGGCTCTTGTTGGCGCGGACGGATCCCCATGCCGCGCCTTCCTTGGACGCGAGGAGAGCGACACATGAAGGACGTGGTGGCGGTATTGTTGGCCGGCGGCGCGGGCGAGCGCCTGCATCCCCTGACGCGCAATCGCGCCAAACCGGCGGTGCCGTTCGGAGGCATCTACCGGATTATTGACGTTACCCTGTCCAACTGCCTCAATTCCAACTGCCGGAAAATCCTTGTGCTGGTCCAATACAAGTCGCACTCGTTGACGCGCCACGTCCAATCCGCATGGAATGTCTTTCACCCGGAATTCGGTGAATTCATTGACATTATCCCTCCGCAGCAGCGCGTCAACAGCAATTGGTATCTCGGCACGGCCGACGCTATCTATCAGAATCTGTACTTTATCCAGCAGGAAAAGCCCAAAGAGGTGCTTATATTGTCCGGCGACCACATCTACAAGATGGACTACCTGAAGATGTTGAAGTTCCATCGTGGATGCGGCGCGGACCTGACCATTGCCGCTATCGAAACGCCCGTGGCGGAGGCGAGCCGGTTCGGCGTGCTGGAAACCGAAACCGACGGGCGCGTCATCGGATTCGAGGAGAAGCCGGATTCGCCCAAGCCCCTTCCGGCAAAGCCGGACACGGCCTACGTTTCGATGGGAATTTATGTGTTCAACACGGACGTGTTGCGGAAGGTCGTGGTGGCCGATTCGGAACGCATGGGCAGTTCCCACGACTTCGGCAAGGATATCATTCCGCGCATGATTCATACCCATCGTGTGTACGCTTACCGCTTCATTGACGAAAACAAGGAAGGCATGCACAAGGAAGTCCAATATTGGCGCGATGTCGGAACGATTGACGCCTACTGGGAGGCAAACATGGACCTAGTGTCCGTGGATCCCCTGTTCAACCTGTACGATCGGGCATGGCCCGTCCGGGCCGATCTCACCACAGCGCCCCCGGCGAAATTCGTGTTTGCACAGGAAGGCCGGCGTTTCGGCGTGGCGCTCGACTCGATCGTGAGCCCGGGCTGCATCGTCAGCGGCGGAATGGTCAAGCGGTCGGTGCTTTCCCCGTGGGTGCGCATTCACAGTTATTCCCACGTCGAAGAATCCATTCTGATGCATGGCTGCCATATCGGGCGTTATGCCCACATCCGCCGGGCCATTATCGAAAAAAATGTCCGCATCCCCGAACATGCCGTCATTGGATACGACCTGCACGAGGATGCCAAACGCTATCGCGTAACGGCCAGCGGCATTGTCGTCGTGGAAGACACGGACGACCACGGCCCCGCACAACAAGGATCATGATTCATGACAATGATTGGCCCGGACCAACTGCGCCATTACGCCACGGCAAGCGTACTCGAATGGGTCGAGGCCGACGGGGTCGGCGGTGTTATCGGTTCTTCCATAATCAACGCGAACACCCGCAAGCAACATGCCCTCTTTACCGTCGCCGCCGAACCCAAGGGACGGATTGTTTGTGTCTCGAACCTTCAGGAAACCCTTGCCGATGGACGGCTTGCCTACGATCTTTCAACGAACGCCTATTTCGGCGCCATTCATCCCTGCGGATTTCAATCGCTCGAATCATTCCGCCTTGAACCTTGGCCTTCATGGACATACCGTTTCGATGCGATCCTCCTCGAAAAACAGATTGTGCCCGTGCACGGCGAACATGCAATTGTGATCGAATACACCCTGCGCCATGCGCAACATCCCATGACGTTGACCGTCCGTCCGCTGCTCGCCTTCAGGGATTTCAACGGAATCCGGGTTGAGCGCGGCTCGTTTCCGAACCATTGGACGGCGACCCGCGAATTCATCGAGTGCCGGCCCTTCGAGGAAGGCCCGACAATCTACATCGCGCATCCGAACGCGCGCATCGAAACCATCGGCCTGTGGTATCGCGGTTTCCTGTACGAACGGGACCGCGAGTCGCGCCTTGACTGCATCGAGGACCTGTATCACCCTGGCAGCCTGGAACTGACGCTCGAACCGGATGAGGCGTCCGCGTTGATCCTTTCGTCGCCCAGTCCGCGAAGCGTTTCGCTGGCCCGCGAATACCGGGAGTCCGAAAAACGACGCCGTGAAAGCCTGATACAGACGCCCGGCGTCCCGCGTGATCCCCTGTGGACCGCGCTGTTGCGCACGGCGGACGCTTTCATCTACGAGCGGCGCGACGGCGTGCTCGGCATCTTGCCGGGATTGCCGTGGGGCGAAGGGGAACGATACCGGGGTTTGATTGCCTTCGCGGGACTGCTGTTGGCGCCCAAGCGTTTCGACTTGGCCCGGCAATATCTTGAAGGCGTCGCCGCCGATTGGCGTGCCCTGCATGCTCCGTCTCGATTCGAGCCGGAGCCGGCCGTCGGCCAGATGCACCCCGCCGATGTGCCGCTGTGGATTTTTATCGCGGCGTGGCGCTATTGGAAGGCGACCGGCGACAAGGCCTTCCGCGATGACGTGTTGACGCCGCTTCTGGAGGACATTGCCCAATACTATACGGAAGGTGAAGAAACGCGCTGCACTTCCCAGGGCTTAGTGGAAGTCGGCTATGAACCCGGCGCCGATTACGCCCCGCTGGCGCCGCTCGGCACCAATGCCCTCTGGTACAACGCCCAGCGGATTCTCGCCGCGTTTCTGGCCGAACGCGACAGCGCCAAGGCCGAAACGTGGAATGATCGCGCGGAAAAGATGCGCGTGGAGTTCAATGTCCTCTTTGCGTGCGAGATGCGGCCCGGGCTTGCGGACAGTGTGACGCGGGAACCGTTCGTGCGCGACGAGACGCTACGCGCAAGCCAGATTCTTGCGGCGGGGCTTCCCTTTGTGTTGGCCGAACGGCCGGAGGCGGTCTTGGAATGTGTCACGCGGGATCTGTATACCCCCGTGGGATTGCGCACGCTTTCGCCCCATGACGCGCGATACGTCGGCGACGGAACCGACATCCGCTTCCTGCCGAAATGCTGGTCGGGCAGCGTGGATCCGTTCTGGCTCGGCTGTTACTGGGACGCCGTGTCGCATCTGAAGGGATTGGGCGACGTGGCGACGGTCTTTGCGGCGTTTGAGACGGACAGGAAGACCCGGGGACTTGGCCACATTTCCGGCGCGTTCACCGGCGATCCGCCGCACCAGCCCTGCGACTATATCGCTTCCGCCGCACCCATCGGCGAAATCATGCGCCTCTATGCCCGCGAGGCCTTGCAGTTCACGCATGTCGTGTAACAGACGCCTTTGATTACCCGAACATGGGTTTGCCATTATCAGGAGAGGCGAACAAGCAAGAGGAGGATGCGTCATGAGCATGGGATGGGCGGCAGCGGCTTTTTCGACGGCGTTGCTGGCGATGGGCGTGGCCGGCGCGGAAGGCAAATACAAGGCGGCGTGGGATTCCCTTGACAGCCGGCCGATTCCGGCATGGTTCGACGAGGCCAAGTTCGGCATCTTCATCCATTGGGGCGTGTATTCGGTTCCCGCATGGGGTCCAAAAGGCAAGTACGCCGAATGGTATTGGCACGACATGCAAAACAAAAACGGCGAGACGTGGAAATTCCACGCCCGCACCTACGGCGAGAAGTTCCAATACCAGGATTTCGCGCCGATGTTCAAGGCCGAGATGTTCGATCCGGCCCAATGGGCCGACATCTTCGCGCGGTCGGGCGCCAAGTACATCGTGCTGACCTCGAAGCATCACGAGGGTTTTTGTCTCTGGCCGAGCGCGCAGAGTTGGAACTGGAACGCGATGGACGTGGGGCCGCACCGCGACCTGTGCGGCGAACTGACCGAAGCGGTCAAGGCGCGCGGCATCAAGATGGGCTTCTACTATTCGTTGTACGAGTGGTACAACCCGCTGTTCAAGAACGACCCGAAACAATACGTCGCCACGCACATGTTGCCGCAATTGAAGGATCTGGCCGAACGGTACCGGCCGAGCCTCGTATGGCCGGACGGCGAGTGGGATCATCCCAGCGAACTCTGGCGCAGCACGGAATTCCTCGCATGGCTGTACAACGAGTCGCCGGTCCGCGACGAAGTCGTCGTCAACGACCGGTGGGGCAAGGATTGCCGCAGCGCGCATGGCGGGTTCTACACGACCGAATATGGCGAGGTCGGCGGCGACAAGAAACTCGCGGAACAGCGCAAATGGGAGGAATGCCGTGGCATCGGCGCCTCGTTCGGCTACAACCGCAACGAGACCGTTGACGAATACGCCAAGCCGGCTGCGCTGGTTCATCTCCTGATCGAGACCGTATCGAAAGGCGGCAACCTGCTGCTCGATATCGGCCCGACCGGCGACGGGCGCATCCCGGTGATCATGCAGCAGCGCCTGCTCGAAATCGGCGACTGGCTCAACGTCAACGGCGAAGCCATCTACGGCACACGCCCGTGGCGCGAGGTCAAGGATGGCGATTCCGTCCGCTATACCTGCAAAGGCGATGCGGTTTATGCCCTCAGCCTCAAGTGGCCCGGAACCGAACTCGTCTTGAAAGCGCCCAAGGCCGGACCCAACCCGGCCGCGATCCTTGTCGGATACGACCAACCGCTCAAGTGCCGCGCCGAAGCCGATGGCCTTCACATCGAAGTCCCTCCGCTCGGCGTCGCCGAAGTTCCGTCGCAACACGCCCACGTTTTCAAACTGACGGGCGTGGAATAGACAGGCGCGGCAAGTGCGCGTAATCGCAGGTACAGCGCGAGGCGTTCGATTGGTCGCGCCTAAGGGATTGGACGTGCGGCCCACGCTCGACCGCGTCCGGGAGTCGCTGTTCAATATCTTGGCGCCGCGCATCGAGGGCGCGCAGTTTCTCGACCTGTTTGCGGGAACGGGGGCCATCGGCATCGAGGCGTTGTCGCGCGGGGCTTCGTCATGCGTGTTTGTCGAATCGGATCAACGTTCATTGGAGGCGATTAGGCGCAACATCGAAGCCGCACGCGTCGGCGACCGGGCACGCATCTGTAGGGGAGCGCTGCCGCGCGACTGGAGCGTGATACCTTGCCTGTCGGAACAATACGATATCGCCGTCGCGGACCCGCCCTATGCGTTCTTGGAATATGATGGGGTGTTTCGGGGTTTGACAGGCCGCCTCAAGCCGGGCGAAGCAGGGATCTTCGTTCTGGAGCATTCCGCAAGGACAGAAGTTATTTATCCACAAGAGGTTATGTCGCTTCAACGCCGCGTTGTCTATGGCGAAGCCGCCCTATCCTTTTTTTGCTTGACACATCATGTAGTATCTGATACACTCTAAGAGATACAATATGTTGCGTCAAGGTTGGATGAAAAGGCATGGATTGTAGCTAACCGGGGTAAACGGCGAGAACCTATTATGCGGTGTCCATTCTGCGCGCAGACCGACGGCAAGGTGGTAGATTCACGTACCTCGCGGGAAGGCGATGCGATTCGCCGGCGCCGGGAGTGCCTGAATTGCGGACGGCGTTTCACGACCTACGAGCGAATCGAGGAAGTCGCCCAGATGGTTATCAAGAAGGATGGGCGCCGCGAGCCGTTCGATCGCTGGAAAATGAAAAGCGGCATTCTCAAGGCCATCGAAAAGCGTCCCATCAGCCTCGATCAGGTGGACGGGATGATTGACGAGATCGAACGGGAGTTGTTCAACGGCGCGGATCACGAGGTGTCCACCGAAGCCATCGGCCAAGCCATCATGGAACGGCTCAAGAAACTCGATGAAGTGGCCTATGTCCGCTTTGCGTCGGTTTACCGCCAGTTCAAGGATCTCAACGAGTTCATGAACGAACTCAAGATGATGTTGACCTGACATCACCCAACCCCGCGGCGTTTCGACTTCCACCCGGCGCTTCTTCTCCGTGTAAGTTCTTCATTCGCACTTCAGGCCCGCTTTCTGTATGCTAAGGCGTGTTGCGAACGCCGGGGAACAGGCCGGACCGTCTGTCCTGTCGGCGGTTGGAGAGGAGGAAGGAGCCGATGATCGCTTTGTTGTGTGCGTGGCCGGGATACTTGTGTTGTGTGGCGGCGGCGACGACGCCGGTACCGGTTGTTTTGGACACGGATCTGGGGGACGACATAGACGACACCTGGGCGCTGGCCATGATGCTGGGAAGCCCGCAAATCGATCTGAAATTGATCGTCACGGCCTCGGACGACACCGTGAAAAAGACGCGGCTGGTCGCGAAAATCCTCGAGGCGATGGGGCGCACGGACGTGCCGCTCGGTCGGGGCGTCAAAACGAGCGATCAGCCCATTCATCAGGAAAAATGGCTCGGCGATTATCAATTGGACCAATACAAGGGGCGGGTACACGAAGACGGCGTGCAGGCGATGATAGACTGCATCCGGCAATCGCCGGTTCCTGTCACCCTCGTGGTCATCGGACCGCAGACCAATATCCGCGCCGCCCTTGAACGGGAGCCGGCGATCGCGAAGAACGCGCGTGTGGTCGCGATGGCGGGCAGCGTCGAGATCGGCTACAACGGCAAGCAGGGCGCGGATCCGGAATGGAACGTCATCAAGGACATACCGGCGGCCAAGGCCGTGTTTGCCGCGCCGTGGGACATTGCATTGGCGCCGCTGGATTCCTGCGGCACGCTGATTCTGCGCGGCGATCGCTTTGCCAAGGTCGCGGCGTCCAGCGATCCGAAGGCGGCGACGGTCATTGCCAATTACCGCGACTGGGTCCATTACGAAAAGTATCCCAAGGACGAGAGCAGCGTCCTGTTCGACACCGTGGCCGCGTATCTCGCCTTCGACGAGGCATTGTGCGAAATGAAAACGGTCGAACTTGTGGTGGACGACAAGGGCTTCACCCGGCCCTCCGAAAAAGGGCGGCCCGTCCGTTGCGCGATGGGCTGGAAAGACCGCGCGGCGTTCGAGGATCTGCTCGTGAAGGCGCTGACGACAAAATGAACCTGCCGGATGCGCGCATCGGCCGTCTTGTGGCGGCGCACACGTTCCCGGAGCCTATCTATGTGACGCGCCCGTCGCTCCCGCCCCTGGCGGAATACGCGCGCGCGCTTGAGCCCGCATGGGAGCGGCGATGGCTGACGAACGAGGGATGCCTGCATCAAAGGCTGGAACGGGCATTATGCGCCTATCTCGGCGTCGAACATCTCAGTCTGTTCTGCAACGCGACGATCGCGCTGATGGCCGCGCTCGAACTGTACGGACTGCGCGAAGGCGAGGTCGTCACGACGCCGTTCACGTTTCCCGCCACGACGCACGTGTTGCGCTGGCAGCGGCTCGACATCGTATTCGCGGATATTGACGCGGACACGTGCAATTTGGATCCGTCGCGCGTCGAGGAACGCCTCACGCCGCGCACGCGCGCCATCATGCCCGTGCATGTGTACGGCACTCCGTGCGACGTCGAACGTTTCGATGCGCTGGCCGCGAAATACCATGTGCGCGTCATCTATGACGCCGCGCACGCCTTCGGTGTCCGGCTGAACGGGCAGTCGGCGCTGCGCCACGGCGACGCATCGGTCCTGAGCTTCCACGCCACGAAACTGTTCACCACCGGCGAGGGCGGGGCCCTCGCCGTCCCGGATGCCGAACGCCACCGGCAAGCCTACCTGATCAAGAATTTCGGCATTGCCGGCGAGGAATCTGTCGAGGGACCGGGGATCAACGGGAAGATGAGCGAATTGCAGGCGGCGCTGGGGCTGGTCCAACTGGAACAGGCCGACGAGGAAATTGCGCGCCGACGGGTCTTGTCGCAATGCTATCGCCGAATGCTAGCCGACATTCCGGGAGTTTGCCTCTTCGGCGAACGACCCGGCGTGCAGCCGAACCATGCCTACTTTCCCGTCCGCATCAATGCGGAAGCCTACGGCGCCGGACGCGACGCGCTCCACGACGTTTTCCGCCGATGCAACGTCCATGTCCGCAAATATTTTTATCCCCTATGTTCGCATTTTGCATGTTATGCCGGTCTGCCTTCCGCCGACCCGGCCGGCCTGCCCAACGCCGAGCGCGCGGCACGCGAGATCCTGTGCCTGCCGATTCATGGAACACTGTCCGTGGAATCCGTGGAAACGATTGCGTCTGTCGTCCGCGAATTCCATGAGGCGCTTCGGAAATAGAGGCATCGAAACGCATGATCCGGGAACCGTCTCCGCTGGCGTTGCGCGAGGCGCTTGCCGCTTCGGGGCTCGTTCCCCGTTTCCTTCTTGCCGAAAACCGCGCGGACGCCGTGGAGCAGGCGCGACGTTTGGGCATGCCCGTCATCGTTCGCCCGGCCGCCCGGTACGCCACGGCAGGCACGCGCCTGATCGAACATCCGGAAGATGTGCCGCTGGCTTTTGCCGTTGCCCGTCGAAGCGATCCGGGGCCCATCCTGATCGAACCGGCCCGCGCCGGTAGCCTGTATTACGTGCTGGGCGTAGCTGGAGACGAAAACACGCATGTCTACGCCATCGCCGGACGCGTCCCGAGCGAACCGCCCCATTGTTTCGATTGGTGCATTTACGCACCCGTCCACCTGCCGGACGAAACACGCCGGCGCCTCGCCGAAACCGCAAGAACGACATGCGATTGCATCAAATGGCAGGGCGCATTCTGTTTGGACGTGATCACGACGGAACAGGGCCCGGTCGTTTCGGGCTTCTATTCGTCCGAACGGATCGCGCCATGGCGGGATGGTCTGCAAGATACGTCCCGAGGCATGGCTGTGGCATGGGTGCGTCCGCGCACGGGCATCGTGACCGGCGTGGCGGGCATTTCGGAAGCGCGCGAAACGCCCGGCGTGATTGAAGTCCGCGTCGGTGTGCGCAAAGGCGACACGCTTGGCCATCCCGCCGACGAGGAAACGCGCAATCGCGCGGGGTTTGTGCGGGCCGCCGCGGAAAACGGCGAAGCGGCGCTGGAGATCGCCCGCCGGGCCTGCGCCCTCATCCAAATTGAAACTTCCCCGTTCTTATAACGACTGAAACGGGTAGCGCCCACAACCCAGTTTTCTCTTTATACTCGTGCCCGTCACCATGCTCGTCATCGTAATCGTCATCGCAAAATTACCCACGAATTTCTTGTTGTTTTTTGTAGAAGCCGGATTTTAAGGTGTTGAACCGGTTTCACCTCCACCTTGAACGGGCGAGGCCGATTCCGGCGGTAAGGGCCGCGAGGATGGCAAGCGCCAAGGCGCCGGCGATCGGCAGGGCTTGGCCGGCGACGGTCAGTTGAGCTTCATCGGAGGTCAGAATGTCGCCGCCAACCTTGGCGTCGCTGACGGTCACGGTGTACGCGCCGGCGTTGGACGGGGTCGCGTAGGGGATCGGGAACTGGTTCGCGTTGGGCGCACCGGGCACGGCCGTCCCGTCCTTCTTCCACTGGTAGGACAGGGGCGCGAATCCGCCTTCGGTCTGCACGGTAAACGTGAAGGGGCTGCCCGCGTTCACGGTCCCGCCGGTCGGATTCTGCGTAATCGCCAAGTGGTCCGCTACCTCCAGCGTCACGTGGTTGGTCTCGTGCGGCGTGCCTTCATACGTCACCTCGCACCAGTAGGTTCCGGCATGGGCCGGCGTCAGGTTGGTCAATGCCCATGTCTGCGTCGCCGGGCCGAACTGCTCGGCCTTGCTCCCGTCGTCCCATTTCCATTGGAACGTCAGCAGGCCCGGGCCGCACGCCGGGGTCACGCTGAACGTGTGGTTCGTCCCCGTATAACCCTTGTGCGGTTGCGGCTGCGACGCCCACCCGTTCCATTGCGTGGACAGCAATTGCACCTGACGCTGCGTCACCTCGCCGCTCAGGACGCCCACGTCCGCCAACTCGACCGTCGCGTAGTCCGGCTTGGTTATCTGCACGCTGTACGTGGATTGTTCCAGGTCCTGGTAATACGTCCCCGGCGCGTTGGACACCGCGGGCTGCGGCTGCCCCATCACCTGCACGGTCACGCCCGTCATCGGGCGGCCGCTGGAATCGTTCACCTTCACCAGCAGCGTGCCCGGCACGTCCGGGTTCACGTTCTGCACCGTGAACGTCCACACGGCGCCGTCGGCCGACACCGCGCCGAAACCGTCCACCGCGTACACGCGCCAGTGGTACGTGCGCGCGTCGAGCACCCCGTCGTCCGGACCCAGCACGATGTACGGCGATTCGAGGTTCTCGCGCACAATCGCGCCCGAACCGAAATCGCCGTCCTCGTCCACCTCGACGCGATACGTCACGCCGTCGGGATCGCTGACTTCGTTCCACAACAGCAACACCGGCGTGTGCACGATATCCGTGTCTTCCGGACGCACCAGTTCGGGCGCGGGCGGCGGCTCGTTGCCGTCGGATTCGCGGTAGACCGTCGTCACGAGGTGCGTGCTCGTCATGCGCTTCTGCGTCACGGGATCGGTCTCTTGGACGAAGTAGAAGACCTTGTAGGTCCCCGCTGTGTTGAACGCCGTGCCGAACACGTTCGGCGGCCAGCGAAAGATCCCGTTCGCGAGGTCGCTGGACACTTCATCCGCATCGAAGCGGGTCAGGGCCACTTCCTGCGCGCGGTCTTCTTCGGGCGTGCCTTCCGCAATCGGCGTGCCGCCCGCGTAGGCCGGGGATTTCACCTCGACCCACGCCGTGCAATTGTTCGCCGGGCGTTTGTCGCAAAGCCCTTCGAGCGTCGCCATCGGCGCGCCGATGGTGAGGGTTACGGTCGGCGTCACGCCGGTCCAACTCGCCCAACCGGCCTCGTTCACGCCGTAACCCAGGGTCAACACGTGGCCCACCGCGCCGTCTTGGCCCGGCAAGGGCGAGAGGCCGCCCGAAGTGGCCGCCCCGTCGCCGTTGTCGTCGTAGGCCGGACGCTGCGTCTCGGTCGCGCCGGAACCGTTGGTGGCGTTGGCCGTGTACTCGGCCATCTTGCCGCTGGCGGTCTCGAAGGCCACGCGCAGGGTCTTGCCGCCCAGCAGTTCGCGGAACAGTTCCGTCGTGAACGCTTCGCCGTCGCGGCGATTGTCCGCCGGGTCCATCACGCCGCGATGGGACACCTGCTCGGTCACGGTGCTGGTCACGACCACGCGGCCCGCGCCGGACACGACCGGGATGAAGCTGCCGGAGTGGCAGCCGCCGTACACGAACACGCGCTTCTCGTTCGCGGCGGGATAGCCGACAAGCGATGTTTCCAATGTATCCAGCCAGCCGTCGAGGTCCGCGGGGGTGATGTACCATGTCGCATCGAAGGCGCCGGAATAGACGTAGAACTTGTTCACGCTGCCGTGGTCCACGAACACGATATACAACGGCGCGGCGGCCGCGCGGAGCTTGTCCCGCGCCCATTCGGTCACCTTCGCCGCGACTTCCGCCTTGGTGGGCGTCGTGTCCGAGACGACGATATCCGTCGGAATGGATGACGGCGCGCCACGGAAGTAGTAGATGTCTTCCGTCGCAATCCCGCGCGCCCGAAGGACGCGGTACACGCCATCCGTCGTCTTGGCGTGCTCGACCTGGCCTTCGCCCAGCGCGTTGTACTTGCCCTGGACGATGATCGCATACCCCGCGCGATCCTTCAGCGTCAGCCGGACGCTCTCCGGCAGGTCATAGCCCGTGGACGCCGCCGGACGGAAATCGTTGTCCCCCGCGAAGTCCGCCCGGAACTGCCAGGTGCCGGGCATGTCGAATATCCAGTTTGCCGCCACGAAATCCGATGGCAAGAAGACCGCTGTGCCCGTTGCGTCCGTCATTTTGGTCAGCGGCGTCAACGAGGCGCCGTTCGGCTTCTTGGTGTACAACTTGACCGTGCGATTCGCGCACAGACTGCTCAATTCGGACGGGAAGCCCGTCGTAAACGTCACTGTTGCCTGAAGATTTGCGTAGTTTACGGGCGCGGAAGAGGCGTTCAGCACGAGGGAAACGGACGGTTGCGCCTTGGCGACCGTAATATTCGCCGCAATGCTCGTGGCCGTCATGTACGTTGCGTCGCCGGGCCAGTTGGATGTCAAGGACCACGCCGTGCGTCCCTCGGACGCTTCATTCGGGTAGAACGTCTTCGTGTACTGGCCGCTCGTAAAGATGGTGCCTTCCGGGAACAGATCGGATGCCGTGCCGGACGGCGAGACGCTATGGAAGGCCACGGTCCCGGAGCCGGTCGGAGTCGGCGTGATTTGCCCGGAGACCGTCACGCTCTGGCCCAATGTAATGCTGGACGGTTCTTTCACGACGAGCGAAATGGCCGATGGCGTCGTGCCGCCTAGGACGATGGTGCAATGCACCGAGTCCACGGGCGTGCCGGACAGGTCCGTGTCGCTGGGCGTCACGACGCAATACCACTGGTCGTCGACCTGCGTGTCCGTGTTCGAGACGGTGCTCTGCGTCGCTGCGCTGAAATCGTCATGCCGGAACAATGCGAACGATCCCGCCGACGGCTTCCGGTACCAATCGTACGCGTACACCACGGCATCGCCATCCGGGTCCACGCTTGGCGTCGAAACTTGGCACATCAGATTGGCCATGTCGCCTTGGAGCGACGGAAACGACAAAGCAAGTGTCCCCGGGGCGGCGTTGTCCAGCGTACTCAACGTTGTCCCAGGACCGGGTGCGGTATCGATGTCTTCACCGTTTCGTGCGACGACCCTGAACGTATACGCGGTGTTCCTGTCCAAACCTGTAGCGCGCTTCATCGCCCATCCATTCGCCGGCTGGTAGATGGGCAATGCTCCTATCGAGCCGTCGGCTTGCACCCACATATTGCCGCTGACGGATGGGGTAACCTGAATGGCATAGAGCGTGTATGAGGGATTGCCGTCTCCGGCAGTGATAATTACGTCAAGCGCGCGGGCGTTGGCGGGATGCGTGCCGGGCCTTACAACCATCGGAGCCAAGGGCACGGCCGCAGCCGTATACTTTGATGCCGTCATGGGAGGCGTCTCAACGCCGTCACCATTGCGAGACTTGCCACTGAAAACATACTGGGTGTTGGGAGTCAGACCCGTGGAGGCCCATGGTGTATTGTCTTGTTGCCAACCGGAATTGGATGAGAGGGTTGTATTCGTAAAATGCAGCCCTGAAGAACCGGAAGATAAGTTACTCGGCGTGATTGTGGACGAAACACTTATCGTATTGAATCCGAGTGCTGAGAACATGAGCTCCGGCACTGCTTCTATAAGTGTATAAGCAGCATGTACTTCCGATGGAGTGCTGTCTCCTAATTCACCAACTGCGATTACCTGTAAAGCATATTGCGTGTTCGCGCTCAATCCTTCATGTAACCATAATTGGATATCTGGATCCGTGGTGGTTTGAAGAGTTGTGGGAGGCGCAGAACCAGGGTCAACGTATACTTTAAATCCGGTTTCATTGTCCGAATTATCTTGCCATGTCCATGTAATCGTGTCCAATCCAATATATAAGGATCCGGGATCGCTCGGCGCAAGGATGTCTGTAACAACCACAAGGAATCCATCAGTTTGCTCATACATTCCGTTAAAAGTCTCATCCCATCCGCCGCTCACCCAGCCCGGAGACCGGGTCCAGCCCGTTACATAGAAGCCGTGAGCTGAATCAACCGCAACATCGTAAGCCTCGTCTCCATCTTCTCCGCCCAGGTAGGTGGACCATACATGTTCGCCAAACCGACTTAACTTTGCAACAAATGCATCGCTGTTTCCGCCGTTGTAAGTTACGTCAATACCGCCTGTTATCCAGCCCAACGACGATGTTCCTCCTGCCACATACACAAAACCTGCAATATCCAGTGTAACTCTATATGCATAGTCAGTGCTGTTACCACCCATATATGTTGACCATAGATGCGCACCGGTCGTGTCGACCGCCAACACAAAACCATCCCAATCGCCGCCATAGATCGTACGCCATCCTCCGCTCACCCAGCCCGAAGACGTTGTGTACCCTGTAATATAGGCATTTCGGCTTGAATCGACAGCGATGCCCATACAAGCGTCATTGGCTATTCCGCCAACGTACGTAGACCAAAGGAAATCGCCAGCCGCGCTAAACTTTGCCACATAGCCATCATAGCCACCATTAAAACTCGTATCGTACCCCCCAACGACCCACATAGACGATTCTGTATTCCCTGCCGTATATACATTGCTGTCTGAGTCCAGCGCGATATCTTCTCCGAAATCATCTCCCCCCCCCCGAGGTAGGTAGACCAGAGATGCTCCCCATTCATGCTGATCTTCACCACAAATGCATCTTGCATCAAGTCTTTGGTCGTGTCCCAGCCGCCACTCACCCAACCCGTCGAATCAGTGTTCCCCGATACATAGACGTTGCGGGCCGAATCCACCGCGATACCCCGGCCTGCATCCTCTCCCGTTCCACCGAGGTACGTGGACCACAGGTGTGCACCTGTGTGGTCTAACTTGACGACATACCCATCCCCGTAATTCGTGCCGCCGCCATACGTAGTATCCCACCCACCACTTACTCCCCAATTTGAATCGGTACACATTCCCGTCACATACACCGCCCCCATCGTATCCACGGCAATACTTATACCTATTCCACCAAGATATGTCGACCACACGTGATTGCCCGACTGCGTCAACTTTACTACATAGCCACCTCCGCTCGTAGTTCTCCATCCATTGCTAATCCAGTTTGACGAATTAGTATCCCCTGCCACATAGATGTTTCCGCTGGCGTCAACCGCAACTGCGCGACCCCGTTCGCCATTATCTCCGCCAATATATGTACTCCAGACAACCCCTGGGTCAATGACAAGCGGTGAAGTTGAGTCATGATCTCCCAGTATTTCAAAACCGTACGCGTTGTCGTCCAGCAATGTGAACATCCCCGCGACGGGCTTCTTTTCGCCGTTGACTTCCTGATAGATGTACGGCGCGCCGTCCGCCAGCGGCTCCCAGCCGTCCTTCACGCGGATCTCGAGCGCCCCGTCGTCGCGCAGCGACAACCCGGCGATCCCGTCGTACCGCAGCCGGATCGCTTTCGGGTCCGCCCCCGGCGCCACGTGGAAGTTGTACTTGAGGCCCGTGTGCTTGCCCGTCAACTCGAGGCTTACCCCCGGATACAGCCCCTCGTACCACACCGCGTCGAACGATCCCACGCCTTCGCGGTGGGTGGAGGGATCGCCCTTGAGGTAGTTGAACTTGCGCTCGGAACGTCCGCGCCCGACGGGGGTGACGAGGGAAGCGCCTTCGAAGACGAGGCGGAATTCGTGCATTTGCGAAATCGGGGACTGTCCCAAGCGAGCGGAGCGAGACGGGACTGTCCCCGATTTCGCTCCGTCGGGACCCGGAAAACCAGGGACAGACACGTCTTCGCTTCGCTCCGCTTGTGTCGGTCCCTGTTTTTCCTGTTTGAAGAGTTGGAAACGGGGGCCTTTGTCGGTAAGGCCGACGTTCATGCCGCGGCTGTCGAGCGCGAACTTGATATCCGAGTCGGCCCATTGCCCTTGATTTTCGATGAAGACCGATGGCCCCATCATCATTTTCTGGACGGCCGCCTGCGCCTGTGGCGATGCCGTGCCGGAAGCGGCCGGCGGGGACGCCGTCCCACCCGCCTGTTCCGCGAAGGTCGCGCCTGCCAAGAATGCAACCAGAATTGCCGCCCCGATAATGCCCTTGATCCTCATGACCATGCCCTTTCCCCAATGCTCGTTATACTGCCGCCCATACGAGCGTGACGGATACGTCTTCCGGAACGCATCGCACCCGTCCGCACGAATTTACGCGACCCGCCGCAATGAAGCGGTCAACGGGGCGCTTTCCTGTTCACACAAACCCGTTCGCCATGGCACGCGGGACGGGCTAATGCCCTTCAACCAACATGGCGTTTCCAGACATCCTCGACAGTCCGTCCCTGGAATTTATACGTTTTTTTCATTGCTATCCAAAAGAAAAAAACCACAATACTGCAAGGAATCACGTTTTACCTCTGTATCCCATTCATCGGTTCGATATCTGCGTGTATCTGCGTCATCTGCGGAAAACCGCATGATCCACAGATGACGCAGATGCACGCAGATGGAAAACAGGACATGAATGTCCGGGCCAGGCGATTCCAAACTCGAATCCGCATGGCAGAGCGGTCCAAAAATACGATTGATCGGGGACCCTTCTTCTTCATCGCGACGAAGAGGTGTCCCCAGAACGTTTTCCCGAAAAAATCGTTGTCCATTTACTCAAAATGGCTTTCTGCAAGCCGCCATTTGGACAGAGAGGATGTTTTTTTAGATTGGTCGAATGAGACGGTGTTCGACACGAAGTCCCGGAAGGACGCCTTGAGAATAGCCCAGGACGCCAGTCCTGGGATCTTGCGGCGGTGTCAGCGTAGTCCCGTAGGGACGTTTGAAGCCTATCATTCCGTTCCCTGTGCATCGCTCGTCGCATTCGAGCCCGTGTCGTTTTACCCTTGTTCGAAAACATACAATGGTCAAATAGGCTTGCTTTTACGCTCGCCCTTTCACACGCCCCTACGGGACTATCGTTCGGTTTTTCCCGTGTCCCTGGAGTTCCTCCTGGGCTACAGTCAAACCGTCCCTACGGGACTAACCTGCCCTTCGTAAGACCCCATGGGAGGGGTGTCCTCTGCGGTTATGCATAAAGTCCATCGGATTAAAATGCACAAACTCCAAGGACAGCCTGGACAGTCTGTCCCACCCTTCCGGACAGCCTCGACAGTCCGCCGTACGCCGGCCGGTTCATACCGTTCCGCGCCGGTTTCCGCGCACAATCCTGCAACTGCACTGCACCGGTCACTTCGTGAAGAAAAAGCGACCGTTCAAATCCTTGTTTTTTTGGCTGCGCCGTGGCCCCTTGCCGGTTAGCCGCCCGCGCGACTTTTCCAATTCAAGAATACCACGTCTTTCCCGATATTGGCAAGCAAAAAAACAAGGCCGAAGGGGCAGGTCGGCGGCGGATCTTTTTTGCATGGAATAGACCCTGCTTGAGAGTACCGTGTTCTCGGAGTCGTGAAGGTCTCGGAATGTAACGCCGATTTCCAAATCGGCTTGCTGAAACACGACAGGCCGATTTGGAAATCGGCGCTACAAAGCGGCCATTTTCAATTTCAACACAAGATCTTGTTGCTTGATCCGATATGAAATTGCCCGGAAGTGCCAATCTTCCTGGAAGTTCTCATCCTTCTGTCTCAAGAACTCGGTACTCTCAAAGACCCTGTTATCGTTACCGAATATGGAGTGACAAATACGTTATGGACTTTTTTCGCAGCGCCGTCCCTCGGCCGTGCCTCCATGGCGAGTCGGCGTCCTTGGATTGCCCGTTTCCCCGTCGCGCCGTGTGAGGCCCCCTGACCGGTACAACCGGCGGGTTCAAAGGTGCAGCCAGTGTTCGAACATGAGGATGGCCCACAGGGCGTGGCCGTTGTCTTCATGACCGGCGTCGTGGCGTCTAAAAAGGGCGCGGACGGCGTTCTGGTTCAGAAAAGTTGTGCATCGGGCATTGTTTGTCAAAACCATTTCGGCGAAATGACGCCGGAGATCTTCGCGGAACCAGCGATGGATGGGTATCGCGAATCCCCGTTTGCGCCGGGCGAGCAATTCGGGGGGCAGGATCCCGCGTAAGGCGTGTTTGGCGACGCGTTTCGAGACGCCGTCGGCATATTTCAATCCAAAGGGCAGCGTGCCGGCGAATTCGACGAGGCGGTGGTCGAGCAACGGCACGCGGGCTTCGATCGAATGCGCCATGCTCATGCGGTCCACTTTCACGAGGATGTCGTCCGGAAGATACATGACCGTGTCCTGATACAGCATCCAATCATCGAAATTGCGCGGCCCGTCGCCGGCATGTTCCGAAAAGCGGTCCACGGCGTTTTGCGCAACGGCGTTGGCGAAACCCGTTCGATACAACGCGGCGCGCGCATCCGCGTCGAGGCACGTTTCGCGGCGGCGGAACGCGGCCCGTTCGTCGAGCCACGCATCCCGGCTGAACCGGCGCAGTTTGGTGATCGCCGGCGATGAGGGGACAAGATGCAGCGCCGCATCTATCAGCGACCGCAAAGCGGGCGGCACGCGCCGGTATGCTTGGACGCGGCGGGCGTTGTGCATCCAGGTATATCCCGCAAAAAGTTCGTCGCCGCCGTCGCCGGACAGCGCGACGGTCACCTGTTGCCGGGCAAGGCGCGAGACGCACCACATCGGCACGGCGGAGGAATCGGCGAACGGTTCGCCGAAATGCGCCATCAATTGCGGTGCGATGCCGGCCATGTCGGGATGAAGAACCGCTTCGGTGTGATCCGTGCCGAACCGTTTCGCGGCAATGCGCGCATAGGGCGTTTCGTCGGCGGCCTTGTCGTCGAAACCGATCGTGAAGGTCTTGACCGGCTGCGCGCTCATGCCCGCGAGCATCGCGACGACGCTCGACGAGTCCATCCCCCCGCTGAGGAACGCGCCCAGCGGGACGTCGCTGATCCGTTGTAAACGCACGGCGTCTTCCAACAGGGCTCGATACGCTTCCGCGGCGTTGTCGAGCGTCCATTTCGGATCGGGCGCGAATGCGGGCCTCCAATAGCGCTCAAGCGTCAATCGGCCTTTCTCGAAGATGAGTTTCTCGCCGGGGCGGAGTTTATGCACGCCGGAATAAACGGTGTCCGGCGCGGGGATGTAGAGGAACGTAAAATAGGCGTCAATCGCGGCGGGGTTCACGTCGCCGGAGAACAGGCGCGATTGCCGAAGCGCGCCCAGTTCCGACGCAAAGGCAAGCGTTTCGCCGTTCAATCCATAAAACAGCGGCTTGATGCCGAGCCGGTCGCGGGCGGCAAGCAGCCGATCCCGTGCGGCATCGTACAGCGCGAACGCGAACATGCCGTTGAAGCGTTCCAGCGCGGCGTCGCCGAATTGCTCGTAGGCATGCACGATGACCTCGGTGTCGCTTTGCGTGCGGAATACATGGCCGCGCGCCGCGAGGTCGGCGCGGAGTTCCTGAAAATTGTAAATCTCCCCGTTGAACACGACAACGACGGTTCCATCCTCGTTGGTCATGGGCTGATGGCCGCCGGGCACGTCGAGGATGCTCAGCCGCCGCATCGCAAGCGCGGCATGGCCTCCGCGCCAGACGCCGGCGTCGTCGGGACCGCGATGGATCATGGCGTCGTTCATGCGCGCGACCGCCTCCAGATCGGCGCGGTCGTCGCGCCGTGCATGGATGATTCCGCAGATCCCGCACATGATTAGCGATCCTTCCAGCGGGTTTGTTCGAGGAATTCCGCGTAAAGCGCGCGGTAGCCTTCGACCATGCGCTCGACGCTGAAGTGATCTTGCACGAACGAGGCGCCCCGCGCGGCCATGGCCCGGCTTTCTTCAGGATGGTCCAAGACCCATTCGACGGCATCGGCGAAAGCGCCCGGATCGCGCGAAGCGATCAGGCGGCCCGTGTCGCCGTCCGCGATCAGTTCTGGAATGCCGCCGACAGCCGCCGCGACGACCGGCCGCGAGGCGGCCATGGACTCGAGGATCGCATTTGGAAACCCCTCGGCTTTCGAGCAAAGCACCGAGACATCCATCAGCGCGTACAGGTCCGCGATGTCGGCAATGCTGGCCACGCGCGTGAAGCAATCGGACAATCCGCGGGCGCGAAGATTGCTTTCGACGGATTGTACAAGCGGGCCAATTCCGACCATGAGGAAGTGCACGTCGGCGCGTCTTCGCCGCAATTCCCCGGCCATGCGGACAAACAGGCCGTGGTCTTTCACGGGGCTGAAATTCGCGACGATTCCTACCACCCGGCTGCAAGGGGGAATGTTGTATCGCGGACGCAACCCATGCGGATCGGCACGGCGTATGAACAGGTCCGGCGCGATTCCGTTGGGAATGATGCGGAACAGGCGCGGATCGGCCCGTTCCTGCGCGATTGCGAATTCGGCCACGGCGCGGCTGTTCGCGACGACGCAATCCACCCATTGATTCGCCCGGCGCTGGATGAACAGGTGCCGCCTCTTTTTCCAAGTAGCGAGTTGACGGCGGCTCGAAATCACGACCGGCACGCCGGTCTGTCTTGCGGCCAGATTCGCATACAGATCGAACCCGAAGAGAAACGAGTGAACCACGTCCGGGCGGTGCGCCTCGAAGACACGCCGCAATTTCCACCACGCCGACGGATCCCATCCACTGCACACGCCCAATTCCATGACGCGCGCGCCGGCGCGGCGCGCTTCGCCGGCCAGCGCGCCGGCGCGGTTTGTGCATGCAACGGTCAAATCGCAATCCCTTGCGAGGCCCTGCAACAGATACAACAGTTGCCGTTCGGTTCCAGCGATTTCGAGCGAGGGGATGACATAACAGACACGCATCATGGCAGCGACCTCAGCAGGCCGAGCAGGCGCGGCGCGGCATCGCATAGCGCGTAGCGTTCTTCGACGGTGGCGCGGCCCGCTTCACCGATACGCCGGCGTAGCGCGGGGTCGCGCAGGCGGGCGAAGGCATCGAGCCATTCCGCATCGTTGTCCGCAAAGATCCCGTTTTCGTCATGGCGCATGAATTCGAGAACCGCACCGAACGGCGTCGCCACGCAGGGCACGCTACAGGCCATGTATTGCAACGCCTTGAGCGCGCATTTGCCGCGCATCCATTCTTCCTTGGGTTGCGGCATGATGCCGGCGGAAAAGGATCGGATCGTTTCGAGTTCGCGATCGAGCGACCACGGCGCGACTTCGGCGCCGTCGAATGGCACGCGCGCCGCATCCGCGCCGACCAGCCGCACGGATCCCCGCATCGCCGCCAATGCCCCGGCGGCGGGCGCGAGGCATACGGTGGTGCTCGCATTGCCTATCCAGCCGATGCGGAACGCGTCCTGCGGCGGGCCGGGAGTAAAACGGTTCGTGTCCACGACTGTCGGGAAATGTTCGACACGCGCGCCGGCGCCTTTCGCCGCTTCGGCCAGCCATGCGTTGCCCGCGAGCACAAGGTCGGCCATCGCGAACAGGCGGAGGATCTGGCTGCGATCCTCGATGGGGCGGCAGACGGGGGGCAACGGGTGCGGCGGCGCGAGATGAACCGCATCGTCCATGTCGTAAACGAGCCGGCGCGCCTGCGCGCGCAGCAATTCCGGCAACCCCCGGACGTATGCGGTCATGATGGCCTTCTGGACGAAGACCACATCATAACGGCGCGCGCCGAGGATTTGGCCGACGCGGCGAACCGTTTCGCGCGCGTGATACCAGAAGGGACGATGCCGCCGGTTCGGCCCGGTAAGCGCGTCCCATTCGGGAGCCGTCAGCGGGCATGCAACCGTGCATGAAATGCCGCGCGATTCGAGATACGGCACGAATTGCGCCACCCGGTACCGCGAACTCGCGGCCACGTCGGGATAGAGTGTCAAAAAAAGGACTTTCACCACGTGTTTCCCGGCAGCATGAGGAATTTGGACGTGTCCGGCAAAGGGACGTCAAAGGCAAAGATGACTTGACCAACGATCGCAGTGGCCATTTTGTTCTTTGAGTTCCCTGCCGAAAAGCCTTTTATGTTAGCAACGGCTGCACACGCGCCCATGCTTCGTCCACGGTTATGCGTTCGAGACAGGTTGGCCGGCCCCGGATGCAATGCCCCGGCGCCGCTTCGGTCTGGCCGTTGTTCCAACATCCCTGGCACGGCTCCTCGCTCAGAATGGCCTTCAGGCCGTCATCGCCGGGCATGAGTATAGAGGGATTCGTGGGTCCGAACAATGCCACCACGGGCGTGTCGGCCGCGCGGGCAAGGTGCATCAGTCCCGAATCGCAGCAAACAAGCAGCCGCGCCGCATGAAGAATGCAGGCGGCTTCGCGAACCGTCGTTTGCCCCATCAACGAATGTCGAACCCCGATGGGCTCGTCGTTGCGGCCCAATTCGACGACCGGGAAGCCGTACGCCTCGATGATTTCGCACAGCGCGCGCCAGCGATCCAGGGGCCAACGCTTGATCGCCCACGAGGCGCCCGGCGCCACCGCCACGAAACGCCCGCCGTATCGCGCGACGGACGGCGCGGACCAGTCCGTCAAATGGAGCCGCGGACGTTCCGCCGGTATTGGAATGCCCGCCAGGCGCGCGTAATGCGCGATACGGATTTCCGTGCGCGGCCCGCTGCGCAACAGGATGCAACGGTCCGGCGTCATGCGCTCATTGACCGCGTCCACCGCGGGATTGCCCTCGAGCAGTTCGGGAAAGTTGCACGACACGGCGATCCGGCAATCCGGAAACGCCTTTCGGAGTCCGCCGTAAACCGGAAGCGCCATGATTTCATCGCCCAGACGCCAGCAAATTTCAACCCGGATCGTGCGCGGGAGGCCAAGCAGACCCTTGACCCGCCAGCGGGCGGCGCGCATGCTCCGATCGAGAATACGGTTCATTTTTTCTGCTGTTGGAAAATCCATATCATGGAGGACGCCCGGGTAATCCGTCGCATCCGCGTGGGATTGGCCGGGTTCCCCATTTACAATCGTTTGACGCCAAATCCTCCGCCGACTTCAATGACGGCGCCGGTCGCATATCCAAATGCGCCTTCGGCCAGCGCGGCCACGGCCTTTCCAATGTCTTCGGGCGTTCCCCAGCGCGGTTGGAGCAGCAACCCATCGGCAATCAGGCGATCATATTTTTCCCTGACGCCGGCGGTCATGTCGGTGGCGATGATGCCCGGTCGGATTTCGTACACATTGATGCCGTACTCGGCCAAGCGCACGGCGAAATTCCGCGCGACCATGCTCAGGCCGGCTTTGCTGACACAATATTCCGCGCGGTTCGGGCTGGCGGTATCCGCCGAGATGCTCGTGATAAACACGATGGACGGTCGTGACGCCGAGTCGTCATGTGTCTGCCGGATCATCTGCCGCGCCACCCGCTGCGTGAAAAAAAACGGTCCGCGAAGATTGATTCCCATCACACGGTCGTAACTTTCCGTCGTCGTATCGAGAATATCGAGCCGCGTGGCCGGCGCGACGCCCGCATTGTTCACCAGCAGGTCAATGCGCCCGAACGCGGCCAGCGCCTCGTCGAGCAGGCTGGCGTGACAGGCGAGGTCCGCCAGATCGCCAATGACCGGCAGGCACCGCGCGCCCAGCGCCTCGATGCGCGCGGCCGTTTCCCGCAACGGTCCTTCCAACCGCGTCGCCATCGCGGCGATATCGTACCCGCGGGCCGCCAGTTCGAGCGCAATGCCGCGTCCGATACCCCGGCTCGCGCCCGTTACCAACGCTACTGCCTTGCCCATGCGACCACCTCCTCCTTTTCTCCGAGGGCTTCATTTTGTTCCACCGGCATCCTGAAAACAACCCCGCGCACGCGAAACCTTTACGGCCTTTCGGGTATATCACGGATGGATGACGCTTTTTGTGAATTGACAGGCTTTTGCATACAATGGCCGGGCCGTGCGTACCAACACAAATAAATATCTTTGCGATGGACTTGGTGTCCTTGCCGTACTATTCGCCGCCGTTGCTTGGGCGGATTACCCCCCGCTTTGCCTCGAAATAAGCCCGGACCATCCCCTTTTCCTCTTCCAACATCCGGGCGACGAATCCCTCGACACCGGCGCCTACGCGCAACTCGTTATCCAGGCATGGAACCAACTGCCGGGGGATTTACACACGTTGTCGGCGATACAGGTCGAAGCGCGCGGCCCCGATGCCGCGTCCCGGCATGCATGGTTTCGGCGTCTCTTGATGGCGTTACAAGATGCGGATGTGCCCGTGGCCATTCGCATCGGCGACGGACGCACGGCGGTTTATCATCCGTTGGGCCGCATCGAGGAATTGTTGAGCGAGTTCACGTGCGTCAAGGGCATTCAGGCTGCCGACATCCCCTTTGAAGAATATCCGCCGCCGGGCACAACGGAATCACTGGGTCCGGCGCCGATCGTAAAATGGCTGGCGGACGGCATCGAGTTGGCCGCGCGGTACGGGCGGTTCTACGCCATTTCACTCGATGAAATCCGCTGGCTGCGCGTGATGGCCAACGAGTCGTGCCTGCCGTTGTACCAGCGTATGCGGGAATGCGCGCCGTACATCGTGCCGATTGCGGCATGCCGGGGCGCACATGTGATCCCCCAGATTTCGGCGCTGATGGGCATGTGGCTTGAAGGCGCGGCGGGCCAATGGGGCATCGGTCCGGATTCGGCATGGTACCGGGACGCGCGATTCATCGCGCCCGGAATCGTCGGAATGGCCGATCCACCCGCCAACATGCCGTCCGCCCTTTATCGCGCGATGATCCTCGACGGCGCCATGACCGGCGCAACGGTGTATTCGTTTGCCGCGGGCGCGGATTTGTGGTTCGGCGCGGCCCGCGGCCATTGGGACGAGTCCATCGAGCCCGCCTTGCGCCAGATCCTGGATCTCGGCCTGATCGCGCGCAAGGAATTCGTGGACAAAAAGACCCGTGTGGCCTATCAGGCGGGCCTTGCGCGCACGCCCCAGGATTTTCACGTTACGCTGCGCGACGCCGATGCGGTGCTGGACGCGGGAAATCTGATACATGCCGCCTATGGAATGGAACGCCCCGGACAGATCGCCGAACTGATCCCGAATTCAGGGCGCCACTACTGGATCCCGATCTTGTCGGCCATCAGCACCGAAGCCGCTTCGCAATCGTTCGAGGTCATCGTGCCGCCGGGCACACAACCATCCGTCGAAGGCTGGCGCGAACTGCTCGGCCGCTATTACCAGCCCGACGGCGAAGGCACGGCGTTCATCGCCAATGTCGGGCGGGGCCTGTTCATCATGAACACCCGCGAGAACGACCTCGAACCGCAGACCTTCAAGGTGGCCGCCGTGCCCGCGCCCGTGCGCGGATTCGAGGCCCGGCGCCAGGAGGACGGCGTGCTGGTGACCTGGCCGTTCCGGGAGGGCGACTTGACGTACAAGGTCTACCGGCGCCTGCTGCCCGATATGCGCTGGACCCTTGCCATGGGAAGCGCGGAGAGCCGGCGTTACCTCGATGCCGCAGCGGATCCCGCGCAGACGATCGCCTACGCCGTGACGGCGTTGACCGAGGACAAGGAACCCTTCGAGGGGATCGTCAATTACGGGGAATACCTTGCTTTGAGCAATGTCGAAAGCCGGATTGCCGAGGAAGTGGTCATTGGCCCCCTGTTGGGCTTTGCCCAGAGCCAGCCCGTGGCCGCCGCGCCCGCCCCGCCGCCGAATCCGGCGCCATGGTGGATGCCGTCCGCCGGCCTTGGCGCGGATCATCAACCGATCGCCCTCGCCGTCGCGCGGCAAATCGAGGCGCTGGACGCGGCGTTTCGCGCCGAGAATCTCGACGGCGTCATGGATGTCTACTCGGCAAATTATGAAGACGCAACGGGCTGGCGCGTCCTGTATGTCCGGCGGGCGTATCAGTGGTTCTTCGAGCATTACAACGCCTGTCGCATGGACCGGCAAATCCGGCAATGGGATTTTTCCGAATACGCCGGCGGCAAACAGGTCAAGGTGCTGATCTACTGCCGTTTTTCCGGTTATGCCGTCAGCGATCCCGGCGGACGCATCGCGGACATGCCGGCGTGGTTTCCGCGTGAAAACCGCGGCGAAACCACGCTCACATTCATTGAAGAGGACGGCGCGTGGCGTATCGCCGGATCGAATCCCGCCTTGCCCAACATGCGGGACATTCTTGGATTTTCCGCCAGCCCCTTCGACAATCTGCCCGTGGGTCCCGACCGGTAAGACGGCTTTGGGTTTTGCAAACGGGGTCAGGCGCGCTTCATTCGCGTCGAAATCAGGGCCACTTGGCCGTATTTTACGCCCATGTGGGCAGCGATGGCTTCGCACTTCGCGCGAAGGATGAGAAACACGTCGCCGGGAAATTCGTCGAGGGTTTCATAGTTTCCCTGGCCTTTGGCCACCAGCATGTCCGCGCGGCGGAGACGATCAATGAACGCAGGCGGCACAAGCCCCAGCGGCGATCCGATGAATGCGCCGCCGTTGTCAATCACTTCGCACAACGACGCCAGTCCCACGTGCTCCGCGTCTTCGCGCAACACGTCGTTGAGGATGGGCGCGGCCTTGACGACGGCCGTGACGCGGGTATGTTTCAACAGTTCTTCGATGAGAATCTTGTCGAAAACGATTTCGCCCGCATTGTCGAGCAGGAAGACCAGATCGCGGGATCGCGTGAGGGATTCGCGCAAGGCGGGGGTGTGATCGATCGCGAACCCTTCGCGCATGACCTCTTCGACGGTGGCGCGAACGTCAATTCTGCCGGCGTGCCGGACGCCGAGGTCTATGATGTTACCGGCCGCCGACAGGTAGAGCGCCGCGGCCAGCGGATCGGCGGCATCGGCCACCAATGCGCGCAGTTCCGGTTCGAGCGCAAGCGCGGCTTCATTTTGCGCCCGCTTGATCTCCCGGTAGGGGTCCGCGATACCGGTGACCACCCGGACGGTATCGTAAATGAACAGCGACAACTCCCCCGGGGACTTGTCGAGATCGCACAAGGGCACATGGGCGGCGACACGGTTCAGAATCTCGCGTTGCGACGCGGGGTCGTCCGTCGCCACGCGTGCCGCGCGCAGCGCTTGCGCGACCAAACATTCCAGACAATCAAGCGTGGCTTTCACGATACCTCCATCAACAACCGGCGATCATGATTTCAGACATTAATAGCGACGGCGCGCCGTAGGGACCGAAAAAGCGAAGGTCGCAACCGACACCCACGATACCCATCAGCAGATCCTTGATGTTTCCGGCCAGCGTGACGCCGCGAACAGGGCTGGCCGGCTGCCCGTTTTCGATGGCGAGACCCGCCACGCCGAAACTGAAATCGCCCGAAATCGGATCGGCGGTGTGGACGCCCATGGCGTCGGTAATGTACAACCCGTTGCCCGCGGCCGCGAACAGGGATTCCGGCGTCGCTTCGCCGGGGACGAGATACGCGTTCGACGGCCCGACTTCGGGCGTCGAACGAAACCCGCCGCCGCGCATTGCGTTGGCCGTGACGGAAGCGCCCATTTTGCGGGCTGTATATGCGTTGTGCAGATAGCCGCGCAAAACACCGTCTTCGACGATGGGCTTTGCCGCCGCAGACACGCCTTCTCCGTCGAACGGCGCGCGGTTGATCCCCTCCGGCAAATCGTTGCGGTCCGTGATGGTCACATGGGCCGACGCGACATCGTCGCCCATCCGGTTTGCAAACAGCGACTTGCCCTTCAGCACGTTGTTGGCCATGAAGGCCGCGCCGATCACGCCAAGGAACTGTGTCGCGACATACGGGTCGAAAACGACCGGCATACGTCCGCCCGCACACGGCTTGCCGCCCAACAGGCGCGTGGCGCGCGTGGCGCACGTGTCGCCCACCCAATCCCACCGAAGCGCATCGAACCGGCGCGCCACGTCGAATTCCCATCCCATTTCGGAATCGCAACCGGCTTGGGCCGCGGCGGCCACAACCGAACAGGACGCGTGCGCCATGCGATAGGAGCGGAAAAGGCCGCGCGAATTCGCCACGGTCCATTCGATTCGACTGTCGTGATAGGCGGCCTTCTGAATGTGGCTGATCCGGGCATCGGCGGCGAGCACGCGATCTTCCAGGGCGCGGCAGGCGTCCACCTTGCGCGCCACCGGTATCGCGGCAAAATCTTCTTCGGCCCAATCGTCGTCCGAAACGGCGGCTTCGTCCGGCAATCCGTTGAATTCATCCGGTTCGTCGATCCGCGCGTTTTCGCAGGCCGCCGCCACGGCCTGAGCGATGCCGGCGTCGTCCCCGCTGGTGTAGGCGAAACCGAGGCGCTTGTCCGGAGTGAACACGCGCACGCCGATGCCGATGGATTCCGCGCGCACCAGCGTCTCGACCTGTTTCCGCGCCACTTCGATTTCAAGGTCTACGCTGCGCGCAAAGAAAATCTCCGCTTCGGCGGCGCCGAGATGCAGCGCGGCGTCAATCGCCTGTTCAATGCCCGGGCGATCCATGACTATTTCCCGGACTTGGCGGCATCGGCCAATGTTTTCGCGAACGCGCCGACTTTCGACGGCATGTCGGGAACATCGCCCAGCCGGCCGATCAGGCGGACAATCGCGCTGCCCACGATCACGCCGTCGGCGTATCCGGCCACCTCGGCGGATTGCTCCGGCGTCGAAATGCCGAAGCCGACCGCGACGGGCAGCGATGCGTGACGCTTGATTGCGGCGACCATTTCGGACACCGACGTTTCGATATCCGCGCGTTCGCCGGTCACGCCGGTTCGTGATACGTAGTAGATGAATCCGCTCGATTGCCGTGCGATGAGCGCGATACGTTCCGGCGAACTCGTCGGCGCAATCAGAAAGATCGTGGCGATGCCGCGCGCATCGAGCAGCCGCTTGTACCCCTCTGCTTCTTCCGGAGGCAGGTCCACGCACAGCACGCCGTCCACGCCCGCGTCCGCTGCGTCGTTCGCAAAGGCCTCGAGGCCGTATGCCAACACCGGGTTCACATAGGTGAACAAAACCAGCGGAACCTGTGTCCGAGCGCGCATCTTCTTCACGCGCGCGATGATCTTGCGCAGGCTTGTTCCATGGGCAAGGGCGCGCTGCGCCGCTTCCTGGTTCACGACGCCGTCGGCCACAGGATCCGAAAACGGCACGCCGAGTTCGATGACATCCGATCCCGCGCGTTCAAGTTCAGCGACGAGTTCTTCCGTGGCGTCGAGCGTCGGATCGCCCGCGGTAATGTACGGAATAAAGGCCGGTTCATGCCGCTGGGCCAGTTCCTGAAAACGTTTTTCAATGCGATTATTCTTCATGGATCGATCTCGTCAAGGGTTCAAAGCCTTGGAAAACCTCTTCCTCGCGAGAAGAAGTTTCCCCGGAAATTCCTGTCATGACGGCAATAGCCATGATTCAAAATACCTCGCCGGGCAGAATGAACCGGGCGGCCTGCTGCACGTCCTTGTCGCCACGTCCGGACATGTTTACGATGACGATGGCGTCCTTGGGCATTTTGGGCACGACCTTCGCCGCATGCGCGATCGCGTGGGCGCTTTCGAGCGCCGGGATAATTCCCTCGAGGCGGCTTGAAAGTTGAAAGGCCTCCAATGCCTCGTCATCCGTCGCGTACACGTATTCGACGCGTCCACTCTTGAAAAAGTGGGCATGTTCCGGCCCCACGCTGGCATAGTCGAGACCCGCCGAGACGCTGTGCGTGCCGAGGATCTGCCCGTCGTCGTCCTGCAGGACAAAACTGTACGCGCCCTGCAGCATGCCTTCGCGTCCACCCGCGAACCGCGCGGCATGTTCGCCGCCCGCGATGCCGCGCCCGCCCGCCTCGACGCCGATCATTTTGACCGACGGTTCGCCGAGGAAATCGAAGAACAGGCCGATCGAATTGCTGCCGCCGCCGACGCACGCGATAAGCAGGTCCGGCAGGCGCTTTTCGGCGTCGAACAACTGTCGGCGCGCCTCGCGCCCGATGACGCTCTGAAAATCGCGGCAGATCAGCGGGAACGGGTGCGGCCCATGCACCGTGCCGAGCACATAATGGGTGTGGCCGACATTCGTCACCCAGTCGCGCAGCGCCTCGTTGATCGCGTCCTTGAGCGTCTTGCTGCCGGAGGAAACGGGGATCACACGCGAACCGAGCAGGCGCATGCGGAAGACGTTCAATTTCTGCCGTTCGATGTCTTCCGTGCCCATGTAGATGTCGCATTCGAGGCCGAGCAGCGCGGCGGCGGTGGCCGTCGCGACGCCGTGTTGCCCCGCGCCGGTTTCCGCGATTAGGCGTCGCTTGCCCATCCGTTGGGCGAGCAACGCCTGGCCCAGCGCGTTGTTGATTTTGTGCGCGCCGGTGTGCGCGAGATCTTCGCGCTTGAAATACACCTTCGCGCCCCCCAGATGGTCAGTAAAGCGCTTCGCGAAATACAGCGGCGTCGGGCGTCCGATATATGTGGCCTGATAATCGCGCAACGCGGCCTGGAAGGCCGGGTCGGCCTGGGCGTCCGCGTAGGCGCGTTCGAGTTCGTCGAGCGCGCACATCAGCGTTTCCGGCACGTATTTGCCGCCGTACGCGCCGTAGCGTCCACGCGCGTCAGGATAGCGGTAATCGGGCTTGTCGGATGAATTCACGGATTCGCTCATGATCTTTCTTTCCAGGGGCGCACTCGACGCCGCCCGATGTGTCCACCGCATAGGGGCGGACGGTTCGTATGGCTTCGGCCACGTTTTCGGGCGTCAATCCGCCGGCCAGAATCACCGGGCGGCCCAGTTCAACCACACGCCGCGCCACATCCCAGTCGCACGTCGTCCCCGTGCCGCCGTGCGCGTTCGGTGCGCCGGCGTCGAGAAGGATCGCGGCGTCCGGATACGCCCGCACATCGCCCGGATCGAAGGTCCCGAACACGTGAAACACCTTGATCAGGCGTCCGGGAAATCCGGCACAGTCTTCCGGCGGTTCCTGGCCGCACAGTTGCACATAGTCGAGAAACGACAGGTACTCGGCCCACCGTTCCGGCGGTTCGTTCACACATACGGCGACGGCGTCAACGAAGGGCGGCATCTTTTCGACGATGCGCAGGGCGGCGTCGGGTGCGATGTAACGGTTTCGCGCGCGCGCCTCGGGCGCGAACACGAAACCCAGCGCGTCCGCGCCGGCGTCACATGCCGTCATCGCGTCGTCGTAGTTCGTAATTCCGCAAATTTTAATCCGCATCGTTGCCCAGCAACTCCCGTATCTTCGCGGCAATGTCCGGACTCGTCATCAATGCCTCGCCGACCAGTATCGCGTCCACGCCGGCATCTTCCAACATCCGCACGTGATCGCGCGTGTGGATGCCGCTTTCACTTACCAGCGCCAGCCCAGCCGGCGCCACCCGCTTGAGCCGCAGCGTGGTTTCCAAGTCAATGGCCAGCGTGTCGAGGTCGCGGTTGTTGATCCCGATAATATGCGCACCGGCGGCGACGGCGCGGTCCATTTCGGCTTCGTCGTGCGTTTCGACCAGCGCGTCCATGCCCAGTTCATGCGCGAGCGCCAGATAATCCTTCAGTTGCGCGTCCGACAGGATGCGTACGATCAGCAGTATCGCGTCCGCGCCATGCGCCCGCGCCTCGTAAACCTGGTATTCATCCAGGACGAAGTCTTTGCGAAGACACGGGATTTTCACGTTCCGCCGGACATTCGACAAGTCCTCCAATGAACCGTCGAAATACTGCGTGTCCGTCAGAACGGATATCGCGCGCGCGCCGAATCGTTCATATAAACCCGCGAGTTCGACCGGATTCGCGCCCGCCGCCATGACGCCCTTCGAGGGTGATTTTCGCTTGATTTCGGCTATCAGACTCATTCCCGGACAGCGCAAAGCCGCATGGAACCCGCGTGGCGGTTCGATAGAAGACATCGCCTCCACCAGCCGGGACAGGGACGCTTCCGTTTTTGCGCGTTCGACTTCCGCGCGTTTGTTTGCACAAATCGCGTCAAGAACCATGGCTCAACCGAATCATGTGTTGCAGCGCGGTCCATGCGGCGCCGGAGTCTATCGAGGCCGCCGCCACCGCGATTCCGTCATCCCACTTTTCCGCCATTTTACCCGCGATGATCGCCGGTGCGGCATTCAACAACACAATATCCCGGCGCGGGCCGCGTTCCCCCCGCAGGACGCGCTTCAGAATCGCGGCGTTGGTTTCGGCATCGCCGCCGAGGATTGCGTTGCGCCCGGCACGGGCCAGCCCAAACGCGCGGGGGTCCACTTCGTAGCAGCGAATCGTGCCGTCATGCGCTTCGGCTACGCGGGACGGCCCCGAAAGCGTCAATTCGTCCAACCCGTCGGACCCGGCGCACACGAAGGCATGCCGCGATCCCAATTGCGCCAGCACCTGCGCCAGCGGCTCGACCAGCGACGCGTCGAACACGCCCATGATTTGCCCGCACGCGCCCGCCGGATTCGTCAAGGGGCCAAGGATGTTGAACACGGTCCGGATCTTGAGATCCGACCGAACCGGCGCGACGTGCCGCATTGCGCCGTGCAATTTCCGCGCGAACAGGAATCCAATCCCCGCCTCGTCTATGCAGCGCCCTACCGTTTCGGGTTCCGCCTCGATGTTCGCGCCAAGCGCCTCGAGCACGTCCGCGCTGCCGCACCGGCTCGTTGCGCTGCGATTACCGTGTTTCGCCACCGCCACGCCCGCCCCCGCCGCCACGAAGGCCGCAGCCGTCGAAATGTTGAACGAGCCGGAATGGTCGCCGCCCGTTCCGCACGTGTCCACCAGCGGACGTCGCGTTGTGGGCACCCGCGTCGCCATCGCGCGCATGACTTCCGCGAATCCGGTGATTTCGTCTACCGTCTCGCCCTTCATGGCCAGCGCGACGAGAAATCCGCCGATCAGCGCGGGCGCCGTTTCGCCCGACATGATCGCGCGCATGGCGTTCGCGGCCTGTTCCCGCGTCAAATGCTTCCGCCGGACGACGGAAGCGATACATTCCTGGAGCATGTTGTCTGCTCTCCGTTTGCGGACAATCGGAAAGGACGGCCCGCCCTGCATTCGGAAAAGCGAACTCTAGCAACCGCGTCCGCGCCTTGTCAATCGGCTCATTGCAGGCGGGTGCGCCGTGTGGTACGCTTGAACCGGCATGATAGAGATTCTTCGCAAGGCATACCGGCTCGTTCGCTACGGGAATCGGATGGCGCGGCTGTTGCGCTTGGCGAACATGGCCGAAATCCGATGGCAGCGGCGGCGTCTGCTGACGCATCCGCCCTTTCTGTGTCTGGATCCGGGGCCCGTCTGCAACCTCCGGTGCCTGAGTTGCCCGACGGGCGACGGAACCTCGCTGCTTGCCAAGGAATTCCTCGAACCGGACACGTTCGAGCGCATCGTGAAGAACATCCGGCTCGATCGGCTGGTTCACGTAAACCTTTACCGGCTCGGCGAGCCGTTGTTGAACAGGCATCTGGCGGAATACATCCGTTTCTTTGCGGACCGCGGCATCTTTACATCCATCAGCGTCAATTTTTCCGCGAAGGACTACGACGACGATTACCTTGCGGCGCTGTGCCGGTCGGGACTGGACGAAATGGTGGTCAGCGTGGACGGCACGACGCAGGAAACCTACGAGAAATACCGGATCGGCGGCCATCTTGAACGCGTGTTGGGGAATCTGCGGCGGATGGCGGCCGTAAAACGTTCCATGGGCTTGTACAAACCCCACGTGGTCTACAAAATGCTCCTGAACCGTTTCAACCAGCACCAAGTGGACGAAGCCCGGAAACTCGCCGCATCGGTGGACGCGGAATTCTACCAGCCGCATTTTTTCTGGACGCCGCAGGGAGACGAGGACACATGGACGGCGGACGAGTTTCGCGCGCGCTACGGCGACACGCCGCAGACCTATCTCGAAACCGACAGCCGGCACCGGTACGTGGACACCGAATGCCGCCAGCTTTGGAACACGTTGCAGGTCAACGCGAACGGCGACGTTTTCCCGTGCTGCTTTTATGTGGACCCGTCCGTGGCGGTGGGCAATCTGCTGTACGATTCCGCGGAATCCATCTGGAACGGCGATCGCATGCGTTGCCTGCGCGGTTATGTGGTGGACCGGGAGGCGCCGCCGCCCCCGTTTCCCAACCGTTGTGCGGGGTGTTCGCACCGGTTCTGCACCTACTGGAATAAAGAACGTCCGTGATCCGCTGAAAAACGACGTTTCCGCCGCTGGCAGGACGAGGTGAAAAATTCAAACGCGGGATAGTTGCAAATTTCGGGAAGAGGGTGTATAGAAGAGGCAGGTCGTGGTAAACAGGGAGGAATGATCCATGAAACGGAAGGGCTTCACACTCATCGAACTGCTGGTCGTCATCGCCATCATAGGCATCCTGGCGGCGATTCTGCTGCCCGCGCTGGCGCGCGCGCGCGAGTCGGCCCGGCGTTCGTCTTGCCAGAACAACCTCAAACAGATGGGGGTGATCTTCAAGATGTACGCCAACGAAAATCCCGCACAGAAATTCCCGCCCATCGGCGGCTATCCGAGTTGGGACGGCCCTCCGGGCGCAGATCCCGACACCAATTGCAACGGACATTACGACTATCCGGCGGTCGGCCCGTCGGGCAAGGCGATTTATCCGGAATACCTGACGGACATCAACGTCCTCAATTGTCCCTCCAGCGGCCGCCAGGTGAAGGTCAAGGCCTTGGGCGACGACGAGATCGCGGAAGAGCCCGGCTGCGAAAGATACCGGGGCGAAATCGCCCAGACCGACATCAGCTATTTTTATCTGGGTTTCGTGATTGACAAATGCAGCCCGAAGGGGTTGACGCCTACCGAAGATCCCATGGTCGTCTCGTTGACCATTCAGGACAAGAACCTGTTTGTAACCGAGCAATTGGTGTCCTTGCATGCCAAGGTTTCCCTTAATCCGCAGGGATGGGAGCCGGGGCGCGTGGAAAGCGATTCAGACGCCAAGGGGCCGTTGGTCTATCCGGGTTCGGGCAACGGCGGCGCCAATGCGCTCCACGAGGGAGGCGATGTCATCTACCGTCTGCGCGAAGGCATCGAGCGGTTCATGATTACCGACATCAACAATCCGGCCTCGACCGCGCGTGCGCAGAGCGCCATCATCATCATGGCGGACCTGATTTCGAACACGGGAAGCGACACGCTGTTCAACCATATTCCCGGCGGCGCGAACGTGCTTTATCTCGACGGGCACGTCGAATTTCAGCGCTATACCATGCTGGGCGATGCGCCGGCGAACGGCGTCGTGGCCAATCTGATCGGATTGCTCGCGCGGCCATAAAGGTTTACGCAAATATACTTAACGAGATGCGTGCCCTCTTCCACAACGTCGGCATCGCCGCATGACAACATAGACCATTCCGTGTCGATGCGGACGCGGTAAGGGGCTAGGTTCACGCTGCGGTCACATAGTCGATCAATTTACGGACGTTCTCGGGATTGGTTTCATAGGGCAGCGCCCCGGTGCCGAGACAGACGTTTGGGCGGCCCTGCACGAGGCTCAATAGGCGATCCGCATCGGCTTGGATGCAATCCCACGGTCCCGCCGCGATGACGCGCAGATCGCCGTTGACACGGATGCGAACATCGGTCCGGTTCCGGACTTTCGCGAGAAACTTCGGCTGATTCGTCTCGAATGGACACACCAGATAACCCGTTCCGGTTTCAAGCATGATTTCGACGATGGGTTCGGTATTGCCCCCGATGATGCAGGGGACGGGATGGCCCACGATACGCGCGATCCGGCACATGACTTCCTTGAGCGCGGGCAGTTCGACGCGCCGGAACAGTTCGGGCGACAGCATCGGCGGGCAGGCGGCGGACTCGAAGAACGCGACGTCCACGCCGGCCTCCTTGATGGCATCCGCAAACGCCGCTTGGCCGTCAACAAGGTGCAGCAGCGCCCCGGCGACGGCATCCGGTTCGACAGCCGCTTCGTACAGCAGCGCGTCGAATCCTACAAGGTTGCTGGCAATCGAAAACGGACCGCTGACCGGAACGCGGATATCGGCTTCGGGAAAAGTCTCGCGCAACCGGCGCGCCGCGGCGATCTGCATCGGGATGCGCCCGTCGCGTCCGGGATGAAGCGGCGGCAGCGCGAGCAGCGCGCGCGTCGAGTCGAAGATGTGCCTACCGATGGCCGGGATGTTCTCGCCGATGGGCCGCTCGACTACTGCACCGTAGGCTTCGGGTTCGAGATTGTAAATGTCGATGCCCGGCATGATCGGCGTCTGCCGGTAATAGCGGTACGCCTCCGCGTGGGCCTCGAAGAGCAACTCGCCATCGCGCGACACCTCCCACGGCGTGCGCCCGATGAAACGCGCCGCATGCTCGTAAACGCTTGGCGAAATATCCACGGCTATTCCTTTGTGAACCGGTCTCTCAGTGTGCGCCACACCGCGAAAGACTGGCTGAGATGCACGCGCGGATCGCCTGGAATCAAATAACACTGCAACCCGACAGGGCCTTTGTAGCCAGCGTTGCGAAACGCCTTCAAAACGTTGAAGTACGTGTCGATCTTCTCTTCTTGGAGCGGCCCGATGTTGTGCGGCCCGATATCGCCGTTGATCGACATGACGAGCATGCGCGGAGCCAGTAGCCGCGCGACTTCTTCGATGGGCCGCTTGCGTTCGCCGAGGGCGTTCCAGTGAAACAGGTTGAACGAGGTGCCGAAATTGGGCCGGTCTACCTTGTCCGCCAGCCGCGCGGTATCTTCAGGCGATTCGACCCACAAATTGATGTGCGGATACGGCGCGACGCACACGCCAAACGGCGCGGCCATGTCCGCGATCTTGCGGAAAATCGGCACGGCGAATTCGTCGCCTGCGGGATCGGATGGTTTGAAGCGTTTGCTGTGCGTGTTGCACCACAGCACGGTTCCACGCCCCTTGAGCAACGGCAACATCTCGGCAAGCCGCGGATTGAACGGCGTTTCATCCGGATCGATCTTCACCGTGAAATAGATCGTGAACAGTTTCAGTTTGTGCCGATCCAGCGCCTGAAGCGTGGTCTCGAGATCGTCCAGATCGCGGTTGTCGAATCCGTCGAATCCGATGTCCTTCAGGATTTTCACCTGCTCTTCGACGGAAGCCGGCCCGCCCGATTCCATGCTGTTCTTGAACGCGAAAAATGAATTCATGGGAACTCCGTGCGTTTGTGCGGGCGCAATTGCCGTCATGGCAAGAACTCCTATCGTGATTGCGAGACGGAATTCGACTATCGCGTGTGGGTATGAACGTGGTGCTGGTTGCCGCGCATGGATCGAGGGGCGGCGATTACGATTACGAGCACGAGCACCGCAGAGCATCGGCATCACCCTTTCATCCAATCGCCGCGAATGGGGCGTTCGAGCAACGCGTTGGCCGCATCGTCGTTGGTGAACCGTTCGGCCTTGGGATCCCATTGGAGTTTGTGACCGCGTTGAATCGCGATATGCGCGATTTGGCCGAGCGAACACGTGCGGTGTCCGATCTCCGCGTCGCACATGACGGGTTCGCCGGTCAGGATGCCGTTGATGAAATCTTCTTTGTCCATCCGCTTCGGAAGATGAATGTCGCTATCCTTCAACTTCGTCTTCAACAACGCATTCGAACTTGCCGTCAGCCCTTCCTTGTGGGCGCCGCCCGAAAACCACGTGCTCTGAATCCAGCCCTCTTCGCCCTCGAATCGGACGTACGGCGCGTCGCTCGTGCTGTAGTCGATTTCGATGCCGTCCGCGAAACGGAACCGCGCTTTGAAATTCAACAGGACATTCCACAATCCCGACCCCGGTTTCGGGTATTCGCCCGTCCCTTCGACCTCGACCGGTCCCGTCCGCTCCGTATCGTGCGCCAACTGTGCGACGTCCAGCAGATGCGTGCCCCAGTTCGTGATCATGCCTTCGCACGTGTCCCGGCAGCGCATCCAACCCGGCCGGTCGAGCGACTTCCGCGGATGGACCCGGTCCAGCGTGTACGGCTTCAAGGGGGCCGGACCAAGCCACAGGTCGTAGTCCAGTTCTTCGGGCACCGGCATTTCATTTGCATTGCCGCCCGGCTCATCCCCCGCCGGCACCGTCGCCTCGATCCGTTTCAGTTTGCCGATGTACCCGTTGCGCACCAGTTCCGCCGCCTTCACCATATACGCGTTCGACCGGCACTCGGTATCTGTGCGAAACACGACCTTGCGATCGCGCACCGCATCGGCCAGCACGCGCCCTTCGGCCACCGAAAGCGTCAGCGGTTTCTCGCACGACACGTGCTTCCCGCGCCGTACCGCCGCCAGCGAAATCGGTACATGCCAATGATCCGGCGTGCTATTCATGATCGCGTCGATGTCGTCGCGGGCAAGCACCTCGCGGTAATCCCGGTATGCCTTGCAGTCCGAGTTCCCGTAATGCGTGTCCACCGCCTGCTTCGCTTCGTTCAGCCGCCACGCGTCCGGATCGCACACCGCCACGACCGCACATTGTTCCGAAAACAGAAACGGTTTGAGGTTCGCATACATGGCCTGCCGCCCCATGCCGATCATTGCCACGGCGATACGTTTGGATGGTGCATCGGCCCCAAACACCCGCGAAGGCAAGATCATCGGCACAGCGGTTGCCGCCATCGCTTTCATCGCGCCCCGGCGCGAGATCCGGCCGGCCGTCTTGCTCATGGGCATATTCGGCCCTCCTTTCGCGTTGCGTTTTCCGCGAACTGTCTTCCTCTGAGAGCGCGTACGGAAAGCTCGTAGAACAGGCTGTCCAGCCTGTTTGTCCACAGATATCGCCCGGCTTCGAAAAGGACAAACAGGACGTCTGTCCTACGTACCATGCCCAAACGACTTTCCTTGCACGATTTGAGGCGATACTAACGACAATCAGTCACGTGCGTCAAGTTCCCGTTTCGCCTATAATGAGGCGTGAATGAGGATGGAGAATTATCGGCCATGTCCGGGAAAGCACACATTTCGCGCGAGACGGTTGCCTTCAGGGATGCGCTTTCGGGTTTTCTGGTCCTCATCGCACTAATCTTGGTTCCTTTGGCCTCGCGGTTGTTCAGCGCCGACCCTCTGAAACGAGGCGGGCTGGCAGCCGTGATCTATCCGTTGTACGCGGTCATACTCGTCTTGTCGTCGTTTGTGCTCTGGACGGGCGCCCGATGTTTGTGGGCGCGTATCCGGCGGCAAACAACGGAGGAAAATCCACAACGATGAACGAACTCGATGCCGAATTCGCAAGAAGCCTGTTGCCTGCGCGGCCCTTGGACGCGCACAAGGGTACGTTCGGTCATCTGTTCATAGTTGCGGGTTCGCGCGGTTTCACGGGCGCGGCGAAACTCGCGTGCGAGGCGGCGATGCGTTCGGGCGTTGGGCTGGTCACGCTGGGCGTGCCGCGTCCGCTGGCGGATTGCATGGCGGCGGTCTTGACCGAAGCCATGACGTTGCCGTTGCCCGCGACGGACGCGGAATCCTTTTCCGAAGACGCTGTCGAACCGGCGCTGGCGTTCGCGCACGGCAAGCAGGCAGTAGCGCTGGGTCCCGGCCTGTCGCAACACCCTTCCACGTTGGCATTCGTGGCGGCGTTCGTGAAGAAATGTCCTGTCCCGCTGCTCGCCGATGCCGACGGATTGAACGCGCTGGCCGCGCAACCCGATGCGTTGACCGGCGTCTCCGCGCCGTTCGTGATCACGCCGCATCCCGGCGAAATGGCGCGGCTTCTTCAAACGTCCAGCGAGGAAGTCCAGCGCGACCGCGAAGCGGCGGCGCGCGAAGCCGCGAAACGCTTCGGATGCGTTGCCGTCCTGAAAGGCCATCGCACACTCATCGCGACGCCGGACGGCGAGTTGCACCTAAACACGACCGGGAACGCCGGTCTCGCCAAGGGCGGCACAGGCGACGTATTGGCCGGCCTGATCGGCGGGCTGATGGCGCAGGGCATGTCCGTCCGCGACGCGGCCATCCTCGGCGTGTACGTGCACGGGCTCGCGGGCGACCGCGCGGCTTCCGTCCGGACGCAGCGCGGCATGACGGCAAGCGACGTGGTCCGCGCGATTCCGGACGCGTGGCGGCTGATCGAAGAAGGGACGCCGCCATGAGCCGCCTGCGCGATATGGGCGAATTCGGGCTGATCGCGCACATCGCGAAACTGGCCAAGTCCGCCCCGCACGTCATCGAGGGCATCGGCGACGACTGCGCGGTGCTGCGGCTCGACCGCCGGACCTTGCTCGTCTCCTGCGACCTCTCGATGGAAGGCGTTCATTTCCTGCCCGGCACGCCGCCGGAGGCCATCGGCTGGAAATCCGCCGCGTCGAGCCTGAGCGACATCGCCGCCATGGGCGGCGCGGCGAACTTCGTGCTGGTTTCACTGGCCTGTCCGCTGGATTGCGATGTCGCGTTTATCGAACGCGTTTACGACGGCCTGCTCGACGCGCTGGCCCAATACGGGGCGGTGCTGATTGGCGGGGACACGTCCCGTTCGCCGGCGGGGCTGTTGCTGGATGTCACTGTGATAGGCGAAGCCGTGGGCGAACGGTGTCTCACGCGCAGGGGCGCGCGGCCCGGCGACTGCCTTGCCGTTACGGGGCATTTGGGATTGTCTGCGGCCGGTCTGCACGCACTCAAACACGGCCATGACGCGCCCTCGCTCGTGCGTGCGCATTACCAGCCCGTGCCGCGCATTTCGGAAGGCCAATGGCTCGCGTCGCGACCGGAAGTCCACGCCATGATTGACATCAGCGACGGATTGGCCCAGGACGCCGGGCACCTGGCGGAAGCCGAGCGGTTGGGCCTGAACATCAAGAAGCAACTCGTGCCGCTCCATCCCGATCTTGCCGCCTATGTGGAGCAGCACGGCTGCGATGCCTATGCGTTCGCGGTCGCGGGAGGCGAAGATTACGAACTGGCATTCGCTGTAGACGGCCAGGCATGCGAAGAAGTGTTCGCCGCGTTCCGCCGCGAGTTTCGCACGCTCATCTCGGTGGTTGGACGCTTTACCGACGCGTGGCACGGCGTCCGTGTGGATGGCGAACCGATGGCGCAAGGAGGGTTCGAACATTTCAGAAGTCAGTAGCCAACGCATTCCATCGGCGAAGAATCTCGAATAGGACGATGCCGAATGCCGTGGCCACATTGATCGTGTTCTTGTGGCCCAGCATGGGGATTTGAACGACGGCGTCGCATCGGGCGATCGTCTTGTCGGCAATGCCGAAAACCTCGTTGCCGAAAACGACGGCCACCGGTTTCGGCCACGGGTACATGGTGTGCGAGATCGCGTTGGGCCTCACCTCAACGGCCACAATGGGCACCCCCTCCGCGTGCAGCCGATCGATCGCGTCGCCTGTCCGCTCGTAATAGGTCCAAGGCACGTACGCGAACGCGCCCAGCGATGTTTTTTCGATTTTCCGGTGCGGGGGATGGGCCGACATCCCGCACAGATGGATATGGGCAACGGCCCCCGCGTCGGACGTCCGGAAGATGGACCCCACGTTGTAGGCGCTGCGTAGATTGTCCAGCACCACGTGGACAGGATTGGCGGGCGCGGTTTGCCATTCCTCGCGCGGCGTGCCGGCGTAATAGGGTTCGAGTTCGCTCACGATGCGGTGTCTCCCCGGCGGCGGGCCTGGCCCGAAACCATGCGGATGCAGGCGTCGAAAGCCTTGTCCGCCGTGATGCGCCGCAATTTCTCCTCGGCGGACAGTGATGGATCGTCCACGTATAGGATTTCGCAGGGCCGCTGATAAGGCGCGTGCTTTGCGGGATCGGTTCCGCCGAAAACGGCGACGACCGGCACACCCATGATCGAAGCAATGTGCATCGGGCCGGTGTCGCCACCGAAATACAGATCCGCGCGGTGCAGCAGCCACGCCAGTTCCTTGAGTCCGCCCGTCTCCGGCGGAATGACCGGCTTGCGCCGCATGAGCGAGACGACCGCCTCGACGTCTCCGCGCTGTCCCGGCCCCCACGTCATCAAGACTTCGAAACGCCCGTCCGCCAGCAGCCGCTCGGCGAGCTCCGCGAAACGCTCGGCGGGCCATCGTTTTTCCGGGCGCTCCATCGGCGCGTGCATGGCCACGACGCGCTTGCCGGCGTCGAACGATTCCTCGTAGAACGCATCCACCGCCTCCTGGATGTCCGGCGGGACGTAAATCGCCGGCCCGTAGGCTTCCCGGCGCTTGCAGAACAAGTCGCAAAGCGTGAGATTCTCCGCGACGCGGTTCATATTTTTCGATCGCAGGGCGGCGCGGTGGTTCGTAAAGATCCAACTCCCCTCTTGCGCGCGCGGCGACGCGAACCCGTACCGTTCCGGCGCGCGCGACGCGCCGATAATCGCGCCGCTTTTCAGGATGCCGTGGAAGTCCACCGCGATGTCGTAGCGCCGCGCGCGGATTTGCCTGCAAAACTGGAGAAAGGCCCGCGAACCGTGGTCCCGGTCGAAAACAAGCACATTGTCGAGCAGGGGATGATCCTCGACGACCCCGGCGGATTTCGGTTCGACGGCCCAGTCAATCTGCGCGTTCGGGTAGGCCGCGCGAATCGTGTTGAGCGCGGGCAACACGCGGACCACGTCGCCGATGGCGCTCAGCCGAATGATGAGGATGCGCGGTAATCCGTTCTGCATAAAACTCCTTGCCTTGCGTGGCGCGCCGCCGGGTGGCAGTCCGCGCGGTGATGGTATAATATGTCAATTTGCGCGGAAGAATCACGAAGAACGATAGGCAAAAGAAGGAGCAGCCGAACCCATGCCGAAATTGTCTGAGGTCGAGGAATCGGTCCTGAACGCCATGACGGCCCGCCGCCCGGATTTGGGGATCTGCGCGGAAACGCTGCTGGCGCTGCACGAGGCGCTCGTCCGCTCGTACGATGCGGGCGGCAAATTGCTGGTCTGCGGCAACGGCGGCAGCCATTCGGACGCGGTTCATATCGTGGGCGAGTTGTGCAAGAGTTTCGAGCGCAAACGGCCCGTTACGCCGGAACTCAAGACGCGCCTCGAACCCCTCGCTTACGGCAAGGAACTGGCGCAATACCTCGAAACGGGCCTGCCTGCCATTGCGCTCGGTTGCAACGGCGCGCTCAAGACCGCCGTCGAGAATGATTCGCCGCTGCGCAACATCGCCTATGCGCAGGAAACCCTCGCGCTCGGCAAGCCGGGCGACGTGTTCATCGGCATTTCGACTTCCGGCAACGCGGAGAACTGCCTCATGGCGATGTCCGTCGCGCGGGCTGTCGGCATGACCGTCGTCTCGCTGACCGGGCCGAAAGGCGGTAAGATGGCCGAATTCGCCGACATCGCGCTGCGCGCCCCCGGCAATACCACCAAGGAAATCCAGGAAGCGCATCTGGCGCTGTATCACACGTTCTGCGCGCTCATCGAGGCGCATTACTTCCCGGAAATGAGGTAAAGGGATGAAAGGGACGTCAGGGACAAAAAGGTCAATTGAACACCTATCGTGATGTGGCGTCCTTTATATCCCTTAGGTCCGTTGTGTCCTTTGGAGGAGGTCTGAGTTATGGGAGGAGAGGCCATTACGCGGGCGCGGCTTTTGCGCGCGCGGGCGATTCGCGGGGCGGGGAGCATCGAGGCGGCATTGGCGGCGGGTACGTTGCCGCGCCGGGCGGACATGACGTTGTCCGAGGCCATTGTCCTCGGCTTGTTGCGCCAGGGCGTGCGGCGGTTCCTGTGCGTCCTCGGCCACGGATCGACGGAAGTCGGTGAAGTCCTGCGCGTCTATGAATCGGAAGGTCTTGTGCGCACATATGGCGTCCGCAATGAAATCGAAGCCACGCACGCCGCGACCGCGTTGCGCTGGGTGACGGGCGAGAAGGCCGCTGTCGTCGCCTCGATCGGACCGGGGCCGTTGCAGGCGCTGGCGGCCTCCATCACACCCGCGAGCGACGGCATCGGTGTCTGGTTCCTGTTTGGCGACGAAACGACCGAGGACGAGGGGCCGAACATGCAGCAGGTGCCGAAACACGAGCAGCATCTGTTCCTGCGGTTGTGCGCGACGATGGGCGAAGCGTATTGCCTGCACACACCGGGCGCGGTGGCAACGGCGCTGCGGCGCGGCATGAACACGGTGGACCATCCGTTCCGCGCCGGCCCGTTCTTCCTCCTGATGCCTATGAACACCCAGCCGGCGATCATCCCGTCGTTCAACCTCGACGAATTACCTGTCGCGCCGCCGCCGCGACCGGGCGCGGCTGCGGACGACAGCGCCTACGTGCAAGCCGTCGAATGGATCCGCTCGGCGCGGCGCATCGTGGTGAAGGCGGGTGGCGGCGCGCGGCACGCCGGGCCGGAACTGATCGAATTCCTCGAACTTGCCGGTGCGGTCGCCGTGCTCAGTCCGCTCGTCTCGGGCGTCATTCCGTACGAGCACCCGCGCAACATGGGCGTCGGCGGATCCAAAGGTTCGCTGTGCGGCAATTTCGCAATGGAAGAGGCGGACCTGCTCGTCGCCGTCGGTACGCGGGCCGTCTGCCAATCCGACTGTTCGCGCACCGGCTATCCCAAGGCAGAGCATGTCGTCAACATCAACGCCGATATGGATGCCGCCATGCACTACAACCGCACCCTGCCCCTGGTCGGCGACGCGGCGTTGACGCTCGCGGAATTGAACGCGCGGCTGCGCGCCGCGCCGCAGGCGGATGGATCGCCCGATTGGCTGGACGTTTGTCTCAAAAAGCGCGAAGAATGGCAGGCCTTCAAGGCGAAGCGGTATGCAACGCCATGCCTCCTCGACGAGGCCTGGGGCCGGGAAGTCCTGACGCAACCCGCCGCGATCAAGACGGCCAGCGATTGGGCGCGCGCGCATGACGCGGTGTCGTTTTTCGACGCGGGCGACGTGCAGGCCAACGGGTTTCAGATCGTCGAGGACGACCGCCTCGGCCGCACCTTTACGGAAACCGGCGCAAGTTACATGGGCTTCGCCGTGTCGGCCCTGCTGGCCACCGGCATCGCCGAACAGCCGTTCTACGGCCTTGCGTTTACCGGCGACGGTTCGTTCACGATGAATCCGCAGATCCTGATTGACGGCGCCATGCACGGCGCGCGCGGCTGCATCCTGCTGTTCGACAACCGCCGCATGGGCGCCATATCCGGTTTGCAGGGCGCGCAGTACGGCGCGATCCACGCAACATGGGACACCGTCGAGGTGGACTACGCCGCGTGGGCGAACGCCGTGAAAGGCGTACAGGGCCTGTTCGGCGGCCATTCCACACGCGAGCTGCTCGATGCGCTCGACAAGGCGCGCGCACATGAGGGCCTGTCATTGATCCATCTGCCCGTATACTACGGCGACGACCCGTTGGGCGGCATGGGCGTTTTCGGAAGATGGAACGTCGGCAACTGGTGTACGGACACGCAGGCCATGCGGCACGACATCGGACTGTAGGAATGCTTGCCATGACAATACCAAACTTGATGTACATTGACGGCGAATGGGTGGCGGCATCGGACGGATGCACGCTGAACATCGTCAACCCGGCCACGGAAGAGGCCGTGGACACGATTCCGATGGCAACGGAAACGGATGTGGATCGCGCACTCGAGGCGGCGGACCGCGCATGGCGCTCATGGCGCGAGGTGGACGCGTGGACGCGCAGCGCGACGTTGCGCAAGGCCGCCGATCTCGTCCGAGACCGCGCCGACGCCATTGCCGCCGTGATTACCGAAGAGCAGGGCAAGACGATCGCGGAGGCGCGCGGCGAGACGCTGGCCGCCGCGGATCAGTTCGACTGGTACGCGGACGAAGCGCGCCGAATCTACGGGCGGCTCGTGGACGGCCATTCGCGCGCGCACCGGATTATGGTGATGCGCCAGCCCATCGGACCGGTCGCGGCCTTCAGTCCGTGGAATTTCCCCGCGCTGTTGTCGTCGCGCAAAATGGCGCCCGCGATCGCGGCGGGCTGCTCGATTGTCGTGAAACCCGCACGCGAAGCCCCCCGCACGACGTTGTGTCTCGCGCAGGCGTGCCACGATGCCGGCGTGCCGCGCGGCGTGGTCAACGTCGTGACGGGCGATTCCGGCATGATCAGCCGGAAACTGTGCCTGTCGCCGGTGATCCGCAAGGTCACGCTCACCGGCTCGGCGCCGGTGGGGCAGGAATTGCTTCGCCTGTGCGCCGAAGTCGTCAAACCGGTCACAATGGAACTCGGCGGACATAATCCCGTACTTGTCTTTGAAGACGCGGACATCGATCGCGCGGCGGAAATCTGCGCGCGCGGCAAATTCCGCAACAACGGACAGGTCTGCATCGCGGCCAGCCGCTTCTTCGTGCAAGAATCCATCGCCGAACGTTTCACCGCGCGATTCGTCGAGGTCACGCGCGGCCTGCGACAGGGCAACGGACGCGATCCGAAGACGGACGTCGGGCCGCTGGCCAACCGGCGGCGGCTTGAAGCCACGGAGGCATTCGTCGCCGACGCCGTCGCAAAAGGCGCGAAAGTCGAATGCGGCGGCGCGCGCGCAAGCGAATTCCCGAAGGGATTTTTCTACAAACCCACGGTCCTGACGGGCGTGACGGACGATATGGACATTATGAACGAAGAGCCGTTCTGTCCGGTCGCGCCGATCGCAACGTTCAGCGCGCTCGATGATGCGCTTACGCAGGCGAACAACACCCGGTTCGGACTGGCCGCCTATGTGTTCACGCAGAATACGCGGACGATGTTCCTCGCGGCGGAAGGACTCGAAGCCGGCATGATCGGCGTCAACAACCTCGTCATCGCCAGCGCCGAGATACCCTTCGGCGGCGTGAAGGCATCCGGTTTTGGACGCGAAGGCGGCAGCGAGGGCATCGAGGCCTACACTATGGCCAAGTATGTGAACATTCTTCTCTGACCCGGACAACGCCTACAACCCAGTTTCTCTTTGTGTATGTCACAATAAAGAATGATGAACCACGCATTCCCTGAAAAAGTCCGCGTTGATGGCGCCTGCGGGAAAAACCGGCGATTTACACGCGCCTGTTTTGCCGTGATCGGCTGCCTGCTATGGCTGTTGGCGGCGGGATTGGCGCTGGAAACCTCCGCCGTCGTTCGACTTTGGTGGATTGAAACACACAACCCGTTCATCCTGGCCGCGAAACGCAATGCTTCCCCGCGCGACAGCAAGCCCTTGCCTTTGCGCAACGGGGAGAATTTCCGGCGCGACTGTGTGGATCCGCCGGGCTGGAATTCACTTGTCCCGGCCCCGGCGCTTCCCGAATGGGCCGAACCCAGGCAACAGGAATCGAAGGAAGAGGCGGAACGGCGCCGGGCGTTCTTCGGCGGGTTGAACGAGGCGGACAAAAACCTTTTTGCCTTGTTGAACGACGAGTGGGTGGCAGTGATTGACATGTCCGGTAAGGTACGCCATGTGTATGGTAACTGGCTGTGCCGTGCCGCTGTCGAAGCGGGCGCCTTGCCTCCGATGCTTCTGGCGCTGGAACGACGCCTTGCCGAACCGGGCGCCCCGAAGCCGAAGAGGTCGGGATCCTATGTGAATCTCAAACTGGAAGCGATTCCGGACATTCGGGACGACAAGGAGATCCTGTTGCGGGAATCAGGCGATCCCGGCTTGTTTCATGCCTTTATTCCCAGTGATTTCAAGACGCTTCGCTTCGGCAATTTGCCGCCCGACACCCCATGGGACGGCATTCCCTTCTTCCGATACAAGAAAAATTTACGCAATGCCCGGTCGGGACTGGGTATCCGCTTCGACACCAACAACCACGGGTTTCGCGATCGCGATATCGGCGTGCCGAAACCGCTGGGCGTGACACGCCTGTTGTGCATTGGCGGATCCACCACGGAAGAAGGGGCGACCAACGAAACGACCTACCCGAAAAGATTGGAAAAAATGCTGCAAGCCCATTTCGGCGGAAATCAATCCGTCGAAGTGTTCAATTGCGGAATTTCCGGACTCACGACCTCGGGACATCTCGCGCGGTTGGCCGACTATCTCGCGATCGAACCGGATCTCCTGGTTTTTTACGAGGGCGTGAACGACATTCACCGCGACCTTGTCGAATATTGGCGAACCGTCGGCGCGGCCCCATGGCAAAAACTGTTAAGCCGGTCGGCGTTTGCGGCATGGAAACTGAACGCCCTACTGTATCCGAATGAAACCTCGATACAAAAAGACATACAAAGTCTCGTCATCGAAAATCTTCACGCCATCGGCCGTGTGGCGCGAAGCCGGGGCATCCGCATGGTCCTCTGCAGTGTCGCCTGCCCGGATCCAAGGACGGTTACAGACGACGAACGGCGGTTTTACGATTATCACGCCCGGAACGCCGGACTCGATCCCTGCCTCAATCTCGAACGCTATGCGCGCATGGTCCACCTTCTCAACGAGGAACTAAGGCTTTTCTGCCGGCGCGAAGGATTCCTCTATGTGCCCGTGGCTGAGCGAATTACAGGAGGATACGAGACCTTCAGCGACATGTACCACATGACGGAATCGGGCATCGGACGCAAGGCGGAGGCCATTTTCGATTGCCTCAAGGATTATTTACCGCTTCGTCCCTGACGCCACGTTTGCTTTTTGGATGACAAGTCCGGCAAAACAATGGTATAAACATCCAAGAGGATCGATTTGGCTGTTCGTGCGGCGGCCCTCCGGGACGCTGCACGGCACTGCGAGACGAGGAGTGATGTCTCCATGAGCGCCGATCAGGATTTCGAGCCGTATTTGCAGGTAGGGTGTCCCGTTGCGTTTCATTCGGATCCTTTTGTAAAGGATGCCCCGCGCTATAGCAGCGTAATTCGTGGTTGGCGCAGACTTTCCTACGTTCTCGTGGACCGACCGCGCATTGGGCCGCATTTTGCGGCCATCCGCGAAAATCAGCCCTGCGTCATCCGGTTCGTTCGCGACGGCAAGGCCTGCGCGTTCGATTCGCTGGTGCTGGACTGGGATACGCGCATGCATAACGCCTATTGCCGGGTTGAATGGCCCCGCGAGTTCAAGGTCGTGGTGTTTCGGCGCTTCGAGCGCGTCAAGGTCGAATTACCGAGTAGCCTTTTCTTCAGGGGCGGCGAGGATTCGGGAACGGTCGTGGACCTCAGCACGGGGGGGTGCCGGATCTGCACAAAAGCCCCCATTTCGGTGAATACGGCTTTTTCGCTGTCCTTCACGCTCCCGGATGGATGTCCGGTCGAACGGGTCGAGTGCGAAGTGCGCAATGTCCTGCCCGTGGGCGAAATGTTCTATCTGGGCTGCGAATTCAAGGAAGGCCAGATCGGCGTGGAGAGCAACGTGGCTTTCTATATCGCGACGGTGCTCGAACGGACGGGGGTGCGTTCCGCCCACGCGGAAACCATCCTGATTTTCGATTCCCAGCCGGGGCTGGCCCGCGAAATCCGCCGCATCCTGCAGGGACGCGGCTATGAAACGTTCATTTCCACGGACATTGTGGACACGTTTGCGCGGTTGCGCTTCATGCCGCCGGGCGCGCTCTTGATCAACGCGGCCCTAGGCGAACCGGGCGGTTTGTCGGTGGCCCGGCTCATCCGGATGAGCCACGGCTTCGAATCGCTTCCCATTTTTCTTTACAACGGCGGGGATCCGGGCGTGAACGAGGCGGCGAAAGCGGTCGGCGCGACCGGAGGGTTTCCCGCAGGGATGCCGCCGGTGCAGGTGGTCAACGCCGTCGTGACGCAACTCATGGCGGCGCGCATGCGGCCCCGCGGCCAATAGCCGCTACCGGACGCGCAGCACGGCGCATTTGAGATAGGCGGTTTCCGGCATGGCGAGCAGCACCGGGTGATCGGGCGCGGCGCCCCGCATTTCGATCAGGCACGCATGGCGCCGGGCGGCGCATGACGCGCGCTTCAACATGTCGAGAAACGTTTCCGCGCGCACGAAATGCGAGCACGAAGACGTGATCAGGATGCCGTCTTCAACCAGCGACTGCATCGCGGCCTTGTTCAACGCCTGATACAGGCCAAGGGCGCGTTCTTCTTGGCCGCGCGACTTCGCGAGCGCCGGCGGATCCAGCACGATGACGTCGTACCGGGCGTTTTGCGCAAGGACGTCCGCAATATCGGCTACGTCAAAGCGGCAGCATTCCGCGACGCCGTTGCATTGGGCCGTCCGGCGCGCGGCCTCGATCGCCGGGGACGAAGTGTCCACGCCAAGCGTTTCGCGGGCGCCGGCTAGGGCGGCATGGACGCTCCACATGCCCCGGTAGCAATGCCCGTCGAGCACGCGCGCGCCTTTCGCAAAACGCCGAATCAGCGGCCAATTGGCCCGTTGATCCAGAAAAAGGCCCGTTTTTTGGCCGGATTCGAGCGATACCGGCGCATGAACCCCGCCTAAAACCACTTCAAACGGATCGGGCGTGGTCCCCACGCGGACGGTTCGATGGGCAACCTCCAGCCGGACGCCTTCAATCCCCTCATGGGCCATGAACGCTTCCGCGATCGCGTCGAAATGCCGCGCATAGAACGCGCAGCCGCTTTCGACCGCCACGACGGCGCCGTACCGATCCGCCACCAGTCCCGGCAGGCCGTCGCTCTCGCCGAATACCCAGCGATAGACGGTTTCATCGGGAAAAAGGCGATCCCGGAAGGCGCGGGCTTCCGCGATGCGTTCACGAATCCAGGCCGCGCCCGTGTCGGCCTGGTGGCGCGCCATGATGCGCACCGCAATGCCTCCGGCGGCCTGGTAAAAGCCGCGCCCCACGAATCGGCGGTCCGCCGTGTAGACATCCACCGTTTCGCCGTCATCGCATTCGGGTATCGAGGCGAATTCATTGCGGTAGGCCCATGCGTGGCCGCGCAACAGACGCCGTTCTTCCCGCGGATTCAAGATCAGGCGTTTCATGGAACAATCACCCCCGTCATGGAATGCCCGGCCACGGACGTGTCCGGCCCTCAGGGCTGCCGGCGTTCGTCCACCGACTCGCCGAGCCGCGTGACAAATTCCGTTTCGCCCAACGTGGTGCGGAACAGGGCTTCCGAATCAAAGAAATGTCTTCGGGCTATTTCAATAAAGTCAACGATGGCACGGTGCAGCACCACAAAAAAGAAACCGAAGAAAAGGGCCATGTAAAAAACGAACTGGCGGGGATTTTCGCGCATTTCCAAAATATGCGCACCAAGGACCAACGCCACGGGTATGGCCAGCAAAAGATAAAAACTGGCCGGACGGCGCGCGTTCGCGCGGCGCAGCCCCTCGCGGAAATACATCCACAACGTTTTACATTCCGGCATATCCGGTTCCTGGGCATTTTTCATTTCACGGTCTTCTCCGCTGCGATTATACCATGAAACGGCAAAAGAGCGATGCCTCTTTTTCCTTGCCAAAATGAGGTTGGGAAAAACCGGACAATGCCTCCGCCGCGTGTCGGACGGTCAGACCTGGCTTGGCCTGCGCATACAAAACAGTCCGCGCAACGGCATCAGAACAATCGTCCAAAACAACCGGGCGGCGGCGGTTCCTCTCCTTCGCCTTCGCCTTCCCCTTCGCCTTCGCCTTCGCCTTCTCCTTCACCCTCGCCTTCACCCTCGCCTTCGCCTTCCCCTTCGCCTTCCCCTTCGCCCTCGCCTTCGCCTTCGCCCTCACCTTCGCCCTCACCTTCGCCTTCGCCCTCACCTTCGCCTTCGCCCTCGCCTTCGCCTTCGCCCTCGCCTTCGCCCTCGCCTTCGCCCTCACCTTCGCCTTCGCCTTCCCCTTCGCCCTCGCCTTCGCCTTCACCCTCGCCTTCACCTTCACCTTCGCCCTCACCTTCGCCTTCGCCC